>ENA-OXVT01000004-OXVT01000004.1-human-gut-metagenome-genome-assembly--contig:-NODE-4-length-129979-cov-49.231751_pt1 | contig 129979 bp, 110 predicted proteins | sample MGYA00249253_ERZ652702 | MGnify/ENA primary metagenome ERZ652702 (study PRJEB26925, sample SAMN05826756) | human gut metagenome | biome: ENVO:2100002; feature: ENVO:00000062; material: ENVO:00002003...
CTGCGGCGCCGGGAAGATCAAGGCCGCGCTGGAGCGGAGGGGCGTCACCGCCTCCAGAAGGCGCATCGTCAACATCATGAAACGGCGGGGCATGACGAGCGCGTACGCGCGCAGAACGTCCGAACCACACAAGACGCGGGTTAACGAGGCCAGGCCCGCGAACATCCTCGACCGCGAGTTCGACGGCTACGAGCCGCGCACCCACCTGGCCAGTGACCTGACGTACGTGCGCGTCGGCGGCAAGTGGGCGTACGCGTGCCCGCTCATCGACCTGGCGAACAGGAGCATCGCCGGCCACAGCGCCGACACGAGCCGCACCGCCGACCTGGTCATGGCCGCGTTCGCCACGCTCGACTTCCCCCTGACCGGGGTGGAGGTGTTCCGCACGGACCGGGGCGGCGGGTTCGACAACGCGAGGATCGACGAGCTGCTCGACGTGTTCGACATCAGAGGATCGCCGTCAGGGAAGGGCAACCCGTACGACAACGCCGTGGTCGAATCCACCGACAGGCTCCTGAAGAAGGAGCTCATATACCGGAACCACTACACCAGCCTGGAACAACTACGCTCCGACCCCGACGACTATGTGTGGCGGTCCGACAACCAAAGACTCCACTCCACCCTCGCATACCGGAGCCCCAACGAATTCACCGAACAGGGACTCGTCCTCTAAGAAACCGTCCAACACACCGTTGCCAATCCACCCTATCGCTCGCCATGGAATCCATGGGCATCGAGCTCGCGCAGACCGCGTCGCTGGCCGACCTGAGCGCCGCGCAGCTCCACTTCCGCAGCAATCCCCTGATGTCGGTACTCACCGCGCAGCTCACGCAGTACTCCACCATCACGAGAATATTCAAGCGCCTGAGCGACATCTTCTTCTCGCTCATCGCGATCATCATCAGTTCGCCGATCATGCTGGTCGTCGCGCTGCTGATCAAGCACGAGGATGGCGGCCCCGTCTTCTTCCGGCAGCAGCGCATCGGCATCTACGGCAAGCCGTTTACGATGTACAAGTTCCGTTCCATGAACGTCAACGCCGAAGCCATCAAGAAGCAGCTCGCCGAGGAATACGGCATGGAGGACCGGTTCGTCTTCAAGCTCAAGAACGACCCGCGAGTCACGCGAATCGGACATTTCATCCGCAAGACCTCGATAGATGAGATTCCGCAGTTCTTCAATGTGCTCAAAGGCGACATGAGCCTCGTCGGCCCGCGGCCGCCGCTGCCGGAGGAAGTGGCGCGCTACGGCACGCTGTATTCGGCCAGATTGCTGGTGAAGCCCGGCATCACCGGTCCGTGGCAGGTGTCCGGACGCAGCAACCTGACGCAGGAGCAGTCCGAATTCGTCGACGTGTCGTACATCCAGAACTGGTCGCTGACCGGCGACATCGCGATCCTGCTCAAGACCGTGGTGGCCGTCGTGCGCGGCACCGGCTCGTACTGACGGAGATGCGGCGGCGCGACTTCCGCACCATCGCATCTCCGCGCCGCCAATATCTGAGTGCTCATATTTTCGTCTCCCCCTACTCAACTTCCGCTTCCTTGCGCCCTCCTCTCTGTGTTCTTCCATTCCACCCCTCCGTGGCCTTCCCTACATTTTTCCTCCGCGCCCTTCTCCCCCAACCTTCTCCCCACGCTTCCACCCGGGTTGCCCACCTGTAGGAGTAGTGTATTGGTCGGCAGAAATGATGCATATACAACAATCCCTACGCAGCGAAACAGGGATGACGCATACACAGGCGCATGAGGCGGAACGGAGGAGAATACGGCACAATGACCAATCGCAGCGACAATAACGACAGCAGCACGGAAACCAGCACGAACGGCAAGAACCCGAAGAAAACCCTCGCAAAGCGCGGCGGCACAGCCGGCGGTAAACGCGTATCCACGCTGTCCACGCCGCTCTCCAGCGACGAAAGCTATGTGAACGGCCATCTTTCGCGCGTGGCCCTCGCTTCGCTTGCCATCTTGACGTTCATCACGTTCGTCGGCAACTTCACGCAGCTGCAGCTGTCCGCCGCGCTGCCGACCATCGTATCGGAATTCGGCATCTCCGTGACCACCGGGCAATGGCTCACGTCGATTTTCCAGCTGGTCATGGGCGTGATGGTGCCGCTCACCGCGTTCCTGACGCGCCGCTTCACCACCCGGCAAATCGTCATCGTCTCGATGACCGTGTTCGCTGTGGGATCGCTGCTGGCATGGGTCGGCCCGACGTTTCTGGTGGTGCTGGCCGGCCGACTGCTTGAGGCCGTCGGCACGGGCGTGATGTGGCCGGTGCTGCAGATCACCGTCTTCTCGATCTACCCGCTATCCCGCCGTGGCATGGCCATGGGCGCGGTCGGTATGGCCATGAGCGTGGCCCCCGCGCTGGGGCCGACTTTCGGCGGCTTCCAGACCGACAGTTTTGGCTGGCGTTCGATTTTCTTCACGCTCACGATGATCGGCGTGTTCTGCCTGCTGCTGTCCATCTTCGGGCTGCGTAACTTCGGGACGACCGACGACCATGCCAAAGCCGATTTCTTCTCCGTGGCCATGTCGGTGCTCGGCTTCGGCGGCCTGATGTTCGGGTTCACAAACATCGAATCGTACGCACCGTCGAATCCGATGGTGTGGGGCGCGATGCTTGTCGGACTGTGCGGCATCGTGTGGTTCGTGGTGCGGCAGGTGCGCCGCGCGAAGGCGTATACGGTGGCCGTCCGGCAATCCGTGGACGAGTCGGACACCGCGCAACGCACCACTCCCGAACCGCCGCTGCTCGACCTCGGCGTGCTGCGCAACCGCAGTTTCACCGTCGGGACGATCTGCGCCGCACTCAGCTTCTTCGCATTCAGTTCGATCATGGTGATCATGCCGCTGTATATCCAGAACGACCGCGGCTATTCGGCGACCATCAGCGGACTGGTCATGATGCCCGGCGCATTCGGCATGTGCATCTCGCAGTTCTTCGGCGGCAAGCTGCTCGACCGGCTCGGGGCGAGGCCGGTGGCGCTCAGTGGCACGATGGTGCTGCTGTTCGGCACCATCATGATGAGTCTGATCGACAGCAACACGTGGATCTGGTGGGTATCGATATGGCAGTTCGTGCGCCAGATCGGCATGGGTTTCATCATCATGCCCATCACCACTTGGTCGCTCAACTGCCTCGACCCGACGGAGGTGTCAGCCGGGTCGGCGGTCACCAACACGGTCCGGCAGATCGCGGGTGCGATCGGAGCCCCCGTGCTGGTCATCCTGATGGAGACGCTGATTCAACTGCATGGAGGCGACGCAATCGCCGCGAGCATCTTCGGCACGCAGTGGACGCTGCGAGTCAGCGCGTTCATCGTGTTCATACAGGTGCTCATCGTGCTGTTCGGCGTCAAAGGAGCCGGTGCCGGATCCTCGCGGGACGTGGCGCAGCGGGCCATCGCGAGAATCCGCACGGTCTCGCACCGGTAATCGCAGCAAATTGGCGACTATTGTCACCGGACGATGACAATAGTCGCCAATTTGCGTAGGAACGTCACTGGTAACCGGAATCCAATTGCCAGACATCACGGCTCCGAACGATCCAGAGCCATCAGAGCGCGAAAGCGTCGCTAAGTGCGCGCCGAAATGACAAGTCCGCGCACTTAGGGACGCAAATGGCCCGGTTTGCGTTCCTAAGTGCGCACGGTCGTCGTTTCGGCGCGCACTTAGGAACGCTTTCGTCATATGCCATCCCTAATCCTGCATCTCGGAGCGGAATCCGCGGGAAATCGGCGAGTCTCGGCGTCAGTCGTCCACGTCACGCACGCCCGAAAATCGTAAGCGCGATCAGCAGCACGTTCAGCGCCACGATCAACGCCACCACGATCATGAAGATCACGTGTTTGACCGTCCCGTCGACCCATTCGCCCATAAGCTCCTTGGTGTGCGTATAACGCATCAGCGGAATCACGGCGAACGGAATACCAATCGACAGCACCACCTGGCCGATGACCAGCGCCTGGGTGGGGTCTTTGGCGAACCACAGCACGATTAGCGCGGGCACCAGCGTGACCACACGGCACGCCCACATCGGGACGTTGACATGCAGAAGACCACGCATGATCTCGGAACCGGCATACGTGCCGACCGACGTGGAACTCAACGACGAGGCCAGCAGGCCGATGGAGAATATCGTGCCGATCACCGGGCCAAGCACCTGCGTGATCGCCCGTTGCGCGCCGTCTATGGAATCCGTGCCGGACATGCCGTGCAACGAGTTCGCGGCAAGCACCAGCATCGCCAGATTCACCGTGCCGGCCAGCAGCAGCGCCCACGTCACATCGATCTTCGAACCTTTGAGCTGCATGGCGATCGACGGCTTATCGCTGTGCGTGTAGTAATGGTCGTTGACCAACGTGGAATGCAGGTAGATGGCATGCGGCATCACGGTGGCGCCCAGAATCGAGGCGGCCATCAGCACCGAATCGGTGCCTTGGAAGCGTGGGATCAGGCCCCGCACCACCGCTGCGGGATCCGGCGGGGCCACGAACAGGCCCGCGATGAACCCGAAGGTGATGACCAGCAGCATCACGATGATGATCCGTTCGAACGTGGTCTGCGTCCTGCCGCCTTGGAACCACAGCATCACCGTGGAGGCCGCGCCGATCACCAGGCCGCCGACGAACAGCGGCAGGCCAAACAGCAGATTAAGGGCGATAGCGCCGCCGATCACCTCGGCCAGATCCGTGGCGATGGCGATGACCTCCGCCTGCATGAAAAACATGAACCGTCCCGCGTTGCCCATACGCTCCCCCAGCAGTTCCGGCAGGCTCTTGCCGGTGACGATGCCGAGCTTCGCCGACTGGTATTGAATCAGCACGCTCATCGCGTTCGCCAGCACCAGCACCCATACCAGCAGGTAGCCGTATCGTGCGCCGGACGTGATGTTCGCCGCTACATTGCCTGGATCGACATAGGCGACCGCGGCCACGAACGCCGGCCCCAAGATGCTGGCGAGCGCATGCTCGTGATGCTGGCGCCCGGACGCTTCCTCGGCATGGCTGCGTTCGATGTCGATCTCTGCATCGGTTTTGTCATCGATCATCTGACGATGCTCTTTCATTCCCTCATTCCTCTCATGCGCCCGACCCCTGGGCGCTGCTCGATCCGCCTAATGGTATACACCGCGTTTGTAACAGACCGTCGAATTTCCCGCCACACGACTCCCCCGTTGGGCGGACTGCGGCATTTGTCGAGCGATGGGCTCTATTCCGCCCCTCACTGACTGGGGATCTGTTGCGCGGGGCATGCGCGCAGCACGGCGAGCATCGAACGTTTCTCGCTGGTGGTGACGGTCAGACCGTAATGCCGTTTGACGCCGATCTGCCGCGCGACGTATTCGCAACGATACTCGCCGTTGGTGGGAAGCCAGTAAGCGGCGGAGGCGGATCCCTTGTCCTGGTTGGCGGGGCCATCCACGGCGAGCAGATTGTAAGGGTCATTGCCGAAGCGGTAGCGCTGGGCGGTGGTCCAGTCCCTGGCACCGGATTGCCAGGCGTTTGCGAGCGCCACGACGTGGTCGATCTGCACGGCGGCGCTGGTGTTTCGGCCGCGCACGAACAGGATGGTCTTCCCGGTGTAGGGGTCGGCGAGCGTACCCGAGGAGACTTGGCAGCGCTTGGCTGCGCTGAATATGACATCAGTCAGGTCGCGGGCGAGCACATCGTCGCGCACGTCGCAGCCGTCGCCATCATCGTCGGTGGCGCGGAATCCGAATGAGTCGCGGTCGTAGCCGGTGGAGTCGGGCCGGTCGTCGACCTGCAGCCCGTTCAGCGCGTCCGCCGCCGGGCCGGAGGCAATGTATTCGCCGGTGATCTCGCCGATGGAGGGGCTGATTTTGGGCAACGCCAGACCGATGACGACGCCGAGCAGGGCGGCGATCGCCACCAGTATCATAAGACGTTCCAGCGGGGATGATCCGCGGAATCGGCGTTTGCGAAAATGCGTGCGCACGGTCAATCGGCCTGTCGTTGGTTCTGCGGTCAGTCTCGTGGGCTGCGCGGCGGTATCGTCGTCGGCTCAGGCGCGCGGCATAAGCCCGGACTCACGCCGCGTACCTTTCTCCCCGCCGGATCAGGCGTAGGAGAACGTGCGAGGGTCGTGCCCCGCGCGTTCCGGACCGTCGAGCGCGTCGATGGCGGCATGTTCATCGAGCGTGAGCGCGAAGCCGAACAGGTCGAGGTTCTGCCGCTGACGTTCGGAGTGCACCGACTTGGGGATGATGATCGTGCCGTTTTCGATGTGCCAGCGCAGGATCACCTGGGCAGGCGACACCTCGTGCGCCTCGGCGATTCGCGCGATCGTGCCGTTGCCGGCCTTCAGATCGGCGCCGCGAGCCATCGGGGAGTATGCTTCGACCGCGATGCCGTGCTCCTTGCAGAATGCGACGACTTCGCGCTGCTGCCAGGTCGGGTGCAGCTCGATCTGGTTGACCGCCGGCCATTCGCCGGTCTCCTCGTACAGACGGGTCAGATGCTCCGGCAGGAAGTTGCACACGCCCAGCGTCTTCACACGGCCTTCGTCGCGCAGCTTGGTGAACGCCTTCCAGGTCGCTCCGGAACGCCAATTGAACGGAGTCGGCCAATGAATCATGTACATGTCGACGTATTCCAGCTGCAACAGTCCCAGCTGTCGGTCGAAGGCTGCAAGTGCCATGTCGTACCCCTGCTCGGAGTCGCGCAGCTTGGTCGTGACCCACAGATGACTGCGCTTGCGCCCCTTGTTGAAGCCGGTTTCGGCGAGGGCGCGGCCGACGCCGCCCTCGTTGTTGTAGCCCGCGGCTCCGTCGATATGCCGGTACCCCGCCGCCAACGCCGATTTGACCACGGGAGCGACATCATCGTTCTCGATTCGCAGCAGCCCCAACCCGATTTGCGGAATCACGTTGCCGTCATTGAGTTTGATTCCCGGCACGCTCGCAGCAGCCGCCGCAACGGCGAGATCGCTGGTTCCCAGCATGGTCGTCTCCTTGTCTTCACACTACATCCGGTTCGGAGCATATGCCATGGCGATATGCCGAGCCTCCCTACACCAGTATGCCATCATATCGGATGATCGGCATACGATTCGCGATTGGCGGCATCGGTGCAGGGGCCGGCAGACAACGCCGCCGGCCCCTGCACCGATCGATCAGCCGTCATAGCGGCCATCCGGTCACCAGCCCGTCAACGACGCCGCCGCCATCAGCTGCGACACGCCCGGAGTGCGCAGCACAACCGCCATATGCAGTCGTGACAAACCGCGCAATTCCTCCGATCCGCAATAACCAGCCTCGCAATTGTGCCACCACTCCGGGCGTGTCGCGACAAATCAGACCCGACGCACACCACGGTTCTACGCAAGACCCATGGCCGAAGCATCCCTCGACCACCCCAGCCGGCCTCCGACCGACAACCCCCGCCAGCGCCCACCAAGCCGCCATCATGTCGATTGTCAGCCCCCCATCCGGCAAAAGTCCCATCCAAGGCCAGTGAAACGGGACTTTCGCGGGACGGAGCACATGCCGCCACCGACCTCAAATAGGGAAACGCGGCGTTATATCTACAATCGCGCTCTCAAAACTCACAGGGCCAAATTCACTAAAAATGGCCGTATCTGCGAGTTTTGAGAGCGTGGTTCCCGTAATCCCCGAGATTCACCGCGTGCTGTCGCGCACAATCACATTGCAATCGGTCATCAACAACTCGGGCTTAGCGATCTCACCGCGGATGCGCCCGAGAATCCGCTCGACGGCGGTAGGCGCGGTCCACTCCAGACGCGAATCCATGGTGGTGAGCGGAATCTGCAGGTATTGCGACTCCTCGATGTTGTCGAACCCGATCACCTGAACCTGCCGGGGAATCTCGATGCCGTTCGCGCGCATCACGGTCAACGCGCCGATGGCCAGCTGGTCGTTCAGGCCGATGACGCCGTCGAACGGCACGCCCTTGTCGATGAGCTCCTGCGTGGCATGGGCGCCCGCGCCAATCGTCCATTCCTGCTCGACATTGCCGACCAGCCGCGCGTCCAGCGTCATGCCGCGTCGCCGGCATTCTTCGATGATGCCGCGCAAACGCAGCTGCGCGTTGCCTTCCACCGCACCGAGCAGCTTCGCCTCGTCATATGCGCCACGTCCGCCGACCACCGCCAGCGACTTCACGCCGCAGTCGAACATGTATCCGGCGGCCGATGCCGCCGCCTGCACGTCGTTGGGCGTCACATGATCGGCCTTGCCCCATGTGGTTCGCGCGCCGACCACCACCAGCGGGAAATCGACCTCCAGGTCCTCCGGGTTGATGTCCTCGACTTCGCTCATCGACAGAATCATGCCGTCCGACACCGTGGTGTTGAAGTTGCGCAACAGCTCGCGGGCGCCCGTCGCCGACCCTTCCGCGTATGTGGTGACGTACACGAGGTACCCGCGCTGCCGGGCGGCGTCGATCACGCGGTTCGCGAGCTCGGACAGGTACGGCGCGGTCAGCGTCGGCACAGCGAGCGTGATGAAGCCGGTGCGGTCCCGGTTGAGGTTGCGCGCGGCGACGTTGACCCGGTATCCGGTCTGCTCGATGACGGCTTCGACTTTGGCGCGGGTGGCGTCGGTCATGCGTCCGGTGCCGTTGATGACATTGGATGCCGTTTTCAGCGACACGCCGGCCGCGGTGGCGACGTCGCGCAACGTGACGCGCCGACGTGCGGCCGTCGTCGGCGAGCCTGGCAGGTTCTGCGCGATCTCGCTCTTGCCGGTCTTGCCGTTTTCGGTCTTGCCCATCGCGTCAACCTTACTCGTAGAGGAAACTCCCCCTATGGTAATCGTCTTCGCCGAAGTTGTCATACGGGCCTCCTTACCGCATGTCTGCTACAGTTTTGTCGTCTTCGCGACATCGTTGCCATCCGATGACGTGTTCGCCACCACGCATGTCGCCGCTGTTCATGACCACGCCAGGCTGCTCATCGATACCGTCACCGGTCTGATGAGCGGCACGCCATCCGTCCCGTTCGTCGAATTCGAGTCTGACGAACCGGATTTCGCGCTTGTTGCCGGTGCGGATGCGCTCGCCCGTGTACCGGTCCACGCCGCGCGGGCGCATGGCGTCCGGCAGAAAGCGGTGGTAGGCGATGACCCATTCGTCGGTGCCGGGGACCCGAAGTATGCAGTGATGCCCGGTGCCGAGTATGCCGAGGCGTTCGTTGGCGACCAGGATTTCGCCGCGATAGGTCCACTGCGAACCGTCGCCTTCCATGGTCGACGCGGTCGCATAGGCGACTCGATAGTCGGGATCGTTGGTGTCGCCGATCGAGTACGTGAGATAGTACGTCCACGTTCCGGCATGCTCTCTCACGTTCAGATATGCGGCCTCCCGGATGTCGGGCGTGGCTTCGGGGATGATGCGCAGCATGTCGTCGGACAGGCGGGAGTAGCGCGCCCGGTTCTGCCCCAGGCTAGGTACCATCGGCCGGTCTGCGGGCCGCGGAACGCCGCAGGATCGATGCCGGGCGCGACGATGCCGGTTCCGAAGCCGTGCCGCGCGGCGTGCGAGCCGGTTCGCGCCAAGTCGCCTTGCAGAGCGTATCCTCCATCGATATGGTCGGATACCGCCACGTTGGTCTGCCCGTCGCCGCAGAAATACAGGTAATAGCGGCCGTCGCGAACGGCGAGCGCCGGCACCCAGGCGTGGGCGTCCGGCCGGGCAGGATGTTGGTCCGGCCGCTGCCGTCGAGATGCTGGTCATGCAGGTCGATGACGACACCGCGGTCCTGCCAATGTGTCAGGTCTTCGGAGGCGAGACAGCGGATCTGCCAGCCGCTCCACCCGCCGTGTCCGTCGGTGGTGGCGAACAGGTAGAACGTCCCGCGTTCGTATGCGAGTTCAGGGTCGGCGAAGAAACGCATGCCCCGCCTGCCGGTCGCGTCAGGCGTGTCGGGGATGCGCACGGGGGTGTCGAGTCGTTCCGCGACGACGGAGATGACCACGCGCGAGGTATCGGCAGTCGAGCCGTCAATGCCCGACCCGTCATCGCGGTGCACCACGAGCAGGAGCGGACGGAACAGATCCTGGGTCTGCGGTACGGCGGATCCGTCGAGGGCCGTCACGGTTCCGTAATCGCTGCGGAACCGCAGTCGCAGCCGAGTGATGTCAGTGATTTCGCCGCTGACCGCACCGTCCGGCGTCCATTGGTCCAGCGTCAGCCGCAGCCGGTAATCGGCCCGCGGCCCTGCGGCCGGCGTTACTTCCGCGCCGGAAGCCCGGTCACCGTCATGAACCCGCGCCTCCCCGCGCAGCAGCATTGCGATGTCGTCCACGTCGACGTCGTCGCGGACTTCGCCGCGGCCCGACTCTCCTCGGATCGCCGGCCCCATGTCTGGAGCCGGCGATCCGTCAACGTTGCGACACCGTGATGAGCACACCGTTGCGTTTCAGCGTGACGGCCCTGCCATCATCGGCATTGCCGCATCCGCGGTAGACGAGCAGGGTCTCGCCTGCCGGCTCGCGCACGACAGCCTCGTTCTTCGCACGGTTGAAGTAGAAGTCGAACCGCCGATCCACCGTCCGCATCTTTCACCCCTCGAAAGTCCCATTCGGAAGCGCCGAACGATATGGCATGACAACGTTGACATAAGCTTATCGTGTCGACAGATGGCGCCATCCGGCGATTTGTGGGCCATACGACGCACACGACATCGCAAAGCCTGTACCACACCAGGGCTTTTTGCCTCTTTTCGGCCTTCTGTGGTACACGCGCCCGATACCGGTTTGGAGTCGAATCCCGTTTTCCTTGATATTTCAAGGAAAACGAATGACATCATGTACCACACCAGGTCATGTAAACGTTTGCACGAGCTGGTGTGGCCATCGGCGTGGCCACACCACGGCCAAATCGGGCAAAATCACGCTGGTGTGGCACAACTACGAAACGAAGGGACGTGGCGACCTGCTGTCTCGGCCAAAAATCGAGACGCCGAGCTGCGGATGATACCCCGAAAGTCCTCGGCCACCCCAGTCACCTTCGCGAACAGCCCTCGACCCTGCAGTTACGGACATGCCATGCATGACCAGTCCGCTGGTCTCACTGCCGTTCCCCGTCGACAAGCAACCCGATCCGCTAGCGGGAGCCTACAGGCTCAAAAATAACTCGTGAATGCGGGTGTCGTCGGTGAGTTCGGGGTGGAAGGCCGTGGCGAGAATGTTGCCCTGTCGCAGACCGACCACACGCCCATCAACCTCGGTCTCGATCGTGGCGTCCGCCCCGACATCGGAGACGAACGGCCCACGGATGAACACGAGCGGAAAGTCCTTGATGTCACCGAAATCGGCCGTGGAGACGAACGAACCGAGCTGCCGACCGTAAGCGTTGCGGCGAACCGTGGCGTCGAGGGCGCCGAAGTACACGTTGTCGTCGTTTTCCAGTCGCTTCGCGAGCAGAATCATTCCGGCGCACGTGCCGAACACCGGCTTGCCGGCGGCGATGTGCGCGGCGATCGGCTCGAACAGACCGGTGGAGCGCAGCAGCTTGCCCTGTGTGGTCGACTCGCCGCCGGGCAGAATCACGCGGTCGATGGAATCGTCGAAATCCTCGGCGGCACGCAGCAGCTTCCACTGGGCGCCGAGCTTGTCGAGCATCGCAGCGTGCTCTGCGAACGCGCCCTGTACGGCCAGGATGCCGGTCACGCCGTGCTTTGCCGTCTCGGCATCGGCCGACTCTTCCTTCGAAATATATTCAACAGCTACAACCATGATTACTCCTTGGCTCCCGATGAGGGGAGCCGTCGAATGCGGTGGGGAGGGGTGGGGTGACTGAGGATGCGCCTCTACCACCCCAGTCGCCCCGCGACAGCCCTCGCCGCCAGCGGAAGCGGATTCATGCGGAATCACCCCCGCCAAGTTGACCGCCTTCGCCAGCGGGAGGGGCGGCTCGATCGTCCCGCCGCTAGCGGGCTATGATCACTCGCCGCGGGCGGCCATGATGGTCTGGATTTCGTCCTCGTTGATGCCGACCATGGCCTCGCCGAGGTTCTCGGAGAGTCGTGCCAGCAGATCGGCGTCCTGCCAGTTGGCGGTGGCCTTGACGATGGCGGCGGCGCGCTTGGCCGGGTCGCCGGACTTGAAGATGCCGGAACCGACGAACACGCCTTCGGCACCGAGCTCCATCATCAGCGCCGCGTCGGCCGGGGTGGCCACGCCACCGGCGGCGAAGTTCACGACCGGCAGTCGGCCGTTGTCGTGCACGTAACGCGCCAGCTCGACCGGCACGGCCAGCTGCTTGGCGGCCTCGAACACCTCGTCGTCACGCAGGCCGACGAGCTCGCGAATCTGCTTGTTCATCGTGCGCATGTGACGCACGGCCTGGATCACGTCACCGGTGCCGGGCTCGCCCTTGGTGCGAATCATCGCGGCCCCCTCGGCGATGCGGCGCAGCGCCTCACCCAGGTTCTTCGCACCGCACACGAACGGCACGTCGAACTGTGTCTTGTCGATGTGATAGACGTCATCGGCCGGCGAAAGCACTTCGGACTCGTCGATGTAGTCGATGTCGATGGCCTGCAGGATGCGGGCTTCAGCGATGTGCCCGATGCGCACCTTCGCCATGACCGGAATGGAGACGGCCTCCTGAATGCCCTTGATCATGGCCGGGTCGCTCATACGCGAGACGCCGCCGGCGGCACGGATATCAGCGGGGATGCGCTCCAACGCCATGACCGCGCACGCGCCGGCGTCCTCGGCGACCCGAGCCTGCTCGGGAGTCGTCACGTCCATGATCACGCCGCCCTTGAGCATCTGCGCCAGGTTCTTGTTCAGTTCCGATCGGTTTTCAGCCATTGAGGGTTCTCCTTCCATATGCTGCGGCGATGGCCGCCGCGACGACTGCCGCCATCGCCGTCATTGTTGCCGCTACTGTATTGTCTATATTGCCATTGTTGTCGTTGCCTCGACCGCCCGCACATCCACGGGATGCGCCGGCGGCACACAAGGCACCATGCTAGAGGCGTTCCCGCCGCGAACACGCGCAGCGGCTCATTTCCGGCGATAAGGAAAACCTATAATCCGTTATCAGCCGGCCATGCTGCACCGCCGCGCGGGAACACCGTCCGCCCGACGTCCGCCACCGCGCGCCGCCGCCGGCCTGCGCCGCGCGGTTGTGCGCGACGACAAAACCCGACACCGCTTTTCGTGTCCATGCACAACACCGCAGGAACCTACGGCAACGTACCCTTGACGATGGAATACGTATCAGGACATCTGCAAAGGAAATCCACGATGCCACAGGATCAGGCACAGGATCAGTCGAACACGGCCCAAGCCGCCAAGCCGGCGGATGAACCGGCACCCAGCATGACGGCACCGGCCGCACGGTCGGTCGGCACCGCTGCCATTCCGACCATCATCAGCGAATACACCTCCCCCGGCGACGTCGCCGTGAACGACGACGAGACACTGTACTCGCTGCTCACCGAACGCATCGCCCGCACCGGCAATGCGACCACCATCGCGGCGCGCAAGACCGGCCCGGGCGCGTGGTCGAGCATCACCACCGGCGAGTTCCACCGTCTGGTGCTCGCCGCAGCGAAGGGCCTCATCGCGTTCGGTATCGGCAAGGGAGACGCGGTGACGCTGTTCTCCGCCACCCGCTTCGAGTGGGGCGTGCTGGATTTCGCGCTCGCCGCGATCGGCGCGGTGAACGTGCCGGTCTACGACACCGATTCCGCGGCACAGGCGGAGCGCATCATCAACGACTCCGGCGTGAAGCTCGCCGTCACCGATAACCGCGAACGCTATGACCGTCTCGATTCGATCAACGACCGATGCCCCGGCCTGCAGCGCATCCTCATGATGGACGGCAACGCGCTGGGCGCTTTGGAGGGATTGGGCGTGTCGGTCTCCGACGAGGAGCTGGAGGCGCGCATCGCCGACACCCATGCCGACGACCTCGCCACTATCGTGTATACGTCCGGCTCGACCGGCGCCCCGAAAGGCGTGGAGCTTACGCACCGCAATTTTCTGTCGGTGGTTCGAGCCGGATATGAGTGCCTCGGCGAGGTGCTGTGCGACAACCATCCACGGCTGCTGCTGTTCCTGCCCCTCGCCCACTGCTTCGCACGGTTCATCCAGTACTGCTCGATTGGCTCCGACGATGGCGTGGTCGGCTATCTGCCGGATACGAAGTCTCTGCTTCCCGACCTGCGCTCGTTCAAGCCGACCTATCTGCTCGGCGTGCCGCGCGTGTTCGAGAAGGTGTACAACGCCGCGTCACGCAAGGCCGGCACCGGTTTCAAGGGGCGCATATTCGCGCAGGCCGCCCAGTGCGCCCGCGAATGGTCGCGCACCGAGCAGGACGGAGGCAAGCATTCCGCCAGCCAGCGCGCCCGGCACGCGATGTTCGAGACATCGGTGTACCGCGCGGTTCGCGGCGCACTCGGCCCGAACATCCGGTATGTGGCGTGCGGCGGGGCTCCGCTGAGCGCCGATCTGGCGCACTTCTTCGCCGGCATCGGCCTGCCGATGATCCAGGGATACGGTATGACGGAGACCGCGGCGCCGTTTACGGTGACACGCGTGAACGACAACAAGATCGGCACGGTCGGCCAGCCCGCCCCCGGCTCGTCGGTGCGCATCGCGGACGACGGCGAGGTGCAGGTGCGCGGCGCGAACGTGTTCCGCGGCTATCACAATCTCCCCGAGAAGACCGCCGAAACGTTCACCGCCGACGGCTGGCTCAAGACCGGCGACCTCGGCTCGCTCGACGAGGACGGCCGGCTTATGATAACCGGCCGCAAGAAGGACATCATCATCACCGCCGGCGGCAAGAACGTCTCCCCCATCCCGATGGAGGAGGAGATCGCCAAGTGCCCGATCGTCGAGCACGCCGTGGTCGTGGGTGACGGGCGTCCGTTCATCGGCGCCTTGGTGACGCTTGACCCGGAAGGTCTGGCGTCGTGGCTGCCGACCATCGGTCAACCGGCCGACTCGTCGCTGGCCGACGCGGCCGCGCTCCCGCAGGTGCGCGAGGAGATCCAGCCGTTCGTCGACCGCGCGAACGCGACGGTCTCGCGCGCCGAATCGGTGCGCAAGTTCGTGGTGCTGGATGCGCAGTTCACCCAGAAGAACTCCTGCCTGACGCCGTCGCTGAAGGTCGTGCGTCCGGCTGTGAACCACGTGTTCTCCGGCGCGATCGACCAGGAGCTGTACGCCGGCAAGCGCTGACCACCGGGCCGCATAACCGAACGAGGGGTGGTGCAAACGTGCCGTCTGGCACATTGATATGGCCTGTTTTTTGTTCCGCTCTTATAGTGAGGCAGCTTGCGCCGCTTGGTTCGCGTAATACCCGGTTTCGGTCCGTTCCGGTGTCCTGCAGCCCGAGGACCGGTGTGGCCGGTTCGGCGCCCCGCCTCGAACCCGCGTTCCGCGAGGCCGGGCCCGCGGTGGGACGCCCCTCGCCGGTCTGGCGGTGACGGGCGTCCCGCCGCGGCGCACGCCGCGGATTCCCGGTTCCCGCACGACGCTCGTCACCCGGCCGCGGCCGATCCCGGCCCTGAAACGGTCCCTGAACTCGTCGACGTACGCGACCATCAACGCCGTGCCAGGCCGAGCCGTGCCGCGAAAAAAAGCCGACGCCGTCGTCAATATCTCGTTCGCCCGCCTCAATCACCCGACGACGCTCGTCATCATCCAGCAGCGCAAGTCCGCCCCGGACTCCGCCGACCAGTTTCACTGCCTTGCTACGCCTACCCATAGCTTCATTGCACGTACCATGTAGCTACTTTACAAATCAAAACCAACACGTTGGTCTAACAGACCCAAGAAAAACGCGCGATCCTCGGTCAGCGGTTGGCGGCGGGGCCGAGCGACGAACGCTTCACGACTTCTGCGGGGAGCAGACCGACACCATGTGCGGACGCGGGCAACGCCACTTCGTCACCTTCCCCCAGCAGATGCAGCACCTGCCGCATCGCAGCGACGCCCACCGCCTCAAAATCAGGCCGAACCGTGGTCAGAGGCGGAATCATGTTGTCCATCGCCGGCATGTCATCGAACCCGACCAGACTGACGTCACGTGGAATGCGAACACCATGCTCATACAGGGCACGCGCGACGCCCACCGCCTGATTGTCGTTCGCCGTGACCACGACCGTCGGCAACTTGCCGCCCTGATTGCCGATGGAATCGAGAATATGGTTCATCCTGGCGTACGCCTCGGTCGACTCCCAGGTCTTGCAACGCACCGTGACGGAACTGATGGAGCGTGCGCGGGTCAGTTTCACCCAGGCATCCAGTCGCGTCATCGCACCGCGCCATCCCAACGGACCGGCGAAGTATAACGCCCGCTTGTGACCGTATTCGGTCAGCATGCGCACCACATCGCCCATCGCACTCCACTGGTCGATACCGACGATCGACACGCGGTCGCGCTCGCGCGAGTGAATCAGGCGCAGCCCTTCGCTCACGCTGAGTTCGCCGTGCGTGGAGGTGATCATCACGCGAGGCTGCGTCAGCTGCGTGTAGCAGGCCGCTTCGAACATGACATCGGTGGGCGTGAGCATGATGAACGCGTCGACGTTCTGCTCGTTGAACGTGCCGCACAGGTTCTCGAACTCCGCCCGCGTGCACAGCGCCTCATGCACCATCATCACCGACATGAACAGGCCGTGCTTGCGCGCCATCATCTCGATCGCGGAAATCGCCGAAATAGGGCCGTAGAACTTCATGCCGCCTGCGATCAGGCCGATCGTGCGGGAACGGTGCGATGCGAGCGCTCGCGCCGAGTTGCTGGGACGATAATCGAGCGCCTTGATGGCATCCTGCACTTTGGTGCGGGTGGCGTCGGAGACATCGGGAGAATCGTTGATGACCCGGGACACCGTCTGATGACTGACTCCGGCGAGCTTCGCGACTTCGAACATGGATGGGCGTTTCCGCCCGCTTCGCTTGGCCGTCACGCTGTCAAACCTCCCGCTGCATAACAACACAATATGGGCAAGTCTACCCGGTAACGCTTAAATAACACACGTGAGCGCTCACAAATCATGCGCAGGTAACAGATTCGCCACTGCGCCGTTCGGACTCACGCCCCGGACTTCTTCTCACAAAGAACTGTGGCACTACAGCGCCCGCACCTGAGACAAAGCACCGAGTCAGGTAACCGGGCCGGGCCAAATTAAGCCGCGCCATGCCGAGCCGCGCGGCGCAGGACCGGAATCAGCCGCAACGCCGCAATCAGGTCAGATGCCACGTGACCCGATGCAGCGGCGTGACTCCCAGACGGGCGATGGCGTCGCGGTGAGCCGCCGAACCGTATCCCTTGTTGTGCGCCCAGCCGTACGGCGCGTACCGCGGATTGCCCTGCGCGATGTCAACCATCAGGTGGTCCCTCGTCACCTTCGCGATGACCGCCGCGCAGGAGACGGTCGCACAATGACGGTCGCCCTTGACCTTGCACGACACCTGTACCGGAATCGGCAACGCCGGCGCGTCAAACGTGTTCATCGTCTTGGTGATGTAATCGTTCGGACCGTCCAGGATGACGTCCACGCGACGACCCGAACCGGCCGGCCCGTCCATGCCGAGCTGCCGTTCCACATCGTTGAGCGCCCGCAAGGCGGCGATGCCCAACGCATGCGATATGCCCCACTCGTCGATTTCGGCGTTACTCGCCTGACCTACCGCGTAAGCGGCGCACCACGAACGCAACTCGTCGACGATTCCTTCGCGCCTGTGCTCGGTCAGCAATTTGGAATCGGCGACACCGGCCGGCACTTGCGTGGCGGCGAGGTCACGTGACCACATGGCGGCCGCCCCGACCATGACCGGACCGGCCAGCGCCCCGCGCCCGACCTCATCGCAGCCGATCACCACATCGCAGCCTTGGGCGGCAAGCTGCCGCTCCATATCAAGCGTCGGATGTTCGATCATCGCCATATCACCATCCGTCTGATGTCACTGCGCCTTGCCGGCGGGCACGTCCTTGAACACATCATGATGGGAGCTCAGGAAACTCATCCGGTTCAGCGGCCAATACCGCATCAGTCCCACTCCGACCACATTGTCGATGGGCACCAAGCCATGATCACCGTCGTCCTGATGGTATCGGGAGTCGGCTGAGCTGGCGCGGTTATCCCCCATGACGAAAATATGCCCGGCGGTCACCTCGACGCGGAACGAGAAACTGCTCGGGTCGACGCCGGATTTGATGTATGACGTCTCATCAATCGCGACGCCGTTGATCTTGACCGGCTGCCCGGCACCGCCGCACTCGACCACGTCGCCCGGCAAGCCGATCAGGCGTTTGATGAGATAATCGCCTTTGCCTCTGGTGGTCTCCTGGTTCAGCCAGTTCGCGGGGTCATGGAACACGACGATATCGCCGCGTTTGAGATCGAAATATCTCGGCGTGAGCTTCGACGTGATGACCCGGTCGCCGATCTCGATGGTATCGCGCATCGATCCGGACGGAATCACGTAAAAGCCGATCAGGAAGATGCGTACCAGCAGTACCGCCACGAAGGGGACGACGCACCAGATCAGCAGGTCGCGGAACGAGAACGAATCATTGTTGTGCTTAGGCGAGGTCTTGCGATGGGCGCCTTTCCTGCGGCGGGCCAACGAGTCTCGGCCGTCGGTGCCCACTACACGCCCCGGCATATCGGTGGGGTCCACGCCATGATCGGCTATGGCGACGATCCATTCATCCCGGCTGAATTCGGTACCGGAACCGGGCATGGCCCGATCCGTCCGATGGTCGTCTGGCCGCATAGTTCCTCCATCACGCATACATGAAACCCCAACTATACTAGCGGCGTTCCTATAAATTCAGCCCGGAACCAATCGGCTCCGGGCTGAATTTCACGGTACTGTCGCCTCACTTGGCAAAACTCAGGCCTGAGTCGCCTTGGCGGAGTTGTCGCGACGCTCGACGATGCGAGCCGCCTTGCCGCGCAGCTTGCGCAGGTAGTACAGCTTCGCGCGACGCACGCGGCCCTTGCGCACCAGCTTGATGGAGTCGATGGACGGGGAGTGCAGCGGGAAGCGACGCTCCACGCCGGTGCCGAAGCTGATCTTGCGGACCAGGAAGGTCTCGCGCAGGCCGGAGCCCTGACGAGCGATCACCACACCGGTGAAGGTCTGGATACGGGAGTTGTTGCCTTCCTTGATCTTGACGTTGACATCGACGGTGTCGCCGGGACGGAACGCCGGGATCTCCTCGGCGGGCTTCATGTGCTTGGCGTCAAATGCCTCAACAGCGTTAACCATTGCTATTCCTTAGTCGCTGCCGCATATCAGCGCATTGGTTTGGGGTTCGGTGATGACTGGCATCACGAACACGTCTGTAACTCCCTCGGGTCTGCCCTCAGGAAGCCTGTCAATCCGCCGAAACAGCGGCTTTGCGCCCGTTCGGTCTGGACTCATGAAGAGGCGGCTTATGCGGCGGCCGACCCTCGACACAGCAAAACAGCATTTTATTGATTCATATGGACGAGACGGAATTGACCTCAACTTCGGCCGGGCTCCGTAACGGAAGCCTCCCGTTCAGCCGACGGAACGAGCCGACACGCCCGGAGTGTGCAGCACAATTGTTGAGTATCGCCATGCGAATGGTGCGATAAAGCCAATCGCGATATTGAACCGCGACGATTGTGCTACGCATTCCGGGCGTGTCACAAGCACAGACCCCCATACCTCGCTCGCAGTCGAGACCAAATCACAATCTCCGCCTCAGTGCTGGCCGTACACGTTCTGGTAACGGTCGTTCAGCTTGTCGATGTCCGCCTGCGGAATCTCGATGATGTCACCCAGCTGACGGGCGGCCCACATCGTATGAGCCACCTCCTCCGTCATCGCCGCGGCCTTCACCGCGGCCTCCGCATCCTTGCCGATCGTGAACGGACCGTGGTTCTGCATCAGCACCGCCTGCGACTTCGGATACTTCTTCAGGGTCTCCACCACGCCCTTGCCGATCGCCTCCGAGCCGATCAGACGGAACGGGCCCACCGGCACCGGGCCGCCGAACTCGTCACCCATCATCGTCAGGCCGCACGGGATGTTCTGACCCGTCGCCGCCCACGCCGTCGCGTACGTCGAATGCGTGTGCACCACGCCGTACACGTCCGGCATGTTGCGGTAGATGTACGCGTGCGACGCCGTATCCGACGAAGGCGCCTCCGCCCCATCCACCACGTTTCCGTCCAGATCGCACACCACCATGCTCGACGGCGTCAGGTACTCGTAGCGCAGACCCGACGGCTTGATCACCATCAGATCCTCCGAATGCAGACGCTGCGACACATTACCCGCCGTCCACACCACCAGGTTCCACTTGATCAGCTGCTGATGCAAGGCCGCCACGACCTCACGCACCTGCTTGACCTCAGCACGAACCTCAGGACCAAAATCAGCCAACGAAACCATAATCACCACTCACTTTTCTTATTCGCACTTATATATCGAGACGTTCATCAAAGGCGGTGCCGGCGCGCCGCGCCGGCACCCACGAGCGGGCTCAGTATTCTCCGATGCCGGCGATCGGCTCCTGTTCGATGCCCACCACGTCGAACAGCCCGTCGAACATCTTTTTGGCCCGAGTCACCTCGGCCACCGGATCCGGCGACTCATCGGTCCACATCTCGACCGTGTAGCTGCCCTGGTATCCCAGTCGTTTGAAGATACGCAGGCACGCCTCGAAGTCGACCGTCCCCTCACCGAAGGGCACCCGTTTGAACACGCCTTTCGAGGTCTCACCCACCGGCTTGGTGTCCTTGAGGTGCACGGCGACGATGTTGTCGATGTTGGATTCGATCTCGCGCCCCACATCGTTGGTGGGCCAAGCCGTGAGGTTGCCCACATCCGGGTACGCCTGCAGCCATGGACTGCGCACTTGCGACTTGTAATAGGTGACCTTGTCCAGCGAGTTGATGAACGGGTCGTCCATCGTCTCGATGGAGAGCATCACCAGTTTCTTCGCGGCCATGTCGACGCATTTGCGCAGGTTCTCGACGAAGTATTCGCGAGACAGCAGGGTTTTCGGCTCGTAATACACGTCGTATCCGGCGAGCTGGATGTTGCGGATGCCCAGATCGACGGCGAGGTCGATCGCCTTGCGCATCATGTCGAGCGCCTTCTCGCGCACCTCGGGGTCTTTTGACCCGAGCGGGAACCGCCTGTGACCGGAGAGCATCATGGTGTTGATGCGGCTGTGGGTGTGCCACATGGCGTCGCGGAACCGTGCCCGGTCATGCTCGGTCCAGTCAAGACGGGCCAGTCGCTCGTCGCTTTCGTCGACCGAGAATTCAAGGAAGTTGTATCCCAGCTCATGCACCAGATCGAACGTCTGCTCCCAGCTCAGGCCGCGCGGCAGTGCCTTTTCATATATTCCTAGCGCGTTGGTGACCATGTCAACGCTCCAGCGAGTTCTGCATGTCACGCAGCGCGACCCATCCGCCGTCGAGTGCGGTCAGCAGCGCCTCATACGCCTCGAACTTGCGGTCATACACCGCGGTCTGGTCCGCGTGCGGCTCGAACCGCTTGGCGAGCTTCGACATGTTGTCGAACGCCTCCTGGAACGACCCGTACAGGCCTGATCCGACCGCCGCGCACATGGCACCGCCAAGACCGCCCAGTTCGGTTACGGCCACGGTCTCGACCGGCAGGTTGAGCACGTCGGCGAACATCTGCACCCAAGGATCAGAATTGCATACGCCACCGGAGATGCGGATGGCCTTCGGCTTGTGCCCGAGCACGCGCAGCAGCTGCTCGACATGGTGGCGGTGGGCGAATACCACGCCCTCGTACACGGCCCGCAACAGCTGGTCGTGCTCGCTGGAGCTGCGCAGTCCGATGAACGCGCCTTCCGCACCCAGGTTCACGTTGCTGCCGTAGAGGAACGGGAAGAACAGCACGTCGGTGTACTTGGCGTCGGTACGTTCCAGCATCGCTCCGAGTTCGTCGTAGCTGGCGGCTTTGGAGCCGTCTGCCGTCATCATGCGCAACACGTAGTCGAGGTTGCCGGCGGAGGTCGGGCTGGACGCCTCGACCAAGGTGCCACCGGTGGGGAACACGGAGTTCATGCAGCCGCCGTCGAGCGGCGCCATGGTCTTGCTGGGGAACACGTTGATGTTCCACGTTCCAGCGGTGATGCTGAAGATATCGTCGCTCAGCACGCCGGTGGCGAGCGCGCAGGCGTCGATGTCGAACAGTCCGGCATACACGGGAGTGCCTTCGGCGAGGCCGGTGTTCGCCGCCGCTGCGGCGGCGATGGATCCGCAGCGGTCGGTCGCGCTGACGAGCTTCGGCATGCATTCCAGCATTTCCGGGATGCCGAAGAAGTCGAACAGCCGGCCGTCATATTCACCGGTTTCGAGGTTGACCAGATTGTTGCCGGAGGCGTCGCCACGCTCCTCGAGGATCTCGCCGGTCAGGAAGTGCCGGATGAAGTCCTTGTTGGACAGCACATGCCCGATCCGCGCGTACTGTTCCGGCTCGTTGTCCTTCAGCCAGCGCAGCAGTACCGGGAACTGCATGACCATGACGTGCTGGTGACTGATCGGGTAGATTTCGGCGACGCGGCTCTCGAATTCGTTGGCCAGGTCCGCGGCGCGGCTGTCGGAGGAGAGGATGCCGTCCATGAACGGCTTGCCGTCCTTGCCGAGCACGTACAGCCCCTTGCCGTGGCCGACCGGTACGACGCCGTCGATCTGGCTTCCATCCAGTCCGGCGGATTCCAGCGCGGCCTTGACCGCCTTGCCGATGTCACGCCACATCTGGCCGGGGTTGACTTCGCGGAAGCCGGGACGCCGCTCGATGGCGTCGGTCGGGAACGACGAGACGGACAGTTGCCGGCCATCCTGGTCGACGATGATGACCTTGGTGTTGGTTCCGCCATTGTCAATGGTGAGGAAATGCTTCGTTGCGTTTGTCATGATGATTCCTTATTGAATATGTGCCGATGATATCGCAGCCGCTCAGGCGATCATGTTGAACAGTTCGCCGATCTTGACGGCGACCCAGCCAATCCATGTGCTCACTGCGCCGGTCATGTTGGTGACGGCGGTGAAGTCCTTGGGCAGGTCGATGTTGCTCTGCGTGAACGATTGAGTGACCCAGGGCGCGATATCGGTGCCGACGTAGAGGATGATGATGACGCTCAACGTGCCGACGATCAGCATCTTGAACATGTTGCGGCGCACGAACGGGGTGACCAGCGCGAGGATGAACACGAGCGACGCGAGGTCGGCGAACGGGAGCATCTCGTTGCCGGGCAGGATGAAGGCGAGCAGAATGGTGATCGGGATGAGCAGCAGACCGGTGGCGAGCACCGAGGAGTCGCCGATGAGCAGCGCGGTATCCATGCCGATGTAGAACTCGCGGTTGGGGAACCAGATCTTGAGCTGCTTCTCGGCGGCGTCACGCACGGAAATCAGGCCTTCGATCAGCACGTCGATCATCTTGGGCAGCAGCACCATGGCCGCGGCGATGTTGATGGCGAGCGTCACGGACTTGTCAGGGCTGTAGCCGGCGAGCACGCCGATGAGCAGACCGAGGATGAAACCGATGACCACGGGCTCACCGATGGCGCCGAAGCGCTTGCGGATCTTGTCGGCGTTGAAGTCGACGTTCTTAAGGCCGGGGATCTTGTCGATGATCCAGTTGACGGCGATGGCGAGCGGCGACCAGGCCAGACCGGCAAGGTGCGGGAACGAGATGCCTTCGAGGTTGTATTCCTTCTGGATGTAAGGCGCGGTGAGGTCAGCGACCTTCAGCACGATGGCGAAGATGACCCAGGTGAAGATGACGGCGAACCAGAAGTTGCCGGTGACGGCATAGACCAGCGCTCCGACTTGCAGGAAGATCCAGTAGTTGAAGATGTCGACGTCGATGGTCTTGGTGAGCTTGCAGAACACCATGATGGCGTTGATGACGAGGAAGCCGACGACCGTGGCGACCATGATCGGCGTGCCCCAGCCGACCGTCGAGGCGGTGGGCCAGCCCACGTCAACCGTAGTCAGGTGCAGGCCGAGGCGGTTGACCATCGCCTTCGAGGCGGGGCCGAGGTTGTCAAGCAGCAGGTTGATGACCATATTGACGCCGACGAAGCCGACGCCGACGGTCATGCCGGCCTTAAAGGATTTGCCGATTCCCATGCGGAAGATGAGTCCGACCACGAAGAAGATGATCGGCATCATCACCGAGGCGCCCAGGCCGATGATGGTGTTGATGATTTCCATAATGTTCCTTTCCCGTGCACGAGGCAGGCTGCTTCGCCCGCTGCTCTGCGTTGTTGCCCCGCACTTTCCGTCGGCGTCGGTCTTCGATGAGCCCTGCGCGTCGACAGCCTCTAGCTAACGGCGGAAAGGTCTTGCACACCACCCACGCGATGAACACATGTTCATCGAACACATGAGAGCTGAGTGAGCACATGTAATCGACCTTCTCTTTTGCAATCAATTGAGAGCGCTCACATATCAAGGATTCATTGAGTTCTTTCGCGCTCTGAACAATTGTTCAGCATCGTTGCTGCACTGGAAAAACTAACATATGTTCACCGGTCACACCGGATGGAATAGAATAATGCCATGGTTGCAAACAAGCTGACAATGACGACAACTGAGTCGCGAAACCACATCGAGCTCGTGCTGAAAATCGCTCGCATGTATTACACGGACAATCTGACGCAGGCGCAGATTGCCGCGCAGATTGGATACTCCCGTCCCACCATCTCGCGGCTGCTCAGCGAATCGCGCGACCGGGGCATGGTACGCATCGAGATCGGGCATCCACTCGAACGTCTGATGCAGCTGGAGGACGCGCTGGTAAGACGGTACGGGTTGAAATGCGCACGAGTGGCGCAGGTCAATCCCGGGCAGGATCCCAGCACCATCGTCCCCCGATATGCCGCGGCCCTGCTTACCGAAAAGTCGTCGCCCGACTCGCTCATCACCGTCTCCAACGGACGGGCCGTCGCCGCCACGGTCCGCGAAGTCGCCATCCAGGACTGGCCGAAATCCAATGTGGCGCAGATGGTGGGCGCCCTCTCCCCCAGCAATCCGATGACGGATTCGCCCGACATCTGCCGCATGCTCGCCGAACGCCTCGGCGGCACCGTCACCACACTCCACGTACCGATGATCCTCTCCTCCGCCCATATCGCCGCGGCCATGCGCCAGGAGCCGCAAATCGCCACCGCGCTGGCGCTCGGCGGCGGCGCCGACGTGGCCCTGGAAGGGGTCGGTGCGACCGAAGGCGACCGCCTCAGTCCGGTGTTCGACGCCTATGTCACACCACACATGGTCAAGGAAATCCGGGCGCAGGGCGCGGTCGCCACCGTATGCGGGCACTTCATCGACGCGCAGGGAAGGCCCGTATGTTCGGAGCTGTCCGACCGCATCATTTCGGTGGAGCTCGATCGCCTGAAGCGCATCGCGCTGGTCATCGGCGTGGCATGGGGGCAGGAAAAAGTCAAGGCCATCAAGGCCTGTCTGGTCGGCAGCTATATTTCCGCCCTCGCCACCGACCAAGCCACAGCCGAAAGCCTGCTCGCCTGACATCCATCCGATCCTGCCCCGCCGGCGGGGCAGGATATGGCCCGGCGTAGTTTGGGCGCGACACTACGGAGTTGACATGGTCTGCCGGCGGTTTTACCCTGAGAGCGTCGGTAGGCGAGGCTACCGCAGGGATATGGGTTGCTGCCGCTAACAGTGGAGACACTGCACGCAGGTCAGCAGTTCTTGTCGGATTAAGGCATGAACTAACGCAACTCCACCGCCCTGCGATGCTGAAGCTTGAACGATGACACGACTAGGGGCAACTCTTCGAGAAGTCGCACTTCCTCATGTCGTCAATGTCCGACGGCGTACTGGTTCCATTGAGGAGGTGAATGTCATGGACGGCGATTTAGGTCATAGTAGCCGGCTGCGCGATGGCGGTCAACATCACATGCCATCGGGCGCAGCATACGGCCCATTCTCTTCACACGTTTGTACCGCGACCATGGCATTGGCCGTCCGTCACGACACCGCCGCATCCGGCGAGGGCGATCCGATCACTGACTGATTCGGCTCGCATCGACTTCACCGCCTCACGACGGCTGCGACATCCCGCATGACGTACGCGCCGAACGCCTGAATCGCGAATCCACATCCCGTTCTCCGGGCTCCCGGCATATCGGCATCATCATATGACGACGCCGATCGGCTATCTGCATGCAGACATACCCGCATATCGGCGCGCCTGCACGCGACCGCTGACGCCCATGGCGCGCACTTACCGCACGGACACCGAGTCAAACGCCCACCGAACGGGAACCGTTTTATCTCCTTCGAGATAACGACATGAGAGCGCACAGGTTCCGTTATGTCCAACTTCTTCAATTACTCCTCGTTCCCCGGCATTCGTCCGCGTTCCGACGTCGACGCTGCCGACATGTCCCGCAGCAGCGCCGCGCGCCGCATCGCCGCAGACGTGGTGGTGGCCGCGGGCGTGCTCGCCCTGTTCGGCGTCGTCGCCTGGCTGCTGCCGCAGATCAACGAACCGATCGGCCCGTCAGGCGTGCCGAGCACGGTGAGCGACGATTTGCATCTGCTGCCGTATTACGCGCTGCGTTCGGTGTTCCGCATGTTCATCGCGCTGTTTTTGTCACTGGTGTTCAGCTTCATCTATGGTTTGGCGGCGGCCCGATGCCGGCGACTGCGCATGGTGCTGATACCGCTGCTCGACATCCTGCAGTCGGTGCCGATCCTCGGCTTCCTGTCCGCCACGGTCACCATTTGGATGGTGTTGTTCCCCGGCTCCATTCTCGGCGTGGAGGCGGCGTCGATCTTCGCGATCTTCACCAGCCAGGCATGGAACATGACCTTCTCCTTCTACCATTCGCTGCTCAGCGAACCGCAGGAGTTGGATGAGGCGGCTCGCTCCATGCAGCTCACGCGCTGGCAGCGTTTCTGGAAGCTCGACGTGCCGAATTCGATGATTCCGCTGCTATGGAACTGCATGATGAGCGTCGGCGGCGGCTGGTTCTTCCTGACGGCCTCGGAGATGATCTCCGTGAACAACAGGACGTACGCACTGCCCGGCCTCGGCAGCTTCGTGGCGGTGGCGTCCGAGCACGAACAGCTGGGCAAGGTGCTGTGGGCCATCGTGACCATGGTCATCGTGGTGCTGCTCATCGACGTGCTGCTGTGGAAGCCGCTGACGGCGTGGGCCGAGAAGTTCCGCATCACGCAGAACGAGTCCGTGCAGGCCAAGACGAGTCTGGTGCTGTCGATTCTGCGGCGTTCCGGCATTTCGGATGCGCTGGCTCTCGTGGGCCGGCCCATCGCCGATCTGATGTTCTGGCTGACTCGCCCGCTGGGCCGTACCGGCGCACGCTGGCCGGCCGCCGGCACCCGGCGTCGTGCGCTCGACATCGCGTTCATGGCGCTCATGGCTGTGGCCTGCCTGGCCGGTCTGTGGATGCTGGTGCGTTTCATCTCGGACGGCGAGGGGTTCGCCGAGGTCGGCCACGCGATGGTCCTGGGACTGATCACGTTCATGCGCGTGACGCTGCTGACCGTGGTGTGCTCCATCATCTGGGTGCCGATCGGCGTGAAGATCGGCATGAATCCGCGGATTTCCCGGTTCGTGCAGCCGCTGGCGCAGGTGTTGGCGAGCTTCCCCTCGAACTTCACGTTCCCGTTCGTCACACTGTGGTTCATCGCCTGGCATATCGACATCAGCTGGGGCAGCATTCTGCTCATGTCGCTGGGAACGCAGTGGTACATCCTGTTCAACGTGATTGCGGGCGCTTCGGCCATTCCCGATGACCTGCGCGAGGCCACGCGGGCGTTCCATCTGGACACGCGGCAGCGGTGGACCAAGCTGATCCTGCCGGCGGTGTTCGGCTCGTGGTGCACTGGCGGCATCACCGCGGCGGGCGGCGCATGGAACGCCTCCATCGTCTCCGAGATCATGGCCTACGGGCACACCACGCTTACGGCAAATGGATTGGGAACATATATCGCCAATGCGACCGCAGTGGGAGACACCGGCAAGACCATCATCGGGGTTGCCGTGATGAGCGTGTTCGTCGTGGGCGTCAACCGGCTGTTCTGGCGTCCATTGCAGACGTACGCCGAGCGCCGTTTCTCCGTCGCCTGACGGAAGCCGCACCGGCCGTCCTGGCCCATCGACCCGCAACAATCCAACAGCATCGGCGGCGAGCGCATGTCATTCGAATCCGCCGCGATCATCCGCAAAAAACGTAACAGCAAGGACCATTTATCATGACCATCGCAACTTTTTCCGACCGCACCGCAACCTTCCCGCAGACCGCCGCGACGAACGCCGCCGGCACCGCGATCATCGAGGCGCAGCACGTGGGCAAGACCTACCGTGCCAAGCGCGGTAAGGAGCTGACCGTGCTGCGCGACATCTCCTTCACCCTGCATGAGGGCGAGATCGTGGCGATCCTGGGCCGGTCCGGCGCTGGAAAATCCACGTTCCTGCGCATCCTGGCGGGCCTGGTACCCGCGTCGAGCGGTACCGTCACCTACCGCGGCACCGACATCACCGGCCCTAATCCCGGAGTGGGACTCGTGTTCCAGACCTTCGCGCTGATGCCGTGGCTCACGGTGCAAGCGAATGTGGAACTGGGGCTGGAGGCCCGCGGCGTGCCGCGCGAGGAACGCCGTCGCGCTGCACTGCAGGCCATCGACGCCATCGGACTGGACGGATTCGAGAACGCGTACCCGAAGGAGCTCTCCGGCGGCATGCGCCAGCGCGTGGGCATCGCACGGGCCCTGGTGGTGCAGCCCGATGCGCTGTTCATGGACGAGCCGTTCTCCGCATTGGATGTGCTGACGGCCGAGAACCTGCGCAACGAGGTGCTCAAGATGTGGAGCGGCGATCAGCGTTCCATCAAGTCGGTGCTCATCGTGACGCACAACATCGAGGAGGCCGTGCAGATGGCGGATCGTGTCGTGGTGCTCGGCTCGCATCCCGGTCATCTCATCGCCGACGTGCCCGTCACCCTGCCGAGGCCCCGCGACCGTCATTCCGCCCAGTTCGAGGCTATGGTCGACACCCTGTATGCGATCCTGACCGGGCAGAGTCGCGATGGCGGGCCGGCGGATACCGCCGACGAGCGCACGGCCGCCGGGGACGGCGTCGCGCATGGCACGTCAGATGGCGCGGCGAACCAGACCGCGGCAGCGGATCAGGCCCCGGCCCGGGCGAGCGACGCCGACCATCAGGCATCCTCCGACATGCTGCCCAACGCTACGCCGGGAGGCCTGGCCGGACTGGTGGAGATCGTATACGATCACGCGCAGGGCATCGACCTGGCCGATCTGGCCGCCGAGCTGTCATTCGAGGTGGACGACCTGTTCCCGCTGATCGACGCCGGAACCATGCTGGGATTGCTGACCGTCGAGAACGGACACGTGACATTGACCGAGCTCGGACGCCAGTGGAGGCAGGCGGACATCCTGACAAGCAAGACGCTGTTCGCCGCCATGCTGCAAGACAAGGCACCGCTGGTGCGCATCATCGACCGAGCGGTCCGTCACAGCGAACACGGCCGCCTGCGCGGCGAGCTCATCGTCGACCTGCTGAGGGCCCGTCATACGGACACGGAGGCGGAGCGCCAGTTCAACATCGCCATGACGTGGGGTCGATACGGAGAACTGTTCGACTACGACGCCGATGACGACATCATCACCGTCGACGCCGCCAACCCGGCAAACGCCACCCGACCGGCCGAGGAAGCCAGCGAAACGGACTGAGTTGACCCACCTCAGCCAACTGCCGCAATGGAAACAACGATCAACCCGACAGCGGAACGGACCGCCCCGAATCGCCAAGGAGGAATCATGAACACGCTACGACTGATACGCTGGCGCGGCGAACGCCACGCCAGCATCACCCAGCGACTGAATTTCGCCGCCCATGCCACGCCAGAGGCCACGCTCGCCTTGGTGTATGCGCACGAATCCGGCTTGGAACCCGACGAGGTTCGCCAGGCGCGTCGGGCTTACGGCGGCAACACCATACCGGCGCCCGACGTCCATGAATCGCCGGCGCGGCGGCTGGTCAGGGCGTTCATGAACCCGTTCATCGGCGTTCTGATGTTGCTGGCGCTCACCTCGTTCGTGTGTTCACTGGCCCAGCGCGGAATCGTGACTTCGGGCACCACTGCGGCGAACGGAGGCGGCACGCCGGTGACCGTGGGCATCATCCTGCTCATGGCGGTGGTGTCCGGTCTGATCTGATACGTGCACGACTCCCGAAGCTCGCATGCCGCCACGGCGCTGGCCACCATGGTGAGTACCACGGCGACGGTGCGGCGGGTCGGTGCCGGCGAGCGGCAGATTCCGTCCGAAGAGCTTGTCGTGGGCGACATCGTGACGTTGTCCGCCGGAGACATCGTCCCGGCCGACTGCAAGCTGCTGGAGAGCCGAGACCTGCGCATCGCGCAGGGGGCGCTCACTGGCGAAAGCATGCCCGTGCGCAAGGATGCTGCCGCACTGCTCGCCGCCGGCGCCAGGGACACCGCGTTGACGGACGCGGCGTGCCTGGTGTTCATGGGCACGACGGTGATTTCGGGTTCCGCGTTGGCAGTCGTCATCGCCACAGGCCGCAGCGCACTGTTCGGCGGACTGTCACGCGCGTTCCAATGGCAGCGGCCGCGCACGCGCTTCGAGCGCGGCATGAACTCCACGTCCTGGATGCTGATGGCGTTCACGGCGGTCACCGTGCCCGTGTCCATGCTGGTCACCGGCATCGCGAGCGGCGACTGGCTGCAGGCCCTGCTGTTCGGCGTATCCGTGGCGGTGGGGCTCACGCCGGAGATGCTGCCGCTGATCGTCACCGTCTGCCTGTCCCGGGGCGCGCGGACGATGGCCTCCGGCAAGGCCATCGTCAGGCGGCTCGACGCCATCGAGACGCTGGGCGGCATGGACGTGCTGTGCGTCGACAAGACCGGCACACTTACCAGCGGCGTCATCAAGCTCGACCGGGCGCAGAGCATGAGCGGGTTGAACTCGTCCTACGTGCTGCATGCGGCATGGCTGACCACACTGATTCCCCACACGACGAGCAATCCGTGGGATGACGCCATCGTCGCAGCCGAAGGTGACTCGGCAAACGATACCGGCGACGTACAGGTCGAGGGAGGCACGCCTTTCGATCCGATACGACGCCGGGCGACCGTCATCGTCGCGAAGAGCCATCACCGCGCGGACCGCGAGCACACAGGTGGCAGCGATATCAGTGAGACCAGCGGCGCCGGCGCCGGAACGTCCGGGAACGTCAGCCGCATCATGGTCGTCAAGGGCGCCGTCTCCGAAATGCTGCCCCGCTGCGACACCGTCATGCGCAATGGAACCGCAGAGCCGCTGACCGATCGACTGCGCGGAACATATGAGCGGCTGATGGCCGACAAGGCGACGCACGGATACCGCGTCCTGCTCGTGGCGCAGCGCTCTGTGACAGACCAGACCACAGTGCAGGACGACCGCGCGCTCACCCTGCTGGGCTACCTCACTTTCCTGGACCTGCCCAAGCCCGATGCCGCCGACACGATCGCCCACATGCACAATGCCGGCATCACCGTGACCATGCTCACCGGCGACGAGCCACAAGTGGCCCGTACCGTCGCCCGGAAAGTCGGCATCAATGCTCGACGGGTGGTCACCGGCCGAACGCTGGACGACATGACGGACACCGCGCTCGGCACCGAACTGCGCCGCGTGAACGTGTTCGCCAAGCTCACTCCCGAGCATAAGGCGCGTATCGTCTCACTGCTGCGCCGCGAGGGGCATTGCGTGGGATACATGGGCGACGGCGTCAACGACCTGCCGGCCATGCACGCCAGCGAAATCGCCATCAGCGCCAGCACCGGCTCCGAGGCCGTCCGACAGTCGGCGGATGTCATGCTCACGCACAAGAACCTCGACGTGCTGCTGCGCGGCATCACGCAAAGCAGGCGCACCTGCGTCAACATGATGAAGTACATCAAGCTGGCGCTGAGCTCGAATTTCGGCAATATCATCTCGGTGATGATCGCCGGCGCGTTCCTGCCGTTCGTGCCCATGGAACCCGTGCAGATGGTGCTGCTGAACCTCATATACGACCTGGCCTGTCTCGCGATCCCATGGGACCGCGTCGACGGCGATGTCCTGCGCTCCCCCGCCCGGTGGGACACGGCGTCTATCGCCCGGTTCATGAGTCGCTTCGGGCCGGTGAGCTCGCTGTTCGATATGGTCACCTTCACCGTGTTGCTCACCCTGCTCTGCCCGGCCGTCGCAGGCGGGAGGTTCCCGGAGCTGCACGGGGATGGGTCGCGTCTGCTGTTCGTCGCCGCGTTCCAGACGGGATGGTTCGTCGTGTCGATGTGGACCCAGATCACGGCACTGCACATGCTGCGCACCGAACGCGTCCCGTTCATCGGGAGCCGCGCGTCGGTGCCGCTGGTCTGCACGTCGCTCGCGGCGCTGACTATCGCCACGGCGCTGCCGTTCACGCCGGTCGGCGCATGGATGGGTTTCCACGTACCTCCGGTGTCGCTGTTCGCGCTGCTCGCCATCGTCATCGCCGGTTATGCCGTGACGGTACTTGCCGTCAGAACCCTGTATCTGCACCGTCAGCAGCCGCTGCTGTGACTTCTGACCGCCCGGCGCTCCTGCGGAACCGATGGAATCCGCAGGAGCGCCGGGCGGGCACCCCCGCGTTATCATCCTCTCCCCGTACCACCACCGTCTCCCGCATCCATTCAAACGAAGGAACTGATCATGACAGTCTGGACCGCAATCGTCACATCACAGGTGTTCGCCATAACCCTGCGCATCCTGCTCAGCATCGGGCTCGGCGCGCTCATCGGATTGGAACGGCAGCTGCGCGCACGCAGCGCGGGCATCCGCACGAACGCGCTGGTGTCGTTGGGTTCCTGCCTGTTCACCACTGTTGGCGTCTATACGCTCGCGGCCGGCACCGGAGACCCCACGCGCGTGGCCGCGCAGGTGGCGTCCGGCATCGGCTTCCTCGGCGCGGGCGTAATCCTCAAGCAGGGTGTGTCCGTGTCCGGGCTCAACACCGCGGCCACGCTATGGGCGTCGGCGGCGGTCGGCACGTTGTGCGGCTCCGGCATGGAAGCGGCCGCCGCAATCGGGGCCACCGCCATCATGCTCGCCAACATGATGCTCCGGCCGATCGGCGCGGCCATCGACGCCCGGCGCACCGCGCAATCGCATGAGGCCGAGGGCATCCGTTACACCCTTGAGGTCAAATGCCTGCGTAAGGACGAGCAGGCCATCCGCGCGCTGGTGTTCAACGCCCTGCATCAGCCCGGTTTCATCGTCCAGTCCATCGCGGCTTCGGATCTTCCCGATGATCTGGTGGTCATCACCACCGTCGTCGCCACCCACATGAGCAGCAACATCGACATCGAAAGCAGCATCGAAACAGTCACCACGCCCGAGGTCCTCGGCGTCAAATGGGATGCCGAGCAAATCACCGCCGTGGATTAAACGTGACCGTCATGAATCCGCGTCATGAATCTGCCCGCCGCGAATGATCAGCCGCGTGGCTCGCCAGTGGGAAAGCCCGCCTGCGTTGGTCGGAATACTCGTGAAGTAGGTCACGTTGTCCACCTTGACGCTCTGGTCGGCGGCACGGACCCAGCTGCCGTTAGCGGAGCCCTTCTCGAAGACGACGGCGTTGCCGCCGCTGTCGCTGACAGAGAACAGGGCGCCGCCGATGCCGTTGTGCTGCTTGTCGATCTTCTTCATGGTGAAGAATCCCAGCTTGACGACCGTGGTGGCGGCCTCGGAATCGGCGCCGCCATTGTAATTGGCGGTCGCGGAGTTCGTCACCTGATCGTCGACGGCGGCTTTGGCGACGACGGCGTTGTACAGCAGGACGAGCTTCTGCCCATCCTTGCCGGCCACGGCGATGGCCTCGCGAATGTTGCCGTCCCACTTGTCGCTGTCCACGGCCTTCAGGCCAAAGGAAGTCAGCTTGCCCGTCGGCATTCGCGACCGGGTCGATGTACGCGGCGATACGATATGCCGTATACGTGCTTTTCGATGTATCGGCATCATCGGCCTTGTTCAGGGTAATGGTTGACGGCGTGGCCGTTTCGGGCACTGTGAGCGTATCGGTATCGGCATTGACCGTCATGGTCCCCAAGGCCATGCCGCCCAAGGCAGCCGCAACCGCCGCGACGCCGGCGATGAGTTTCTTGAATTGCATAGGAACCTTCCTGCTCCTTCATCGGCAATTTGAATCCCCGGCATGACGAGAATGAGTCATGGACCGGCGATTCCTGTGTTCCTGTCATAGCGGACGAGTCCGCCATGTTGTGGAGCCTGTATCCTTCACCACAAATTCGCTCGCGGGCTTCTGGCCCCGGCGTCTACCGCAATGTGAACGTACCCATCACCTTGTCCGGGGCGTATTCGGCGAAGTCGTCGCTGGCCGCCGCAATATGGCTTTCTCCGCGCCAATCGGTCAACGACCAGCTGTCCCAGCTCATGGTGGCGCCGGCAATCCCGCCGTCGTCCCCGCCGATATCGACGGGGACCGGAACCACGATGGATTGCCCTTCGGCGAGCGCGATGTCGTCCATGATTCCGCTGATGCGTCCGAGCGTCGTCTTGCCCTTCTTGAGATCGAACGTCAGGTTCAGCCCGCTGAGCGTGCCGGGCACGTGGCTGCGCACGGTCACGGCGATGATGCGCTTTCCGGTGTCCACGGTCGACCCGCCGGCATCCGCCCCCTGCTGGATGCCCCGGTCCTCGATGCCCGTGATCTCCAGCGGCGCGGACGGCGCCTCGGCGGCGGGCAGCCCGAGCTTGCCGCGCAGGTAGACATCCGCTTCGCTGACGCCGTAGGCATCGAGCGAGATCAGCTCGTCGCTGGCGGACGGCGTGACCGAGTCGGCGACATACGAGGCCTGCCGGGCCTTGGCGTCGTATTCGTTGGCGACGACGGCCGCCGCATTGGCGACCTCATCGGGCCAGGTGCGTGACCGCAGCGCCTTGGCGGTGGCGCGCAGCACGGTGGCGGCCTTTCCCGCGGCGGCCCTCGTGGCCTTCAGATCACCGCCGTACAAGGTGTTCATCGCGTCGCGCAACGGCTGGATCGACGGCTTGACGGCTTCCAGATAGTACTGCCCCGCGTCCTTCTCGCTGAGCCTGGCCCCCTTGGCGGGATGCTCCGAGGTGTCGGACGTGTTGACAAACGGCGCGTCGCCGTCCAGGGCGTATTTGGCGTCCTGCGGGCACACCACGCCCGTGATCGCGGTCACGATGCCGCCCGGATCGCCGCCGAACATATACCCGACACCCAGCGACGCGCCTATGGCGACGCCCATCGCCACGACGATGCCCACCGCCTTGCGCACCGGGTGGTAAGTCATACGCCGGAGTTCGGCGTCGGCTTCGACGACGGCCTGCTCATGGGTGAGCGGCATATCGTCGTCATCGATGCCGTCCGCATCGGAACCGTGCCGACTGTCGTGTAACCTTGCCATGCATAACCTCGCTAGTTGTACAGTGAACTGGAGATGCTGATCAGGTCACCATCGCCCAGCCCTTCCCATGTCGCGCTGTTGGCGAACTCGAATTCCAGGTTGAAGCTCTGCCGGTTCGGCGCCAACATCGTGCCGTACCGGCCACCGATACGCCAATGCCGTTCCTGGGTGGAGTCGAGATAGCCTCCCCACTGGTCGGCCTCGGTGTACAGCACGGTCGTGTCGTAGAGCACCGCCCGGAACCTGACGGTCAGCCGGTTCCGGGACAGGTCGACCTTGCCGGTCTGTATATAGTCACGGTCGAAATCGTCTATGGTAATCCCGTGTTGCTCGCGCAGGTCGGACGCCGCGGCCTGGTCCTCATCGGACATGTACGAATCGTCCCGGCCACTCTCGTTGTCGTCGACCGTTATCTCGTACGCGGTCACGTCGCCGTATCGCTTCACGAAGTCGCCCCAGCTGTCGCCCGGCTGGACGCCGCGGGACGTGACCAGCGCATGATCGCAATCCCTCTTGTCGATACGGCACCGTGCGCCGCGCTTGACGCCGCTGCTGGTGGCGTCGTCGCTGAGAATCGTGTACTGGCTGGGGTAATGCCATGTGCGCGCCGAGCTGATCGGCTTGCCTGTGGACGGCTGTCGCAGCGAATATTCACTGACCGGCAGGTAGCCGATCGGCGGGTTGTCATGGAATATCAGCAGCGTGGTTTTGTCGCGGATCTGGAGCCCGAAGAAGATCAACGCCACCACGGCCGCGATGGCCGCGAACACGACGGCCACCGTGCGATGCGATTCGCGGTCGATCGCGGCGAACTCGTGCTCCAGATGGCGCATCGCCTCCGCGTCGCCTTCGCCGGCCGAAGATGCGGTGGAGTCCTTGGGCTTCCCCGCATTGCCGGATTTCCCGAAGCCGCCTGGTTTGGCGGGGTCCTTGCGTTTCTCGGCGTTCCCGCCGAACCGGCCGGACTTGCTGAAGATGTCATCGTCGCCGTCGAAATCATGTTCTGACATTGCCGTCACCTGACCTTGAACGCGTTCAGCACGTCATAGCCGCCTGATTGGACCGCAGTGAACGATGCGAGGTGCTGCTCCCCCGCCTTGTCCTCCACATACCATGCCGACGGCACGAAACGGTCGCCGCCGCGCAGCAGTTTCGGGTCGATTTCCATGGTGAGCTTCACCGTGTCCCCCTTATGGATGCCGCCGTGCTCGATGATGTCGCCATCGTCATCGAACTGGATGTCGGAGCTGGCCCTCACGCCGGTCTCGCGGATGGTGCCGTCTTCGCTCAGAAGATTGAATTTGATGGACAGCCCCGTTATCTCGGCCGGGACCTGGTCGGTCACGGTGACGGTGAAACAGTGCCGGTCGACTTCCTGCTGACCGCCGTCCTTGGTGGTCTCCAGTCCCTTGCAGGCTCCGCCGTCGGCAATGTCCCGTATGTCGAACGGGACGGCCGTCTCCGGCTCGTCGGGCAGTTTCAGCGCGCTGCGGATTACCTGCTGCGCTCCGGATGGCCTGAATTCGCCGAACACCATCCAGTCGATCGCCTCGCCGTTGCGGTTGCCGGCGAGGTTGGTATAGATCGCCGCGCGCTCCTGATATTCGATGATGACCATGCGGATCTGCTTGGTCAGTGATTTCGGCCAGGTGCGGGCGGCGAGGGTCTCCGCCGCCTGTTGCGAGAGGTCACGGGCCTTGGCGGCGGACTTGTTCACCGCATCCTTGTCGCCGCCGACCGCGGCGAGGCGCACGGCGTCGTATGCCGCGGCCGTGCCTTTCACCGCCTTTGCGAAATACGGGCCGGCCTGGGATCGGCCCAGCTGAGGGCCGGACGGCTGCAACGGCTTGAACCCGCCATAACAGTAGTCCTTCTCGTCCGCGACTCCGGTCTGGTGCGAACAGTTGACAGGGGAGCCGGTCTGGAGGCTGCGCCGCCAGCAGAATCCACTCACCAGCGATGCGACGATGACCACGACGACCAGCAGCGTCATCCGGCGGTGCCGTTTGCGCAGCAGTGTGACGGCCTCGGCATCGACCTCGGCGGATTCGGCGTCGTCGGTGATGTCATCGGTGATGCCGTGAATGTCCTCGGAGGCATCGCTCACATCGCGGGTCTCATCGGCGACCGGCGTATCCCAACTCTTCTGCGCCTTCATCACCACCATCTCCCATTGCCCGAATCCCAATCCGACATAATCGACGCCATCTTATCAGCCACAACACAACCCCGCTAGGCCAATCCCACGATGTTAAGCCCGGGGACTGTCGAGCGAAGCGAGACTGGGGGGGGTGGTCAATCACAGATATCCCGACACCCCAAATACAAGGTCCTCATGAAAATGTATCGATTACCCCAAAGAGTGCGCATGAAAATGCAAGGAACACTGCAATGAAGCGGTTTCCCACGGCTGATCTCATTGACCCGGAACACCACCCCAGTTCACAGGTCATAGATATAACGTCGCACGGAATATATAGCAATGTGCCCCGGCATCCGAAGAGGCCGGGGCACATGTATTCATGTGGTCAGCTGCTAGAGCCGAACCGACGAATCAGAACTCGCGCCATGGACGGTCGCCAGACCGACCATCAAACAACACAGCGCGGCGCGCCAACCGCGAGTTCTGATTGAAGCGACACAGGAGCGGAGATCAGAACTCGCGGTTGGCGCGGTAGAACTTGATCAGGGACTGGGTGGAGGCGTCCTGGGCGGCGAGGGCGTCGTCGTCCTGGGAGATGGCCGGGGTGATCTGCTTGGCGAGCTGCTTGCCGAGCTCGACGCCCCACTGGTCGTAGGAGTCGAGGCCCCACACGGTACCCTCAACGAAGGTGATGTGCTCGTACAGGGCGATGAGCTCGCCAAGCGCGAACGGGGTCAGAGCCACACCGAAGATCGAGGTGGTCGGGCGGTTGCCGGAGAACACGCGGGCCGGAACGATCTCTTCCGGGGTGCCTTCGGCGCGGACCTCGTCAGCGGTCTTGCCGAATGCCAGCGCCTTGGTCTGCGCGAGGTAGTTGCCGAGGAACAGCTCGTGCACGTCCTGGTCGCCGTCCTTGGTCGGGTTCGGGGTGTTGACGAACGCGATGAAGTCGGCCGGGATGAGCTGGGTGCCCTGGTGGATCAGCTGGTAGAAGGCGTGCTGGCCGTTGGTGCCGGGCTCACCCCAGAAGATCTCGCCGGTCTCGGAGGTGACGGGGGTGCCGTCCCAGCGCACGGACTTGCCGTTGGATTCCATGGTCAGCTGCTGCAGGTAGGCCGGGAAGCGGTGCAGGTACTGGTCGTACGGCAGCACGGCGTGGGAGGCGACCTTGAAGAAGTTGCGGTACCACACGTTCAGCATGCCGAGCAGCACGACGACGTTCTTCTCGAACGGGGTGTTGGCGAAGTATTCGTCGATCTCGTGGAAGCCGTGCAGGAACTCCTCGAAGCGGGCAGGTCCGAAGACCACGGCCAGGGAGGTGCCGACGGCGGAGTCGACGGAGTAACGGCCGCCGACCCAGTTCCAGAAGCCGAACGCGTTGTTCGGGTCGATGCCGAACTCGGCGACCTTCTCCAGGTTGGTGGAGACGGCGACGAAGTGCTTCTTGATGGCTTCGGCGTTCTTCTCGTCGGAACCGTCGATGGCACCCTTGGCCTTGAGCTCTTCGAGCAGCCAGGTGCGGGCCTCACGGGCGTTGGTCAGGGTCTCCAGCGTGGTGAAGGTCTTGGAGACGATGATGAACAGGGTGGTCTCCGGGTCGAGGCCCTTGGTCTTCTCGGCCAGGTCGTTCGGGTCGATGTTGGAGATGTAACGGGCGGAGATGCCGGCGTCCGCGTAGGGCTTGAGCGCCTCGTACACCATGACGGGGCCCAGGTCGGAGCCGCCGATGCCGATGTTGACGACGGTCTCGATCTTCTTGCCGGTCACGCCGGTCCACTTGCCGGAACGCACTTCGTCGGCGAAGGCGTAGATGCGGTCAAGCACCTCGCGCACATCCTTGACAGTGTCCTGACCGTCGACGATGTACTTGCCCTCGTCCTCGACCGGGCGGCGCAGCGCGGTGTGCAGCACGGCGCGGTCCTCGGTGTTGTTGATGTGCACGCCGGTGTACATCGCCTTGGTGCGCTCGTCGAGCTTGACGGCCTTGGCGAGGTCGGCGAACAGCTGGAGGGTCTCCGGCTTGATCAGGTTCTTGGACAGGTCGAAGTGCAGGTCGCCGGCGTCGAACGACAGCTTGTCGACGCGCTCGGCGTCATCGGCGAACCACTGCTTGAGGCTGACGCCCTCGGCCTGCAGCTCGTCATAGTGCTTCTGCAGCGCGGCCCACTCGGGGGTCTTGGTGGCGTCAACTGGCGGATTGATGGCCATGGTATTGGTCCTTTCATCATCACTGTACGCCGGAGTCGGCTCTCCAATGCTGGCGGGCCACACCGGTTACTTCGCTTACCAAGATACTCACAAAAGCGGACAGAAACAAACAAAAAATACCCAAGATGAACAACCGTGACCGACACGACATGCCCGCGCACGACATGCCAGCCGAACTTGCATAAATCCACGGCATACAGTAAAGTCTCATTCTTGTGCGCAGGTTCATCAACGAATCGGCAGCATGCCACTTTAGCTCAGTCGGTAGAGCGGCTCACTCGTAATGAGCAGGTCGACAGTTCGATTCTGTCAAGTGGCTCCATACCCCTAGGCTCCGCGCCTAGGGTTTTGTATATCCAGCCGTTTCGACGGGTGGCACGCGCGAGTGGCGAAATCGGTAGACGCGCAGGATTTAGGTTCCTGTGTCTTTGACGTGAGGGTTCAAGTCCCTTCTCGCGCACGCGGAACCATACCTCCGCAATCGCCACAGGGAATAGAGAAGCATGACCGCGATACTGAAACCCATAGCGTTTCTGCTCATCATCGTCGCTGCGTATCTGGTCAAGCGGGCGGGACTGTTCAGGCCACGCGACTATCGCGTCATGCAGGTGGTGGTGTTCGATTTCACGCTTCCCGCCTCCATCATCGTCTCGTTCGCCACGAACCCGCATCATCTGAGCATGCTGCTGATCTCGGTGTTCGCCATCGTCTTCGGCCTGCTGCCGCTGCTGCTGGTGTATGCGGCGACCCGACACAAGCCCGTTGCGGACCGCGCGTTCCTGATGCTCAACTGCTCCGGATTCAACATCGGCAATTTCTGCTTCCCCGTAATCCAGGCGTTCATGGGGCCTTCGGCGCTGGTCACCGCCTCGATGTTCGACATCGGCAATTCCGTGATCGTGACCGCCGGCTCAAACGTGATGACGACGTCGCTGCTGCACATCGACATGGACCGGCCGCTCACCGAACAGCGTGCGGGAGCCGCGCCGACACTTCCCTATTCGAAGCCACGGGACAAAGACGCCCGCAGGCTCGCCCGCCGCGCGAAGGCCAAGCAGATCCTCAAGGGATTCCTTACTTCGGTGCCGTTCAACGTGTATCTGCTGATGATCGTGGTCATGCTCTTCAGCATTCACATCCCGACGTTCGTGCCGACTCTGCTGCAGCCGGTGGCGGACGCGAACTCGTTCTGCTCGGTGTTCATGGTGGGCATGCTGATGGATTTGCCGCGCACCGGCAAGGATGTCGGCAGCGTGCTGCGGGTGCTCGGTTGGCGCTTGCCGCTCGGCGTGCTGTTCGCGGCCGCTTGCTGGTTCCTTCTGCCGTTCGACGCATCCGTGCGAAAGACGGCGGTGATGCTGTCGCTCGCGCCCACGGCCGTGTTCTCGACACTGTTCACCGACCGCGTACTCGGTAACGCGAAGCTCGCCGGGTTCACGCTGTCCGTCACCGCGGTCATCTCAATCGTGCTGATGACCATCGTGAATTTCGTGATTCCCGCGTGAGTGCCGAACATGCGCTCTCAAAACTCGCAGATACGATTTCACCGATTTCGCGGAAACGGCGGAAAATAGCGGAAAACCGCAAAAACCCGTTTTTGTATCTGCGAGTTTTGAGAGCGTGATTCTACCGCAACAGCGCCTCGACCGCCGGCACGAGAGCCCTGATGGCTTTGCCGCGGTGCGAAATCGCGTTCTTTTCCGCCGCGTTCATCTCCGCGCTGGTCAGCGGATGGTCCGCAGCGGCCCGCTCCGGCTGGTCGTCCGGCACGAACAGCGGGTCGTAGCCGAAACCATGCTCGCCGCGCGCCGCGCGCAGGATGCGCCCCGGCATTTCGCCGATTTCGACGGTTTCGGAGACGATGGCGTGCCTCCCGCCCGCCACAGGAGCCGCGGAATCCGGCACGGCCAGTGCGGCGGCGCAGCGGAAACGGGCCGTGCGCGCCGCGTCCGGGATGTCGGAGAGCTGGGCGAGTAGCAACGCGTTGTTCGCCGGATCATTGCCATGCTCCCCCGCCCAGCGCGCGGACAGGATGCCAGGCGCGTTGCCCATCACGTCCACAATCAGTCCGGAGTCGTCGGCGATGGCCGGCAGGCCGGTGAGACCGGCCACAAACCGCGCTTTGAGCAGTGCGTTCTCCTGGAAGGTGACGCCCGTCTCGACCGGGTCGGGCAGGCCGAGGCTGCCGGCGGAGACAAGCTCCACCTGAGCGGCGTCCGCGCCCAGATCCTCTTCGAGAATGCGGCGGATTTCAACGAGTTTGCCTTCGTTGTGCGTAGCGACGACGAGTTTCATGGGGGTCCTTTATTCCTTACCTATGGTTGTGCATGACGGGGTGAGGCCGATCGCCCGCCGGCGGCGTGCCCGACTCGTTTCAATCGAGCGAGAGGGCGGCACGCTGGGCGGCCTGAAGCTCCTTGTTGCCCTTTTCGGCGAGGTCGAGCAATGTGTTGAGTTCGGCGCGGTTGAACGGGCGGTGTTCGGCGGTGCCCTGGATCTCGATGAAGTCACCGGATCCGGTCATCGCCACGTTCATGTCGGTCATCGCCTGACTGTCCTCGATGTAGGGCAGGTCAAGCATCGGCGTGCCGTTGATAACGCCGACCGACACCGCGGAAACGGCGTCTTTGAGCACGCGGTCGGCCGAACGAATGTGGCGCTTCTGCTCAGCCCAGCGCATCGCGTCGACCAGCGCCACATACGCGCCGGTGATCGAGGCGGTGCGGGTGCCGCCATCGGCCTGCAGCACATCGCAGTCGATCTGGATCTGGTTCTCGCCAAGCGCCTTCATGTCGACGACGCCGCGCAGGCAGCGGCCGATCAGGCGGCTGATCTCATGGGTGCGGCCGCCGACCTTGCCGCGCACGGACTCGCGGTCGGTGCGCTCGGCGGTGGCTCGCGGCAGCATCGAATATTCGGCGGTCACCCAGCCGAGTCCGGAATCCTTGCGCCAGCGCGGCACCGACGGCGTGAACGTCGCCGTGCACATCACGCGCGTGTTGCCGCATTCGATGAGTACCGATCCTTCGGGCACGTCCGTGAAGTGCCGCGTGATGCGCACCGGGCGCAGTTCGTCCACTACGCGGCCGTCCGCGCGAATCACCATTGCCTTGTCCAACATGTCTTTGATTTCAGCCATGCCTTCAACGTAGCACCATGCGGCGAACGTGCCCGCAGCGCGGCACGTCTCCCGCCGCCGCGGCAGCCATCGTGACCGCCGTCACGCCGAATGGCTCTTGCGCGAGTCGCCGCGCGACACTAGGGTTTTGGATAACACACGATTCTTGTCTTGCGGGAGGGCGGTCATGGTCGATTATTCACCGGCACTGATGACGGATATGTATGAGTACACGATGCTGGACGCCAGCCTGAAGGATGGCACGGCGAACCGCAAATGCGTGTTCGAGGTGTATACGCGCCACCTGCCCGAAGGCCGCCGTTACGGCGTCGTGGCGGGCATCGGCCGCATTCTGGATGAGCTGAGTCGGTTCCTCCTCAGCGACGAGGACCTGCGTTTCCTGTCCGACCGCAAGGTGGTTAGCAAGGAGACGATTTCGTGGCTGGAGAACCTGCATTTCTCCGGTTCGATCAAGGGTTACCGCGAGGGCGAGATGTTCTTCCCGAATTCGCCGATTCTGCAGGTCGAGGGCACGTTCGGCGAGTGCACGCTGCTGGAGACGCTGGTGCTGAGCGTGCTGAACTATGATTCGGCGGTCGCATCCGCCGCCTCGCGTATGGTGAGCGCCGCGAAGGACCGCCCCTGCATGGACATGGGCGGGCGCCGCACCAACGAGTGGGCCGCGGTGGCAGCCGCACGAGCCGCGGTCATCGGCGGTTTCCAGGGCACAGCGAACCTGCTTGCGGCGCAGCTGTATGGACTGAAGGCCATCGGCACCGCCGCGCACTGCTTCACGCTCGTACATGATGACGAGCGCAGCGCCTTCGCCTCGCAGGTCGAGGCGCTTGGCCGCAACACCACGCTTCTGGTGGACACGTACAACGTCGAAGAGGCGGTGAAGACCGCCGTGGAGGTCGCCGGTCCTCAGCTGGGCGGCGTGCGCATCGATTCGGGTGATCTGGCCGCCATGGCGCAGCGCGTGCGCAACCAGCTGGACGCCCTGGGCGCGACGAACACGAAGATCACCGTCACCAACGATCTGGACGAGTACGCGCTGGCCGCCCTGCAGAGCGCTCCGGTGGACTCGTACGGCGTGGGCACGATGCTGGTCACCGGCTCCGGTGCCCCGACCTGCGCGATGGTGTACAAGCTCACCGAGCGCGAGAATTCGGCTGGCGTGATGCAGCCCGTGGCGAAGAAGTCGAAGGACAAGGCCAGTGTTCCCGGCCGCAAGCTCGCCTACCGTTCATATGAGTATGGTCTGGCCGAGACGGAACATGTGGTCTCCGGATCGGAAACCCAGCTGGCCGAGTATCGTCCGGCTGAGGGATGGAAGGACCTGCTGGTCGACTACGTCGACCACGGTGACATCGATTCGCGTTATCAGGGTCACGCCGCCATCGCCGACGCGCACGAATACCGGGCCAAGGCCCTGCGCGAGCTGCCGATCACCGCGCAAAGCCTGATGAAAGGCGAGCCGGTAATCCCCACCGAAATCACCGTGCTGTAATCCTTCTCGCCCCGCGAGCTCGATGTCAAGCCCGGTCAGCACCTCGACCATCACGGCCACCACCTTGCTGACGCTGATGTGTGTGGATGCCAGCGTGTCGAAGAACCAGTCGGAATACGCCCATGTCCTCGGCAGCGCATGGCTTTTCTTCTCTTCCGGACCGAACCGCGTGGCCCATTCGCGGCGGACCAGCATGTCCATCTGCTCGCGCTCGAACCGCTTGCCCTCCGCCTTGTCGGCGAACAGCGACAGCGGCGACTTGCAGTACTGGCGTCCGTCGCTGTACGAGTTCTCGCGCTGCTTCTGCATCATCTTCTGCTTCATGCTCTCCAACCTGTCGTTGGAGACCTTCAGGCCCTCGCGAAGATGCCGCGCCTCGCCCTACAGCTGGGTGAGGTACTGGAACACCTCGTCGGCGGCGGACTCGTCGATATGGCCGTCGTCGTCGGTGATAAATTCGACGAGCTCCTGCATCGAGTCGAATTGCGTGCGCGTCATGGCGGCGCCTTCCGGCAGGGCTGCCGACAGCCCCCACGCCGCTTTCGGGGTGACGAGGTCGAATACGGCGGCGACATCATGCAGATTCGAGGCGAGGCTCTTCGCGTCGAACAGGGGCTTGCCGAAGCGACGGGTCACCACTACCGCGGGATGCTGGCGGTCGGGGGACGTCAGGTATTCGGATAGGGCTTCGGCCTCGTCGGCATCGCTGATGGCAATCGCAGTGCCCGTCATCGTATCGTAAGGTTCCAGTGGCTCATATTGCGATGAATTGGATTGCGCTGTCATGGCGAACGGTGATGTGCCGGTCTGTATCGAACCTGATTGTGCGGAACCAGACTGTGCGATGGCATCGATCCCCTGCAACGCCTCCCCACCATTATTTCATATTTCACGCGGCATGTTCCACAATGTCCGCTTTCGCGATAGACGCCGTTTCTTCAAGATTCCAGGGAATCCGCGCGATGTGCTGCACCGATGAGCATCACCGCAAAAGCAAAAACCGGGCGGGAAAGAACCCGCCCGGCAATGTCATGCTCGGCCACGCCGATACCGCATCAGCGGCCCTTAATCTCGGAGCCGATGACCTTTTCGCTCAGCGCCTTCGGACCGCGCGTCACGGCGACCGCGCCGGAACGCACCAGCTCGATCACGCCGTAGTGCTCCAACAGACCCAGCAGCGCGTCGATCTTGCCTTCGGCACCGGTGGCCTCGATGGTCAGCGACTCCGGGTTCACATCGACAACACGCACACGGAACAGGCGCACGATCTCCAGCACGTCAGAACGGTTCGACTCGTTCGCCGCCACCTTGATGAGCACCAGTTCACGCTCCACGGTGGTGTTCGGATCGAGTTCGACGATCTTGAGCACGTGCAGCAGCTTGTTGAGCTGCTTGATGATCTGCTCCAGCGGCACGGCCTCCACGTCGGCGGTCACGGTGACGCGGGAAATGTCCGGACGCTCGGTCGGCGAGACGGACAGCGAGTTGATGTTGAACGCACGACGGGCGAACAGGCCGGCGATGCGGGCCAGCACGCCGGGACGGTTCTCGACGAGCACCGACAGCGTGTGACGCTCGGAACCGAGGCGGGAAGCGGGATACATAGCCATAATCACTTACTCCTTATTCCTTGACAACCGTGCCGTCACGCCTGGTCACCATCGTCGACGCCCTTGTGCAGCAGCGGCTGCGTGCCCGGACGATACGCGACCTCGTTGTTGGACGCGCCGGCTGCCACCATCGGCCACACCATGGCGTCCTTCCATACGCGGAAGTCGATCAGCACCGGACGGTCGTTGATCTCGTTCGCCTTGTTGATCGCGTCAATCGCCTCGTCCTCGGTGAACGCGCGAAGGCCGACGCAGCCGTACGCCTCGGCGAGCTTGACGAAATCAGGCACGTCGAAGAACTCTCCGCCTTCCTTCGAATCGCCGTCAGCCAGGTTGGTCTGGGAGTAGTGCTGTCCGAAGAACAGAGTCTGCCACTGGCGCACCATGCCGTACACAGAGTTGTTGATGATGGCGATCTTCACCGGCGCATGATCCAGGAACGCGGTCGTCAGCTCTTCGGAAGTCATCTGGAACGAGCCATCGCCCGCGATCAGCCACACCGGCTTGCGACCCTTGAAGTCGCGTTGGGAGCCGACCGAAGCGCCGATGGCGGCCGGAAGGCCGAAGCCCATCGTGCCGAGGCCGCCGGAGGAGATCCACGAATGCGGCTTCTCGAAATCAATCAGCTGGGCCGACCACATCTGGTGCTGACCGACGTCGGACACCCAGATCGTGGAGGGGTCGGCATGGTCGGACAGCTGCTTGATGACCCACTGCGGCGCGAGCGAACCATCGGTCGGCTTATCGCACGGCTGATCGTAATCGATGGCATATTCCTCGCGCAGGCGGTTGAGCTCGTCCCACCACGGCTTGAGGTTCGGCTTGCCGCCGATGGCCTGAGAACGCTTGATTTCGGGAATCAGGTCGTTGAGCACGGTGGACACGTCGCCGACGATCGGCACGTCGGGAGCACGGTTCTTGCCGATTTCGGCCGGATCGATGTCGATGTGGATCACCCGCGCGCCGGGTGCGAACGCGTCAAGCTTGCCGGTCACACGGTCGTCAAAGCGCGCGCCGATGGCGACCAGCAGGTCGCAGCGCTGCGCGGCCGCGGTGGCGGCGACGGCGCCGTGCATGCCGAGCATTCCAAGCGCCTTGGGGTTCGAGTTCGGCACGATGCCACGGGCCGGGAGCGTGGTGACGATCGGCGCGCCGGTCACTTCGGCCAGTTCGGCCACTTCGGCGGACGCGTTGGAACGCACCGCGCCACCGCCCACGTACAGCACGGGACGGTACGACTGCGCGAACAGCTTCGCCGCATCCGAGATCACGCGGCCGTGCGCCTTCGTGGTGGGATTGTAACCGGGCAGAATCATGCGCTGCGGCCACGAATAATACATCTCGCCGGTCTGCGCGGTCTTGGTCAGGTCCACGACCACCGGGCCGGGGCGGCCCGAACGGGCGATATAGTGCGCCTCGGCGAGCACGCGGGGGATATCCTGTGCGCGGGTCACCAGATACGAGTGCTTGACGACCGGATAGGTCGCCCCAACGATGTCCGCCTCCTGGAAGGCGTCGGTGCCGATGGCGTTCACGCCCACCTGACCGGTGATCACGACGAGCGGCACGGAATCCATGTTCGCGTCGGCGATTGGGGTGATCATGTTCGTCGCGCCCGGGCCGGACGTGACGATGCACACGCCCACGCGGCCTGTCGCCACCGCATAGCCTTCGGCGGCATGGCCGGCGGCCTGCTCGTGGCGCACGAGCGTGAACCGGAACTTCGTATCGTCGTTGATCGCGTGGAACACCGGCAGGATGGCGCCGCCGGGCAGGCCGAACACGTCCTGCACGCCCAAATCCTCCAGCGCGCGAATCAACGCCTGCGCGCCGGTCATTTTCTCACCGTCGATGATCGTCTGCTTGTCTGCGGATGCGGTGTTTTTCGGAACGCCGCTGAACGCCTGCAATGGTGTGGGTAGAGCCATCATGTCCTCTCAACTCAAATCGTTCGGTCATATGCCTGGACCCGTCGCGCCTCGCGAGCGTTCATGACTTGCGTGCGCCGACGGTCACGATGCGCGTTCGCTTGTGGCTATGGCGTCTGTGATTCGTATTTTCTCAGTTTAAGCATACAGGTGACAGCATCGCGCAATCGCCGTTCACCAGTTGGTCAGTTGCCGGCCGAGCCGCTGCGCCGGTGCTTGGACGAGCCGTTCTTGCGGGCCGCCTTGAGCGCGGGCGCGTACCGGTCGAGCTCATGCCAGGCCATTTCCGCCGCGGCGAGCTGCGCCTTGCGCTTGCTGGTGCCGGTACCCTTGCCGATGATGTCGTCTTTCGGGCCGATGGTGGCCTTGGCGGTGAATTCCTGTGCGTATTCGGGGCCGGACACGCTCATGCGGTACCGCGGCTCATCCAGGCCGAGCTCGTGCGCCTTCACGGTCAGCGAGGTCTTCCAGTCCAGGGCTGGTCCTTCGGTGGCCACTTCCGCCAACGTGTCGTCGATGAGCCGGTGCACGACCTTGCGCGCGCCTTCGATGCCGTGCTCCAGGAACGTGGCGCCGATCAGCGATTCGACGATGTCGCACAGAATGGAGCTTTTCTCGGCACCGCCGGACTCCGCCTCGCCGTGCCCGAGCAGGATGAACGGGCCGACGTGCAACTTGTCCCGGGCGATCGCCGACAGGGCCTCCTCCGAAACGGCCTTGGCGCGCATCTTCGCCAGCTGGCCTTCGGTCATGTCGGGATGCAGCGTGAACAGCGTCTCGGTCGATACCAGTTCCAGCACGGCGTCGCCGAGGAATTCCAGCCGCTCATAGTTCGATGTGCCGGGGTGTTCGTGCGAGAACGAACGATGGGTGAGCGCCTGTATCAGCAGATCCGGGCTGATGGTGACACCCAGCGCGGAGAACAGCTCTTCGCGCGGTTCAGGTTCAGTCATGTTTTTCTCCTTGTCCACCGTATCCGGCCGCACGCGCACGCCCTGAACGCATACGCGCAGTGTCCGGATGGCAATATGCGACAATATGCGAAGACCCTGCCACCCGTCGATGGCAGGGTCTTCATTTCGCTATCGGCATTCGGCTGCGATCACTTGGTGTGAGCGGAGCGAATGGCTGCGCGGTACACGCGGCCGCGGTAGGAGCCGCAGCTCGGGCAAGCCATGTGCGGCAGCGCCGGAGCGCCGCAGTTCGGGCATGCGATGGTCTGGGCGGCGGTAGCCTTCCAGTTCGCGCGACGCGAGTGCGTGTTGGCGCGCGAGGTCTTGTACTTAGGCAGTGCCATTTGTTATTCCTCTGTTTCGTTCGAACAATTGAGCTTAAGCGTACGGTATCTTAACGCATCGCCCGTACAACGGCATGTCGCGGCGTCGTGCGAGCAGGTTCCCAGACCCGCACGCCGATCGCCCACCGTTACTTGTCGCCGTGCTCCTCGGCCTCCAGCTGGGCCTTCAACCCGGCCAGAGCCGCGAACCGCAGATCGGTCACGTCATGATGATGGTCCGGGTGCTCGTTGAGGTCGACGCCGCACTGCGAGCACAGTCCCCGGCAGTCCTCGCGGCACAGGGGCTGCAATGGCAGCGCCTCCACCAGCGTGTCACGCAGCAGCGCCTCCAGGTCGGCGAACGCCCCGTCCCGGCTCAGCGGATACACATCCTCGGACTCGTCCTCCCCCGCGACGATCTCCACGTCCTCGTTCTTGGGCTTGCCGTGCGAGCGGGCCTTCGCGCTCTCCTCGTAGGGGAAGAACGCGACGACGTCCACACCCCAATCGCGCTTGATGGGCTTGAGGCAGCGTGTGCACTCGGCCGCGACGGGCGCTTCGATGCGAGCGGTCAGCACCAGGCCGTCGACTATCGAGTCGAACGAGCCGTGCACGGTGACGTCCGCGCCCTCCTTCACGCCGATGACCTCATCGCCGATGCCGCTCGGCGCGGGAAACACCGCGTCCACCGTCTTGGACTGCCCCGGCCGAGACGCCACCTGCGCCACGCTGACCGCCCATGCGGAATCCTCCGGTCGTGCCATACAAATCTCCTCCCTGCTGCTGCCGCGCATGCTGTTGCGCGTTCCGTTACACTCCGGCGCGCCCCTACTGCGCTTCCGGATAATCGTTGATGTTCAGGTGCGGCATCTGCTCGCCCGCCGCGCGCTGCCGTTCCTCAAGCACGTTGAGTCCTGCCTGCACGTCGTGACTGAGCTTGCCGAGCTGCTCCTGCAGGCCGGTCATCACCGTCGTGCAGTACTCGTCGGCGCCATTGGTCAGATGGTCGGCACGCGCCTGCGCCTTGTCGAGAATCGCACGCGCACGCTGCCGCGCCTTGTCGGTGATGTTCTCCTGGCCGACGAGGATCTGCGCCTGCTTGTTGGCCTCGTCCAACGTGTCGGCGGCACGGCTCTGCGCCGACGCGATGATGGCGTTCGCCTGCGTCTGCGCGGATTCCAAGCGCCGCTCGGCCTCGCGCATCAGCGCGGACGCGCGCTCCAGCTGCACCGGGAGCATCCGCTTGAGCTCGTCCAGCTGACCGGCGAACTCCTCGCGGTCCACACGCACCATGCTGGGCGCGAACAGGCTGGTCTTCGCGGCCTCCAGCGTCGCCTCCATCGAGTCGATGATGTCATAGACGGTGGTGAACTCCTCGCGGGACTTCACCTCCTCGGGGTTCATGTCGGCCTTCGGATCCAGCGTCTCACGCAAATCGGGGAGCTGACTGATCGGGAACGTCGGCTTGGACTGCTTCGCGTAATCGGATATGTCCGGCTTGTTCTCGTGCGTCGCAGCGGCGGCCGGCTGCGGCTTGTGCGACATTTCGTCCCACACGCTGGCAGGTGCCGCGCTTTCCGGCGCATCGTTCAGCCGCGCCGCGGCCGCATACGTGACGCTGTAGGCGTCGGTCGACTGCGCGGCCGGCTCGGTGCCGGTCGCGGGATTCATGGCGGCGCCGCCGTCGTTGCCGTCACCGACGTTGACGATGCCATCGTTCGTTGATTCATCCATGCTGCATCTCTTTACTTTTATTCCGGTCACGTATCAGAGACCGGAAAACCCAGACAATATCATATGGGATTCGCGTCGCGACGTCACTCGCCACGCTCATGGCTCAACGCCTCGTCCAGCATCGGCACCACGCCATCAGGCACCATGCCGGTCACGTCGCCGCCATGCCGGGCGACGTCCTTGACGATGGAGCTGGAAATATGCTCAAGCACCGGGTCGGCCGGCAGGAACAGCGTCTCCACCTCTGCGAGCTTGCGATTGACCAGGGCCATGCCCAGCTCCGCCTCGTAATCGCCGTTCTGCCGCAGGCCCTTGACGATGACGGTGGCACCGATCTCCTTGCAGTAGTCGGTGATCAGGCCGGTCGTGGACGCGACCTTGACATCGGGGAATCCGTCGTGGTCGAGCGCCTGACGAATGATATCCACTCGCGTATGCGCCGGGAACATCGGGGTCTTAGCGGCGTTCACGGCCACGACCACGTGCACTTCGTCAAAAAAACGGGCGCACCGCTCAATGACATCCAAATGTCCCGCGGTCACGGGGTCATACGATCCTGGGCATACTGCGATAGTCATATGCATAGCCTACCGCGAATCGCCGGACAGTCCGTATACGAGCGAGCCGGGGCTCAGACGCCGGACATGCAGCGGTAGCATGCGGACATTATCATGAATCCATGCCGGCGGAAGACAGACCGGCCATTCGCCGCTATGATGTCGTCATGGATGAAGGAATGGAGTCGAAATGTCATCTGAACCGTCAACACAGCTAAAGCCGACATCCGCCGTCGCAGGAGGGATCGCCGCGGATCTCGCGGATCCGGTGTCGCCGCTGTCCACCCCGGACCAGGGCACGGGGACGGCGGTGCTGGAGCGCCCGGAAACCGAGGAGCAGACCGACCGTTCCGACAATGGCGACGCCGACCGGTTCGCGCACTATGTGTCGCGCGATCGCATCGCCGAATCGAAGCTCACCGGCCGGCCCGTGGTCGCGCTGTGCGGCAAGATCTGGGTGCCGAAGCACGACCCGTCGCAATACCCCGTCTGCCCGGACTGCAAGCGCATCTATGAAGAGATGATGAAGTAAGGTCGCGCGCCGCGCGCGGCGATTACTCCAGTTTTTCGGACAATTCCATCCATTCGGCCTCCAAGGCGCCGGACTCGTCGGAGACGGCCTGAAGCTGCCCGTTGAGCTTGTTCAGCCCCTCATAGTCGCTCGGATCATGGGCGGCCATATCCGCTTCGAGCGCGGTCTTCTGCTCCTCCAGCTTTGCGAGCTTGCGCTCGATGGCGGAGATGCGTTTGCTGGTCTCGCGGAATTCCTTGCCGCTGAGCTTGGGGGCGTCGTCCGCCGTGGCAGTGACGCCGGAGTCGGCCGGCTCCTTCTGCGAAGCCGATACGCCTGCCGGCGCTGCGGTCTTCGCTTTTTCGATCATGTCGAGATAATCGTCGACGCCACCGGGCAGATGCCGCACCTTACCGCCGATCAGTGCGAACTGCTGGTCGGTGACGCGCTCCAGCAGGTACCGGTCGTGGCTGACGACGATCAGCGTGCCCGGCCACGTGTCGAGCAGATCCTCCATGACGGCGAGCATATCGGTGTCGAGGTCGTTGCCGGGCTCGTCCATGATGAGCACGTTCGGCTCATCCAGCAGGATCAGCAGCAGCTGCATGCGGCGCTTCTGTCCGCCCGACAGGTCGCGGATCGGCGTCATCAGCTGCGCGGATTCAAAGCCGAGCCGTTCCATCAGCTGACCGGGCGTGACTTCCTTGCCGTCGACGATATAGCTGGGCTTGTAGCGGGACAGTACTTCCTTGATCTTGTATTTGCCGAGTTTCTCCAGCTCGTCGAGCCGCTGCGAAAGCACCGCGAACTTCACGGTCTTGCCGATGTTGACATGCCCGGCTGTCGGCGTGAGCGTGCCGTCGATGAGCTTGAGCAACGTGGATTTGCCGGCGCCGTTCGCGCCGACGATGCCGAAACGGTCACCGGGGCCGATCAGCCAGGTCACGTCGTCGAGAATCTTGCGACCGGCGACGGTGATCTTCTGCGCCGCGGAGGTGACCTGCGGCGCGACCGACTCTTCCGTGACACCCTTACGTTCCGCGAGCGCCTCCGCCTTCGCCTTGGCTTCCGCTGCGGCCTGGATGGATTCCGGCACGCCGGCGTCCACGAGACGCGGGTCGGCGAGCGTGTCGACGGCGACTTCGACGGAACCGGTCACGCGCGGCTCCGAGTATAGGGAGGGGACGATATCGATCTGAGAGGAGGAGGCGGGGGCCTGATCCGCCGCCGTGTCGTCGGTCGGCGCGACCGGCTGCTCGCCTTGGCTTTTCGCGAAGATCTGCGTGACGTCGATCAGGTCGACGACCTGCTTGCCCAGGCGCGACGTGGCCATCTGCTTGAGTTCGACGGCGTTGCGCATGGGCGGCACGTCGGCGATGAGCTCCCGCGCGGCCTTGACATGGAACTTCTGCTTGGTGGAGCGGGCGCGGGCGCCGCGCGACAGCCAGGCGAGCTCCTTGCGCGCGAGGTTGCGGCGCTTCGTCTCTCGCACATCGGCCTGTCGGTCGCGCTCCACGCGCTGCAGCATGTATGCGGAGTAGCCGCCTTCGAACGGGTCGATCACGCCGTCGTGGACCTCCCACATCGACTCGCACACCTCGTCGAGGAACCAGCGGTCGTGGGTGACGAGCAGCAGCGCTCCCTGCCCTTTCGACCAGCGGTTCTTGAGATGTTCGGCAAGCCAGTGGATCGTCACGACGTCCAGATGGTTGGTGGGCTCGTCGAGCGCGAGGATGTCCCAATCCTTGAGCAGCAGCCGGGCCAGGTCGGCGCGGCGTCGCTGGCCTCCGGACAGCGAGCCGACGCGGGCGTTGAGGTTGATGCCGCCCAGCAGCGCCTCGACGATCTCGCGCGACTTGTTGTCGGCGGCCCACTCGTAATCCTCGCGGCCTTCCAGCGCGGCCGCGCGCACGGTGGCGTCGTCGTCCAGCGGGTCGTGCTGGTCGAGCATGCCGAACGTCAGTCCGCCGCGCTTGGTGACTCGCCCGGAATCCGGCTCCTGAGTGCCTTTGAACAGGTGCAGCAGCGTGGATTTGCCGTCGCCGTTGCGGCCGACGATGCCGATGCGGTCGCCCTCGAATACGCCCTGCGTCACATCGGTGAAGATGGTTTTGGTGGCGAAGGCGAGTGAAACGTGTTCCAGTCCAAGGTCATAAGTCGGCATGACTCACCAATGTAGCGTCAGCGGTGGGCATCAACGTCCGAACCACCATACGCCCCCGCTGGCTCGTCATGTTCGCCCCCGCTGGCTCGTCATGTTCGCCCCCGCTGGCGGGGGCGAACTCGCAGTTCGCTAGCGCAGGGATTGGGCGTAGGTGTTGCAGCGGGCGGCGAATCCGCCGAACACCTGCTCGGCCAACGGCTGCAGGCGCGGATTATATTCGGCGAACGCTTCGCGCAGCTGCGACTTCGATCCGCCCACCGCCTTGAGGTCCTTGACCATCGAGGACTCATCCAGCCATTCCTCCAGCAACGTCGGCGTCACTTCGAGATGGAACTGCATGCCCAGCGCCGAGCCGATGCGGAACGCCTGCACCTTGGTGCGCTCGGACCGCGCCAGCAGCTGGGCGCCGGCGGGAAGCCCCACCACGTCGTTGTGCCAGTGCAGCACGTCGATCTGCTTGTTCCACATCGAGAAGTAATTGTGCTTGTCAACGCGCTTGATCGGCGCGAACCCGATTTCCGGCGACTCGCCACGGCTGAGTTTGCCGCCCAGCGCGGTGGCGATGATCTGATGGCCGAGGCACACGCCCAGCACCGGCTTGCCGACGCTGATGGCCGCCTTGACCAGCTTCGCCTCGACCTTGAGACCGGGATACTTGTCATAATCCAGCGCGCCCATCGGACCGCCCATAATCACCAGTCCGGCGACCTGCGCGAAGTCAGGCAGATCGGGCTTCTTTTCCTTGGCGATGTTCACCACCGTGGACGACATGTTCAGGTCGTCCAGGTTGTCCAGGATGCGCCCCGGCTTCTCCCACGGGACGTGCTGCACGATAAGCACTTGCGATTGCGTCATAACTCCATTGTTGCATCACCTACGTAAACTTTGCACACCGTTTCTTCATCTTTCGTATTTCCAGCCGCGCCCGGGCGGCCGCGCAATCACATTTGCCGGGTGGTTTGTCTGACGGTTTGTCGTATAACGCGAATACGCTCGACATTATGACACAAGCCTCAGAACCGCAGAATTCCAACACTTCCGAGAACGCCGGCGTGGCGCGCGCCGCGGCCGGCCTGAAGCTGTATGACACGGCTTCGCACACGGTCTCGCGTTTCACCCCGATCAAGCCCGGCCAGGTGGGGATCTACGTGTGCGGCGCCACCGTGCAGAGCTCCCCGCACATCGGCCATATCCGAGCGGCCGTCGCGTTCGATGTGGTGCGGCGATGGATGCTGCGGCTGGGATATCAGGTCACGTTCGTGCGCAACGTGACCGATATCGACGACAAAATCCTCGACAAGGCGGCCGCGGCAGGCCAGCAGTGGTGGGCGCGCGCGTACTTCTACGAGCGGGAGTTCACGCAGGCGTATGACACGCTTGGCGTGCTGCCGCCGACGTATGAGCCCCGCGCGACCGGGCACATGATCGACATGATCGACCTGATCCGCCGCATCATCGACAACGGTCACGGCTACGTAGTTTATGACGCGGATGGCAAGCCGACCGGCAACGTGTATTTCGACGTGGCGAGCTGGCCGCATTACGGCGAGCTGACCCATCAGAAGCAGGGTGCCGCCGAGGCCGACGAGGCCGCCGCCGTGGCTGACCGCATGGGCCCGTCCGTGGATGCGGCCGGCGACGACAAGTACAATCCGATCGACCCCGCCGACGCATCCCCCGACAAGCACGATCCGCGCGATTTCGCGCTGTGGAAGGCGCCGAAGCCCACCGACCCGCAGGACGCGCGCTGGTCGACGCCGTTCGGCGTGGGCCGCCCCGGCTGGCACATCGAATGCTCGGCCATGAGCCACCGGTATCTGGACGGCATGTTCGACATCCACGGCGGCGGACTGGACCTGCGCTTCCCCCATCACGAGAACGAGATGGCGCAGACGCGTGCCGCCGGATACGAGTCGGCCGCACGCTGGATGCATTCGGCGTGGGTGACCGCCAAGGGCGAGAAGATGTCGAAGTCGCTGGGCACCGGCCTGTCCGTGTCGAGTGTGCTGGCCGAGCACTCCGCATGGGTGGTGCGCTATGCGCTCGGCTCCGTGCAGTACCGTTCGATGCTCGAATGGTCCGACCAAGCGCTGGTCGAGGCCCAAGCCGCATACGAACGCATCATGAACTTCATCGAGCGCGCCGGCGTGGCTTTGGGCGAGCAGCCCGAGCGCGCCGAGATCGCCGGGGTCAGCGCCGATGATCTTCCCGCCGATTTCGTCTCCGCGATGAATGACGACGTGAACGTCTCCGGCGCCACGGCGGCGATCTTCACCGCGATTCGCAACGGCAACACGCTGCTGAGCAAGCTGGATGACCGTGCCGACGGCGATGCGGCCCGCGCCGAGGTGCGCAGCGCCCTGGTCGCGGTGCGGGCGATGCTGGATGCGCTGGGACTGGATCCGCTGGCCGAGCCGTGGGCCGGTGCCGCAGGCGCGGACGGCAACGGCGAGAGCCGCGAGCATGATGTGCTGGACGCCCTGATCACGGAGCAGCTGAACGCCCGCGCCGAAGCGCGCAAGTCCCGCGACTTCGCCAAGGCGGACGCGATTCGCGACGCGCTGGGCGCCGCCGGCATCGCCATCGAGGACGGCCCGCAAGGCAGCACGTGGAGTTTGAAGTAATCCTCCCCCGACACTGTGTATCCGTTATGTTGAGCCCCGCCCCCCCCCCAAAGCGGGGCTCAACTGGTTACGGTTATGCGATCGGAGCATATTTTGACGGTGAAAGCGCCGATAGCAGCCCAGCATTGTCGCTGGCATTATGCCAGCAAATGCAATCAAATACCAAGCAGGAACGCCCCGGCATCATCGCGGGACAGTCATGATCATCCGATCCTGTTCCGCTCCTTAATCGAACACGAAATCGACATCCACGATATGCAGCCGCTTGGTCAGCTCCTTCTCCAAGTCTCGCTTGCACTCCACCAGATCCTCCACGTCAATGCTCTGCCCGATACCGCTCAGATACACATCGACCGTATAGTTCATGCCGGTCTTGAACACCAGTACCTGCTCGTAATCGGTGTTCTGCGGCAGATGCCGCTGCGCCGCCGACTCCACGAACGCGTTCGTCGCATCGTCATCATGCACTCCGCCGACCAGTTCCACGAACGCGTCCTTGAGCACGCCGAACGGCTCCTTGATCGTGAGCAGCACCAGTGCGACGGTGATGAAGAAATCACCGGTGTAATGCAGGAAATCCAGAGGGCCACCAGCCGGCAGGAACCACAGGAACACGGCCACCACACCGATGCCGAACGACATCGAACCGTCGACCAGCGTGCTCTTGCACTCCGCGGTCAGCATCGTGCTGGAATTGCGGATGCGCCGGTTCTCGCGCCGGTAATACAGGTACAGTCCTAGGCAGACGGCCACGGTCAGGATCTCGTAGATCACCACGGGCCCGGTCTCGATGCGCCCGCCCTGCCCAAGCACGAAATAGTCATAGGCGACGCGCGTCACATCGACGAGAGAGAAGAGCAGCAGCGACATCGTCAGCATCGCCTTGCAGATGGCGTATATCGGTTCCAGAGCGAACATGCCATTGGGGAAGCGCTCGGTGGTGCGCACGGTGCGCGACGACAGGTATGCGGCGACGAGGCCGGACAGCACGGAGATGGCGGTGAAGGAGAAGTCCAGGAACATGGCCTTCAGACCGGTCATGAAGAACACGGCCATGCCTGCGAGCACCTGCAGGATGTTGATGACGATGCCCACGATCAGGGCTTTGCGTTCGATGGTTTTCTGGTGTGGCATAGGCGGGCCTTCCATATTGCACGGCATGTCTGCGTCGGCGTCAGCGCGGCAGTCTGCGTATAGGTTGGGTCCGAAGGATAATCAAAACAGCTCAGCGATCCAATAATCCACGGAAATTATTGCCCTTCCATGGTAACGGAAACGAACGATTCCGGGCGTGTCGGTTCGCGCTGAGCGTGCGGGAATCCCCGCCGCCCACAAGGCCAACGGTTCTGTCGCATTTCCGCCGCTCTCTCACGTCGGTCCCACGCGCAGCCGCGACCGCCGAACGGCGCCCCGCGGCACCTCTCCGTCGCCGTGCGGGCCGCCTCGGCGGCAGCCCGCTGGTTTTCCGCCGCAACGGCTAGACTGGTTCGCATTATGGCTGCTTTTAGTTCTTTGACAGACCGGCTCTCGAATGCGTTCAAGCATCTGAAGAGCAAGGGCAAACTTTCCGAGGCGGATATCGACGGCACGATCCGTGAGATCCGCCGCGCGCTGCTCGACGCCGATGTGGCGCTCGACGTGGTGCGTTCCTTCACCGCGCGCATTCGCGAACGTGCGCTCGGCACCGAAGTGTCCGAAGCGCTCAACCCGGCGCAGCAGGTAGTCAAGATCGTCAACGAGGAGCTGACGGATGTGCTCGGCCAGGGCGTGGACCGGCCGCTGAACTTCGCCAAGAACCCGCCGACGATCATCATGCTGGCCGGCCTGCAGGGCGCCGGCAAGACGACGCTCGCCGGCAAACTCGGCTACTGGCTGAAGGATTCCGGCCACACGCCACTGCTGGTCGCCGCCGACTTGCAGCGTCCGAACGCCGTGACCCAGCTGCAGGTGGTCGGCGAACGCGCCGGCGTGCCGGTGTACGCGCCCGAGAAGGGCGTCCAGTCCGACGGGGGCGACTCGGTGTCTGCGCCGGGCGAGACCTCCGGCGACCCGGTGAAGGTGGCCCGCGATTCGATCGCGCTGGCCAAGCAGAAGCTGTACGACACGGTCATCATCGATACCGCCGGCCGACTGGGCGTCGACGAAGTGCTGATGCAGCAGGCCCGCGACATCCGCGATGCCGTGAACCCCAACGAGATCCTGTTCGTCATCGACGCAATGATCGGCCAGGACGCCGTCCAGACGGCCAAGGCGTTCGACGAGGGCGTGGATTTCACCGGCGTGGTGCTGTCCAAGCTCGACGGCGACGCCCGCGGCGGTGCGGCGCTGTCGGTGGCGAGCGTGACCGGCAAGCCGATCCTGTTCGCCTCGACCGGCGAAGGGCTCAAGGACTTCGAGGTCTTCCACCCCGATCGCATGGCCTCGCGCATCCTCGACATGGGCGATATCCTCACCCTGATCGAACAGGCGCAGAAGCAGTTCGACGAGGAGGAGGCCCGCAAGGCCGCCCAGAAGATGGCGGAAGGCGAGTTCGGACTCGACGACTTCATGGATCAGCTGCAGCAGGTGCGCAAGCTCGGCTCGATGAAGTCGCTGCTCGGCATGATCCCCGGCATGGCGCAGCACCGCAAGGAACTGGAGCAGTTCGACGAGAAGGAGATCGACCGCACCGAAGCGATCATCCGGTCGATGACCCCCGAAGAGCGGCGCAACCCGAAGATCATCGACGGCTCTCGCCGCGCCCGCATCGCCTATGGTTCCGGCGTAACCGTCTCGGCGGTCAACGGGCTGCTGCAACGGTTCGAGCAGGCCGCGAAGATGATGAAGCGCATGAGCAACAAGGCCATGGGCGGCATCCCCGGTTTCGGAGGCCCCGCGGTAGGCGGCGGCAAGAAGGGCAAGAGCAAGAGCAAGAAGAAGGGCTCGAAGTCCGGCAATCCGATGAAGCGCGAGGCCGAGGAGAAGGCGCTGCGCGACAAGCTCGCCGGCAAGGGCTCCGGTTCCGGCAAGTCCGGCGGGTCCGCCTTCATGAAGAAGCCGCAGAATCCGGCTCTTCCGGCCGGGCTGCAGGATGCGCTCGACGCGAACGGTGGCGAGCTTCCGCCCAACTTCGGCGGCGGCCTTTCCGGTCTGCTCGGCTGATTCGGCCCGTTTTTCTCTGGCGCCGGGTGGGTATGGACGTTTTCGGCCATCCCCGCCCAGCGCCAAATCATTTGCCATATCTTCGCAGCTTTCCACTCGCCGCGAATTCGCAACGGCTGCCGGTACACTGAAAGCCATTATTCACTCGTTGGAATGTTAGGTAAGGAGTTCGGCGGTGGGCGTGTTGTCGTGGATACTGCTGGCGGCGTGCATGCTATGGTCGGCGTTGCGGTTCCTGCCAGCCGGACGGGAAGCGCACATGCCGACGATGCCTTACATGATTGCACTGATTCGTTTTTTGTGGATACCGTACCTGGTCATCGCGGTATGGGCCGGTCTGGTCGGCTCGTGGTGGCAGTGCGGCGTCGCCGTCGCCGGCATCGTGTCGATACTTGCCATGCAGGTTCCGTATTGGACGAACATGCCACGGGAACGATGGCACCACCAGCGTGGAACATCCCATGAAACAGCGTCAGACGACCATCGCCAGACCGCGCGATCCGCCGACGCCGAGCCGACCGCGAACCCGCCGCAGGCGAGCGGCGACACCTACCATCTGATGACGTTGAACTGCCGCTATGGCAAGGCGAGCGCCGACGCCATCATCGCGGCCGTGCGGGAACGACACATCGATGTCCTCGCGCTTCAGGAACTCAGTACGGATCTCATCAAGCGTCTTGAGCGCGGCGGCCTGCACAGGATCCTCCCCTATCGGCAGCTCGGTACGCCCCGCGAAAAGACCGACAACGGCGGCTTCAACGGCATCTGGTCGCGCACCAAGCCGAAACGCGGCACGCATGGCATTGTCTCGATACCTGCGGCCGACGTGCCGGGCATCATGCTGCAAACCGATGACGGCACCACCGTGGCATTCGCATCCGCGCACACCAAATCGCCGATGCGCGGCTGTCGGGAATGGTCAGACGGCATCCGGTCCCTGAGCGCGCTGGTTCCGACGCCGCGCAAGTCAGTCAGCGCAGGTACTGGCCGCGAGGAACGTGCCACCGGCTCGAAAGCCGGACGCGGCGGTGGTTCCGCATATCCCGACGTCGATATCGCGGTGCTCATGGGCGACCTCAACGCCGATATCGACCATGCCAGCTTCCGCGAGCTGCTGCGGTCCGGATTCCGCGACGCCGCACTGGCACAGGCTCGCGGACATGTCAATACCTTCCCCAGCCAGGTGCCGTGGCCGCGCATCGAGCTCGACCACATCATGGCCGCGACGCGAGAATCCGCGTCAGGCTCCGCCGCCGAGCCGGCACGAGCCGTCGCGTTCAGCGGCGTCGAATCATTCATCGTGGAAGACACCGACCACCTCGCGCTGACCGCCACAATGACTATTTGAGCGGCATGCCGCACGGACAGCATGGCGGATACGCGTCACTGAGCGCGCCCACCGTCACTGAGCGCGGGCACACTCACAGTGACGCACCCACAAAACCCTTGCAATCACCGGGTTTCCGGGTTGCGTCACGCTGTGCGGGCACACGCAGCGTGACGCAACCCGCTCACAGTGACGCAGAATGACCGAGACGGCCCGCCCCCGGCACATCAAAAACAACAATGCCGCATGGGCTCCCGTAGAAGTCCATGCGGCGAGGCTTGGATTGCCCGACTACAGCACCGCCATCGCGAAATCCACGAGCAGCTTGATGCCGTACAGGACGATGATGCCGCCGCACACGCGGTTGAGCACGCCGATGATCTTCGGATTGAACTTGTGCGCGAACGCGTTGACGACGAGCGTGACGCCGAGGAACCACATCACTGAAGCGGTCTCAACGCCCGTGATGAACGGGGTGGCCTGCTGCGCGCTCAGCGTAGCCGCAAACGCACCGAGCATCAATGTGCCGTCGATGATGGCCTGCGGGTTGAACCACGTGACCACGCATGCGGTGCCAACGGTCTTCAGCAGTCCACGCAGACCGAGACGCTTGGCAGGGGCTTCAGCACCAGCGACCGGACTCACCGTCGAAGCAGTCGCAGCAGCAACCACACCGGCCCCAGCGCCGTTCTCGGAAGTCGACTTCTTCTTCGGCAGCAGCAGTCCCAGACCGATGCGCACCACGACGGCGCCGCCCAGGCCAAGCACCACGGTCTGCAGCCACGGATGCGCCTGCATCAACGCGCCGATGCCGAAAAAGCACGCCAGCGACAGCACGATATCGAAGAAAATCACAATCACCGCAGTAATCAACGCGTTGCGACGCGTACGCGTCAACGCGGAATTGATCACGAACAGATTCTGCATGCCGATTGGCGCGACATACGCCAATCCCATCGTCAAGCCCTGAAAATACAGACCCATCATCACTCCCGACAATCATTTGGTTGGGTCATCATCACCCAACCAAAACCAGCCAATATGCCATCAGCTGGATTTCCTCACGCGGATTGCAAGTTATACAAAATCCGCCTTATTCCAACACCTTTGCCATATTCTACAGATTCGATTACACTTGGCAACCAGCCAAGAACAGAGCAATGCACCCAACCAAAAATCAGGCATCATGACACGCAGCACACCATTGGACATCAACTGGGAGCCGGACCGCAGCAGCGGCGAGCCCATAACCGAACAGATCGTCGGTTTCATGTGCGCCCGCATCTCAAGCGGCGACTGGCCGATCGGATCAAGACTGCCCAGCCAGCGGGTACTGGCCGAACGCTTCGGCGTGAACCGGTCCACCATCATCGCCGCGATCGGAGAGCTCGCCGACTACGGCATCGTCGAAGGCCGGCACGGCGCCGGCACGCGCATCGCCAGCAACACGTGGTCGCTGATGTTGCCGGGCGCGCCGGACTGGGCGGATTACGTGTCGTCCGGGTTCTTCAAGGCGAACAACGACACCATTCAGACGATAAACCGACTCGAATTCGACCGGTCGAAAACCCGTCTCGGCACCGGCGAGCTCGACCCGCGGCTGTTCCCCCGTGACATGTGGCGGCGCGTGGCCGGCGAAGCCGCGGCCGAGATAAGCTCGCTCGGGTATCCGCCGCCGGAGGGCCTTGACGTGCTGCGCGAGGCGATAGCGGCGCACATGGAGGCGTGGGGCATCAGCTGCACGCCCGGGCAGGTTCTTGTATCATCCGGCGCATTGCAGGCGTTGCAGATGATTTCGGTGAGTCTGCTGTCGGCCGGCTCCACGGTCTATGCGGAGGCGCCGAGCTACATCAAGTCGCTGCAGGTGTTCCAATCGGCCGGCATGAAACTCGCCGGCGTACCGATGGACGAGCATGGCCTTGACGTGGATGCGCTGGGGAGGCTGATGGGCGGCGGGTCGCAGTCCGAGGGGATGACGGCGGCGGTACCGTCCGCCCCGCAGACCTCACTGCCGCCGCGGGCCAAGGCCACGCGCGAGAATGACGCGGTGCTGTACACAATCCCCACCAACCACAATCCCACGGGCGTCACGATGAGCGAGCCACGCCGTCGGGCGCTCATCGCCTCATGCGTGGCGAACCGGTTGCCGATCATCGAGGACTGCGCATACCAGGACCTCATCTTCGACGGGGATACGCCGCACACGCTCAAATCGTTCGATGAGACCGGCATGGTGATTACGCTGGGCAGTGCGTCGAAGGCACTGGCGCCGGGACTGCGCATCGGCTGGATCGTGGCGGACGAGCGCATCGTGCAACGGCTGGCCGACGTGAAGATGCAGATGGACTACGGGGCGAGCACGCTGAGCCAGTGGGTGTTCGCGCGATTCCTGTCCAGCGGCCTGTATGACGAGTACATGGTCTCGCTGCGCATGCAGCTACGCCGGCGGCGGGACGCCGCACTGGAGACGCTGGAGCGACTGTTCGCCGGCCGTGCCCACTGGAACGTGCCGCGCGGCGGTTTTTACGTCTGGCTCACGTTCGACGAGCCGGTGCGCACAGGGCGCCTGTTCCAGCGCGCAATCGAGCACGGTGTACTGCTCAACCCCGGCGACATCTACGATTTCGAGGGGGACAACTCGCTGCGCCTGAGCTACTCCTACACCACGCCGGAGGAGTTCGCGGCCGCCGCCGAAACCCTGGCCTCTTTGGTATAGGCCTCGATGGCGGCTTCGGGCTGGACAGCGTCCAAGCAAACCCGCCGTTATCCGTCTCGAAACCGCCCGCTGCGACCGGCCAAGGTACCCCATGTGGCCGTATCTCGTTTTCAAGGGGTTGATTTCGGCTCCGCCGGACATCCATCTGCGTTTCAAGGGGGCGCCAAAACGCGATATCCGAAGTATGATTGGCGAAATACCACCGGAATCATGCGGTTCTTGGGCCGCTTATACTTTGTGACCAACCCCTCGAAACGCAGATAGGCATTCGGAACAACACGAATCAACCCCTCGAAATGCAGATAGCCCCGAATCCTCCGCCGGTGAATGGCGACCAGGCTTTCAAGCATCACGTCAGACACCTTGCGCGCCGATGTTTTTGCCACGTCGACCCCGACGATCGCTCGCCAGCTCCAGCGTGTCGGGTATCCACCCCTATGCGTTATAATTTATCGGTTATTCGTGATGGGTGGAGCCCTCTCATTCTGCCTTTCATGAGGAACACGTGGGTTCTCGGTTGAGGTGCCCCACACACAATCGAAAATCCGCAAACCTAGTATTACAAGGAGAGCCATTTTGGCAACCAAGATTCGTCTGAAGCGTATGGGTAAGAAGTTCTACGCCTTCTACCGCGTGGTCATCACCGATTCCCGCAACAAGCGTGACGGTCAGTCCATCGAAGAGATCGGCACCTACAACCCGAACACCCAGCCTTCGACCATCCAGATCGACTCCGAGCGCGCACAGTACTGGCTCGGTGTCGGTGCTCAGCCGTCCGAGCCTGTGCTCAAGCTGCTGAAGATCACCGGCGACTGGCAGAAGTTCAAGGGCCTCGACGGTGCCGAAGGCACGCTGAAGACCGTGGAAGCCGGCCCGGACGCCGCAGCCCGCGTCGAAGCCGTGGAAGCCGAAGCCCAGAAGCTGAAGGCCGCGAAGTCCGCCGCTGACGCCAAGGCCAAGGCCGAAGCCGAAGCTGCCGCTGAAGCTGAAGCTCCCGCCGAGGAAGCGCAGGCTGAGTGATCATGCTCGCGCAGGCTGTGGAACACCTCATCAAGAACATCGTCGATTTCCCCGATGACGTTTCGGTCAAGTCCCACGAGAACGCGCGCGGCGAACTCATTCGCGTGCGCGTGAACCCGGAGGATATTGGCCGCGTGATCGGCCGCAGCGGCCGCACCGCCAATGCGATCCGCACCGTGGTGCAGGCACTTGCCGACCACAAAGTGCGCGTCGACATCATGGATGTGCGCAGGTGAACCCTAGCGTGGAGCGTCAACAACACTCTGACGACCCTCAGCAGCGCGAGTTGCTGAGGGTCTGTCGTATCGGACGCGCGCAGGGGCTCAAAGGCGAGGTCACCGTGCAGATCTTCACGGACGAGCCGGAATATCGGTTCGCTCCCGACTCCGTGCTGTACACGCGCGACGGTTCGCAGGAATACGTCGTCGAGTACGCGCGCACATTCAAGAACCGTTGGATCGTTAAGTTCGAGGGCATTGATGACCGCGACGCCTCCGAGGCGGCGAATGGCATCGAGCTGTACGGCGAGGCTGACGATCCCGAGGACATGCTGGAAGAGGACGCCTGGTATCCGAAGGATCTGGTCGGGCTTGAAGCGCGGCTTGCCGAGGGCAACGGGCTCGGTCTGCCGGCCGGCCAGGTCATAGGCAAGGTCGTGGACGTACTCGACAGCGCGCAGACGCTGTTGAAGATTCGCCTGGTCTCGCCGGTTTGGGACGCCGTCACCGGCGAAGTGACGGAATCGACCGCACTGGTGCCGTTCGTCGACGAGTTGGTGCCCGACATCGACCTCGAAGAGGGGTATCTGACGATCGACCCGCCCGGCGGGCTGATTCCGGGACTGTGATTCGGCCCCGGTCACCCTTCAGTGTCCGACAGCTGCGGCTGTCGGACACTGTCATATATGACGGCGTTGTTGCCGGGCGCCGAGCCGAGTCCGGCAACAATGCGGCGCGCCCGGATGCGTAGCAAGGCTGACAGACGCGATTTATAAAATCATGCGATTCCAGTCAGCCGGCGCCGACGAACCTGCCACACATCCAGGCGTGTCGCGACGCTCATGCCGTCGGACTGCGGGATTCGCTACGCTGGAGAACATGAAGATCGATATCGTGTCCGTGTTTCCGGAGTATTTTGACGTGCTGAACCTGAGCCTGTTCGGCAAGGCGCAGGAGAAGGGTCTCGTCACCGTCACCGCGCACAACCTGCGCGACTGGACGCATGACGTGCATCATTCCGTTGACGATACGCCGGCCGGCGGCGGTGCCGGCATGGTGATGAAACCTGAGGTTTGGGCGGAATGCCTGGATGACCTGCTCGGTCTGGCACCCGCAGTCATCGCGCCGGACGCGGTATCTTCCGACGCGCACGACGATGATTCGGCCTCCGTCAGTCCGTCCGGCGCAGTCAACTCGGCGGAAGCAGCCGATAATACGACCGATGCGGCCGACTCGGGCCATGCAGGTAATCCGACCGACGCAGCCGCTTCCGTCACTTCCATCGTTTCCGATACCACGAGCGACACCAGTGAAGCTGGCGGGAACGCCGCGCCGGTTCTCATCTTCCCGAATCCCTCGGCGCCGCTGTTCACGCAGCGCGACGCGACCGAGCTCTCGCACGCCGACCATCTGCTGTTCGGCTGCGGCCGATACGAGGGCTATGACGCGCGAATCCCTGAGTATTACCGCGCGCAGGGCGTCGACGTACGCGAATACTCGATCGGCGACTACGTGCTGAACGGCGGCGAGGTGGCGGTTTCCGTGATGCTGGAGGCGATCACCAGACTGCTGCCGGGCTTCATGGGCAATCCCGATTCGATCGTCGAGGAGTCGTACACGGGCGGCAACGCACTGCTGGAACACCATCAGTACACCAAGCCGGCCACGTGGCGAGGCATCGCGGTTCCGCCGATCCTTACCAGCGGCGATCACGGCAAGGTCGACCGGTTCCGCCGCGACGAAGCGTTGACCCGCACCAACGACATTCGCCCGGATCTCATCGAGCAGCTCGATTGCCGGCAGCTCGACAAGCAGGACCGCAAGACCCTCATCGCCCTTGGCTGGGAGGTCTCCGGAGCTCGTCCGCGCAAGCTGCAGTAAGTCGCTTGACACACGTCATCAGCCACCACCACCGCAAAAGTTGAGTCTCACACACTCAACTTTTTCACTGTGGGTAAAAGCCGGGAATGTCAGGACGGAATACCGGTAGGTAGTGGTGCAAGGCAAGAGGAGGAGCTCCGAGAGGGGTTCCGGGAACGGCCACGATAGACCACACCGGCAAGGCCAGTCACCCGGCCGGTGCGGCAAGCCAACCCGTTCCACTCCGATATGCGAGGAGTACCGATTATGGCAATGTTTCCGACTTTGATGAATGACACGATGTTCTCTGACCTGTTTGACGACCCGTTCTTCGAGGGTTGGCGTTCCGCCGACAACAGCGCGGCGATGACCCCGACGAACATGATGAGTACGGACGTGCGCGAGAACGACAAGGGCTATGACGTGGACATCGACATGCCCGGCTTCAAGAAGGACGACATCAGCGTCTCGCTGAACAACGGCTATCTGACCGTGTCCGCCCATAAGGACGAGGACAGCGGCGACAAGGATGAGTCCGGCAAGTGGCTTCGTCGTGAACGTTACGTCGGCACCTGCTCGCGCAGCTTCTACGTCGGCGATCAGGTGAAGGAGAACGACATCCACGCCAACTACCAGAACGGCACGCTGTGCATTCAGGTTCCGAAGATCGAGGCGCAGCCGCAGGTCGAGAGCAAGCACCAGATCGCCATTGAGGGCTGATGCCTGATGGCCGGCCGTACAGGTCGGCGGCGGAAACAACAGTCAAGCAGAAATCCCGTGACCGGCATGCGGAACACGCAACCGGTCACGGGATTTTTATTGGCTCGTTGGTATTTCGTCCCCACCCCGTCAGCGGGAGCGACCATTCGGCTTACAGGCCGAACACCTTCACGCGGGAGTCAACCGGCTGCTTGTCAACCGGAGCCGCGGCCTGGGCGACGGTGCCGAACGGCATCTGCGCCTGCAGCACCCAGCTGGACGGCAGACCGAATTCGGCGGAGACCGCCTCGTCGATCAGCGGGTTGTAGTGCTGCAGGGATGCGCCAAGCCCCTTCTCGGCGAGCGCGGTCCACACGGCGAGCTGCAGCATGCCGGCGGCATCACGGGCGAATCCGGGGAAGTTCGCAGCGTAGGTCGGGAAGTTCTTCTGCAGCTGCTTAGTCACGTCGGTGTCGTCGTAGAACAGCACGGTGCCGTGGCCGGCGGCGAAGGCGTTGATCTTGGCCTCGGTGGCCTTGAACGCTTCGTCATCGCTCACGACCTTGCGCAACGTCTCCTTGACGATGTTCCACAGCTTCTGGTTGGCGTCGCCGAACAGCACTACGGCGCGCTGCGGCTGGGAGTTGAACGCGCTCGGCACCTGCACGGTGACGTCCTCGACGGTCTTGACGATCTCCTGATCGCCGACCGGGGATTCGGAGGTCAGCGCGTACTGCGAGCGACGGGCCTTGAGTTCCTCGATGAAGTTCGACATGATGGCATCCTTTCGCGATGGCATTGCGTTTTGTTGTTTCACTGTCTTCTAATAGCTCGATTCGATACCTCGATTCGAGCTATTCCATGATTAACGATACGTGCGACATGCGACCCACATGCTGATGTTCTCTGTCAGAGAATATCAGCTAGGTAACATTCGGCCCGGCGGCGATTGGGCCAAGGCCGCTTCGGGCTCGCAGCAACGGGCTACACTCGCCTCGGCCGCTCACTCATCCGTCGCGCCCGAGGTCTCCGAGGCCTCCGACGTCTCAAGCGCGGACTCGATATACCACACCGCGGTCTCGCCATAATCGCGATGCTCGGCGAGGACCCATCCCTCGGGCGGCACGGGCTCGTCGGAACGCGCGGATCGCTCCAACACGATCGTCGTATTCCCGCCGGCGATTCCATGGGCGACCATGTCCGAGAGCAACTGGTTGCAGTCCTCGGTGGCGAACGCGTACGGCGGGTCGATGAAGATCACATCGAACGCCGCCGACTTCGCGGAGCCGCCAGCAGCATCGGCGTTCGAGGCCGAGCGTGCGGCACCCGAAGCGACGTACTTCTCGGCTCTGGCCCTGATGACCCGGGCCGTCATGCCGCGCTCCCACGAACGGTTCCGCTGCAGCGCGGTCAACGTCTTGGCGATCAGCGCCGCCGCCGGAGCGGAGGACTCTACCGCCACCAGCTCCCTCGCGCCGCGGCTCAACGCCTCGATGCCCAGCGCCCCGGTCCCGGCGAACAGATCCAATACGCGGGCGTCGTCCAGCACCTGCCATGAATCCAGATGCGAGAATATCGCCTCTTTGGTCCGGTCGGTGGTCGGCCGGGTTCCGGTTTTCGGCGTGGTCAACGCGACGCCCTTGAATCGTCCTGAAATCACATGCATGACACCATTATGGCCGCCCCGGCGAAACGACCGCAACCGCACCACCGGTCCTGGGTCGTACGTGCCATATATCAGACGGCTCCGATACGCGACTCAGCTTGCTCACATGCCTCATATGCTATGATGCTTTGCGGGTACCCTTGCTCGGATACTCACGGCGACCCGCGTAATTTGACCGTTTGCGGGTCGCTTTTTTCATCTGGACATACCTTCGACCACCCCCAGTCGCTACGCTCGACAGCCCCCCCGCCAGCGGGGGCTGTCGAGCGTAGCGAGACTGGAGGCGGCCCCAGCCAGCCCACTCGCCAGCCTATGCGGCTTTTGCCGTGGCGGCGTGGGCGGAGATGCCGCACGCGCCAACGGGCACCGGAGCGTCGTCGGCATCGTCGTCGGCCTGCACACGCAGCGTCGACTGATGCAACGTCAATGACAATCCAGGCGTCACCGCGAATCCCGGCTGCACCGGCTTATGGGCCGCACCGACTCCAGCCGCGACGGGCGAGGCGACGACGGACGCCGCAACACCCACCGCGCCGAGGGGAGCCGCAACAGGAACGACAGGAGCCGCAACCGCCCCGCCAGCCGGCGACACGACCACGCCCGCGCGATGGCGATGCCGCCCGGCACGAGCCGAATCCAGCACGCCCTCGTCGAACTCCCCGGTCTGCCGCGATACGATCGCCGCGCATGTGACCGCAGCGGACACGTTCGCCATCGTGCTCGGCATGCCGACGATGTTACTGACCGGCACCAGCGGCACCAGAAGCTGCACCGGAAGACCAACCGCGGTGAACACGGTCGTCGCGGTCACGATCGCAGTGCCCGGCACGCCCGCGGTACCGATCGACGACAGCAGTCCGATCACCGCGAGCGCCACATAGCTCACCGGCGAATACCCCAGTCCGAGCGCGTTGATGGTGAACACGGCCGACAGCATCGGCCACACACCAGCGCATCCCGGCATGCCGATGGTCGTCCCGATCGGGGTGGTGAAGTTCGCCACGTCCGCGCCGACACCGACCGTGCCGAGCTGCCGTATGCTCAGCGGCAGCGTCGCCACGCTGGACTGCGTGGCGAACGCCGTGGTCTGCGCCGGCAGCACGGCCTTGAAGAACGTCAAGGGCGGCACGTGCGCCACGAATTTCAGCAGCAGCCCGTTGACGACGAACGCCTGGATGATGTTGAGCACGAAGCCCAGCACGAGAATGCTCAGCAGCGCGAGCAGCGCGTCCGCCTTGGATGTGGTCGCGGCCGTCGAGGTCGCTCCCAGCACCACCACCGCGTACGGGGTGAGCTCGACCACGTAGCCGACGGCCTTGTAGATCACGTCCTTGGTCTGCTCGAAGAACCGCTTGACGATGCTCACGTCCTTCTGCCGACCGACCGACACGATGGCGATGGCCAGCACGGTGGCCGTGATGATGATGGGCACCACACGGTTGCCGGACAGGTCTCCGACGATGTTCTTCGGGAAGAAGTTGAGTATGACCTGGTCGAGCGGCGCTGTCTGCGAGGTGAGGAAACCGGCGGTCGACTCGTCGTCGACGAGTTTGACGCCCGAGCCGATGTGCAGCGGGATGGCCACACCCAGCGTCATCACGATGGCGATCAGATTGGTGAGCAGCAGCCAGCCGACCGACCGCAATCCGATGCTGCGCAGCTTTTTCAGACTGCCGACGTAGGTGATGCTGGAGATGATCGACACGAAGATCAGCGGCGCGACCAGCGCGGTGATCAGGTTGATGTAGATGTTGCCCAGCAGGTTGAGTGAGTCGACCTGCCCGTCGAACACGAGGCTCAGGGCGATGCCCAGCCCAAGCGCGAGCACCGTCAGCAGGCTGAAGTTGAGTTTGAAGACCGCACGCAGCACGGCGATCAGGGCGAACAGCACCACGGCCGACGCCCAGACCGCCACTGCGGTGGGATCGATGTTGGATAGCGCTCCCATCAGTCAGCTCACCTCGCCGAGGTCGGGCGGGTCGAGTCGGAGAGAGCCTGTGCCGCCACGGCGTCGCCACGGTTGCGGCTCAGCGCCAGCGCCCCGGCGGCGGTCAGCGCGAGGCTGAGCGCGACGGATGCGATGACCGTGGCTTCGGCACCGGTGCGGGAGAGCGGCTCGTTGCCGGCGACGACGATTTTGCGGGACGGCTTGTTGCCGGCCGTGCTATCGTTGCCGCCAGCGTTGTCGGTGTTGCCTGCGACCGGATTGTTACCCGTGTCGCCGCTACCGCTGCCGTTACCGTTACCGCTGCCGCCGTTGTTGCCTCCGGCGAGCGCCGTGACCGCATTGGCGATGTTCTTCGTGGCGGTGTCGGTCGCGCTGATGGTCGCCTTCTTGTCGGACACGGTCTTTTCGGCCGCGGCGAGCGTCTTCTTGAATGCGGCGACCCGGTCGGCGGAGTAACCGTCCAGGCTCACCGTCTTGGCTTGTGCGATTTCGCCGCGCAGGTTGAGCAGGGAGTAGAAGTGGTCGGCCTGGGCGATGTATGCGTCACGGTCGTTGTTGACCTTGCGCCCGTAGTTCTTCGCCGCGCTCAGGTCGTCGCCGGTGATGGAGAATCCGCCTTGGATGATCGCCTTGTCGTCGTACGTGGTGCCGTACCAGTTGAGCATGTATTCCCTCGCCGTGGGCTGCGGCTTGGCGTCGACGTTCGCGGTCTTGCCATGGTAGTCCACGACCTCATCGGTCACGGGGCCGGCCGGCTGGTCGGTTCCGGGCAGCTGTGCGGCGTTGTTCTTGTTGTAGTGCAGCAGCAGCGGCACCTGCAGGCGGGTCGCGCCGACGCCCTTGGAATCGACGACGCCGTGGCTGCCGTCCTCGGTCACGAGGTTCGGCAGGTACGTGTTCACGAGATGCGTGTACAGGTCCGACAGCGGGTGGCTGCCGTTGTTGTAGTTGTCGCGGATGTGGAACGGCGAGCCTTTGCCGGACGTGCTGTCGAGGATCGTGTCGAACGTATACACGTGCTTGATGCCGTATTTGCGGGCTTCCTGGTTCACGTAGCGGATCGTGGCGTATGTGTTGCCGCACCAGGTCGCGCCGAAGAAGATGCAATGGTTGCCTGGCGACTGCAGCAGCTTCTCCAGTTCGCCGTACGTCACCGATATGAGCGAGAAGTCCTTGTCCTCGCCCTGCTTGAACACGCTGGCCGCGCCGGCCGAGACGTTGTTCAGGTAGTAGTTGGTGTAGAACTGGCCGTTGGTGCGGGTCGCGGCGTTCTTCGCGGTGCCCAGCACGCGGGTCAGCTCGGCGCTGTCGGCAACGTTCGCGGTGGATGCGGGCACCTTGTCGCCGGTGTTGTCCTTGTTGTAGGTGAACAGGGTCGGCAGATCGACGACGTTTGCTGTGTTCTTGCTTTGCAGGTCGGTCAGGCCGAATTCGTCGATGGTCTGCTGGAACCGCTTGGCGAATGCGTCGACCGCGTTGTTCTTGTCGTTGATGTTGACGAGCGTGTCGGCTCCGGCGTTGTCGAGGTGCGGGTCGAAATTGTAGATCTTCTCGATGCCCTGCGCCTTGGCGGCGGTGTTGATGGCGGGCAGTGCGGCCGTCGTTGCGGAGTCCCACGTGCCACCGATGAGTATCACGAAGTTGCCTTTGCCGTAGCGCAGGATGTCTTCGAGACGTTCCAGCGTGATGTTTTCGAACACGTGATCCGAAGGCAGGTTGGGGATGCCCGCGTAGTAGTCGAATGGCGTGTCTTCCTGGGATTGTGCGGCTGTTGCCGCCGTGGGCGTGGTTTCGGCGGCGGACGCGGCGTTCCCGCCCGTCAGCGCGAATCCGGTGAGACCGAGCGCCGCCGCGGTGAGCAGCGCCGCGGCTTTAGCGGCGATGGAGCCTCTCGTGAGGCTGTGGTTGGTGTTGGACATTGTTGTGGTTCCCTTCTGTATTTCTTCCGTATCGAATTGCGTTGGTACTGCTGCGCCGATGGCTCAGCGGGACGATGGTCCGTCGACGAGGTTGAAGTCATACCGTGCGGTAGGAGCGCCGCCGCTGTCGGCCACGTTGAGACTCGCCGATGGCCCGGCGGATGGTCCGTTCGCCGGCGATGCGATGGGCTGCAGCACTTCGGTCGGCGCACTCGCGTCGGCACGGGCTTCGGTTGCGGCAATGGCGTTCGCCGTCGTCGCGGGGGCCGGCGTCGCGCCGTCTGCGATGTCGAATCCGTCGTCGGACCGGCCGCCGTTCGCTCCGGCGAGCGCGGGAGCGCGGCGCTTGTTGCGCGCAATCAGCGCGGCGCCCAGCGTGCCGATGACGGCGAGCGCGATGACCACGCCGGCGACGATGCGCACCACCGGGCTGGTGGTTTCGGCCCGATCGGTGACCGGAGAGGCCTGCGTGGTGGTTTCCGCCGTATCAGTGCCGCTGTCGGTGATGCCGGATTCGGTCGTGGTGGTCTCGCCGCCAGCGGTGTCGGCGGTGTTGTCATCGCTGTTCTTCCGGGAGGCCGCGTCCTTCGAGGTCTGAATGGCGGTGGCATCGGCGTTCGCGGCCGTGTCGCCTGTGATCCCGGCTGTGCTGCCCGTCGTGCTCTGGCCGGACTGTGTGCCGGTCGACTGCGCGGGCTGCGACTGTTGCGCGGTGGTGTTGCCCGTGGAGGGCTTCGTCGTCTGGGTGGCCGGCGAGCCCGAGGACTGCTTCGCCGGGGCCGGGGCCGATTGCTTCGGGTTGCTCGGCTTCGTGGCGGGGGCGGGCGTCGCCGGCTCCTCCTTCTGGGCGTGCTCCTTCTTGTAGTTCGCGCAGTAGCTGTCGAACGCGGCCTTCTGCGCTGAGACGTCGATGCCGCCTCCGGGGTTGGAATCGTAAGCCGAACCGCCACTGGAACAGCAGGCGACCGGATTGTAGTTGGTCGAGCACAGGTCGCACACGTCGCCGGCCGCGTAGGCCGTGCCGAGCGCGAATTGCAGGCCGCCGGCCGCCATAGCGCCTATCACGGCCGAGCCGGCGAGCACGCGGATAAGCCGGCGCTTCACGGGCCGCCCGTTGCGTGGCGCTTCATGACGAGCTGATGATGTGGACATGGATATTCCCTTCTTCTTGTCTTCCGCGCCGTTTTTGGATACGGCGCGGCGGTACAGTTTGGTGGCGGCGAATCGCGATATACGAAAACCTGCGATGCGGCAGAATCCGCATCGCCGCGAATGATCCGGCAACCGTCGGCGTAATCTGCCGGGAGTGTGAGGAATCATGCCGGACGGCGAATCACAATCATCGCGATCGCGCCGGCAAACATCCGAAACGGACTATCGAGCGGTCTCTCACCGCTCGCGCATGATCGGCAGTCCGCCCGACAGTGAGCTGACAGCCGATGCCTTCACGCCTTCATTGACACACATAACGTACTCCTTGCTCGGATAAGACACCTGACCGGGGTGCCGCCCCATCATCCGGGGCCGGGCCTGTTCGCGGGTTCCCGTGAACGTTGACATCATCGTAGGCTCCGCGTCGCCGCGTTGGCAAACCCGCGGTTATACATAGTTGTTATGGCCTCGTATCAACCCTATATTTGTTCACGATGACAGCGGCGACAACCGTTATGGCGAATATCACGACATTGCCGATGATCAGCAGACGGTTCATCGTGTACAGCAGCCATGCGATCAGCAGCAGGTCGACGAGCAGCGCGACGATGCACAACGCCGCGAGCCCGGATTGCGGCACGCGGCCGAGCAACGGCAGCGAGCGGAATGCGCAGAGCGATGAGCCGTCGCGCAATATCAGGCGCAATGCAGCGACGGCGACCATCGCCTGCACCACGATCATCAGAATCGTGACGCTCGACGACACGGTTTTCGCGGAATTCCCGGCGATCAGCGGGCACTCCGCGGCGATCATGCCCACCGAAAGCAGGCGCACGGGAGCGCCGGTCCGAGCGGAACGCTCTCCCAGTTCGCGCGGCAACCATCCGTCCGCGCAGGCCGAGGCGACCGGATACGCCACGCAGCCGACCGCGGCATTGAGCGTGGTGAGCAGGGCGAACGCGGAGCCGCCCACCACGAACGCGACCGTCACCGGAGCCGGGACGAATGCGGACAGGCTGACGGCGAGATCCCGGTTCGCGACCTGGGCTATCGGCAAGGCGCCGGCATCGGCCACGCAGATCAGCGCATACGTCACGACGACCAGCAACAGCGAGACGCGCATCGCGCGGGGCACCGTCACCCGCGGACGGTCCGCGACCGCGGCATAGTTCGCCACGCCGGCCACCCCGTTCATCATGAACGTCATGTACACGCATGCGAACAGGAACGCCAGAGGCGAGCCGAGAAACGTGTAATGCGCGAGATTCGCGAGCCGCACGTGCGGCATTGTCACCGCAACGTACGTGCCCAACGCCGCCGCGAGCAGCACGGCCATCACCAGTTGGGCGATGGCGGCGATGCGGGCACCCAGCATGTGCACGCCGAGGAACAGCGCGACGACCAACGCCGCGGTCAGGCGTGTCGGCAGCGTGGGCAGGCCGAGCAGCTGCGCCGCGGACAGCGCGTACGCGGAGATGTCGAACACCAGAAAACACAGGATATAGGCGACGATGCCACCGAACACGGGCGGCAGCAGCGTGCCGACCTGCTGGTACTGGCCGCCCGGGTAATCGCCGGACGAGCTGGCCAGCAGCTGCGGCACCAGCGCGAACGCGCCTCCCAGGCCACCGACCAGCGCGGCGAGCCACAATCCGGTGCCCGTGATGCCGACGCCGATGCCGGCCATCGACATGACCCCCAGACCGACGACATTGCCCGCGCCGAAAGCGGCCAGATGAACCGTGTGCAGTGAACGTGATGATGCCATGATGCCCCTCCCCGGCCGAAACCTTCATGACAACTGAACCACATCATGCCGGCGATGAGAACGCCGTTCCCATATGAAAAATCTATACTGTGTTCAAGCGCCACATTGTTCGATCGCGGATGGCGGGGCCGGGGCTCGTGTCCAACGACCCTATCCGCGGCGCATATCGCCCGTCGCGCGTCAGCTGCTGGTCAGGAACGTCTCGTTGCCGCGGGTGAAATCAAGCACCGCGCCGGCAAGCTCGACCTCGCCCGACAGATCGGGGTCATCGGCGAGCAACCGCCCCGCACGTTCGCGCGCGTCGGCGATGATCTTGGCGTCCTTGACCACGCGCAGCAGTTTCAGACCGGACTTGCCGCCCGACTGCGCATCGCCGAGCACGTCTCCGGCGCCGCGGAACTCCAGATCGGCCTGCGCGATCTGGGCGCCGTCGAGCGTGCCCTGGATGACCTGCAGTCGCTGCTGCGCGGGACCGCCGTCCTCAGCCCGCGAAATCAGGAACGCCCATGAATCCGTGCCGCCGCGCCCCACGCGCCCGCGCAGCTGGTGCAGCTGCGAAAGCCCGTACCGGTCAGCGTCGAAGATCACGATGCAGCTGGCCCGCGGCACGTCCACGCCCACTTCGATGACCGTTGTCGCCACCAGAACCGGCGTGGCCCCATCCGCGAAATCGGCCATGACCTGCTGCTTGGTCGCGTCATCATCGCGGCCGGTCAGCGTCGCGAAACGGATGCCACGGAACTGCGGCAGCGATGACAGCCTGCGCTCGATCTCGGCCACGGAATGCAGCGGCGGCCGTGACGGAGCACCGTCACCATCCTCCTGCGATGGCGCGCTGGCGGCTGTGTTGGCGGCCGCGGTGGCGGATTCGCGCCTGTAGGCGTCGGAATCGTCGTACACGCCGATCTGCGATGCCCCACTTGTATCGTCATCGCCGTCCGATTCATCGTCGGCATCGATACGCGGGCAGACGACATACGCCCGCTCCCCCGCGTCGATGCGGCCGCGGATGTGGGCGAACATGGAGCCCATCATGCGGCCGTCGTCTTCAGGCACGATGAACGTGCGGATGGGCTTGCGCCCGCCCGGCAGCTCGGTGAGCCACGAGATGTCCAGATCGCCGAACCAGGTCATCGCCGCCGTACGCGGGATCGGCGTCGCGGTCATGACCAGCAGGTGCGGCACGACATCGTTTTTGGTGCGCAGGGATTCGCGCTGCTCTACGCCGAACCGGTGTTGCTCGTCGATGACGACGAGCGCGAGGTTCGGGGCCTGGAACGTCTTGGAGAACGCGGCGTGCGTGGCGACGATGATGCACGGGTCGCCGCTGGCCGCGAGCGCGAGAGCACGGCGGCGGGCGGCCAGTTTCATGCCGCCGGTCAGCAGGATGACCGGCACGTGCCGCGTGTTCGCGTCCGACTGCGCGTGCGCCGCGCCGTCTTGTTTCCCACTGCGCGCCCCACTGTGTTTCACGGGATGTTTCACGGCCGTGCGCCCCTTGGCATCTCCGCCATCGGCAGCGGATTCGGCGGCCTTGATCAGGTCGGCCGGGTCATTGGGAGACAGGGCATCGCGGGACGGGTCATCGCCCGTCTCGACGCCGTCAATCGCGCAGAGCATGGCGCTGATGGTCGCATGATGCTGCTCGGCGAGCACCTGAGTGGGCGCGACAAGCACCGCCTGATGGCCGGAACCCGCCGCCTGCAGCATGGCCGCGACCGCGACCACGGTCTTGCCGGAACCGACCTCGCCCTGCAGCAGGCGCTGCATCGGATATTCGCGGGCCATGTCCACGCCGATATCATCGATGACCTCCCGCTGGCCGCCGGTCAGCGGGAACGGCAGTGATTCGATGAACCGGTCACGCAGCGCCACGCCCGCACAAGGCAGGGCCGCATCCTTGCGGACATTGCTACGCGACTGGAGCAGCGCCGTCTGCGAGACGAACGCCTCCTCGTAGCGCATCGTGCCGATGGCCCGTTTGAAATCCGCGGTGCTGAGCGGGTCGTGGATGGCCAGGAACGCTTCCGCGCGATGCAGCAGATGATTCGATTCGCGCACCGATTCGGGCAGGACGTCCGGGATCGCGCGGGCCAGGCCGACGGCCACGGCGTTTCCTGACCGAGACTCGGCATCCGCTGGAGCGGTTCCGGCGCCGCTGATGCCGCCGTCTTCCATCGGTTTCATTGTTTGCGGGGCTTCCGTTGCCGCATCGCCCGGGAGATCCTGCCCGGTTCCGGCCAGCAACTCGATGCATTGCACTATCGACTCATGAATGTGTTCGCTGGAGATACGAGACGACGCGTGATACACCGGTCGGGGTCTGCTGATGCGACGCAGGCCCGCTTCGACGGTGTCGGCGTCGTATTTCAGAGCGCTCATCTGCACGACACCGGAGTATTCGCCATCAGCCGGACCGGAGCCGGGAGCGACCGTCATTATTTCGGGATGGGTGAACTGCAGTTGACCGTTGAACTCGCTCGGCTCGCCGGCGATCACCACAATCGCGCCGGAACGCAGCCGCATGCTCAGCCAATCGACATACTGCTTCTTGTACGAGAAGAACACCAAACGGGCGGCGGCCCCCGCGACATGCCGGGAAACCGCGAAATCCCCGTCATCCACCACGGCTTCGAGCCGGTAGCCCCGCCGAACGTTCATCGGCACGACCCGCATGCCGCGCACCGACGCGGAGAACGCCATTCTCTCGCCGATACGGGCCTCGCGCAGTGCCCGCAGGGGCACCGGATCGGCGACGCGGAACGGATAGTAGGTCAACGCATCGCCCACCGTCACGACGCCAAGGCTTTTGAGCGCGCCGACACGCCGCTTGTTCGTCATGATCGACGACATGGTGGTGTTCAACGTGATGCTCATACGTCCCTATTGTGGTGTGCCGGCGGGACGGCATCGCATTGTCCCCTCCGCCAGCGGATATAAAGAGGCCCCGGAGTCTTGCGACTTCCGGGGCCTCAGTGAAACGTTATCGCGCGATGTCACGCAACCACACGCTGAACCTTGCCGGCCTTGAGGCACTTGACGCACACGCGGACGCGAACGTTCTGGCCGTCAACGGTGGTACGAACCGGCTGCAGGTTCGGGCGGAAGGTGCGCTTGTTGCGGATATGCGAGTGAGAAACGGTGTATCCGACCTGCGGACCCTTGCCGCACACTGCACAACGAGCTGCCATGATGGACTCCCTTAATAACCTTGATGTTCAAGTCTTCCGTGTTCCAGCACGGATGCTTGAACACACAACTTCACAATAATAGCGCCAAATACAAACAAATGCAAATCAAGCGTGTATCATTGCGGCTTTCACCTACACATCCACACAATATCACCCGTCTTGACTATTGCCGCATCCAGCAACTCTTCATAAAATCACGGTAAAACGGTTACTGTATGGCATACGATACATGCAACGCGGCAATCGTCAAGGAGGAATGATGCTCAATTCACTTAAAGGCCTGCTTTCACGCAAAAACGACGTGCCCTCCCCCACAGTGATCTCGTTGGGACAGGTGTGGGTCGACATCATGATGGACATCGACGCGATTCCCCAACCGGGCGGATTCGCCGTCGCGAACCATACCATGCCGTCGGTGGGCGGCAGCTTCCGCGTCATGCAGGCGGCCAGCCGGATTGGGGCGGCGACCAAGCACGCAGGCGTCATCGGCAACGGGCCGTGGGCGTCACTGATCCGCAAGGCTCTCAACGACAACGGCATCGAGCACATCGGCCAGGACCGCATCGACGCCGATTCCGGTTTCCGTCTGGTGCTCAACGACAGCGAGCGCAAGACGTTCGTCGCCACGTATGGCGCCGAATCACAAGGCAACGAGAACACGTTCGACTGCGTGGAGCCCGGCGAGGGCGATGTGGTGCACATCAGCGCCAACACGCTGATGGATCACAGCGCGTCAGGCATCGACGCCTTCCTGCATCGCACCTCTTCGGACCCGACGACGCGCGACTACAGCATCGTGCTCAATCCGACCAACACGCTGCACATGGTCAGCGACCACCTGCTGGAGGATCTGGTGCTGGTGCGGCCCATCTGGTCCTGCAACCGTCAGGAGGCCCGCACGCTCGCCGACCGGCTTGGCGTGTTCGTGGACGATTCCCTGTCGATGACCGTCGGCGGCGGATTCGACGACTCGATGAAGGCGCTGTGCAACAGCCTCGGCGCCACGCTGCGCGCGCCGCTGGTGGTTCGTGCGGGGTCGCGCGGCGCGTGGGTGCGCACGCCGGGCGGCGAAGTCATCCATGTGGAGGGGTATCCGACGAAGGCGACGCACACCCGTTCGGCGGGCTCGTGCCACACCGGTGCCATGTGCGCACTGATCGCCCGCGGCTGGTCGCTTGTCGATGCGGTGAAGATCGCCAACGCGGCCGCTTCGCTGGGCATTCAGCGTTCCATCAACGGCGTTCCGGACTGCCCCGGCTATGACGAGGTCATCGCCAAGCTCGAGGAAGACGAGACTCCGGCCGAGGCCGCGAAGTAGCCATTCCTCGCAGCGTCGCCCGGACGATATGGATTGTTGCGCAACGCTGTCGTTCCGTTTGCGTCCTTAAGTGCGCGCCGAACGGACGACTCTGCGCACATAGGGACGCAAATCGGGTGTTTTGCGTCCCTATGTGCGCGCACTTGTCGTTTCGGCGCGCACTTAAGGACGCTATTGGACCAATCACCGTGCCGATGACCGCTCAGGCGCGGCCACCCCACGGCGTCTGGCCGACAATCCCCATATCGCGGGCGAGCCTGCGATGCAGTTCCTTCGTCAACGGAATCAGATCGCTTTCCAGCGGATAATTCAGAAAAACGCTGCGGCAACGGCATGTAATTCACCCGCAACCATATGTAGATTCGTCCATCCATCACGATCAGATTCGGTCTGCACGGGCTCATCTTCAGCAGTTCGACCACGTCGGCGGGCATGCCGCCCTGCTCGCTGGTGCGCTGAAACATCTTGCGACCCTGATAGATGGTCGCCCACATGAGTAGGCCTCGTGGCACCGTGCACGGGCATACCAGGAACACGATATCGGTGGCATAGCTGGGGTTCACGTCCGATATGAACTGCATCACGTCGTAGTTGAACGTGATCCAGCCGTCCCTGCCCCATGCCGTATGCGGCATTTCGCAACCGACTGTCCTCAGCTTGGAAATCTTGGCGAACCACGCCGGAGGGAAGTGCACGTCCTCGTCCAGCGGCGTCCAACCGCGAGCGAACATATCCGCCCGCCGCGCCTCTTCGATGGGATCGGGCTTGCGCCACGCATAATAGGTGTACCAGATAACGAACGCCGACCCCGATGACGATCGCCACGATCGACGCGGCCCATTGTGCGCCCGACCCGTCCGACCCCCGCCGGCCCGCAACAATTCACCCGCAATTCATATGGAAACTTGGTATGCCGGAAACGGCACTTTACGATATATATGAACACGACGTCAGGAGTCCCCATGAACGACAGCATCGCAGCCAAACCCGCCGATGGCCCGGCAGACAGTGCAGCGGCCGGCACAGAGCCGGCCCTCACCACCACCGCGAAACTCACCCCGCGCGAGAAGAAATGGATCATCTACGACGTGGGCAACTCCGCGTTCGTGCTGCTGTCCACCGCGGTGATTCCGATCTACGCGAAATCGCTGATGCCCGCGGACGGCAACATCGTGTCGGCCTGGGGCTACGCGCAGACCATCGCATCGCTGGTCATCGCGCTGCTCATGCCGCTGCTCGGCTCGATTGCCGACGTGCAGGGCATGAAAATCAAGTTCTTCCTCGGCTTCTTCGGCACCGGCGTCGTCACGTGCTGCGCGATGGCGCTTCCACTGACGTGGCTGCCGTTCCTGGTCGTGTATATCCTCGCGACGATCGGACTCAACGGCTCGCTCACGTTCTACGATTCGATGCTGATCGACACCACGCCGAACGAACGCATGGACAAGGTCTCCTCGCACGGCTACGGCTGGGGCTACATCGGCTCGACCGTGCCGTTCATCGTGTGCATCGCGTTGATTTTCGGCGGCCCGGCGCTGCCATTCGGCTGGACGACGACCGGCTGCACCCGCGCATCGTTCATCATCACCGCCGTCTGGTGGGTCGCGTTCACGATCCCGCTGATCTCCAGCTACCGTCAGGAGCATTACCGCGCCACACGCGACCAGCTGGGAACGGCCGTGCGCGGCACCTTCCGCGAGCTTGGCGGCACCTTCCGCAAGATAGTGAGGAACAAGCCGCTGTGGATGTTCATGCTCGCGTTCTTCTTCTACATCGATGCGGTGAACACGGTGATCTCGATGAGCACCTCGTACGGCGCCGAGCTGGGCATCGACTCGACTCAGCTGGTGGTGGCGCTGCTGGTCACGCAGTTCGTGGCGTTCCCATGCGCGATCCTGTACGGGCGGATGGCCGGGCGGTTCGGCTGCAAGGCGATGATCGTGGCGGCGGTCGTGGCCTACATGTGCATCGTGTTCTTCGCCGCGTTCTTCCTCGTGTCGGCCGCGCAGTTCTGGATCCTGGCGATCCTCGTCGGCATGTTCCAGGGCGGCATCCAAGCGCTGAGTCGCTCGTATTACGGCAAGATCATCCCCAAGGACCACGCCAACGAGTACTACGGCTTCTACGACATTTTCGGCAAGACCGCGAGCATCCTGGGCACGTTCCTCGTGGCCACCACCACGTCGATCACCGGCAACGCCTCCCTCGGCGTGCTTTCCATCGCCATCCTGCTGGTGTTGGCGTTCGTGTTCCTCCTCCTGCAGAAGGATCCAACACAAGCGTAATGTCACCCATCAATCAGCAACAGGAACGCCGAAGCAGCGATAAAACGGCATACCCTACCGCCCGAGCCGCGACCTGAAACAATTTAGCCCTGCACAACGCACATATTTTGACAGGGCGGTAGTTGTCGCAAATTCTGCGACAACTACCGTTGGTAAATCGAACGCTATAATCAGAAACTTTCAGATGCTGAGTTCCATGCAGTGCCCCCTGTGACCGCAATGCGGGCAGGTAAGCTTGCGTGTCTTGGGCGTGTGTGCGGCGAATACGAACTCTCGCATACCCGGCTGGAAGGTCTCATGGCAAGCCGGACATAGGTACTGCACGCGGGAGCGATAGTACTTCGTCGCCGCAACGGCGAGCGCAATCGCCAGCAGAACGGCGACCGGCAGCGGCCACCATACGTCTGTCATCACACCGATGACGAGGCATGCAATTTGCAACAAAGTCGTGGGCAATCCGATTGCCAGCATGACCAAATATGTGGTGCGCAGGGAATGAGTGGTTGTGGTGTTCATAACGGTTGCCATGTCGGTTAATGTTGGCGATACGAAGTCAGACGCCGAGACCGTCAGTGCTTTGCGCAGCTGCAAGCAGTCATCAAGACGTTGCTTCTGCTCGGCGATACCCGACTGCAAGGATGCCGTCTGCTGATCCAGCAAATCAACCAGCACCCGTTCCGGCCGCTCTTCCGACAGAATCGGGCGAATCTGCTCCAACTTGAAGCCGAGTCCTTTGAGAAAAAGGATGACCCGCATCCGCTCGACCTCTGCAGTCCCATACAGCCTTCGGCCGCCGTCGCTGATCTCATTGGGAATCAACAGACCTTTGGCGTCGTAGTACTGCACGGTTCGCACACTCACACCAGTGAGTTTGGCGATGTCCCCTGTGGTGTATCGGCTGTCCGTTTCATCGTCCATCGACATGGCCTAACCTCCTTTCACCAAGCAATATGCCGCATTACGCAACGTAACAAGCAACATATGACGCAACGTCGACCACAAAACCTTCACATATAAGCGGACTGTAGAAAGACATCCGACCATCGCAATTGCGCACTGGTTCACAGTGAATACCCCGAACCAGTTAGACGGCAGAACAGAATTACAGCCACACCTGTTCTTCAGGCTTTACCTCGCCGACCGCATTGGCCACACGTATGGCATCATTCCGACTCAATCTACCGGCGAATCCCTGTAGATCCGACCGGCGGAACCGCACCAGCTGCGCGCAGCGAGCGGTCGTCAGATGGGTAAGCCCGGCATGCTCATACTCGGGCAGTTGCACATCGCCCGCCCCATGCCAAGTTGGATTGCTGGTCAGTTTCACAGCCACTCCACCGTCGTCGTCGGCTTGTATGACGATGGCGGCCACGTATGGTTGCGTGATTTCGTCGGATCATCCTCGAACCGCACCCGCATGCGATACACGTCGAAGACATGCAGTTGCTCCGGAACCGGCATCAATTCCGGAATATCATGATTATTCGCCATCGCGCCACGCCTTGGGCAGTACGGCAACACCATCGGAGCCCCGGCTCGGATTCAACACCATGGCGTTCGGCACTTCGACCACCGGATATCCCTGTTCGTCGACCCCACGGTACGTAACTCCATTGGCGGCAACATGTCCCGCGTGAGGCAGCACGGGTTCAGGCGCCCTCACCTCGAACGGAATACGACGCTGCGACACCAACTGCACGCTGGCCATATTCACGAACGTATTGAAATTCAATCCCATGGAATCAAGAATGGCGTTCACTTCGGCTTTGAGATCATCGTCCATGCGAACAGTGGTAGTGCTCATAATGAATCCTTTCTAAAGCCAATTGTATTACTAATGACTTCTTTTCTCAATATAATCCGTAGGATGCTTAACGCTTTTGCATCATGACCTTGACATCGGGACAATCCCACGCGAAACCAATCTCTGCCTTTGCGCTCATCAGCTGGGGAGCTCACGGTCACACTCATGCGTCGCAGACCACGAGCCTCGCTCGGCGTGCTGTCCATCGCGGTGCTGCTGCTGGTCGTGGCGCTCGTGTTCCTGCTTCTGCAGAAGGATCCGACGCGAGACTAGAGACGTCTGCTAAGAGCAGGCCGCATGCGACCCGATGAAGGCGCGTACGGTATCATGTACTCGTCCATGCGCACCAACAGCGCGAGATGACCGCCGTCACCATGTCGGCGTGCGACGCAGCATCGATCAGCAAATCGGCCATATGCCGCTGATACGGCTTGCTCAGCAACTGCTTGAGGACATCGCACAGGCCCTGCATCAGCCGCCGTTCGCTAGACGACAGGTCTTGCGTCTTGCGCATCACGGCCCACGCCATCAGACGCCGGTGCAGCGGCATCGGTATCAGGCGAAGCGTCCGCTTCCACTTGCGATGGCACGCGCCAGTTCGGCGTTCTTCGCGAGCCGCTCCTGATAATCGAAGGTGATGACCGAGCAGTCCTCGGCGAACCGTTCGAAATGCAGGTAGAACAGGACAGCCCGATTCCGCCCGGCAGGAGCACAATCGTTGCGCGGGCGGAGGGATTGCGATGATACCGGTATGCGAAGGGTTCGCCATCCGGCAATCGCATGGTTTGCAACGGATACCGCTCACGAAACGCGGCGAGATCATCCATCGGCCGTCCTTTCCTTGCTATTTCGTCCGCCCGGGCTGCCCGGCGCCTTGTCCGTCGTCGTTGCGCCTGCGATAATCCTTGACCAGCTGGATGATGAGGCTCGCTATGCCGCACAGCACGCCGCCGATCGGCCACGGCAGCCAGAACGGGCCCACGGAGCTCCAGTCGTCATGCAGCATCCACGGCCCCAGAAACAGTAGGCACAGGGCGGTTACCGTGGCCAGCAACATGATGATGCCGCATACCGTACCGGTCAGATTGTCGTAGAAATCATGCCCGGCTGCACGCTCTTTCTTGCCATCGGTATCGGCCTTCTTGTTGTAGCCGTCGATGTCGAGCATGCCGTGCCGTATTCCGCAGTAAACGAAACTGAAGACGGCGACCGAGTACAGCATCAGCATGATCGCGTTCGGCCATCCATCGCTGATGCCCAACACGTCATCGGCGTACACAGTCACCGCTATGCCGATCAGGGTTGCCGCTATACCGCCCACGATGCCGACCACCAGCAGACGCGTCTCGCGGCTGCGATCCTCATCGGTGTAGAAATCCTCGATATACGGATGGCGGCGTTTGAACTCGGCGTGCAACATGCCGCCCGGGACCAGCATCGCCAGCCCGGCGATCACACCTATGCAGATGCACAGGAACGTGAGGAAGTCATTGAGCCGCGTCACGCCGAGGATGGAGTTGCTTGAATCAAACAGATTGCAGATACCGACCGCCGCGATGATCGCCGCAACGCCGCCGGAGATGAGCAGCGCGAACCGGCGGCGATGCTCGTCGTAGCCGGTCAGGTCCTGCGGCAGAGTGGCCGTATTGGCGTGCACGGCGGGGCGGGGCGAACCGGTTCCGTACGGTGTCTCGCCGGTCGGCACGCCCGTGAGGCTTGGCTCGATGGCACCGGCCGCACCGAGATGCGCGGGCTCGTCGGCGTCGCCTATACTTCCCTTCGCGTTCCCCGCATGTGCAGGGCTCCCGGCATCTTCACCGGTCATGCCTTCGACAGTCGTGCCGCGGCCGGTTGCCGATGCGCCGTGCGAGTCCGGCCGGCTGGCGCTCACGCTCACGTCGCCGAGCACGAGGTCGTCGAGCGTGCAGCCAAACAGATCGCAGATCATGAGCAGCTTGTCCATTTCGGGGTAGGCCTTCTCGGATTCCCATTTCGAAATGGCCTGCCGCGAGACGCCGAGCAGCATGGCCAGTCGCTCCTGGGTCATGTTGCGTTGGGCGCGCAGGTATTGCAGGTTGGTGCGGAAGCTCATCGTCAAATCCCTTCTCAAGTGATTCCATCATGTCATGTTCGGCCGATGACCCCACTATGGCACGCCGTCCACGCCATCCGCCACCATCTTACGGTTGCAATCGCCGACCATGCCCCGCAACCGTGCGCAACCACAGGTTGCATCGGCGGAATCCCGCCGTTTTGATGTCCTATATCACAATCCTCACGAAGTCGATTTTCCTCGCCTCAACCGCCGCCATGCCGTATCGAGGTCGAGCGAGCGGCCCGGCAGCTTGGGCCAGGTGTCCAATCCGCCCCCATATCTGCGCGGGATTAAGTGCACGTGGAAATGCATCACCGACTGCGCCCCATGATGACCCTTCCCGGTGGCAAGATATGCAACGAATCGCCCTCAATGATACAGGCGCGAGTATGGTACCGGGCCAATCGGGCATCAAGCGAAAGCAAGTCTCGGGATTCCGGGAACCCGCATCATGCGCACTTGTGCGGGAATATGAGTCATCCTCGCACAAACATCATCGAGAACGACTCACCGCACTATGCGTCGTACGAATCATCATCACGCACCGAATCATCGTCGCCGGGCATGACCGCGACGGTCCTGACCTCGGTTTTCAGCAGGTACTTCTCGGCGAAGTCCAATGTGGTGGACACCATCGCAACCCCCTTCTTGACGTGCGAACCATTGATATGGCACCGGCGAAGCCCCTTGCCGCCGGCACCCACCATCGAAGCACGTCGCAGGGCGCGACACAAGACCGCGGGCATATGAAAAATCTATGGCTCGCTCAACCGACGCTCTCAAAACTCGCAGATACAGGCCGTCATCGGGCAGCTGGGCCAGATACAGGCGCAGACCGGTACCGCGATACCAGTCGAGGATCGCCTCATACCCAGGCAGCGCATGGTAGTAGTTCGTCTCCCACACGTCGACATGCGCGGAGAGCGGGGCGAGCAGATCATAGTATGCGCTTACGTCGAAATTGTCGCCGCCGAGATTGTAGTAGCGGCGTATCTCGCTGATCCACTGCCGCCATTTCGGCTCGCACGCGGTCTCGCGCATGATGATGTGCGGCGGCAGGTTGATGTTCTCGGTGAATTGCGCCGCCGCGATGCCGCCGGCGTTAAGCCGTCGCAGCATGGAGGGCAGCACCCGTTCGTGATTCGGCACCCATTGCAGGCAGGCGTTGGAGAAGACTACATCGGAATCGGTGTCGAGCTCGTCGAGCGACCCGGCGTCCAGCACATCGAAATCGCAATCGGGGTGGAGCTTGCGCGCCGAGGCGATCATGTCCGGGGAGCTGTCGATGCCGAGAATCCTCGCCTGCGGATATAGGCTCAAAAAAACAAGAAACGCCCCTCCCGGAAGGAGGGACGTTCTGTTCTGTGGAGCTAAGGGGATTCGAACCCCTGACCCTCTCCATGCCATGGAGATGCGCTACCAGCTGCGCCATAGCCCCGAAAACCGACCACCGTAGCGGCCGTGGGTGATGTAGGAATCGAACCTACGACCCCTTCCGTGTGAAGGAAGTGCGCTAGCCGCTGCGCCAATCACCCAGTGCACACCGAAGTGAACTTCGGCATCCGTGGGCGATACAAGATTCGAACTTGTGACCCCTTCCGTGTCAGGGAAGTGCGCTACCTCTGCGCCAACCGCCCGGGTCTGCGTGCCGACCGGCCGAATCGCTTCAGCCAGCCGAATCTGCGAGCGGACAACGGGACTCGGACCCGCGGTCTCAACCTTGGCAAGGTTGCGCTTTACCAACTAAGCTATGTCCGCAATGTCACCTTGACAGGCAACAGGGGAATACATTACCCGACCGCCTGTACAAACGGGACAAAAATCGCGACACGCCTGAAATTCCGCGGAATCGGTCACCGCTCTTTGTTGCTGATGAGCAGCCCCCCCCCAAAAAAAAATGGCATTCATGAACAGCAGGTTGCACACACCGAACGCCACGGTGTTGGCCCGCGTGCCCTTGTAGATGCCCCAACTCATCACCGTCATCGGGCTCATCCATGCCAGCGGGAGCAACGTCCATCCCAACGCGACCATCGAGATGATGTTGAGGATGAATGCAGCGAGACGCAGGTTGCGGGCGCTATTCGTCATCGGGTACGCGCCCGGCGAATACGGTTGCCGTCCGGCGTCACCTGCTGCGCCGGCGCGAAATCACCGGCCCATTCCTCGCCATCCCACCAACGCATCAGCGAGGGATCGCCCGATGGGTCCGGATACCAGCCCGGCGGCATGTTCATGATTGCTCCCGTCCGGCTCGGGCCGCTTCGCTCCGGCTCATGCCACTCGCCTGTATCTCGCCCGCGCCTCGCCTATTCCGCCCGTCACCTTCATCGGCCACGAATCACCGCGCCGCGCCACCGAAGGCGCGATACTGGCAAACCTGTCCCCATCGTACAGCCCCGGCCACGCGCGACGCACATGATGCGACATCATCGCGCCACACGCTCGGTGTCCCTCCCCGACCACTCCACCCCCGAATGCCGCCTGTCGCACGGTTTTTGTACCGCGCTGAGAGTATTCAAGAGAGTATGACAGTAAATTCCTCGACCATGGTCAAAGAGTTCACCAATCCGCTGAAGGAACCGATCGACGACGATATCAACCTGTTTGATTTCCTTGACCGCCGCGCCCAGCGCGACCCGGACGGCTCGACCGTCGAATACAAGGCGGACGGCGGCTGGAAGTCGTTCTCCGCGACGCAGTTCCGCGACCTGGTGATCGCCCTGGGCAAGGGCCTGATCGGCTTGGGTGTGAAGAAGGGCGACGCCGTGTCAATCGTGTCGCGTACGCGCTGGGAATGGACCGCGCTCGACATGGCCATCATGGCGGTCGGGGCGCTCACCGTCCCGGTCTACGAGACGAATTCCGACGCTCAGGTGAGCTGGATCTTCAACGATTCGCAGGCCACGATCGCGTTCGCCGAGGACGACGGGCAGCGCGACAAGATCGAATCCATCCACGATGAGGTGCAGTCGCTGCGCAAGGTGTTCGTGATCGAGGCCGGCGCGCTCGAAGCCTTGCAGGCGTATGGCAAGGAAGTGAGCGACGAGGAGTTCTGGGCGCGCAAGAACGACGCCCACGGCGACGACCTCGCGACGATCGTCTACACGTCCGGCTCCACCGGCACCCCCAAGGGCGTGGAGCTGTCGCACCGCAATCTGGCGTTCCTGTGCCTGTCGGCCATGCAGTACATGCCCCGCGCCTGCGCGTGGCCCGACCGCCGTCTGCTGCTGTTCCTGCCGCTGAGCCACGTGTTCGCGCGGTTCATGGAGCTACTGAGCTTCTGCGGCACGCTGACGTTGGGACTGAGTTCCGACATGAAGACGATCGTCAAGGATTTCGAGTCGTTCGGCCCGACGCTGCTGCTGGCGGTGCCTCGCGTGTTCGAGAAGGTGTATAACGCAGCGTCGCAGCGCGCCGGCAAGGGCATCGCCGGCAAGATGTTCCTGCGTGCGGCGGACGTGGCGCGGGATTGGTCGAAGGCCGAGCAGGCCGGCGAGAAACTGCCGTGGCGGGGGCGCCGCGCCCACGGGTTCTACGAGTTGGTGGTGTACAAGAAGATCCGCACGATTTTCGGCCCGAACGCCGACTTCGCCATCACCGGCGGCGCCCCGATGGACGCCAACCTTTCGCACTTCTTCAACGGCATCGGCATGCCGCTGCTTGAGGGCTACGGCATGACGGAGACCTGCGGGCCGGTGTGCGTGAGCCTGCCGGAGAACAATCGGATCGGCACGATCGGCATGCCGATGAGCGGCGTCACCGCGGGTATCGCGGACGACGGCGAACTGTGCGTACGCGGCCATCTGGTCTGCCGCGGATACCACAACCATCCCGATGTGACCGCCGAGCAGATCGTCGACGGCTGGCTGCATACCGGCGATCTGGGCGACATCGACGAGGACGGCTTCATTTCGATCACCGGCCGCAAGAAGGATCTGATCATCACCGCCGGTGGCAAGAACGTCTCCCCCGGCCTGTTGGAGGCCGCCGTGATGACATCGCCGGTTGTGAACCAGTGCCTGGTCATCGGCGACCGGAAGCCGTTCGTGGCCGCGCTGGTCACGTTGGATCTCGCCGATGCGAACGCGTGGCTGAAATCGCAGGGCGCTCAGGAGGAGTCCGACCTGGCGTCGCTGGCCCGCAATCCGATCGTGCACACCGAAGTCGAGCGTGCGGTGAATCAGGCCAATGAGGGCGTGTCTCGCGCCGAGTCGATCCGCAAGTTCGAGATTCTGCCCGACGAGTTCACACAAGACAATGGCATGCTGACGGCCAGCCTGAAGACCCGCCGCGCGCAGATCGTCGCGCACTACCGAGAACTGATCGACACTGTGATCTACGTGCCGAAGAAGAAGTAGGCTCACCCGGCCTGCAGTCGCCACGTTGTTTCCTGTTTGTTTGTTCCAGTGTTCGCGCATGCGGTTGCTGTTGGCCGCTCCCGCTTTGCGGTTGCAGCTCGCGTGTTCGGGTTCGTTGTATCCGTCGCGCCGGTCGTTATGTCCGAGGTCCCATGCTTGGCCGCGGGTGACGGGCAGGTGGCAGCGGGTGTATGAGCATCTGCGTAGTGCCATTTGTTGTTTGTCTAGTCCTGCGGTCGTTAAGATTCGCTGCGTGTCGCGTGTTCTCGGGTTGCATATCTCTCGGCGTCAAGCAAGTCGCCGAACGCCTCGGCATAACCAGTGGCGGCCTGCTCAACCTCAAGCTCCCCGAACCCGACGCCATGATAGGCCGCACGCGCGGCTGGCTCCCGGAGACGATAGACGGATGGAACGCGAAGCGTCCCGGTCGGGGCGTCGGCGGAGGCAGACCCCGAAAAAAAAACAAGTGACTGGCATACGCGGTTGGCTTCGAACCAACGACCTGCGATTTTGGAGACCGCCGTTCTACGTCTGGTGCGCATCAAGCGGTATATGCGGCGTTCGGCACGCCTGCCGCGGCAACCGAAATCGTCTGTGCATCAACACTAACAACCGTTCGCGCGGTTCGCTAGAGGTCGTGAGGATTTTTCGCCTTTCGCGCTCTTCCCGGGCATGCCGGCCGCGCTTGGGCCGTGCAGCCGGCTTGGAATCCAGTCGGCACAGGGTATCCGCAGGGAAGCTGCGATGCGTTTGCGCCGGCTGCTTTCACGCATCGGCATGACTCATTTCGCTCGCGACGCGCCGGCCGGGTACGGCGCGGATGCCGAATCGCCGGCATCGCCGCGGTACGCCCGGGCCGCGCGTCGCCAAACCGAACGCCGTCGGTGCGGCTGTCGCCGATGCAGACAGCATCAGCGCGAACATGCATGCAACCCGCGCCAGCGTTATCCATGAACGGAGCCGTTCCCTACTGCCGCTATCACCGTCGCACCGATATGCGATCTTCTGCCACGGATACACCGGCGGCCCGCGGGCACGAGCTGAGCGAGGGCCGTTATATCGTCATGGGATGGCTTGACCGGCGCGACCTCATGCGCTGGATTTCGCTGATCGTGCAGGCCGGCCCTCACGCGAGGATAGTGCTGCACGGCGTGTCGATGGGCGCCACCGAAGTGATGATGACTGCCGGGGAACCCGATCTGCCGGGCAACGTGTGCGCGGCGATCGAGGATTGCGGTTTCGCGTCGGTGTGGGATCAGTTCGCCGACAACGCGGTGTCGATGTATCACCTGCCGCAGCGGTGGATGGCGATGCCCGCGCCGGCCGGCATGAGCCTGTTCTCCCGGCGAAAGTCCGGTTACGGGTTCCGGCAGGCCTCCAGCGTGGCACAGCTCGCGCATGCCACCGTGCCGATGCTGTTCATCCACAGCACGGATGATGCGTTCGTTGATCCCCGGCAGCTGGATCGCAATGTCGCCGCATGCTCCAGCGAGCGCAAGGAACGGCTCGCGGTCCCCGGTGCCGGTCACGCCATGAGCGCCAGCACCGACCCGGAACGGTATTGGTCGACGGTCGACCGATTCGTCAGCGATGCGCTGGCCGGATGAGCCGTAAAGCCCGACTGGCTGGGCCATTTACGGGCTGTGGAGGGCGAACAGAACGCGAAATTACGGGGTGAAATAGCCGAAATCCGCAATTCCCCGTGTGAAATCGCCGTTTTTCGAGCTCAAAACGGCGATTTCGCACGGGGAATTGCCCAGAACGGCTATTTCAACCCGTAATTTGACGAGGATGATGGGGGCAGATAGGGGGGGGGGCAGCGATTGCGGTTGGACGCTTTCACTTCGCGCTGAGCCTTGCCCGGCTCATGGCTTACATTGTGGTCGCATCACTGCCGTCGGAGCTGTACGAGGAACCGGAACCGCTGGAGCTGCTGCCGGAGCCACTGGAACCACTGCCGAGCTGGCTGTCCGACTCCCCTGAGCCACCATACTGCTGAGACTGTCCATTGCCGAATTGGCCTCCGCTGGGCGGCTGTCCCATGCCTCCGGGCATCTGCTGGCTGCTGCCTGTGCCATCTTCGTCGTCGGTCAGCGCGTTCACCGCGAGCGCTCCACCGACGCCGCCCACGAGGCCACAGACCAGAGACACCACGGCGAGCAATGCCCACGTCTTACCGCTCAACGCGTGTTCGCCGCCCTTCGAGCCTTTCGGTGTCGGGACCTGACCGCCCATTGCTCCAGGCACCGGCCCCCGGCCGTTCCAATCCGCACACAACGGCATCCGGCCGCCCTGCGCGTTCGCATCTGGTGTATTCGCGCCTCGCACGTTCGCGCCCTGCGCGTTCATGTTCTGGCCACTCACCGCTTGCATATTTCCCGGCTGCGGATTCATTGCCTGCGTCGGCGCATTCTGCGCGTACCACGCCGCACGCGATCCCTCGCCGTAGCTCCCCGGCATCGGACCGTTCGGCGCATAGCCGGAACTGCCCGGAGCTGCCGCGAGCCTATACCCAGCCGAGCCGTATCCGGCGGTTCCGCATCCAGCAGCCCCGGTCCCGGCAGCCCATTCGGCGTCTCCCAGACCAGCCGCACGATTCCCCGCATACTCGTCTGTACCGCCGTTGTCTGCCGCAGCCCGGCCACCATCGGCCCGACCAGCCGCGGAACCGGGCTCCACGCCCCAGCCGCCCGTCGAACCGTTAGTCACCGAAACATCAGCCACAGCGGCGTCATTCACAGCCGCTTGACGCTGCTCCGAACCGGTGACGTTCGCCGCCGCCTCGATAGCGACGCCCTCGATGGCACCATCCGCGCTGTTGCCGCTCTCGCCGCCATTCGCATTGTTGACATTGTTGCTGTTGTTGCTGGTCATGATGACTCCTTTGACAACTGACTGATGAAGTGATTGCTGATGTTGATGTCTGGCACGCCGCCATGGTTATGCCATCGTCCACGCTGTCGATGTGCCGAACCGGCTGTCGAACTCGCTGCGGTCGATGGTGTCGCTCGACAGCTCCGTGTCGCCCCGGCCGAGACCGAGGTCGAATACGAGCCGGTCACCGTGACGGTCACGTCGCCGCTGCCGGAGACCACGGTCTTGCCGTTCGCCACGATGGTGACGGTGTTGCCGTCGCCGCCGCCGGAAGCGACGTTGAGCGCGGAAATGGTCGTATCCTTCGCCACCACCCACGTGGACGTGCCGTCGACATTCACAGTGATGGTGGCGTCGCTCGCCGTGCCCGTGCCGGAGCCGGCCGCCGCGTTGTCCGTGAGCGTCGCCGCGGCGGTGTCGAAATCAAGCTCAGTGTTGTTCTGCAGCACCACATCGGCGGTCGTGTTGGTGAAGTAGAACATCGACCCTGATCCGATGGCGGAGCTGAGTGTGGAATCGACCGACTGGAACGTGGCGTGCTCGCCGGTGCTGGCTTCCGTGTCGCCCGAGGTGGACTGGTAGATGATGATGCCGTGGCGATCGGATCGGATGCGGTTTTGCCGGTGACCGTGCTTTCCAACGTCGAATCCTTGATCGGGATCGTGTTGAGGCCTTCCATGCCGGCGATCTGGCTGCCGGATGAGGTTCCGGAGACGTTGTTCACCTGAATGTCGCCGGTGGAATACAGCAGCGGGGAGCCGGAGCCGGCGGTGCTCAGCGTCACATCGGCGAGAGAGATCGATCCGCCGCCTCGATCGGTGGCGACGATGGCGCTGTGGCCGCCCTGCGTGTCCGCGGTGATCTTGTTCGCCAATATCGTGCCGCCGTAGGTCGCGTCCAGCCCGCGTGAATTGTCGGCCATGGTCTCAATCGATGTGTCGTTGACGAGCGCCGTTCCGGAATCGGTGGCGAAGACGCCGTTCGACCCGGAGCTGGAGGCGGTGATGTCGGTACCGTCGATGACGGTGGTGGAGTCTTCGCCGACGGTGAGCGACACCGAGTTGGTGCCGGAATAGTCGTATTGCATGGTGTTGGCGCCGCCACCGAAGTTGCCGCTCGGCGGCTGCATGGTTGAGGCGGAGCCAGCGGAACCGGCCGAGAGGTGCCGAATCAGCACCATGCCGCCGGCGCCCGCGCACAGGCCACCCGTGAGGGCGACCATCCGCCTCGTCGCGATTACCGGCGATCGACGCCGCCGTGAGCCGCCGGGGCTCGCATGGGGTTGCATGTCATGGGGTTTCATGGTCGTCGTCCTTTCCTTGGATTGACTCCATTGAACGACGGCTTTCCTAGCGGCCCCTGCGCCTGACGTTGAACCGTCCTGCAACCTTGCGGAACGGTTTTCGAATGTTTTCTGATGCTTTCTGGATGCTCTTAGACGGAACGCGCTCTCAAAACTCGCAGATACAGCCCCAGAATCGACATTTTTGGTGCTGTATCTGCGAGTTTTGAGAGCGCGGTTTCGCCTACAATCCGTATTCCTCGCGCGCGAAGCGCTCCAGCACCGGAATCGACCGCTTCACCTTGTCGATGTCGATGCAGTAGGCCATGCGGAAGTACCCGGACACGCCGAAGCTGTCGGACGGCACCAGGATCAGGTCGTATTCCTTGGCCTTCATGCAGAAGGCGTTCGCGTCGGCTTCCAGCGCCTTCGGGAAGATGTAGAACGTTCCGCCCGGGCGCACCACGTCGAAGCCGATCGAGGTCAGCGCATCGTACAGCAGGTTCATGTTCGTCTCGTACACGCTCAGGTCGCTGGTCTCGTCGATGATCTTCGCCACGGCGAGCTGCATGCTGGAGCTCGGGCAGTTGTGGCCGGTGCCGCGCGAGATCTGCCCGCACATCGGCACGATGAGTTCGGCGTCGGTCGCCTGCGGGTTGACTGCCACGTAGCCGATGCGCTCGCCCGGCAGGCTCAGCGACTTCGACCAGGAGTAGCAGGTCAGCGTGTTGTCGTAGAACTTGGCCGGGTACGGCTGCGTGCCGCCGTCGAACACGATCTCGCGGTAGGGCTCGTCGCTGATCAGGAAGATGTCGTGACCGTATTCGGCCTGCTTCGCCCGCAGGATACCCGCGAGCCGGTCGAGCGTTTCGGCCGAATACACCGCGCCGGAGGGATTGTTCGGCGTGTTGATGAGCACGACCGCCACCTCGGGGTTCAGCGCCGCCTCGAACGCCGCGAAGTTGATCTGGAAGCTCTCGATGTCGGCGGGCACGACGGTCAGCCGCGCGCCCGCGCCTTCGACATACGGATGGTATTCGGGGAAGTATGGCGCGAACGTGAGCACTTCGTCGCCGGGCTTGGTGACGGCCCGCAGCGCGTGGGCGAGCGCACCGGCGGCACCCGTCGTCGGGAAGATGTGGCCGGCCGTGTAATCCATGCCGAAACGCCGGTTGAGGCTTTCGGCGATGGTGCGGCACGCCTCCGGGTTGCCCAGCGACGGGCTGTATCCGTGGAGCGCGACCGGATCGGCGGTCTCGTACATGTCGATCATCGCCTTGGTGAAGCTGGACGGGCACGGCACGCTCGGGTTGCCCAGCGAATAGTCGAACACGTTGTCGTATCCGATTTCGGTGCCCCTTGCGGTCGCGTATTCACTCAGGGTTCGAATGACCGATTTGCCGCCGAGCATGGCTTTGTATGTTTCGTTGATCATGGCACAACCTCCCCGTTGGACTCTGGTTTCGTTTTTACCACCGACCACGCACAACAGGGCATGTCGCCGGTTGTTGTTGGGTTCGCGCGGGTTGGGAACCGGGTATATTGACGGGTAACCGGTCACCCGCCCGGCCCTTAGCGGCTCCGGACGACAAGCATAGCCCCGCCGCGGCGGAAAGGAGGCGCACGACGCCCAACATCATCGATTATGCACGTTCCGAGACCCGCCCGTTCGGCGTCGACGCACCGTTCAACGCCGTCGACGCGCTGGTGCTGGCGTCGCTTGTCTATCAGGACATGCCGGCATGCGTGCGGACTCTGGCCGATGTCGAGGCACGATCCGGCACATTCCGCAGACGTCTGAGCAGCATCGACGTGCGCCATCCGGTGCGCTCGATTCGCCATTTGGCCGCCCCGGAGTTCGGCGACGCAACGCTGGCTTCGGTGTCGGAGGCGCTGACCCCCGATGATTTTCATGTGGAGAGCGGCCATAACGGCCTCGCCGACCCGCGCCTGACGCAGGAGCTGTACGCCGCCATCGGAGTCAATCCGCGCTTTGCCTGCGTTCGCGTGGACGCATCCGACGAGCATTTCAGCGAGGAACAGCAGATGCAGTTCGCCGCCGTGACCATGCTGCTGCCGGGCGGCACGCTGGCGGTGGCGTTCCGCGGCACGGACGACTCGTTCGTGGGTTGGAAAGAGGATTTCAACATGGCGTTTCGCTACCCGGTGCCCGCACAGCATGCGGCGTGTGAGTATGTGTGCGCCGTGGCGCGCCTGTGGCGCGGCCCGATGGTGCTGCTGGGGCATTCCAAGGGCGGCAATCTGGCCGTGTATGCGGCGATGAACGCGCCCGAGCCGGTGCAGCGGCGTGTCACGGCGGTGTATTCGCTGGACGGGCCGGGGTTCCCGTCGCAGATCGTCGGCAGCGATCCGTATCGGAGCGTCATGCCCCTCATCGTGAAGATCGTACCGGACTCCTCGATTGTCGGCATGATTCTGGAGACGCCCGAGCCGATGCGGGTTGTACGCTCCGACCAGAAGGGCGTGATGCAGCATCTGACGTTCTCCTGGCAGGTCTCGGGCAATGATTTCGAATATCTGCCGCAGGTGTCGCCGAGTTCCCAGCTGTTCAACCGGTCGTTGAACGGCTGGCTGGAATCGCTGAGCACCGAGGACCGCGAGCGCGCGGTGGACGCCCTGTTCTCCGTGCTGCGGTCGAGCCATGCCGACAGCATTTCCGATCTCATGGCAGCCGGCCTGAAGGCCGTTCCCACGATGATCAACACGTTCGTGGGTCTGTCGGAGGCGGATCGCCGTCATCTGATCGAAGCGATGGGGCTGCTCATGGCCGCGGTCCGGTCCCGTTCCTCGCGGTAGCCGTCTCGTGCCCGAACTCTGTTTCGCCAACCGAGAAAAATGGACAGTTCGCCTATTTTCCGATCATCCGCCTCACAATCCGCCCTACAATAATCCATATCACACATATAGACATAGTGCCCAATAAACGATAGCCGCACGTCACGCAGGAAGGGAACCATCATGCCGCGCCCACGCAAGGATTCCGAGATACTCTCCGCGACCGAACGCCTCGAAAACGCGTTCTGGGAGCTGCTCGCAGACCACGAATACCGCAAGATCACCGTCACCGAAGTCGTACGCGAGGCGCATGTCAACCGCAACTCGTTCTACTACCATTACGCCAGCCTGCCGGAGCTGGCCGATTCGGCGATCATGCACGCCGTGGAGCACTCGACCGTGCAGGCGCCACGCGCCGACCTCAATCCCGACATCGAATGGAGGCGCCAATGCTCCCTGGTGATGAACGACCCAGTTCAGCGGCAGCGGCTCGACCGTCTGGCACTGCTCGCCGGCAGCCATAGCTCGCCCGAGCTCATCGAGTCGCTGAAGGACTTCGGCCGTCTGATGATCATCAACGACCTCCAGCTCGACGCCGACAACCTGGATCTGAAAACCGACCTGATGCTCGACTTCACCGTCGGCGGTATCCTTGCGGTGCTGCGGCGGTGGCCGGAGCTGAGCAAGAAACTCTCGGTCGACGACCTGCTCAACGAGGATGTCGCCGTGCTCGCCATGGGAGTGTACCTGTCGATGTCGAAGGAGAACATGCTGGCCTACTGGAGCCGCATTTTCAAAGGCGACATTCCGGGAGATTTCAAAACCGCCCACTAAAGTGGCTTGCAGAGCAGTCGCCGCCGCGGGGTGCGCGACGCGGACGCGACCCTGGAGGCGACATGGATCAGATACTGCAATGGTTCGAGGCGAACGCCGGGAAAATCATCTTCCTGCTGGTGGCGATCGTCGCCGCGCTGTTGATCACCAAGGGACTGGCACGGGTGATGCGCAAGGTGCTGGATCGGACGGACATGCCGAGCGCGTCGATATTCATCAACATCATGCGCGTGCTGGTGTGGATACTGGCCGCGTCCATCGTGCTGCAGCCGGTGTTCGGCATCAGCCCGACAACACTGATGACCGCGCTCGGCGTCGGCGGCATCGCCGTGTCGCTGGGTCTGAAAGACACCGTGGCGAACGTGATCTCGGGCTTCGGTCTGATGCTCGGCAAGGTGATACAGCCGGGCGATCTGGTGTCGGTCGCGGGGGCGACCGGCGTGGTCAAGGACATCACGTGGCGGCAGACGGTGGTGCGCGAGCGCAATGGCAACGAGATGGTCATACCCAATTCCGTGCTCAACACCGCGTCGCTGGAGAAGCTCACGCCGTCCAATGAAGGATGCGTGACGATGACGTTCACCGCGAAGGCCGGCAGCGACCCGGCGCACGTGACGGAGGCGGTGAAGCGCGCGGTGGCCACGGCCACCGCCGAATTCGCGCAACCCGGCAGCGAACCACTCGTCAAGCTCACCGGTTTTTCGCCGTACGGCATCGAGGTGCAGGCGCTGGCGTTCACGCGCGACGGCGTGTTCCTGTCCACCATGCGCGACGCCATGGCCCGCGCGATAGCTGGATGCGAGTTCGTGGAGCAGCGCGCCGCGGTCGGCGAATAGGGGTCGCGGCGCGTTCGGACTTACGCGCGAATCCGGGCACCACAGCGCCTACACACGCACCATGCAGCGTCACGTTGTGCGGGTCACGTCACGCAGAGCGAACGCACAGAGTGACGCATACTCCAAAAACGTTGAAAAATAAGGCTTCTCACGAACCGTCACGCTGTGCGAGCGCTCGCCGCGTGACGCGACCCGCACAGCGTGACGCACTTATGACGCATTGAGGGGAGACCAGGTATTGAGCCCGGCCTCCCCTCATCGCGACTCGGCCATTATGCGGCCATCACCCGGCCATCATTTGGCTTCGGTGACGTCTTCGACCGTGACGTCGGTATCGGAGCCGGCATCCGGATCCTCGGGCATGGTACCGAGTTCCAGATGCTCGCCACCGGTCTGGTCGACGAGCACGGTGTCGCCGTCGTGTACCTTGCCGGCGAGCAGCATGCGCGCCAGCTGGTCGCCGACCTCGGTCTGCACCAGACGGCGCAGCGGACGAGCGCCGTACGCCGGGTCATAGCCGGTGTTGGCGAGCCATTCGCGAGCCGCGTCGGTGACGTCGAGCTTGATGCGGCGATCCGTCAGACGCGAGGCCACCTGAGCGACCTGGATGTTGACGATGCCGCCCAGCTCCTCACGGGTCAGCGGATGGAACATCACGATCTCGTCCAGACGGTTCAGGAACTCCGGCTTGAAGTTCATGTGCACCGCGTCCATCACGGCCTTCTTCTTGGCGTCCGCGTCCATGTCCTGGTTCACCAGGAACTGCGAGCCGAGGTTCGAGGTCATGATCAGGATCGTGTTCTTGAAGTCCACAGTCCGGCCTTGGCCGTCGGTCAGACGCCCGTCGTCCAGCACCTGCAGCAGCACGTCGAAGACTTCGGGGCTAGCTTTCTCGACTTCGTCGAACAGCACCACCGAGTACGGACGACGACGCACGGCCTCGGTCAGCTGGCCGCCTTCCTCATAGCCGATGTAGCCGGGCGCGGCGCCGATCAGACGGCTCACAGACGCCTTCTCCATGTACTCCGACATATCGATGCGGACCATGGCCTTCTCGTCGTCGAACAGGAAGTCGGCGAGCGCCTTGGCGAGCTCGGTCTTGCCCACGCCGGTGGGGCCGAGGAACAGGAACGAGCCGGTCGGACGGTTCGGGTCGCTGATGCCGGCGCGCGAACGACGCACCGCGTCGCTCACCGCCGCGATCGCTTCCTTCTGGCCGATCACACGCTTGCCGAGGTAGTCCTCCATGCTCAGCAGCTTCTCGTTCTCGCCCTGCATCAGGCGACCGACGGGGATGCCGGTCCACTCGGAGACGATGCCGGCCACCGAATCGGCGTCCACATGGTCGGGCACCATCGGCTCGGGCTTGGTCTCGCCCGTCGCACCCTCTTCCGCATCGGCCTTCTCGGCCGCGTCCAGCTGCTTCTGAATCGCCGGAATCTCGCCGTACAGGATCTTCGACGCCTCGGCCAGGTTGCCCTCACGGGTGAACTTGTCAGCCTCGACGCGCTTGGCGTCCAGCTGGGCGCGCAGGTCGCCGACCTTGTTGTGGCCGGCCTTCTCCGCATCCCAGCGGGCCTTGAGGCCGCTCAGCTTCTCGCGAGTGTTCGCGAGCTCGTTCTGCAGCTTCTCCAAGCGCTCCTTGCTAGCCGGATCCTCGGCCTTCTTGAGCTGCATCTCCTCCATCTCGTAGCGCGTGACCTTGCGCTGCAGCTCGTCGATCTCCTCCGGGGAGGAGTCGAGCTCCATGCGCAGGTGCGCTGCCGCCTCATCGACCAGATCGATGGCCTTGTCGGGCAGCTGACGGCCGGAAATATAGCGGTTCGAGAGCGTCGCGGCGGCGACCAGCGCGTCGTCGCCGATCGTCACCTTGTGGTGCGCCTCGTAACGCTGCTTCAGGCCACGCAGAATCGCGATCGTGTCCTCCACGCTCGGCTCGCCCACGAACACCTGCTGGAAACGACGCTCAAGCGCCGGGTCCTTCTCGATGTTCTCGCGGTACTCGTCCAGCGTGGTCGCGCCGATCAGACGAAGCTCGCCGCGCGCCAGCATGGGCTTGAGCATGTTGCCGGCATCCATCGAGCCTTCGGCCGCGCCAGTGCCGACGATCGTATGAATCTCGTCGATGAACGTGATGATCTGGCCGTCGGCGTTCTTGATTTCGTTGAGCACGCTCTTGAGGCGCTCCTCGAACTCGCCACGATACTTCGAGCCGGCAACCATCGACCCCAAATCGAGGCTGATGAGCTTCTTGTTCTGCAGCGTGGTCGGCACATCGCCGGCCACGATACGCTGGGCGAGGCCCTCCACGACGGCGGTCTTTCCGACGCCGGGCTCGCCGATCAGCACCGGGTTGTTCTTGGTGCGGCGGCTCAGGATCTGGATCACACGGCGGATCTCCTGATCACGCCCGATCACCGGGTCGAGCTTACCCTCCTTGGCGCGGGCGGTCAGATCGGTGGAGTACTTCTCCAACGCCTTGTAGCTGCCCTCAGCGTCCGGGCTGGTGACCTTGGCGCCGCCGCGCACGCCGGGGACGGCCTTGCGCAGCGCCGCGGCCGTCACGCCGTTCGCCTTGAGGATGTCCGCGCTCTGGTTCGGCGCGGATGCGGCGATGCCGATGAGCAAGTGCTCGGTGGAGACGTACTCGTCGCCCATCTGCTGCATCTCCTTCTCGGCCTGTGCCAGCGCCGCCGTCAGCTGGCGGCTCGCCTGCGGCTGCGATGTGGTGGACCCACTCGCCGCCGGCATCTTGACCAGAGCATTGCGCACCGCGGCGCCAATCGCCTGCGGGTTGCCGCCCGCCGCCTGAATCAGCCCCTGAATCACGCCGTTTTCCTGACGCAGCAGCGCATCCATCACGTGCAGTGTCTCGACCTGCGCGTTGCCCGCGGCAGACGCGCTCTGAATCGCATCACCGATGACTTCCTGGGCCATGGTGGTGAACTTCTGTTCCATATCAACCTCCGTATGTCTCATGCGCTTTGGCGGCCGCGGCCCACGACATCCGAACCGCCCCGCACAGCGCTTTCCGTCTGTGTCTGATACGCACAACCGATTCGGCACCCATTCTATTCCCGAAAGTTGAGCGCACGCGACTCAAGTTTTGCACTGATTTTGAAGCGCCAAAACGCAATATGGATAACTCGAATCCGTGTGACATGCTCTCAAAACTCGCAGATACGAAACCCGAAACCGCCATTTTCCGCCAAAACAGTTCTCGTATCTGCGAGTTTTGAGAGTGGTCATGTTTGAGATCAACGAAGAACCGCCCCGCAGCGTATGTCACGTTCAGAACCACGCGGCGGACGCGCGCGAAAGACATCATTCCCCGCGTATGGCCCAATACGGACGCCTCGGGCGCAACCATCGAGGTGCATGGGCTCCTATGCACCTCCCCCGAGGCGCTGTTCGCCCAAATGGCCAAAGAGCTGTCCCTCGAAGACCTCATAGAATTCGGCGACTCGCTGGTATGCCGCGACCCCGCACGCAGACGGACCACTCTGGCCGAACTCAGAAAATTCATCCACTCATGCGACTCGTTCCAGGGGCAAAAACAATGCATCAGGGCACTCACCCAGATTCGCGAGAACACCGACTCCCCGGCCGAGACCCACTTGCGCCTGCTGCTCAAACGGTATGGATTCCCCGAGCCAATCATCAACGTCCCGGTCGAGGCGACGGGCAATGCCGCGCACGGTCCCGCAATTTCGGACGGCCTGCGGCCGACCCAATCCGGCCTCGCTGTCGCTCGGCTCGTGCGCCGCGACAGCACACTGTGCTGTCGCCTAGCCGCGCACGACCACGTTGCGGAGGGAACCGATGCCGGCTACGTGGACGATGGGCTCGTCGCCGGGATCAAGGTGACCGGAGGCGTTCGGGGTGCCGGTCATGATGACGTCACCGGGCAGCAGGGTCGAGAACGAGGAAATCGCGGCGATCTGCTCGGGGATGCCGTGAATCAGGTTCGCAGTGGTGCCGCTTGCCATCGGCACGTCCTCGCCGTTGAGCGTGAAGGAGATCTTCGCGTCCTTCCAGTCCAGCTCGGTCTGAATCCACGGGCCGAGAGGGCAGGACGTGTCGAAGCCCTTCGCCCGCGTCCACATCGGATCCAGCCCCTGCAGGTCACGCAGCGTCACGTCGTTGACGCACGTGAAGCCCAGCACGTAGTCCATGGCCTTCTCGACCGGCACGTTCTTGGCGATACGCCCCATAATCACCGCCACTTCGGGCTCGAAGTTCATATCGTTCGAATACGACGGGATGACGATCGGATCGTCCGGCCCGATCACCGACGTGGAAGGCTTCGAGAAGATCACCATGTCTTCCGGCGCGTGAGCAATCTCGGAGTGCCCGCTCTCGTGCATGAACTGCGCGTGCGCCTCGTAGTTCTTGGCGAGACCGTACACCTTGGAGGGAATCACCGGCGCGAGCAGCCTCAGCCCATCGGCGTCGAGCGCGTACCGCTCCCCTGTGGGCTTGACGGGCGCGGCTCCGAACGGGTATCCGTCCAGTTCGATCAGGTAGTCCTTGCCGTCGGCCGGGTCCTGCTGGACGAAGGCATAGCGCGGCTTGTCGTTGAGTGAAAAACGTGCGATTCTCATACCCACCAGTGTAAACCAGTGCGAGTGCAATCCTTACGAAGAACGCGCATACGAAAAGCGGGGCGGCCAATCATGACCGTCCCGCCTTGTCGGATTCTCGCGAGCTGGACCCGCTTACTCCGTGTAGCTCTTGTCGAACAGCGTCTTGCCGCTTTCGGTATGCAGGTACACGCGCACCTTGGCGTTGCCGCCGGTGTCGCAGGTTTCGTTGAGCGTCTGCGCCACCGACTTGAACGTGCTGTCCATCCCGTCAAGGCTCGACGTCATCATGTCGCCCATGCTGCTGTACGTGTCAGACAGCGTGTAGTCGTACACGAGCGTGTTGCCTTCCGCGTACGCCTTGATGCTGATGCCCATGCCCTGGTACGACGAGGTCATGCTGTCGAGCTGCGACTGGATTTCGCTGGAGTTGACGAACTCTTCCAGTGACGGCTTGCCGGAGCTGGAGGATCCGTTGGATCTGTCGTTGTTGAGATCGTTGTTGGTGTCGTCGGCCCCGTTCTGCAACGCGTCGTCAAGGTTGTTCAGATCGTTGCTGCTGGATCCGTCGGAGTTGCCGTTGCTGGAGCTGTCGCTCTTGGATTTGCTGTCGCCCTGCGTCTGGCTGGTGGACGTGTTGGGTTTCGCGTCGGCGCTGCTGTCCTTCTTGCCGCCGATGACACCGGTGGCGAACAGCACGACTACGACGATAATGGCGATGACGGCAACGACACCGGCGGTGATGCCGGCGATGAGCGGGCCGCGGCTCTTCTTCTTCGGCGGTTCCTGCTGGTACGGATTGCCGTAGCCTTGCGGCGCGATTGCGGGCGGCTGGTTCCCGTATTGCGGGCCACCGTACTGGTTGGCGCCGTATGGCTGTCCGTACGCGGCGGTCAGCTGCTCGCCGCCGTACGGTGCGGCCGGCTGACCGTACCCTCCCGGAGCACCGCCGGCAAGCGGCTCACCGTATGCAGCGGTAGGCGCGCCGGCACCATACTCCGGCTCGGGCTGCTGACCATAGGGCGCGGCAGGCGCATTGCCGTTGCCGCCCTGCGGCCCTGCAAGCGGCTCACCATACGCGGCGGTAGGCGCCTCGCCACCATACGGAGTTCCGCCATCGGGCTGGATGAAGGGGTTCGGACCGGGTTCAGGCCGCTGACCATAAGGAGCCCCACTCTGGTTGTATGCGGAGCCAGCGCCCGACTGTCCGTACGCTCCCGGCTCCTGCCCATACGGCGCCGCCTGGTATCCATACGGCTCGGCGCCGCCCTGCGGCCCGGCGAGCGACTCGCCGTACGCGGCAGTCGGCGCACCACCATAAGGGGCCTCGCCCTGCCCGTACGGGGCGGCTGGGGCTCCCGTCGGCGCGCCCGCTCCCTGCCCGGGCAGAGGAACGACCGGCACCGGCGGGAAAGCCTGCGTTGGCTGCGGTTCGGGCGCGCCTTCCGCGCCCGCAGCATTGTTCGGATCACCATACGGAGTCTGCGGCGCTCCATCTGGATACGTGTTGCTCATATGTCCCCCTTTTGCAGAGAGCCCCGTCGACCGGGTCAAATCATTGTTACCGCAACCGGCCACATGCAACGCTGTATGCACCTGATCGGCTAATCCTCAGCGTACACTCACTTTCCGTGATATGCACGGTATTGACCGGAAGTTCATGTTCATCTCACGGCAAGTTCGATTCACACGGCGAGATCCCTCGAAAACCTTGCAAGTCCGCCTTCGAGGACCTCACCGGCGACGCCGCCGACACCCCCGTTGCCCCCGTGAACCCAGCGCACCTCACCCACGCATGCGCCGCGGCCACGACGACGCGTGCCGCATCGGCTTGAACGGCAGCCGGCGAATCCGCCCGATCACGCCGAGCAGCAGCCATCCGCCGAGCAGCCCGCACACCACCACCATCGTCACGATGGTGCGCGTGTCATGCAGGTCGGACGGGTCCGGCGCCGGCATCGGGATCGGCTCGCGATGCCCGGATATCAGCAGGCGCTGTGTGTTGACGCCGTACGGCGTGCACGTCATCAGCGTCACTCGGTCCTCGCCGGGCACGATCTTGAGTTGCGACGTGTCGTCCGGGTTGATGACGGTGATGCGGTCGACCTCGTAGCCGAGCGTCTCCCCCATCACTTCGATGTAGAAGAAGTCGCCGGTTTTCATCTCGTCGAGCCGCGTGAACATCATCGCGTTGACGAGACCGCGGTGCCCGGTGATGACGGAGTGCGTGCTGTCCCCGCCGACCGGCAGCGAGGAGCCGTACAGGTGACCGGCACCGGAGGCCAGCGCGGTCTGTGACGTGCCGTGGTAGATCGGCAGGTTGACGGAGATTTTCGGGATCTTGATGGTTCCCATCACTTCGTCGCCCGAGTCGAGCAGGGACTGGTATTCCTTGTCTTTGGAGGCGGCGGAATCCTCGCCTTTGGCTCTCGACCCGCCTTGTGCGGCGCTGAACGGGTCGATGGCCTCGCCCAGCACGGGTTGACCGGATCTGGCGAGTTTTGCGTTGTATGCGCGGGCGGCGGCGAGGGCGTCTTCGGCTTGCGGGTATGGCCAGCCGGCGACCTGCTGTGCGCTGTTGCGTGAGGTTTGGGCGAGTTTGAGCGAGCTCTGGTATTGGAGCGCTAGGGGATATCCGGCGACGGCGACAGCGGCTATGACCAGTATCAGCGTGACGATGCGCATGATGATGAGCTGTATGCGCAGTCGTTTGCGTTGCGCGACAAGGTCGGAGATGTCGGTCGCCTGATTGAAGCTCAGCATCGAGTACGGGAGCTGCGGCTGCACGGCGGGTTTGTGACGGCTGTTTCGGTAGGATCTGCGGGAATTATTCGAGGATCGCTCATCATTGTCCGGCAGGCTGCGGGTCATCGTTGACCGTGCGGGCGCATGGGAGGATTTGACGGCTGGATCGTTGCCGGATGAGGTGGCCGGCCGTTTCGATCCGTGTCTCCTCGATGCCATGCGCATCCTCCTGTTGTTGTGCCGGCCGTCACTGCAGTCGCCGTGAAACGAATTCGTGTATGTACTGTGTTGCCCCCGGCAGGGGTGTTGCCGGGGGGGGGCGAATGGTTACAGCAAGCCGAAGCCGCCACCATGCTCGTGCGGGATGCACGTCATGTGGCGGCTTGGCCTGTTATCGTGTCAGTCAGCGCAGCGCACGGCTGGTGCGGCGAGACTTGGCGTACACGGTGGCGGCAGCGCCGCCGAGCAGCGCGGCGATCACCACGAACAGCGCGATGCCCGCAGCACCGGTCTTCGGCAGTTCGAAGACGGACTTGACGTTGGTCACCTTGTAGTCGTCGGCGCTGCCCTTGGGCGCGAGACCCCAGGAGTCGGTGCCGGCGAAGGTGACTTTGCCGTTTTCATCGATGGCCACGGTGAACGAGGCCTTGAAGTCCTGGTACCCGTCGGCGACCGCGGTCTCGGTCACGGTGTAGCTGCCGGCCTTCAGGCCGTCGAACTTGACGACGCCGTTGGCACCGGACGTGACTTCGAGCGGGTACTTATCGCTGTTCGGCAGCACGCCGTTCTGGTCTTTTGCGACACTCAGCGTGAACTTCGCGCCCTCGACGGCCTCACCCTGGGCGTTGACCTTCGTGAACTTGAAGCCGAAGATCTTGGTGAGGGTTTCAGTGCCGGGGATGGGGGTGCCATCATTGCCGACAAGCTTGTTGGTCACCGCGTGGTAATCCTGGCCCTCGACTGTCTCGGCCTCGTCATTGACGGTGGCGTTGTAGGTGATGGTGATCTGCTTGCCGGCGTACTTGGCCGGGTCGGTGATCTTCACCACGAAAGTATTGGTGCCGTCGCCCTTGTTGTCAGTCAGGTTGTTTTCCACCGTGTAATCGGTGTCAGTCAGCACCTTATCGCCAGCCTTAACGGTCAGGCTGGCGAAGTTGACGGTCAGGCCCTTGCTTGGCACATCTTTGAACTGCAGGGTGAAGTCGGTCGGGACCGGATTCGGAATCGTGTAGCCCAGTTCAAACGGCACGGTTTCGCCCACGGACGCGCTCTTGCTGGTGGTGGACTTCGTCTGGGTGCCGCTCACCGTGCTCTTCATGTCCACTTCTGCGGTGCTATCACCAAGCGACAGAACGCCCTCAGCATCAACGGAGCCGGTGCTCACGATCATCGGGACGGCCTGAGTCAGGGTATCGGTCGATGCGTTGCCGTCCAGGAACAGATACACGCCAGCAGTCAGCGCGGTCTTGTTCGTGGCGGTCCAACCATCCGTGTCGTTGCCAGTCGCCTTGTTCAGCACGAACGGATCCGCGGTGGCGGTGAACGGGTTGCCGGCCTGCAGCGCATCCGCGAACTTACGCGTCACGGACGGATTATTCCACGGACGGGTCTCGGACTGATCGAACTGAACCTGCGTGACGGTACCATCCGTATCCGTGGTCGTTTTTTGATTCATAGCCCAAGCCATCAAATCAGTGGTGCCATCGATCGGCACGTTCTGGAAGCCGGCGGCGGTCAGAGCCGCAGCCAGCTTCGTGCGATTGGCGCCCGCAGCGGTCTTCACACCATACACCGGGGTTTTGGCAGTGCCATAGTTCACGTAGTCCGCGATCTTGTATGCGCTCAGCTGGGCGCTGGTCAGCTGCTTTTCTTTGGACGCTTTGAACGTGACTGTTGCAGCAGTGTCCACTGTCGTCTCGGCCGCGTTGGCGGCACCGGTGCCGAACGCCATGCCAGCGAGAAGGGTGGCCGCAGCTGCGACACCCGCGAAAAGCTTCTTGAACTTCATGAGAAACTCATCTTCCTTTCGTTGTCTTGTTTATTGCAACTGCGGAAGCGGCAGTCGTTGAGGCTTCCGCAGTCCGCAAATCTTGAGTTGTCGGGGGCGACTGGTCGCCGCCCCCGTGTGCCCTCCCCGACGAGGGAGGAGGGCGGAGCATCCGCCGCAGGTCAGACGAGCCGACGCTTGCGCCAGATGAAGTATCCGATTCTGACCAGTGCCGCGAGCAGGCCGAAGCCGCCCCCATACACAAGCCAGTCACGAGTCGTGGCGCCGCCGGTCATCGGCAGAGCGGACACGGCAACGAAGGTGTTGGTGATCGTGACCGGGTACGTCTTGACGTTGTCGAAGGTCGTCATGTTGTTGTTATCCGGAGCCGCCCACAGGTCGTCGGCAGTGACGGTTACCAACTGGTTCTCGGGGTTGTAGGACGCCGTGTAGCCGTCCACGCTGGACTCCTCCACGCGGTAGGTGCCAGGGGCGAGGTTCTCGAACGCACCAGCCCACTGACCCTGGTTGTTGAGGGTCACGGTCCGGTTGATGTCCTTGCAATCCTCACCTTGCGCATTGCACTGCTTCAACGTGACGGTCACCGAGCCATTCCCATGCTTCTCCGCTCCATCGGACCAGTTCTTGGTCACCTGGATCTTGCCGGTCTTTACCTGCAGGACGGGGTGGGGGTACTCCACGGAACCCGGGGTCTCGGTGGTCTGGTCGCCGACCGTGTTGACGACGGTGTACTCCAGCTTCGCGCCGTGATCCGCATTCGAATGGAAGCCGGGCAAATTGGACGAAGTATGGTGACCATCCGCATCAGTGTTGTCGGCACCAAGAACATCCTTATATCCGGTCTTGTCGTCATTCTGCTTGTTGGCGGCGTACTCGTTGTAGGCCTTCTGCGTCGGCTTGACCTTGAACGTGACCGTATACGTCACGCCATCCTGAAGCTCATAGCCGTCCGCGAACGTGACCTTCACCGTCTTGCCCGAAACGGTAACCGTGTAATCGCTCTCGTTGAGATCGACACTATTACCGTCTTTAGATGCCGTCACCGTCACATCATTCGAGCCGAAGTTAGCATTAACGAACTCCGCGTAGTCCGACAGCGTATCGGTGATGGACACGTTCTTGTACGAAGACTTCCTGTTGATCTGACCGATGATATCGGCAAATGCCTTGTTCAGCTCATCCGTGCTGGTGGCGCTGTAATACGAGCCCTTCGTCTGATCGGCGAAGCCACGCATCTTGGTCGGATCGGAGGACACGCCAACCGAGAACAACGTCGCATCGCCACGCCTGTTAGCCTCGGCAACAGCGGAGCTGAGATTCGCCCCATATCGATCACTGCTGCCAGAACCATGAACCCCGGCAGGAAGACCCCTGCGATCATCGTCATCATAGGTCGGACGGCCCCACCAATCAGTGCCGGTCCGCACGGAACTCGTGCGGAACGTCGGGTCGCCGTCTGACATGAACACGATGTACTTCTTCACGCCCTTACGACCGGAAGCCAGCTTGGCATTGGCGGCTTTAAGCGCGGCCTCCCAATTCGTGCCACCATCGGCGCCCAGACCATTAACGGCACTGACTATGTCCATTGCGTTGTCGGTGAAGTTCAACACATTGCCCACCGTCGTCGAGAAGGGGACCAGCGCCATCCGGATGTTGCTATCCTTGCCCTGGTTCTCAGGCGTCAGCAGATGCTGCGCCATGCTGTTGACGGCAGTCTTCGCAACCTCAAGACGAGAGTTGTCTCCCATCGGGTTACTCATGGAACCGGAGGTGTCGAACACCACGACGATGTCGGCCGGGGACACGGTCGTCTGCGACGAGCCGGACTGCGTGCCGGTCACGTTCAGGGACAGGTCATAGGTGCCATCATTGTTCGCCTTGATGTACTTGCGGTACCGGGGCGCCGTGACGACCGTGTTCGTCACCGTGGTACGTGGCACCTCACCGACCGACACCGGCTCCGTGGTCGCAGAATCCTTCTCCTGCGTCACCTTGACCTGACCGCCATTGGCGCTCACCGCATACGTGTCCTGGTCAACGTTGATTTCCGTCACCTTGTACTTCGAGGACTCGGTGATCCTCTTGGCGTCGCTGCCCAAAAGCACGGCATACTGGCCCGCCTTGAGCGTTATCACGCCATTGGAATCCGTGGTCCGGGTTTCACCGTCCTTGGTGCCGGTGGCGGTGTTGTACACGTCGTATTTACCCGTGTACAACGTGTAATCCTTGTCACTGTCGGTTCCCTCATAGTTGACATAAGCGTTGAATGTATAGTTCTTGTCCTTGTCAACTTCAGGAACGTTCTCCGTCTCCTTGCCGATTTGAATATGGCTGGAGTCAAGAGTCACCAAATTGAAGTCAAGCTTGCAGTTGGAACCACTATGGCCACGCTCGAAGTAGTACATGTTCATCTCGTGACTGGTGTAGTTCTTGAACGTGGTGTAGGAGCCATTGGAGGCTTTGACCATATTGGATTCCATCCAAGCGGTGATCTCGGCATCCGACTTGCCTTGGTCCTTGAGCGCCTGAGTAAACAATGCCTGCAACGTGGTCGTAGTGGTTTTATTGCTGACAAGCGTCACCACACCGGTCGCGAAATCAATGGAGCCGCTGGCGGCATCATGGATGCCACCGATATCCAACACAAGCATGCCGTCGACGAACAGCCACAGATCATCGTCACCCGTGAAGTTGAACGTCATCGGGGAACCATCAACGGGTTTGCCTTCTTTCGGTTGCATGAACTTCGCGTATGCGGTCATACCGAAGGCGTACCGGGCGCCGCGCACTGAATGAAAGCCGATCCGCAGCTGACTTTTATCCGCATTGAACGGCAGGAATTTCGGAATCCACGCGTCAGTTCTCTCGGTCCATGTTGCTGACCGGTCAAATCCGGCACCGGCACTGTTCAGCGCGGCGTACGTCGTATTGGAGTCGTACACATAGTGGCCCTTGGCCTCTTCCGTCGGATCGAACAGCCCCGTCAGCCCATTGCCGCCATTGGTATATGCCTTGGCCCACTCGCTTTCTGTGAACAAGTACGTCATGTCGGTCTGTGCATTATTTTTATTGGTCACCATCGTAGAGAACTGCGGAACTGCATCAGCGCCGGTCTTGGTGAGGTTCGTCTTGACGATGCCCGGAGAGGTTTCTGCACTGCCAGTCCAGCCGTTCCAATCCTTACCTTTTCCGTTGAAGTAGTTGAAGTAGAATGCTGCAGCCGCCTCATTTCTGCTGGTACCGCCCGTGGCATAGTTCACGTTCTCTTTGCCAGCGGCCTTTGCCGGGCCCTTCGGATCACTGCTGTCCCAATAATCGAATAGGTTAATCTTCACTTTGCCGTCGTTCGCCGTGGCGCGAGGCGCAGCCGACGCTTTGACCGTGGCGGTCTGCCCCGAAGCACCAGTCCCGGCGCGATCGGTCAGGGCAGATGACGCCTCCTGCTGAGCGCTGTCGCCCTGTGCGATGCCGCTGATCGGGCCGGTGCCGGCCTGTGATGCCTGCGTCGTGGCCGACTGCGCGGCTTCGGGTACGGCTGTCCCCACATTGTCCGCAATCGCAGTGCCGGTGACGGCAAGTCCAAGAACGGTCGCGACGGATACGGCGGCCGCGATCAGGCGAGAGCGCATCGCCCTCGTATGCGATGGTTTCCGATCCTGCTTAGTCACGATAAGCATCCCTTCCATCATTTCCAAAACTCTTCATCCGGCGTTCAGCAGTTCGACAAAGACTCACGATTGCGACTCTCACCGTCGCAGCACGCGCAAATCATCGACTTCCATCGGCCTGTTAACTCCTGACCGTATCCGCACCCAAAAATCGACGCAATCCCCCGAAACATTGAAATAACGCCGAATACATGCCCCCCCCCCGCAGAAAAACCGCTTTCACAGCCCTTGCGGCATAAGGTCCTCGGGAATCAGGCCATACCCCCTTCCCTACGGGGAAAATTCTTGGGAAATATACCGAGATGCGGCTTAGATCAAGGCCTGAGGCCTCTTACATAACGGTATACCGCTGTATCAGCGAAGTGTCTGCTCCCGCCAAAGCACAACAAGACTGAGGGAGGCTCTCGTCGTGAGATTACGCGGACTCTTTTGCGTTCCTAAGTGCGTGCCGTATCGACGAGTACGCGAACATAAGAACGCAAAACGTGCGATCTGCGTTCTTATGTTCGCAGGCTGAACGTTTCAGCGCGCACTTAGGAACGCAAACCGCTCCTGCCCGCTTCGCAAGAGCCAGCCAGCGGGGGCAGAGTTATATATTGCTTCCGACAGTGGGCTGAACCATCGGCTAACGTCATTTACCATCATCTGCCGATGGAACAGTTCCGTCTCAATAGACCCGAAACTATCGCTCGTAGAACACGCCGAACGAGGGGAATCCATGACGAGCCGGCTTCAGCTCCTGCAGCGGGATCTCGGTGACGTCCACTCGTTCGACATCGGCATAGCGCGGCCCCTGCTTCAGTGCCGAAATCAGACGGGCGACCTTGCCGCGTTCCCCCTGCGCCTCGACCTCCACCGAGCCGTCGTAGCAGTTGCGCACCCAACCGCCCAGGCCGAGCTTGCCGGCGGTCATCACCGTGAAATACCGGAATCCGACGCCCTGCACCAGACCCGCCACCACGGCATGGACGCGAATATCATCACTCGATGACACCGGCACGGCACCCTCTGCACTCTCGTCAGGCCGCGCACCGCGGCTCGCCCGCATATCATCACGTTTCATGACCGCACTCACCTCACGTTGCCGTCAGCCGACACCAATACCCCCATCGTATGCCCACCATCAAACGGCAGTCGAGAAGCCGGCAGCGCAGCGCGGGCGCTACAGCCCAGCCCCTTTCCGCCGAGGCCTGCCGCAATCCGTCAGATGAACGCGCGTTCGCCGAAAATCGCCGTTCCGACGCGCACAATCGTCGCACCCTCCGCGATGGCGAGCGCCATGTCGTGCGTCATACCCATCGACAGTTCCGTGCAGTGCTCGTTGCCGGGCGCGCGAGAGGCGAGAATCGTGTCGCGCGTGCCGCGCAGATGCGCAAAGCAGGCGCGAATCATGGCCTCGTCATCGACGTGCGCGCCGATGGTCATCAGGCCTTCGAGCCGGATGCCGTCCAGCTGCGCGATCTGTGCGGCGATGTCGACGGCCGCCTGCGGGTCGCAACCCGATTTCGATGCCTCCCCGGACTCGTTGACTTCCAGAAGCACGCCGACCGTGATTCCACGGGCGACGGCACGGCGGGCGATGCGCTGCGCCAGTTCGACGCCGTCCACCGATTCGATGGTGTTGACGTCGGGGAGGATTTTACCGATCTTGTTGGCCTGCAGCTGGCCGATGAGATGGAACGGGATGTGTTCGGCGTCAGACGGTCGAGTGGTGTCGCCGTCACCTGTGCCGAGCGCAAATCCCCGGTCCGCGCACAGGCGACGCAGTCCCTCGGCCTTGGCCATGACCTCCTGCGGGCGGTTCTCGCCGATCATGCGGACGCCCGCATCGATCGCCGCCATGATCTCGCCGACGTCACGGGTCTTCGTCGCCGCCAGCAGCTTCACCGAACCGGGAGCGCGACCGGCCGCCGACTCGGCTTCGGCGATGGCGTCAAGCACGCGATGCACGCCATCGCGAATCTGCGTCGCCCGCGTCTCGTCGATGCTTTCATTGGTCAGATCCTTGTGATCCATGTAAGCGGTCATCATATGCTCCCTATCCGTCTTGCTGCACCATATATTAGTATGCCCACGGATGAGGGCGAATCGGCTAGAGAAACCGGGAACTTCGAGTGTGGCCCCCGCTGGCGGGGTGTCGAGCGATGCGAGACTGGGGGGGGCGAAGCGCGAAACGGCTCCGCACGCAGCATATAGAGGCGGAATCTCACAATCCGATGCTGAACGGGTCGTCGGGGATGGAACGATCCTGCGAATCTGCGGCGAGCGCATCCCACGAAAATCCATGCAACAGGTCGGCAGCAGCGCACGGCTCGGGCTCTTGCTGCAATCCGAGCAGCCACGCGCAATAGCCGATCACCCGATGCGCCGTGACGCCATGTTTGCGTAACGTTCCCATATCCAGCGACCGTTCACGCTTGGCGAGCCGCCGCCCGGCCGCATTGTCGATCAGCGGAAGATGTGCGAAACGGATATCGCGATGAGCCGCGGCAACGCCGCCATCCGAGCTATCCCCGAAGCCGGCGTCGAGCAGACGCTCACGGATGTACAGCTGCAGCGCGGAGGATCGCAACAGGTCACGCCCGCGAACGATGTCATCCACACCCATCAGCAAGTCGTCAACCGTGACAACCAGCTGATAGGCGAACAGACCATCCGCCCGTCGCACCACCGTATCGCCCAAATCGCGCGGCAAATCGAATCGGCAGTTCCCGAACACGCGATCATGCACGGTGACCGCGGCACGCGCGTCGCCGGCGACGGGCATGGCGATGCGCAGCGAATGCCGATCACCATTCGCCAAGCGTTGCTCGACCTGTCGCGGATGCTCGGCGAGCGTGCGCCGGCATGTGCCGGGATACATGACGAAACGGTCGCCCTCCTGCGGCGCCGAGGCCGCACGGATGTCGGCGCGCGAACAGAAACACGGGTATATCAGCGCAGTGGTCTCGGTGCCGTCAACGCCATCACGGCCACCGAACGCGGCGGCGTCTCGCAAGTCAATGCCCTGAAGCGCGCGCAACGCCTGCTCGTAGATGTCGAGCCGCCGCGACTGGTATACCGGCTCTCCATCCCAGTCCAGTCCCAACCATGCCAGATCGTCCATGATCCAGCGGTCCGCGTCCGGCAGCACGCGCGGGGTGTCGATGTCCTCGATGCGCAGCAGCATGCGCCCTCGCCCGCCGTCCGCATCGCCCGGATCGGCTGCGCCACTCATGCCATCCACGCGATTCACGTTATTCAGGCAATCCGCATCGCCCGCTCCACCGCCCGTCCGGCTTGTACGCTCTGGGCCACCCGCACGAGCCGACAGCCACGCACCCAGCATCGCATACACGTTACCGATATGCATTCGTCCGGACGGCGTCGGCGCGAATCGTCCGATCACCACCGCGCCCAGAGCTCCGAGTCGAGCGGCCATTCGTTGATCGTGCAGCCGCGCAACGATATCGATTGCTGCTGCATCAGCGGCGCCGGCTTGCCTGCCTGCTGGCATACGGTCTCATTGTCGCGATGGTCAAGCCGGTGACCGGTCTCATGGTTGATGACCATCGTGCGATAATTCGCCAGATTGCCGCCGCCCTTCAGCCAGCTGTCGGTCGGCTCGCGCCAGCGGTCATAATTGATGATCACCTGATTGCCGACGCGGCAGCTGTACTGCGACGAGCAAAGCGACGAAAACGATTTCATATACTCCGCCGCGGCCAGGATATACGTCATGTCGCACTTGCTGGAACCGCTCTCCACGAACGTGAGACCGGCACGGGGCCACCCACGCGAATCATTCAGCGTCGCGTACACCGTGCGCCCGAACTCGCCGGTATCGCCGACGCTCCCCTTGGTGGACACGCAGTAATGGTATTCGTGGCGGGGTTTGCCGCTGGCCGCCGCGGTCTGCTGCGCCTTCTCGAGAATCTCGCGCCGCTGCGCCTGCGAGAACGGCTTCGAGGGGTCATACCCGTTTGACTGTGCCTCGGAATTGGTGGATTTCGCGGTGGCCGACGATTTCGCGGAATCGCCGCCCTTCTGCTCCCCCGCAGACCGCGGCTGCGCTGTTGCACTTGGCTGCGCGATGGACGACCGCTCACCGCCCATGCCCGGCACGCGAAGTACGCTCGCCCGCACCGCAAGAACAAACAACACGAGCGCCAAAATCAACCCCGCACATACGGCAATGCGCCGGGTGCGGAACACCCGACGCATATCGTCACCACGCAACCGCTGCAACTTCAATCACTCCCAGCAACGTCATAGGTCAAGCCGCGCCGCCCCGCGAAAGCGCGAGCACAAGGGCACGCTTTTCGCAGGTGCCTCTCCCTGCATTGTATCCCGTCAGCCGTGGGGCCGCGCAACACGTGTGGCGTCACGCGAGCCCGCCGCGGCTCACGCGGTTCGCGCAAAAATCACGCGAAGAAGAACACGTACAGCCACGCGCCGACGATGGCGCCCACAATCGGAGCGACGACCGGAATCCACGCCTCTCCCCAACGCGAGGTGCCCTTGTTCGGAATCGGCAGGATCGCGTGCAGCAGACGCGGCATCAGGTCGCGGGCCGGATTCAGGCCGGGGCCGGTCGGGCCACCCATCGAGGTCACCAAACCCCATACGATGAAGCCAACCACGATCGACGCGGCCGCCAAATCCTTCGAACCCCACGGCAGCATCAGGCAGCACAGCGCACCGAACACCAGCACCAGCGTGCCAAACATCTCGTTGAGGAAGTAGTTGATCTTGTCGTTGTCGGCGTCGGTCGTGCAGAACGTGCCGAGGATCGCTTCCGCGTCCTCGGTCTCCTTGTAGTGCGGGTAATACGTCAGGTACACGATGAACTGTCCCAGCAGTGCGCCGAGCAGCTGCGCCACGATGTACGGCAGCACGTCGCTCCACGGGAACAGCCCGTTGATCGCCTGGGCGAGGGTCATGGCCGGGTTGATGTGGGCGCCGGACACGCCGCCGAACATGAGCACCGGGAACATGACGCCGAAACCGTAGCCCATGGCGATGTTCAGCCATCCGGCGTGGTGGCCCTTCGTGTTCTTGAGTTCGACGTTGGCGACCGAGCCATTGCCGAAGATCATCAGGATGGCGGTGCCGAAGAACTCGGCAGCCAGCTTGGTAAAGAGGGAATATTCCACGGCTTCTTCTTTTCTCTCCACCGCATCGCAGACATGGCTGACTGCTCACGGTCTCTGGATGATTGGATTTCTCTCGTACTCCCGGCGACTCAATTTCGCTGGGTGCGAAAGCAAACGACGTGATTGTACACTTTACCCCTTGACGAACGGCGATACGGGCGGATTGGACGGCAGAATCCCCGGTGACTCACACCCTGCCCTGCCATGCACACTTGGGTGCAGTCATGTGGAACCCATTGGAATTACTCGCGACACGCCGTACGCGACATGCCGATTTGCATCGCAGCGAGTTCCGAGTATAGTTATCACTCGGCTCAAGAAATGACCAACGCCCCTGTAGCTCAGTTGGTTAGAGCAGCTGACTCTTAATCAGCGTGTCCAGGGTTCGAATCCCTGCGGGGGCACAAGCAAGGTCGGAATCGAAAGATTCTGACCTTTTTTGTTTTCGTCGAGAGGGTGCGCCCGAGTCACAAATCACCCCTAATTCTTCGCTGGAAGCATGCCCCCGCCCGGGTGATCCTCGCAATCCGCCCCTATCTGCGTTTCAGGGGGTTGATTCAGGCCGCGACGAACATCTATCTGCGTTTCAGGGGGTTGGTAGCAAAGTATAAACATCACGCAAACCGCATGATTTCAATGAGCAAATGCCCTATATATTCCGTGCATAGTGTTTTGGCCACCCCCTGAAACGCAGATAGATGTTCCCAGGCAGTGGAATCAACCCCTCGAAACGAAGATAGCAGCACATACATCGTGGAATCACGCCGGGCAAGGCCAAAATAGACGAAGATGCCGGTCGAATGGGACAGCCATTCGACCGGCATCAATGCCATGCGTTGGCCCTGAGCCGATCAGGGCCAACGCGACTCAGGAAATCCGCGCCTTAGATGTCGCGACGGCGGCGAACCGCCACAGACACGGCGCCCGTCGCAAGCAGGCCGATTGCGGCGATGGCAACGACGGACACCGAGGCGTCAGTCGCGGACAGGCCCGGCTTCTTGTTGCCTTGGTCGTCCTTATCACCGTCCTTGTCGGTATCCTTGCCCGGCTCCTTGCCGCCGTCCGGATCCTTGTCGCCAGGCTCGACGGGCGTCTCGCCGGACTTCTCCTTGACGGTGGCCACACGGGTCACGGACGCCTCGCTACCGGCCGCATCGCTCACCGTGTACACCAACGTGTACGCGCCGGGCTTGCTCGTGTCCACCGTGTCACCGGACACCTTCACGACACCGGTCACATCACTGTCCACATCATCAACCGCCTTCACACTGTCTTTCGTCAAATAAATCTGCGTGTCGTCACCAGTTAATCTGAACACCATCGGCGTTCAAAATGGACACCGTCACCGGCGGTCCGGCTGGTTCCCCTCTTTTCGTTTATCTCATCAGGGAGTGGCTGTTGCGGTACGACTCGCCACGGAACCTGACGATCCTTCCGTGGTGCACGATGCGGTCGATGACCGCGGCGGCCATGTCGCCGTCGCCGAACACCTCGCCCCACCGTCCGAACTCCAGGTTCGTGGTGAACACCACGCTCCGCTTCTCGTAGGAATCCGCGACGACCTGGAACAGGAGCCTGGCCCCGTCGATGTCGATCGGCAGGTAGCCCAGCTCGTCGATGACCAGCAGCCTGGCGCGGCCTATCGCGCGCAGTTCCGCGTCGAGCCGGTTCTCGTCCCTCGCCCGCCGCAAACGCATCACCAGCGACGACGCGGTGAAGAACCTCACCGGCATGCCCCTCTCGCACGCCAGCATGCCCGTGGCGATCGCCATGTGCGTCTTGCCGCATCCAACGTCGCCGTAGAGCACGAGGTCCTCGGCCCGGTCCACGAAACCGAGGTCCATGAGCTGCTCGCGCCCCCAGTCGGCGGGGAACGACGCCATGCCCCAGTCGTATCCGTCGAAGCCCTTGACGCACGGGAATCCCGCGTTCCTGATCAGCCTGGCGCGCCTGGATTCCGTCCGGCTGGCGTTCTCGGCCCTGAACAGGTCGGCCAGCACGCCGAGCTGGCCGGGCGTGGCGTCCGCGACCACGGAACGCAACACGCTCCTGGTCAACGGCAGCCCGCATGCGAGCTCCATGACCTCGTCCGGGGTGGACTTGCTCACGGTCCGCCCGCCCCTGCGTCCGCCCGCCGCGGCGTCCGTCGACTCACTCATCGCCGTCCTCCCTCATGAACCTGCTGTACGTGTCGAGCCTGGCCCTCGATTCGGGACCGTCGCCCTGCGCGATCCGCCTGGCCGTCTGGTCGATCGCGGCCCTGTCGGGCCTTCTGCCCGCGGCGACGATCTCGACGACGGCCATGGCGGCCGCACGGAAGCCACTCGCCACGGCCGCGCGGCGGATGCCGTCGACCAGCAGGCCACGTTCGCGCGGCTCCATCCGGTCGAGCAGCACGCGCGTCTCCTCCGGGAAATCGGAGCGTATGGGACTCTCGCCCCACGAACGCGGCTTGCGCGCGATGATGGCGAGCAGCGACAGCGGGTCCATCGCGGTGTCGGGACTGCGGCCCCACCTGCGCTCCAGCGTGACGATCGGATCGCCGTCCATGGAACGCAGCTCGACCCGCAGGGCCCGCACACCGGCCATGAGACGCATGGAATGCCATCTCGGGCCCGCGAGGTAGCGGCTCGGGTCGATCGTGACCGTTCCGGTCCTGTCGGCCTTCACCCCGCGCCAGTCGCACGCGTCGAACATGGACGGCGGCAGCGGGAGCATGTGGTCGAGGTCCGTCTCGAACAGGTCCCGGATCGGCACGTCCTCGCGGTAGTGGACGCCGCGCGCGATCTCGTCGCAGCGTTCCAGCCACGCGTCCGTGAGCCGGTCCCATCCCTCCGCGGACGGCGTCGGCACCATCAGGTTGCGACGCAGGAAACCGACCGCGTTCTCGGTACTGCCCTTCTCGTGCCCGGAATACGGGTCGCGGAACCTCGTCTCGAAGCCGTAGTGCGCGCAGAACAGCGAGAACAGCCTCGTCTGGGTGACGGTCCCGTCGGCCCTGCGGTGGCCGACCCCGGTGGCGTTGTCGAACACCAGCACGCGGGGGACCATGCCGGCATGGGAGAACACCTTGTTCAGGCCATGGCACACGCATTCCGCGGTCTCGCCGGGCAGCGCGGCCACGTATCTCATGTTCGAGTACGGGAACGAGACCACCAGGAAATGCACGGTCCGTTCCACGCCGGCGACCACGGCCAGGGCCTGGCCGAAATCGACCTGCGCGCTGCCCGGCGCCCATTCCAGCCCGCCGGACCCCTCGGCCTCGCCGCGGTGGCGTTGGCGCCAGCGCTTGACCCATCGCTGCACCGACGAATAACTGCCCTCGAAGCCGCATTCCTCCACGAGCCGCTCGTGCACGCGCCGGGCGGTGTGCCGCTGTTTGCGCGGCATGCGCCGGTCGGCCTCGAGCCATTCGTCGGCCTTGCGCGCGTACTCGCCCGCGACCAGGGAACGGCTCGCAGTTCCCCCGGTCGGCGGAACGGGCGAATAATCGCGGGTCGCGTACTTGACCACGGTCGTCCGCGAAACGCCCAGTTCCCTGGCTATCTGCGTATGCGTCAGGCCTTTCGTCTCGAGCTGCCTGATACTCTGTTGAATACGCACCGGTGTCGTCATTCCTTTCCTCCCGAGGACCATGTGTGGTTGCTGGCACTCGGGAATCTATCAGGAACCGTACGGCACCGGCGCTTTTCTTCCGCCGATGCCATTTCCGGCCGCCGTCCGTGTCCAATATGAACGCTTATACCGTTCAGATTTGGTGGTGACGCCGTACACGTTTATTTGACCATAAACACACACCCGCCATCGGATCAAACGACGCACCGAACTCCACGGCCACGTCATCCGCACCGGAAATCACCGGCGGCACGGTGTCGACCGGCTCGGCCTCCTTCACCGTCACCTTGAGCGTGGCGGTAAGCGAGGTATCGGCGGCGTACGTCACCGTGATGGTCTTTTCGCCGGCGGTCGACGAGTCGAACTCGGAGACCGTGTATTCGCCCTCGCCGAGCTCGGCGGCGTGCCGTCAGACATCGTGGCGGCGACGGCCATGCCGCTCAGGTCGAGCGCGTCGCCGATGGCGTATTCGGTCTTGGTCGGCTGAGTGGTCACGGCGATCGACGCGACGTCGGACACGGCCGCGGAGTCCTCGACGAGCGTGACGTTGTCGATGTACGCGAACGAGCCGGAGGCCAGATCGGTCTGCGAGATGGCGACCCACAGCGCGGCATACGGGTCCACGTCGAGCGGCACGATGAACGACCCGCTGTAGTGAATTTTGCCGCCTTCCTTGCTTTCGGCGTCCACGGTCTCGCTCAGCACGGTCTTGCGGTACTGGCTGAACGAGCTGACGGCGCCAAGCGACGCGAGGTTGGACTTGACCTGCACCTTGAGCGTGGACGGGGTGTCGTCGTTGCTCTTGCCGAGCGTCGCCCACAGGCCGAGACGGTACGTCTTGCCCGGCGTCTCAGACAGCGTGTGCTGGTTGATGGTGTCGCCCTTGTACGGGGTGAGCTGTTCGCCGAGTTTCGCCGCGTACTCGCCGGAGACTACGGCATCGGTCTGGTTTAGTTCGGACTTCGGGCGCCGAGTGGCACCACCGGCGTCGTTGTTCTTCGTGTTGTCGGCGTTGCCGAGCGTCCACGGCGATGCCGCGGCGCATGTATTTTTCGTAATCGGCCGCGTTCGCATCAGTGTTGGTGACTTCGAAGCCCTGCACTGTGATGTATTCGGAGTTCTTCAGCAGGATGGTCTCGCTGACGCCCGCACCGGCGATGATGGGCGCGGCGCCTTCGCCGTACGCTCCGATGGTGATGGGCGCGTCCTTGGTGCCTTTGGTGTTGATGACGCGCAGGCCGGTCTTGACCGAGGCGCCGTCGATGGTCTGGGTCGCGCTGGTGCAGGTGGCGCCGGCCTTGAGCAGCAGGGACTCACCGGCTTTGAGGGTGATGCCGTTCGCCGCTGTCAACGAGTTGAACGGGGCTGGCTTGGCTTCCGCGTCTTGAGAACGCCCATCCTCGCAGCAAATCATTCTCATTAAGAAAGGTGCGAGCCCGCCGCAACTCCAAATGAACATCAATGTCCGCAAATCCTTGGAAAACAGCGTTTTCTCATATTGTTCACTTGTGCGTAAATGTTCGCAATCCTCGCATCTTCCTTATTGAGAATCATTCGCTGCGACTTGGAACAATACAAAAAGCCCCTCGCCGCGCGGAGGGGCGGAGGGGCTGATGCTTAAGCTCAGACGATAATCTGTCTGATGGGCCGGAGTTACTCGGCGACGACCTTCACGAAGAAGGAGGCGGTGATCTCCGGGTGCAGGGCGGCCTTAGCCGGGAAGTCGCCGGTGGTCTTGATCGGCTCGACCTCGATGGCCTTCGGGTTGACCGCGGCCTTGTCGGAGAGAGCCAGCGCGATCTGCTCGGCGGTGACGCTACCGAACAGCTTGCCGGACTCGGAAACCTTGGCAGCGATCTCGACGGTAGTGCCCTCGATGGCGGCCTTGGCGGCGACGGCATCCTCGCGGGTGGCGACGGCCTTGGCCAGGCGAGCGCGCTTCATCTGCACGATCTGAGCTTCGGCGCCCTTGGTCCACGCGAAGGCGAGGCCCTGCGGGATCAGGTAGTTGCGGGCGTAGCCGGAGCGGACGGCGACGACATCGCCGGAGTGGCCCAGGTTGGCAACGGTCTGGGTGAGAATAACCTTGGATTCAGCCATTTCTTATCCTCCCTAACTCAGCGACCGGTGGTGGCGTACGGCAGCAGGGCCATCTCGCGGGCGTTCTTGATCGCCTTGGAGAGCTCGCGCTGTTCCTGCACGGTCACGCCGGTGATACGGCGGGAACGAATCTTGCCGCGATCGGAGATGAACTTGCGCAGCAGCGCGACGTCCTTGTAATCGATCTCGGTGACCTTGGCGGCCTTCAGCGGATTCGGCTTCTTCTTGAACGGCTTGACCGGCGGTTGCGGCCTCTTACGTGACATGATGTTCTCCTTGAAAATTACGATTGAATGCTTGCTTCTGGATTGTTACGTGCGTCGCACGGCTTCATATGGCCGCGGACGGGCATCAGAACTCGGGTTCCTGCGAATCGCCACCGAAATCGGACGAGCCACCGAACGAACCGAAGGACGAGCCGGCATCGCCGGACGTGCCCCACGGATCGGTCGCGGGCGCGGCGCTCTGGCCGGCGTTGCCCGCAGCGGACGCGCCACCCTGGTAGCTGCCATTGCCGCCACCCTGATAGCCACCGCTGAAGCCGCCATTGCCACGGCCACCCTGGTAGCCGCCGGCGTTGCCGCCGAAACCGCCGCCATTGCCCTGACCGGCGTTGAATCCGCCATTGCCGCCATTGCCACGGCCGGCGAATCCGCCTTGGCCGTTGCCGCTGGACGTGCGCGTGACCTGCGCGGTCGCGTAACGCAGGGACGGGCCGATCTCGTCAATCGTCATCTCGATGACGGTGCGGTTCGAGCCGTCCTGCGCCTGATACGAGCGCTGCTGGAGACGCCCCTGCGCGATGACACGCATGCCTTTGGACAGCGTGCTGGCGCAATGCTCGGCGAGATCGCGCCAGGCGGAGCAGCGCATGAACAGCGCATTGCCGTCCTCGAACTGCCCGGTGTTGCGATTGTAGGTACGCGCGGTAGAGGCGATGGTGAAACTGGCGACGGAAGCGCCGTTTCCCGTGGTCCTCAGTTCGGGATCTGCCGTGAGGTTGCCCACCACGGTGATGATGGTTTCGCCTGCCATGACTTACCTTCTTACCTTTGGTTCAGCGAGTCGCGAACAATCAGAAACTCATACGGCTTACTTGGCGTCTTTACGAAGAATCTTCGTGCGGACGACGGATTCGTTCAGGTTGAGCACACGATCGAGCTCGGCGCTGACCTCGGGAGTGGTCGTGTAGTTGACCACCACGTAGTTGCCTTCGGTCTTGCCGTCAATCTCGTAAGCGAGCTTGCGACGTCCCCAAATATCGGTGTTCTCAACGGAACCACCTTCCTTGGTGACGAGCTCCAGATACTGCTCGGTCAACTTCTTCAGACCGCGCTCATCCAGCTCAGGATCGGCAATGAACATCAGTTCGTACTTATGCGCAGACATCACCCACCTCCTTCGGACTAGTCGGCCATGGACTATCCATGGCAGGAGTGTGTATACGCGCTGCTGAAAACAGCAACTTCTCTAAGCTACGCCATGCCCGCGACAGCTTGCGGGGGCTGTCGCGAAGCGACTGGAGAGAGTAATCCGTCCTACTGCAAATCCACGACCGCGCAATCCGCGGCACCATAGCCGTTCGACTTGCACCATGCGTCGCCGGCCTTCACCGAGTCGACCGTATCACCCGACAGGATCACGTAATACGCGGTCGAAGCGTCGGCCTTCGTGTACGTCGGGTAATCGCCGGACCAGATCAGGATCGCGTTCTTGTGCTTGATGCGCTGCTGCAGGAACTGCTCGTAGATGTCCACGTAATGCCAGGTCTTGCCGTCGGCCTTCATGTCGTTTTTCTTGCTGGACAGCTGCGTGGTGTAGGTGGTGTAGAAGCGGGATGCGGCGGATTCGTCATGCTTGAGCTGCCAGCTCAACGCAAGCTGCGCGTACCGCTCGGCGTCCTCGCTGTCGATGTCGGAGCCCGCCAACGCGTCGCCGTCCGCACTGCCCGCCTCGCCGGTGCCGCTCTGACCGGTCTGCAGGATGACCTCGGCGCTGCCGGTCTCGATCTGGTCGTACGGGCGCCAGTACTGCCTCGTGGTGAATTCGAGCGCGACGTTGGCCGTCTCGCCATTGAACTTGACCGGCTGCTTGGAGAAGTCGAAGACGGCCGAGGCGATGACATTGCCATCATCGTCCTTGATGCTGACCTTGACGTCGGATTCCTTGAACTCCGCCGTGTCACCGTCCTTCGTCGACGCGCAGTTGGAGGTGAGCTGCAGCTGCGCGACGAGATTGGTGTCACTGTGGTCGACGGAACTCAGCTCGGCATCGGGCGCAGCGGTGCAGTGCTTGTCGTCTTTCGCGGCTTTGCTGTCGCCGGACTTGGTCTTGCCGCTCTGCTGGGATGTCGACTGCGTCTGAGCCGATTGGGTGCCGGAATCACGCAGCATGAACCACCAGACGCCGAATCCGGCGGCAAGCGCCACGACGAGTACGGCGATGATGATGCCGACGATCAGCGCGGTCTTCTTCTTGCCCTTGCCGGCGGACTCTCCAGGCCGTGACGGTTGGGCTGGCGGCTGCACGGCCTGCGGCGGGAAGACGGCACCGGGCTGGGCGGCACCGTATTGTCCCGCGTACTGCCGAACAGCCTGATAAGGCTGTTCAGGAGGCACCGGCTGGGCGGTCGGCACCGGCTGCGCAGACTGCGGCTGAGTAGATGGCACGGTCCAATCGGATTGCATGGTCTGCTGGAACCGGTCATCCTGCCCCGTTCCAGGCACTCCTGCTTGCGGTGCCTGGAACGGCGGCTTCAGCAGAGGGGACTGACTCAGCATGGTCGGGCCGTCGTCATCCGACTGGGCCGGCTGTGCAGACTGCGGGCCGGCGGACAGCTCGGCACCGCACTGCTGGCAGAACCGCATGCCGGGTTCTGACTGCTGACCGCACACCGGGCACACGGAACCCGCCTGCACGGCTACGGGCGCCCCGCAGTTCTCGCAGAATCTATCGCCCTCAACGACATTCGCACCACAACGGGAACACCGCATAATCTCTCCTCATGACTATCCTGCGCTCAACGTTACACTGCATGACAGCATTCCCCTGCAAATATACTGCGATACGGACACCAAATGACGTCCGCAACCATTTGATCGAGATGTCTTTCAGATATTAAAATTAAAGATCGATGAAATTTCGAAGAGGAGATTATCATGCAGATCGGAGCAAGAATGGGGCATATTCCGGCATCCCGTCGTACGGTGACGATGGCCATCGCCGTCATCGCCGTCATTACGCTTTCCATTGCGATGCTGTGCGGATGCGGCACGGCACGGAACACGCACCAAGCAACGGATTCCGGCTCGGGCGGGAACCGTCTCGCCTCATCTTTGCAGGCTTATGCGACGCAGCTGCTCGGCCAGGACTCCGGAATGGACCCCGCGCAGAAAGCGACACTGCGCAAGGCCGCGACAAGCGGCAAAATAAGTCTGTCCGATTACAAGGCCGCATGAAGCCGATACATCACGTGCGTCCAAGACAAGGGCTATCCGAGGCCGACACTGAAAACTTACTCCAACGGCATCCAGCAGCCGCAGGGAGACGTACTTCCTTCAGATAAAGCCGATGACCTTGACTACATCCAGAAAAAGGCCAAGGACTTGAACGCGTGTGGAATCGCCACCGTGGATTCGGTGGACGCGTTGTATATGGCACAAGTCGGCAATCCCAATCTGTATGCGTCTCATGAGGAGGGGGCAGTTGATTGCCTTAAGCGCGCCGGGCTGGTGCCGAAATCCTACACCGTCGAACAATACGAGAAGGAGGCGAACGCAATGGGTCATGCCGCTCCCGGAGAGACCGTCAACACGACGTATGACATGAAGAAACCGGAAGTGCTGGCATGCCTCGCCGCCAACGGCAACGTATTCATGGACAGATGACGCCACAGGCACAGAGAATGCATTGGCATGTTTTCGCCCCTATCGGATATCGGATTACCTGCCCGATGGGGGCGAAAACATACCTTATATGCCCCGCCCAAATACCGCGAATAAGCTGCTGAAGATGACGTGGCGACTGTACAATAAGGAGGGAAGAGCAAACCAAGAAAGGGGCTTGTTATGATATGTCCTCACTGCGGCGCCACGCTGTCCAGCGCCGCACGATTCTGCACGCAATGCGGGCAGACGCTCGCGGTCGCCACAGCAAACAGCAACGACAACGTCGAAGATTCGACCGTGCTCGGCACCGCTCCACACGGCACCGCAGCCGCGCCTCAGCCGGAAGCACCCGCTCCCGTCGCCGCATTCCCTGAACCCGTACCGGCCCCGCAGGCCGCGGCACCGCAGCCCGAGCCGGCACCCGCATTCCCCGGCGCGGAACAGCCCGCGGCCGAGCCGGCCTTCCCGGCGGTTCCCGAACCAGTCCCCGCACAAGAAGCTCCTGCAGCTCCCGTCCCGGCGGCAGAAGTGCCAGTCGCCGCTCTGGCCGGAGAAGTTCCCGCCGCCGCACCTGTTGCGGCTGCAGCACCGGCTCCCGGCACTTTTGCTGCGCCCGCGCCTGGTGCTCCCGTCCCCGGCGCACCTGTCCCCGTTACCCCCGGCGCACCCGGCGCCCCGGTTCAGCCCGGCGTTCCGCAGCAGTTCGTCCCCAACCCGATGTTCAAGGAGCTGTTCTCCGCGCGTTCGCTGCAGACCGCCGCAATCAGCCTTGCCTTCGGCTTGATCGGCGCGATGGCGCTGGCCCTGATCGGCTCCATCTTCTTTTTGTCGGCCGGCTCATCATGGGCGTCCAAGCTGAGCATGGTCCCCGGCCTGTCCGGCATGATGAGTGACGCCAGCGGTTCCGGCACGGTGACGCCGAACTTCTTCCAGTTCCTGATTCTGGTGATGGTTCTGGGCGTATCCGGTCAACTGTCGCCCAACATCACCGGAGGCAACCTCTCCATGTCGTCCTTCGGCGTGTCCGGCCATCTATGGATGCCTGTCGGTCTTTCCGGCGTGGCGCTGGTTCTCGGCACCGCGTTCGGCGCATACTGGTTCGCGCGTAAGTTCGCCATCCGGTTCAAGTGGACCGGCATCGTCAGCAGCGTCATCATCGGCGTCGTGATGGGATTCGTCTATCTGATTCTCGCCGCGATCTTCCCGCTGACGCTGGGAGCCGGCAGCATGGGCGGCATTCAGGCCAAGGCCATCCTGACCGGCGTCTCCGCCCGTACGTATTTCATGACGCTACTGCTCGCCGCGATCGGCGCGTTCTTCGGCTATCTGCTCGCCCAGTACGCCTCGGATTCCAACAACGTGTTCACCGCGGCCTGGAAGTGGGCTCACCGCACGCGCGGCTTCGTGCGCACGCTGCTTGATGCGGCGTTCATCTACGCGGTCGTGTTCACGGTGATCGGCTTCATTTGCCTGATCATGCTGTCCAGCAGCCTGCACAACGGCCAGATGTTCATGCTGTTCCCGATTCTGCTGCCGTACCTTTCGTTCCTGACGTTCGCGCTCGGCTCGTTCGGCGCGGTCGGCATCACGGCCAGCGGTAATATCGCTAACCTGTCGCTGTTCGGCTTCTCGAACCAGTACGTCGGCTCCATCAGCGCACCGTGGCAGCTGTGGCTGGTATTCGTGGCGTTCCTTATCACCACGTTCTACATTGCGTTGCGCGCCGCGGCACGCAACATCTATGATCCGGCATATGCGGAATGGCAGCACTCGTGGAAGTCTCCGGTCGCCACGCTGGTGATCTGGCTGATCGTCACGTTCCTGTTCACGTCCGCGACGCTGGGTTACACCATGCAGTCCGATACCTATGACGCGTCGCTGAACATCGCGGCATGGTACTTCCTCGTCGCGGCCGTATGGTCGTTCCTGATCGAGGTGGTGGCGCTGACATTCGGCCCGGCCATGGTGCTGTCGATGGGCGGCGCATGGAAGCTGTTCGTCGGCGGCACGGTCCGCCCGGCGCCCGCCGAGGTCACCGCGTATGCGGCGGCATGCGGAGCGTACTTCGGTCGCTTCCCGTCACAGGTCGCCGCGGTCGCCGGCTACACCGGCCCGCAGCCGTCCTTCGGCGGACAGCCTGGCGCCGGCACCGGGATGCCGACCGCGCCCGCAGCTGGCATCCCGGTTCAGGGCGTTCCCGTTCAGGGCGTTCCCGTTCAGGGCGTTCCCGTTCAGGGCGTTCCCGTTCAGGGCGTTCCCGTTC
>ENA-OXVT01000043-OXVT01000043.1-human-gut-metagenome-genome-assembly--contig:-NODE-43-length-60784-cov-26.992606_pt1 | contig 60784 bp, 57 predicted proteins | sample MGYA00249253_ERZ652702 | MGnify/ENA primary metagenome ERZ652702 (study PRJEB26925, sample SAMN05826756) | human gut metagenome | biome: ENVO:2100002; feature: ENVO:00000062; material: ENVO:00002003...
TCTCGTGGGCTCGGAGATGTGTATAAGAGACAGGTATATACAGATAAAGATTATTTCTTAGAATGTAATGCTTTTTATTTTAATGATGAACAATATAAAAAATCATTAAAGATGTATTTTGATTTAAAATATATTTACCATGATGAGTACAAAGCTATTAATGCATTAAGTGATATTTTATATCAAAGATGCTTTTTTTACATACAAGCAAACGCAGAGTTAGATGTTAATAGAGATAGTCTTTTTACTACATATACAGATTATTTTGTAGATCAAGGAATAATTAAGAGGGTATATGATTTTATATGTAATAACGATACTGATGAACAATATGCTGCACTTACTTTTATTTATTCTGATTTGTTCAATAAAAACGGAGGAGAAATATTATGATGCTTATGTCTGTAGCAATGGTAATACTTTGTATTATGCTCGGTGGTTTTATGATTAGAAGCTGTACAGGAAAAACAAATTCTTCGAGTGAAGCAAAACAAGCAATCTCAGATGTTAGAAAAATAATCGATAAGAAATCTCTCATAAAATATAAAAGGAATAATAGAACATGAATGTAGAAAACTTAATGAATAGTATGACTATAGAATATAAGCTCGAAATACTTGCAAGATTTTTTTATTACATAGAACAAGATAAAGATATACCTTTTTTCGAAATAAATATTGATGAGCGAGATTTATGTTATTTTGTGGCTCATAGATATATACAAGAGAATAAAGCTGATGAGCTTATTGAAGCATTAATTATTGAAAATGATAACGACTACATAAGAGCAACTGATGATTACATTATACAGAGGAATAAAGAATGCAAACAGACAGGAAAAGAGGACGTATAGAGTTAAATCAAGAAGAACGCAGAGATATATCTATACAGTTCAGAGTAAACAAAGCAGAGTTTGAATATTTAAAAGAACTTGTGGAAGTATCAGGGCTTGAAAGAGGTCATTACATTAGAAAAGAAATTTTAAACTCTGAACCTATTGTTAAAAGAAAAATGCCTGAAGTAAATCAAAAAACATATATGCAGCTTTCAGCTATAGGAAACAATATAAATCAGGCTGTTAAAAAGTTAAATGGTAATGAGTATTTTGAAAAAAATGAAGTTGATAAACTTATGTTTAATATAAAGCAAGTTAGCAGAAGGATATTAGAAATAAACAAGGATCTAAATTATGAAGGGATACGTAGCTAAATCAGGTAAATCTTTTAAAAACAGAGTTAAATATATATTAAAAGATGATCATGATTTCATTTGTAGCAATATGGCAAGTGATTATAATAATGTTAGTGATTTAACTGATGAGTTTAAAACTGTAAGCAGTTTTAGGCAAGATATAAAAAAACCTGTGTTTCATGCATTTTTATCTCTTCCAAAAGATGAAAAATTAACAGATGAAAAATGGCAGGAGATAGCAAAAGACTATTTGAAAGAAATGAATATCGATATAGAAAAACATCAATATATTTGTGTGCGCCATAAAGATACAGATCAAGACCATATTCATATTGTAGCAAATAGGGTTGGCTTAGATGGTTCGGTATGGCTTGGTCAACACTCAGCATTTAATACAATAGCAGCTTGTGAGCGTTTAGAAGTAAAACACGGCTTAACCATTACTAAAGGCTTACAAGGGCAAAAATCAGAGGTATCAGCACCAACCAAAGCAGAGATAGAGCAAGCCCTACGCAAAGGTGAGAAACCAGCTCGTATCGTTCTACAGAACGCATTACAGGCGGCTATGTTGGGTAAACCAGATCTGCAGACGTTTATTGACAGAGTGCAGGCCGTAGGCATTGAACCTTGGTTCAATGTTGCCAGCACTGGCAACGTGGCGGGTTGTTCTTTCAGTGTGGGAGATGTGGCCTTCAAAGGTTCGCAGTTAGGTAAAAAATACAGTTGGAACACTATAAAAAACAAGGTGAAATATGACAAAAATAGAGATGATGAACTCATTAGAAGATTCGCAGCAAGAAAAACATATGACGAAAATAGTATTAGACGATCATTTGTTGAACCAAATATCAATGACGATAGAACCATTATCAGAAACGATGATGATATTATCGGAGTCAGTCAGCACAGCTTTAAACCAGACACAACAGACACTAACAAGAGTGAACAACTCATTAGAGGCAACAACAACCGCTTTAAACTCAGCGAAAAATACAATAGACCAACAAACCCAAAAGTTAGAAGAACAACACAAAAAGCTGCACAAGTACTCAACAGAGTTAAAAAACAATACCATAAAGAACCAATCAAAACTTATAATAAAAGTATCTTCAATAGTAGGGGTTCTAAACTTAGCAGCGGTTCTATTGGTAGGATACTTGATCATGCAGAAACAGCAAACGCAGCCACAAATAAACTTAGACTCAAGAGCGGTAGCCGTGTCAATAGCAGAGCAACTAAGCTCGAAGAGATGAGATATAGGCTGGGAATAAAAAAATCAGTTATTCAGTCTAAAAATAAAGAGAAGACCATGAAAGAAGAAATAAAGAAAAAAACATCTTATTCTTTTTATTATGAAAATAGATTCAAATCGAAACTAAAAGAAAATCTCAAGAAAGAACAAACTAAAACGCAACAGGAAGACGAACAAAATCTATACTACGGTGGATTTAAACCATGGTAAATAAAGGATTTGCGTTAAAAACACATTTGCGGCATCAGTCATCTTTGAAATAATTAAGTCACCCTACTAAGCGCGACGCCAATATCCATTGCCATATCACTAACTATATCCCATGGTAATGGCCATTCAGATTCAAGGGTGCTTTTTCTCCTTCGAATTAACCAATAAACAAATAAAACAACGCTCTGTTGATAAAATTTATTGGTAGCCATTTTTTCCTTAATAGTTTCGCCAAGTTGGGGATTCTTCCCAATAAACTTAATCATCTCCTCTTCAAAGTTATCATTAATAATATGCTCAAAGGTATCATATATAATAACAGATGAGTTTTGTTTTATAGGTTGTACGCCTGTTATTTGTTCAAAGAGAGTATCCAAAAATGACTCGTTTTTGAGTATATTTTCCGACTCAGTTCTATCCACAACCTTTTGAAAGAATTCATCTGCCGTTTCGATAAAAGCCATTGTTTTAGCAACGGTACGAACAACATCAGGTTCTATAATTGTTTTTTTCTTGTAAATGGCATCATGGGTTAATTCAGCATATGCATGCTGAAGCAGAGACCGTACCTGAACCTCACAAGGGGTGTTTTCATGAATGAGAATACCTCCATGTGTAAATGCTCTTTTATTTCGGATGATAAAATGATGAGATTGATAGGTGAAGAGCATTGGCGATTCTCTACGCTCCTCATTATAGTTTCTACACTGCGTAGCATCCCAACCTTCTTGAACGGCAACTTGTTTAATAACCTCGCATACTTTTTCAACGTCAGTTTGGAGCATTACGACAAAGCGAACACCTACCTTATCTTCAATATCATTATAAGGATTTTTGTACGCTTTATTACGATATAAGGCTTTATCAACTAAAGACCCATCATCTTTAACTCTGTGATTTACTGGTATTTTAAGATAATTCTTAAGATCTACCTTAAGAGATTTGATAAGCGCTTCTGATATAGAACTAACAATATACTGACCCCAAGCGCCATACATCGCCTTCTCGGAATGCCATTGCTTGAGGAATTCAGTCTCAGTCATTATTGATCTACTATTCTGTCTTTAACAAGAATTTTTGTCCAAGTTGGTCTATAACCATCTTGACCTGCTTCACCCTCTACAGTTTCAATAGAAACAAACTCTTCAAAGATTTCTGATGGTGCGCTGATTCGAATGTTTTTACTAAATTTTAAACGCCTATTCTTTAATTTGCTAGAGATGTACTGCGTATCTTTTATGAATGGACCAACCGGAAAATCATAATCGTCTAAATAGTTCCTAAAATTATCTACATCTGCTGTTGACATATATGAGCCAGCAAATGCCATAGGATCAACTTTTTGTGATTTACCTGCTTTTAGGTCTGCGTATAAGACGTTGTGTAAGTGGGTTCGCTCTTCTTCATCAATATCCATTTGATTTATAAAATCACATGCTATTTCAAAATAACGTTTTGTTGTTCTGGCACTGGTTGCTGGGTAATCACAACCGAGGAAAGTTTGATAAAAATACTGAGCAGCAGCTTTACCGTCAGATTTATCAATCTGATAATCAGAAATATGTACGGCCCATTGTTCACTTAAGGTGCTATCATTTTTTACGTTTTCACGTTTAAAAAATCCGGCAGACTTATAAAGCTTGGTTGAAGGCGTAAGTAGTAGCTCTTTTACATGTTTTAAAGAAATAATGCCTGTTTTTTTATCTTGCCATTTTTCGTATCCACTGTATAAGTCAGCTTTGATAATGCCTACAAAAGGAAGCTTGTTATATTGATAGGTGGCGCTGAAAACAACAAGTATACCTCCGGACATGCCTCTACGTGTTTGTGCTTTTGATAAATTTTTAGCAATTTCATAACTGTTATTTATAAATTCTACATCATTGCAACCATGTAAAATATTTACGTAAAAAGGAGTGCTTTCTGTCTTTTCGTTTGTTATCACCATTTCCACAGCAGAAGAATCATGCCCAAGAGAGTTATAAATTCTTTGTTTAAAATCGCTCAAAGCATCTTCATCAAAATTTATTAACTCCGTGCCTTTGCCCGGTAATACTTCCTTCCCATCTTCACCTCTTGGAAAGATCTGATGAATAGCTATTTTATCAACTTTTAAATGCACGAAGTTCATGATTGCAACTCTTTGATATTTTGTGTTATTTTCGATGATTCAATGTCGGAACTGAAAATATTTGCCCACTCACTGCCGTCTTTTTCCCAAACTGCTTGATAAGCATTGAAAAGTTCTTTAACTCTCAACTTATCTTCATCGCTATCAGTGAGGATTTTTAATTCGTTATCTATAAGATATAAACCAAAAAGTGTATTTTTTTGTCTCATCCAAAGTTTTTTAAAATCAAAGATAGCTACCCAACCATTAATGAGAGTTAATGATACACCCATTATAAGTGCAATATTCTTTTGAATAGCAGCATGATTAGGCCATTCTAAACCAACTACAACGGTAATCGATGCACTTAAAATTATAGAACCAGCTGTAAACAATTGAAAAAAACGCTTATTTCTTCTGCATTTAGCTTTGATGGTGGCTATTTTGGTGTCAACCATGTCCATAAGTATGGTTCTTGCTGTATTGCTTGTCATGTAGTCTAACCAGAAAAATGAAAGTATATTTATCTAAGTTATAGAGCAATTTATTGATTTGATTGAAAATGTCAATTCTTTTCATATTATTTTGTCTCGAACTTCACTATTGTTTATGTTTTTCTTAGAGTTGCTCTTTTCAATAGAGCTAATAGTTGATGCGGCAATAATACAAATGAATATAGTAACCAAGCATTACTATTTGCGAATGTGTTTCCTTAGGATGGCATATGGAATCCACGTTAGTCTAAAGTTCAGGTTGATTTCCCGCAGACAAGACAACTAGATTAATGGGGGTATTTTTGGGGGTATATAAAAGATGAAATGAAAAATTCCCATGTAGAATCAATGATATGCCTTCCTTGTTTGAATCCTATTATCGCACCACCTCAATCAAAACGTTACAGAAAACGCTTCTTTAAAAGCCTCTCTGGGTTTACACCAGGGTTGCTTTCCCCGGAGACCGATGCACTTAAATTCCATGCTCTTATCGCTGAGCCAAGGCATCAAAACTACCATCACGGTCAGTGATAAAAGCTCCCGCGGGCTCAGAAGTATCTCGATTATCCATGGCTCATAGCACCTTAACGTAAGCGGCAATGAGCAATGCCATCTTAATAATATTTTATATCCAGCCCTCCCTCTTCAAACCGTTAATCCAGTAATTTCATCTCCAGCGCCCTGCTCATCGCTTGAGTGCGACTATTCACTTTAAGCTTCGCGTAGATGTTTTTGATATGCCATTTGACCGTCTCGGCAGAAATAGCGAGGGAGCGAGCGATTTCTTTGTTCATCTGACCTTCAGCAATTAGCTGTAATATCTGAAACTCACGCTCGCTGAGCTCGCCAGGAATATCTGGGCTTCCACTATTAAACGGTGTTCCATCTGTAGGCGCGCGTTTGCCGGCCCAGGGTTCATGGACTATCCCTTCCTCTGTACAAGCCGAAGAGGATTCATTCATACCGGCAAGCAAAGGTTGCAAGGTATCGCCAGCCTCAAGAAAGAGGCCCTTGAGATGCTGTTGTTCAGCCAGCTGCACGACTGGCTGAAATGTCGTGCGCGCAGCGGCAGTTTTGCCACTGTTCCACAAGGCCAATGACCAGAGCGTACGTAGACGCGCTGCGGTTAACCTGTCCCCCCGGCTTTCCTGATCGGAGACCATCTCAGCCAGTAAAACGCAGGCTTGCGGTGCCTGGCCTCTGGCGAGAAGAAGCCGGCTGCGGCTAAGGGATGCAGACATAACGATGGCGCGTTGGCAGGGATGTTCGGCATCCATTCTGAAGCTGGCGGCCATTTGTTCAAGCTGTCGCTGCAGTTGCTCTGCGCCGGTGAAATTGCCGCGCTGCAGTCGCACCCTCACCTGCTCGGCTAACAACATGGCCTGGAGCCGTTGCCAGCCGCGAGACACCGCAAGACGCTGCGCATGCTCCAGCAATCGCTCGCCCTCATAGGGCATATCGTTATCTAAGGCCTGACGCGCGAGATAGGTATAGCAACGACTCAGCGCGTCGGGTGGACTGAATCGGTCGATGAATTCGAGCCGGTCGGCTAACAGATGCTCGGGCGAGTCACCCCTCTGACATTCATAGGCTATCTCCGCCAGCAGCGGCGCCAGCGTCGCGCCACTGGTCGACTGGGTACCGGTATAACATTCAGCCTGGCGCAACGTTTTCTCTGCATACCACCCGGCTTTTCCCAGATCGCCCTGACAAAGATGGCACTGGGCAATAATAAACGCGCGATAAACCGAAACAAACAGATTATCTAAAGGACTTTCCGGAGAGGGCATATGCTGTTGAACCTCCAGCGCGTCGTGATAGCGCTGGTTAACAACATGGCAATAGCTGAGAATATTGCATATCAGACCATCAACCCAGGTGTCGCCGCAGGGCACTTCGGCCAGCAACGGCTGAACGATAGCCAGACTCTCCGGGATGTTTTCCGCAAAGGCTTCGCAAATTGCCCGCACAACGCGCAATTTACACCAGGTGCTGCGGGTTAAATCCTCACGATGATGAAGTACCATCTGATCGAGGTTATCAAGCAGCTGCCTCGACTCATCAAAGTGGAAATAATGCGCCAGTGCCCAGGCCAGGTTAATTTGCAGGTCAATGCGCGAAGGATCGGTGCTGGGCGGTAAATGATGCATCCATGAGATCAGAGTATCGATATCCCCTTCTTCCGCCAGTGACTGAGCGCTTGCGCCGTCCTGCACGGGGCTATGCACCGGCTTGCCTGCGCTGAGCGCATGGCGTACCGCCTCTGACCACAGCTTCTGTTCGACGAACCAATGACTGGCTAATTCATGCAGCTGTTTGCGGTCAATATCGTTGTTCTGCTGCAGCATGGTCCGAAGATTTTCCTGCAACAGAGGATGGTAGCGAAACCAGTAGCCTTGTTCGTCAAGGGCTGACAAAAAAAGGTTGTGTCGCTCAATCCATGCCAGCATCGCTTTACTATCATCACGTCCAGTCACTGCATTGCATAGTTCGGCATTTAACCGACTGAGGAAGGACGTTTTCACCAGGAAATCGAGAACCTCTTCCGGCAGCGGATCCAGTACCACCTCTTTCAGATAGCGGGCAATGGATCGTGTTCCTCCATGCATATTACGCAACAGATGCTCGGGATCATTCTGTAATTCTGCCGACAATGAAGCGATCTTCATGCCCGCGATCCAGCCCTCTGTCACGGACTGTAGCCGCTGTGCATGATGGTTGCTGAGGGGTAGCGCAACCGTGCGGCTAAAATAGTGTTTTGTTTCTTCGAGCGTGAATTGCAGGTCTCGATCATAGATCTCCACCAGTTGGTCCTGGGCCTGCAGCTGGCTCAGCGCAAGATTCGGGTGGAAACGGCTGCCAATGATCAGATGCAAGGCGGCAGGCGCATGCTTGATTAAATACCCCAGCGCTTCATAGACCCCACGATCGTTAATCACGTGGAAGTCGTCGATAATCAGGTACACGTCATGCGGGCAGTAGTGTAGCTGGTTAATGAGCCCGGCCAGCAGTTGCTCGGAGCTGGAGAGCTTCTGCTCTTCCATGTCACGCCAGAAATCGGCGTCCCAGTCAGCATAGAGTGGACGCAATGCTTGCAGCAGATAAGGAATAAACTGCCATACGTCATCATCATCCTCATCGAGGCTCAGCCAGGCGATACGTTCGCCCTGGGCGACCATCTGCTGATGCCATTGCGCCAACAGCGTGGTTTTGCCAAATCCAGCGCCGGCGCAGACGACGCCCAGCCGGCACTGCTGAACGGGACTGAGAAGCTGAAGCAGCCGGGGGCGCTCCAGCAATTGTATTGAGGAGCGAGGCGGGACGAATTTGGTCAGGATTAGCGGCAAGCCTCGCGTCAGCCGCAATGGCCCGGAGACCAGTGAGGGTGATTGGCGACCTTCTAAATCCAATGGCTTCATCCGTGGTGTCTACTCGCTTTGTTTTTTTCAATTGTACGCCAGCCCCCGGGATGACATGGGGCAGGCAAACTTTATTGCTACACAAAATTTAGAAAGTTTGACCTCAAGCATGAAAACCCCCACCTACCCCCCCATGAAGGTGGCTTCGCACTCCCTTTAACCGCTCGTAGATTCATTGCATGGGTGTGGCCAGGGTTATCCGCCCTGTCTGTTGGCCCCGCCTGGGTGACCTTTATTGAGGAGAATTAAACGATGCTCAGCAAACAGGCGTTATTGCAGGCTTACCGCAAGATGCGGGAGATCAGAACATTTGAAGAGCGGTTGCATCAGGAAAATACCAGCGGTGATATTCCGGGCTTCATTCACCTTTACACCGGTGAGGAGGCCATCGCGGTGGGGGTCTGCGAAAATTTAACGAGCGCAGATTTTATTGGTTCAACACACCGTGGACATGGCCACTGTATTGCTAAAGGTTGCGACATTCACGGCATGATGGCCGAAATATTCGGTAAGGACAGCGGGTTATGTCGCGGTAAGGGCGGGTCGATGCACATTGCCGATCTGTCGAAAGGAATGCTGGGGGCGAACGCTATCGTTGGGGGAGCCCCTCCCCTGGCCATCGGCGCCGCGCTAACGGCAAAGACGCTAAAAACCGGCAACGTCGGTGTCTCTTTTACGGGCGATGGTGGTTCTAATCAGGGCCTGGTCTTTGAAGCCATCAATATGGCCGTCGTGCTCCAGCTTCCAGCCGTCTTTATTTTCGAGAATAACGGTTACGGCGAAGGGACCGGCCATGACTACGCCGTGGGTGGGCGTGATATCGCCCGGCGCGCCGCTGGCTTCGGCCTGCCGGCAGTGACCGTCGATGGCACCGATTTCTTTGCCGTTTATGAGGCAACCTCAGAGGCGGTCAAGCGTGCGCGAGAAGGCGGTGGCCCAAGCGTCATTGAGGCCAAAGCCTTCCGCTGGCATGGTCATTTTGAGGGCGATCCCGCGCTATATCGTGCGGAAGGTGAAGTGCAACGCCTGCGTGAACAACATGATCCGCTGAAGATTTTCACCGCTAAGGTCAAGCAACATATCACCCAGGAAGAACTGGCGGCGATTGACGAGGAAGTAGAAGCCCTGGTCAACGATGCCGTATTGAAGGCCCGCGCCGCTGCCTACCCGGCTCCGGAAGACCTGCTGACAGACGTGTACGTCTCATACTGAGGGTGATAACCATGACAATAAAAACCTATCGTGAAGCGGTCAAGGAAGCCCTGGCTCAGGAAATGGAACGCGATGAACGCGTGGTGCTCATCGGTGAAGACTTGCGTGGCGGTCATGGCGGAAATGCGCCCGAAGAGGCGAAAATAGAAGCCTTTGGCGGTGTGCTGGGTGTCACTAAAGGGCTGTGGACGCAGTTCGGCTCCGATCGGGTGATCGACACGCCCATTACCGAGTCGGCCATCATCGGTATGGCGGCCGGCGCCGCAGCGACGGGTTTGCGGCCGGTCGCGGAATTGATGTTCATGGATTTTTTTGGCGTGAGTCACGATGCGCTGTACAACCAGGCGGCTAAGTTCCGCTACATGTTTGGTGGCAAAGCCAGGGCCCCGCTGGTGATGCGAGGTATGATCGGCGCGGGGTTTTCCGCCGCGGCCCAGCATTCACAGTCACCCTATAATATCTTTGCCACCACCCCAGGGCTGAAGGTGGTGGTGCCCTCGACGCCTTATGACGTCAAGGGTCTGTTAATCCAGTCCATTCGCGACGACGACCCGGTGGTATTCTGCGAGCATAAAATGCTGTACGACCTCAAGGGCGAGGTACCGGACGAGATCTATACCATCCCGCTAGGTGTAGCCAACTACACTCGCGAAGGGGAGGACGTCACCATCATTGCGTTGTCGGCAATGGTACATAAAGCAAACCAGGTGGCGGACAAACTGGCCAGAGAGGGGATCTCGGTCGAGGTGGTCGACCCGCGAACCATTTCGCCGCTGGATGAGGAAGGTATTCTGGAATCGGTGGCGTCCACGGGGCGGGTCGTGATTGTCGACGAATCCGCTGCACGCTTCGGTTTTGCTCATGATGTCGCGGCGCTGATTGCGTCCCAGGCATTCCATTTCCTCAAAGCGCCCGTTCTGCTGGTGACGCCGCCACACACGCCGGTCCCGTTCTCCCCTGCTCTCGAAAAACTCTGGATCCCTGGCGTAGAACGTATCGAAGCCGCCGTCCGTCAAGTGCTGGAGGATTAACCTATGAGCGAAATCAAGACGCTTGAAATGCCAAAGTGGGGGCTTTCCATGGAGGAAGGCTTGCTCGCTCGATGGGCAATCCAGGAGGGTGACGATTTCACCAGAGGGCAGGAAATCTGTGAGATTGAAACCAGTAAAATCGTCAATGTGCTGGAGGCCCCCTTTGCCGGTACGTTACGTCGGATACTCGCCCGCGAGGGTGAGACGCTTCAGGTAGGCGCCGTGCTGGCCCTGGCGGCTGACGCGTCGGTCAGCGATGCTGAACTGGACGAATTTGTTGCCCGCCTGGCGACGGCGAAACCCGCAGCCCCAGGCCCGGAGGCTGCCGCGCCGGACGTAGCGGCACAGGCAGGCGCTAAGCCAGCTTCCGTTGTTTCGCCGCCATCCAACAGCCCCGAGCCCCCTGTTGGGCAGACCGTCATCCCCGTCAGTCTGCAAGGTGTGACCGATGTGACTCAGGTTAATGCCACGCCCCATGCGTTACGACTGTCTGCCCGCTGGGGTGTCGACCTGAAAAAAGTCCGCGGCAGCGGGCGCGGGGATCGTATCTCTGTTTCTGATCTGGAAAGCGCGATCGTTGCCGCCGGCGGTCGCCTGGCCTCTCCGACGCCCCCCGTTCGTCCCAGCAAAGCGCCCCGCTCGCATGCCGATGATAGCCAGGTATCGGCCACCCCGCTGGCGCGCCGTCTGGCCGGCAAACTGGGTATCAACTTGCATGACTGCCGAAGCAGCGGTTCACGCGGTCGGGTAAGTCGCGATGATGTGCTGGCCGCGGCGTTGTTACTCGACGAGCACCCGCAGACCAGTCCTGTGCAGGAGAGTGCCCCGGCCCCCTTTGAGAGCATCCCGATGTCCGGTATGCGGCGGGCTATCGCTTCTCGCCTGCAAACGTCCAAGCAACAGTCTCCCCATTTCCGTTTGAGCGTCGAACTCGATCTGGAACGACTGTTAGCGTTACGTCAGGACATTAACCGCGAAGTATCCGGCGTCAAGATTTCGGTGAATGACCTGCTGGTGAAAGCTTGTGCCCTGGCGCTGGTGGCCGTGCCTGACGTTAACATCCAGTTTGATGAAGCGGCACAAAGTATCCGCCGCTTTACGGATGCCGACATTTCGGTGGCCGTTGCGCTGCCTGCCGGGCTAATTACCCCTATTGTTCGCTCGGCGAACCGGAAATCGATCAGCGACATATCGAACGAAATTCACGCCCTGGTGACCAGGGCCAAAGCGGGCACGCTGAAGCCGGAAGAGTTCCAGGGGGGAACCTTTAGCGTGTCAAATCTGGGTATGCTCGGCATCCGGCAGTTTGACGCCATCATCAATCCACCGCAAAGCGCAATCCTCGCCATTGGCGCCGGCGAGATGCGGGCGGTAGTACGCGACGGGCAAATCGTCGCGCGCCAGCAAATGACGGTATCGCTATCCTGCGATCACCGGGTCATCGATGGGGCGGCAGGTGCAGCTTTTCTCCGGGAACTCAAGCGACTGACTGAAACCCCGACCTTGATGTTTATCCAGGAGACGAGCTATGCACGATAAATACGATGTGCTGATCATCGGCGGGGGTCCAGGGGGATACGTTGCCGCCATCCGTGCCGGCCAGCTAGGGCTTCGTACCGCATTAGTTGAAAAACAACATCTGGGCGGCATCTGCCTGAACTGGGGATGCATTCCAACCAAGGCGCTGCTGCATGGCGCTGAGGTTGCGCACACTATCACCCATGCCAGTCAGCTGGGCATCAGCGTGGGTGAGGTGAACGTCGATCTGCAGAAACTGGTGCAGTTTAGCCGTACCGTATCGCAACAGCTCACCGCTGGGGTTGCGTACCTGTTGAAGAAAAATGGCGTGCAGGTCATTGATGGCACCGCGCGGCTGCGTGGCAAGGGGCAAATAACGGTCGAGGATGCCCAAGGGGAGGCGCGCGATTACCGGGCCGATCACGTGATCCTGGCAACCGGCGCCCGACCACGCGCATTGCCAGGCATAGCGCCAGATGGCGAACATATCTGGACCTATTTCGAGGCGCTGCGGCCTAAGCTTTTACCCAAGTCGCTCTTAATCATCGGTTCAGGGGCGATTGGCGTCGAGTTCGCCAGCCTTTATAACGATCTGGGCTGTAAAGTGACGCTGGTCGAGCTAGCGTCGCAGATTTTGCCAGTGGAAGATGCCGAGGTGTCTGCAGCAGTGCGTAAGTCATTCGAAAAACGTGGTATTCAGGTCCATACCCAGACCCTGGTGACGCAAGTACAGCTCACCGATACCGGGGTGCGCTGCGCACTAAACAACACCGGCGGCGAATATTCTCAGGATGTCGAACGCGTGCTGCTGGCGGTTGGCGTACAGCCGAATATTGAAGATCTGGGGCTGGAAGCACTGGGCGTCGAGTTAGACCGCGGTTTTATCAAGACGGACGCGGCTTGTTGCACTAACGTATTTGGGCTTTATGCCATCGGCGATGTAGCCGGCCCGCCGTGTCTGGCGCACAAGGCCAGCCACGAAGGCGTGATCTGCATTGAGACACTGGCTGGTGTCGAAGGCGCCCACCCTCTCGATCGCGACTATGTGCCCGGTTGCACTTATGCCCGGCCCCAGGTTGCCAGTCTCGGCCTGACGGAATCGACGGCCCTGGCCAGGGGACGGCCCGTCAGGATCGGTAAGTTCTCTTATCAGAGCAATGGTAAGGCGCTGGCCAGCGGCGAGACAGAGGGTTTTGTGAAGACCATTTTCGATGCTGAAACAGGTGAATTGCTGGGCGCGCATATGGTTGGCGCACAGGTCACGGAACAGATCCAGGGGTTTGGTATCGCCCGTCACCTGGAGGCCACAGACGAAAGTCTCCTGTCGATGATCTTTGCGCATCCGACACTTTCCGAAGCGATGCATGAGTCAATCCTCGCGGCCTGCGACCAACCGTTGCATCAATAAAAAATAAGGGAGGCGATAGCTGCGCGATACGGAGTAAGTTCCCGTTATCCCTCCCGCACTCCCCGGCAGAAGATCCACAACAACGGTTACGGCAGGATCTATTGATCTGAAACGCTAAGCGCCATGCGTAAATTCTGTATGTTTAGTAGACAACCAAACGACAGGAGGAGCGCTCTATGACACAGCACGAAAGGTTTTGCCAGGCCTGCGGAATGCCGATGTCCGCACCCGATGCGCAAGGGGCCAGCGATAAATATTGCGCGTATTGCAGCGACAGCGACGGTAATTTGAAATCCTGGGAAGAGGCCGTATCCGGTCTGGCGGCTTTTCTCGACGCCTGGCAAAAGGTGGGCGTAGCGGAATCACGGAAACGGGCAAAACGTTACCTGACGGCGATGCCTGCCTGGGCGCACAAAGCGGACGAGTAATTTGCCCGGGCGGCTGGAGGAAATCATCCCGGGGACAGACCGCCATGCCGACAACATTGCTATAGCGTTTTCGTACGCCATCCGGACAGGAATAAATGCGCGTTTGGGGATGACGACCTGAAGGCTGGAGCATGCATGGATGCGTTCTTCATGCGGATGAAATAAACGCCTGGCGTTCTCCCCTTGTCCGGATGCGTTATTGCCTGGTTTTTAAGGGGTCGGTTTCTGTATTTAACCCAGAACTTCTCAGGTAATACAACATATTGATGTGATGAATCTCTCATTTCAACGATACCAACTGGACAATAAGTTATCGCGTGTGTTAGTTATTTAATCACGCAAGAGAACAGATTTAATTTAAACAAAAGTTAAACCTTTCTCACTTTGCTAAAAAATTGCATTGATAATGCTTTGGATCCCTGAACCATTATCAAAAGGGTATGTGAACAGAAAGCCCTCAGAGACGCGAGTCTCTGAGGGCTTTTTTTTTGTTTTTTTTATCTCAGGAGTAAATAAATGTCTAAAGAACGTCGTCTCTCAAGAATATTCGCAAAAGACGGTAAATCCGTGACCTTAGCGCTGGATGGCTACTATTTTTCCACGAAAACAAATGGTATTGATAATACGATAAATCAGCTCCCTGCTCTGGTGGAACACGGCCTGGATTGCGCGCTCGTCACGTACGGCATGTTAAAGAATTATCGGGAAGCATTGAACAGCGTTCCCGTTGTGTTACGCGTCGACAGCACGGTCAGTATCTTTGACAATACCGTTCCCGATACTACCCCCGTTTTTTCCGTCGAAGATGCGCTTAAAGTCGCTGCCGAGGGCGTGGTCTGCATGACCTTCCCCGGCGCCTTCAATGAAGAAAAAACCCACATTATGGCGATGCAACTCGCACAGGCAGCGGATCGCTGGAATGTACCGCTGATTGTCGAATCGCTCCCGTATGGTTATCCCGTCACCAGCGATGACTCTAACAATCCGGCCATCATCGCTGCATCGGCCCGCGCAGCGGTGGAGCTGGGCGCGGACGTCATCAAAACGCGTTTTACCGGTTCACCAGAGGACCGACTGATCGTTGAAGCTGCTGGCGTGCCGGTGCTTGCCTTAGGAGGGCCAAAAACCGGCATCGACGGTTACTTCAAATTTGTTCAGCACTGTATGCAGATGGGTGCGAAAGGCGTGGCTGTGGGACGAAACATTACCCAGGATCCGCAGCCGGCGAAAGTGGTAGCAGGTCTGAATGCCATCATCCATGAAAACGCAACAGCGGAAGATGCATACAGCCTCTACATGGCTAAATAACATCGGAAATTAATATGATTTCAAATAACACCATCATCCCTTCCATCAGGAAGTATAAATACTTTGAGAAAGCATTATCCTGCCAGTCAGAATATGTGCTGCTATCCGAAGCGAATATCGGCAATCTGCAGTCGCTGATTGGCAAATGCCATCAAAGCGGTAAGAAGGTCCTCGTTCACCTTGAATTACTGGGCGGCTTTAAACCGGATCAGGCGGGGATCAATCTGCTGAAAAATTATTACAAGGTTGATGGTGTTATTTCTTCCAATCTCTCCGCGCTACGCTACGCCAAAAAAGAGGGATTGCTGACCGTATATCGGGTTTTACTTATCGATTCGCGATCGCTTGATCAGTCGCTCGATATTGTTAAACACAGTCCACCGGACGCAATTGAAATCTTACCTGCTGAATATGCCTGCCAGTGTCTGGAGTTGATTAGCCGAAATTTGAAAGGCTTTGATGTGGTATTCATCGCCGGAGGCTTTGTTAAGCGCAAATACCTTGTAGATAAAATATTCCATGCCGGATTTAAAGGGATAACCACCAGCGAGCCCGGCTTATGGTAACCAATAAGGAGTCCACGCGAATGAAAGATGAATACGTCATGGGCATCGACAATGGTGGAACCGTCACCAAGGCAGCCATCTATGACCGTAAAGGACAGGTGCTCGCCATCGCCTCAAAATCCACGCAGATGCTGACACCCCGGGAATTCCACACAGAGCGCAGTATCGATGAGCTGTGGGCCGCGAATGTCGAAGTGATTAAAAAAGCGATTGAGCAATCAGGTATCGACGCCAGCCAGATAAAAGGAGTGGCCGTCACCGGTCATGGTAACGGTCTGTATCTGGTCGACGAAGAAGGTCACCCGGTGCGTAACGGCATTATATCCACCGATAGCCGGGCAAAAGAGTACGTTGAGAGATGGCAACGCTCGCCAGAATTCCTTACCGACATTTTGCCAAAAACGATGCAGTCCATCTGGGCCGGACAACCTGTCGCCCTGCTGGCATGGCTGAAGAATTTCGAGCCCGAGACGCTGCAAAAAGCGCGTTATATTTTTATGGTCAAGGACCTGATCCGTTTTTACCTGACCGGAGAGGCTTTTCTTGAGCTGACCGATATCTCAGGGACCAACCTGATCAACGTACGTGACTGCAAGTATGACGATGAACTACTGGCGTGGTGGGGACTTGATGAACTGCGGGATAAATTGCCCCCCATCAAACGCTCAACAGAATGCTGCGGAAAAATCACTGACGACGTGGCCCGTCTGACCGGTTTATGCGCAGGTACGCCGGTTTCTGGCGGAGTGTTTGATATCTCGGCCTCTTCCATTGCCTCGGGGATTAACAGTCTCGATAAGATGGCGATCGTCACCGGCACCTGGAGCATAAACGAATACGTTACCGACCACCCGGTTATTGATAAAGATCTGTTTATGACCTCCATTTATCCCATTGAGGGTAAATGGCTCATCACCGAGGCCAGCCCCACCTCCGCGAGCAACCTGGAGTGGTTTATTAACAACTTTATGGAGAGCGATCGGAAAACCTCCGCCGAACAAGGATCGTCGGTCTATGACCTGTGTAATAAGCTGGTTTCGTCAACGACGCCGGATGAAAGCCACCTGTTGTTCTTTCCGTTCGTGTTTGGCTCTAACACCATTCCCGACGCCTCGGCCGGCTTTATCGGTGTCAACAGCTTCCATAAAAAAGCCCATTTTCTGCGGGCGATTTATGAGGGCGTGGCCTTCAGCCATCTCTACCACACCGAGCGCTTACGCAATATTAACCCGAAGCTAAGCCGCACTATTCGTATTGCTGGCGGCGTCACGAACTCCCCGGTCTGGCTGCAGATATTCGCCGATATCTTCCAGGCCACGCTGGAAATCGTTGACGTCAAAGAGCACGGGACCCTGGGTACCGCGATGACCGCCGCCGTTATGGTGGGCTGGTTTGCGGAGGTATTTGCTGCCTCAAACGACATGGTCCATGTCTCACGCACCGTCTCCCCTAATCCGGAAAACCACCGGGTCTACCAGACCAAATACCAGCTTTATAAAAACCTGTTATCAGAAATGCAGTCGCCGTGGAAAAGCTGCAGTAACTACATCGCGCACTAAGTGAGGAAAAAATGGATCTGAATTTAACGAATCGTACGGCCATCGTGACAGGCGGCGCAACCGGCCTGGGGAGAGAGTTTGTTCTTTCTCTCGCCAAAGAAGGCGTCAATATCTGCTTTACCTATATGCGTGAGGAAGAGCATCCCGAACGGCTAATCGAAACGGTGAAGGCCAGCGCGAACGTAGAGATCATCGCGGTCAAAACCGATCTCTCTGACGAACAGAGCCGGGAAAATCTGTTTGCCACCTGTATCGACAGACTGGGCAAAGCCGACATTCTGGTGAATAACGCCGGGATCTGGCTGAGCGGCTACGTCACCGAGATCTGCCCGCAGGACTGGGATCTGGTGATGAATGTCAATCTGAAAGCCATCTTCCATCTCAGCCAGCTGTTTGTAAATCACTGCCTGCAGCATGACCAGATGGGCAGCATTCTGAATATTACCTCGCAGGCCGCGTTCCACGGCTCCACGACGGGACATGCGCACTACGCGGCAAGTAAGGCCGGCCTGGTCGCCTTTGCTATCTCTCTGGCGCGGGAAGTCGCCAAACAAAAAATCAATGTGAACAATATCGCCGTCGGGATCATGGATACTGCGATGATCCGTAAGAACATTGAGCAAAACCCTGACTATTACGTCAGTCGTATTCCGGTGGGCCGCGTGGCCCAGCCGCAAGAAATTGCCGACATCGGTGTCTTCATGGTTTCTCCTAAGACCAGCTATATGACGGGAGCAACTCTGGACGTTACCGGCGGTATGTTGATGCGTTAATCTAGGGAGAATCATTATGAAATGTCTGGCAATTGCCGATCTGTTTATCAATGCAGCGATGATGGAATCAGGACTGAAAGCGCTCAGGGATAACGGGATTGAAGTAGAAGTACGCGAGTGGTCACATGGCTCCGTTGAGAAACTTCAGGAAGATAATCTGCGGGTTGAACAGGAAGGAGCAGAAGCCGTGGCCTTACCGGAAGCGCTGCTTCAGGGAACGGATGATATTGACATCCTGATCACTCAGTTTGCCCCGGTCAATACTGCGGTGTTCGATAAACTACCAAAGCTGAAATATGTAGGCGTGCTCCGTGGTGGCGTGGAAAACGTGAATCTTCAGGTGGCGAACGCCCGGGGCGTTGAGGTGATGAACACCCCGGGGCGTAACGCTCGCAGCGTCGCCGAATTCACGGTCGGCATGATCCTGGCGGAAATGCGCAATATCGCCCGTTCACACGATGCCCTGCGTGACAAATACTGGCGTAAAGACAGTCCGAACCATCAGGCGATCCCGGAGCTTGGCGGAAAAGTCGTGGGGCTGGTTGGCCTCGGTCATATTGCCCAACTGGTCGCGGGATTTCTCAGCGGCTTTGGCACGGAGATTATCTTTTACGATAAGTACGTTGCAGGCCATGAACGTTATGAGAAAGTCGATTCTCTGGACGAACTGGTACAACGCGCCGACGTTATCTCGTTACATGCTCGCCTGACGCCGGAAACCGAAAATCTGATTAACGCACACCATTTCGCGCTGATGAAGCGCAGTGCCATCATTGTTAACACGGCACGCTCCGGGTTAATCAATGAAAAAGAGATGATTGATGCGCTCAGATCCGGGCAAATCATGGGCGCCGCGCTTGATACCTTTGATGACGAGCCGCTTCCAGACGACAGTGCATTCTATACTCTGAATAACGTGACCATTACGCCGCATATTGCCGGGAGTACCATTGACGCATTCAGTAATTCGCCCAAACTCTTCGCTGAGATCCTTTTAAAGAAACTCAGTTAAATATTAAAAGAACCATTAAAGGTATTAACGGGGCCCAATGGGCACGGGTTTACTCGTGCCCAATTCGCCCGCCTTTTAAGGAATCATTATGGATATTATCAACAGCATTATTAGTCTGGGGGCATCAGTAATGATGCCAGTAATATTCTTTATTATCGCGCTTTGCTTTGGCGTTAAAATCGGTACGGCATTTAAAGCAGGGATGCTGGTAGGCATTGGTTTTGAAGGGGTGGGGCTGGTGATTGGCCTGCTGCTGACAAACCTGGGCCCGGCATCGCAGGCGATGGTTGAGCGTATCGGCCTGCAGTTAACGGTCGTTGATACCGGTTGGCCTACCGCATCGACCATTGGTTGGGGTTCGCCGCTGATGCTGCCCGTCGTGGTGGGCTTTATCGTCATCAACCTGGCCATGCTTCTGTTGAAATTAACCAAAACGGTGAATATCGATATTTTTAACTACTGGATTTTCCTGATCATGGGGTCTGTGGTCTATGCCGGAACGGGAAATTACTGGCTTTCGGTCGGTATTACATTCGCTATTTTTGTGTTGACGCTATTGGCGGCAGATTTAACGGCGCCGTATTTACAAAAAAACTATAATCTTAAAGGGATATCATTCCCCCATCTTACCTGTATAGCTTACGTGCCGTTTGGCATTGCCTGTAATTACATCATTGATAAGATCCCGCTTATCAATAAAATCAATTTCGACCCGGAAAGTATTAATAAAAAATTCGGCGTTTTTGGCGAGCCTGTTACCCTGGGGTTTGTGCTGGGACTGCTGTTGGCCTTCCTGGCTGGATATGACGTTTCCGCGGCCGTTTCACTGGCCATTAAGGTTTCAGCCGCCATGCTGCTGCTGCCTAAAATGATTGAAATTCTGGTGCAGGGATTGTTGATTGTCCGTGATGCCGCTGAAGCAAAACTGAAGGCTAAATTCCCGGGGCGCGATTTTTACATCGGGATGGATACGGCGTTACTGATCGGTGAACCTTCGGTACTGGCGACCGGTCTGCTGTTAATCCCTATGGCTGTGGTGCTGTCTATCATTCTGCCCGGCAACCGCGTACTGCCCTTTGTCGATCTGGCTTCCTTAATGTTCCTGCTGGCAATGGTCACGCCGTTCTGTAAACGAAATATGTTCCGCATGTTCATAACCGGAACCCTGATCGTGACCTGCATCCTGTATGTCGGGACGGACATTTCGCAAGAATACACTAAGGCGGCGGTGAACTCGCATATTCCGGTGCCGGAAGGGATGGCCGAGATCACCAATATCGTCGGCGGCGCCACGACGCCTGTCGGCTGGCTGGCCGTCAAATTTGGCGAGTTTTTTAGCGCCACACCTTAGTACAAGACCACTCAAGTAAACAGAGGGCAAACTGCTGCCCTCTGCTTCTTCCTCTTATACTGTGCACTGAATAGCTGGCTCAGCTACGCCCCTGGTTTGAACATCTGACCAGCGCGTCCACCCCCTGCGCGGCGAGGTGGCTCATTTCTTTTGTACCCCCTCACGTTTTCAACCCAACCTGCTATGCTCCTTCTTTCCCTGTTCTCTGGAGAACTCAATGCTGACCATCTGGGGCCGAAAAACCTCCTCTAACGTGCAGGCGCTGATGTGGTGTGTTGGCGAGCTTGGGCTGGACTATCTCCGGTTCGACGTGGGGCATCGCTATGGCGGTACCGACAGCGAGGCGTTTTATCAGCTCAATCCCAATCGTACGGTGCCAGTGCTGCAGGATGGCGATAATCCGCCGCTGTGGGAAACCGGCGCGATCCTTCGCTATTTAGCCAGTCGCTACGCCGACGACGACTTCTGGCCGGGCGAACTGCTGGCTCGTACTGAGGTTGATCGCTGGGCCGAGTGGTCAAAGCAGAATATCGCCCTCGGCTTTACGACGCCGGTGTTCTGGCGCGTGGTGCGCACGCCTGCCGCCAAGCGGGATCCGCAGGCCATCGCCGCGGCGGTGACGGCCCTGGAGCAAAAGCTGGCGATTGCCGAGGCACGTCTCGCCGGCAGTCGCTATCTGGTGGGCGATACGTTCACCCTGGCCGATATCCAGTTTGGTCATGTGCTGTACCGCTACTTTGCAATCGATATCCCCCGTCGTCCCCTCCCCCACCTTTCGGCGTATTATGCACGGCTAACCGCACGGCCCGCCTTTCGCCAGCACGTCATGGTCAGCTACGACGAACTGAAGGTCTGAAGGTGGTCGGTAGCGCCTCCTGACGCTACCGACATACCGGTTAACGCGCCATCAGGACAAACACGCCCCAGCCGAGATATTCCCGGGTCCAGGTGACATGGTGCAGCGGCGCGGTGGTCAACTGCTGGCGAACCTCCGGTGCGAAGTCATCGTGCGGATTGGCCTCCAGCCAGCGGCGCATTGTCAGCCATTTCGCCGCTTCATAACGATCCCAGCCCTCCTGGTCGGCCAGCACCATCTCCACCACGTCATAGCCCAGTTCGCCAAAGTGGGCGACCAGCGCCGGTAGCGTCAGGAAGTCATCGGGTGACTGCGCGCCGCAGGCAACCGCCTCTTCTGCCGTGGCCGGACGTTTGCGCCACCATGGCTCGCCGATAAGCAACATGCCGCCTGGGATAAGGCTCTGCTTCAGCAGCTCGATTGTGCCTGCCACCCCGCCGCCGATCCACGTGGCCCCCACGCAGGCGGCAACATCGCAGGGCTGGCTGGCGACATATCCGCTGGCATCCTGGTGCACAAAGGTTACCCGGTCGCTTACCCTGAGCTCCTCTGCCCGGGCGGCCGCCTGCTGACTGAACAGCAGGCTCATGTCTACGCCGGTGCCGACGATCTGATGATCGCGCGCCCAGCTACAGAGCATCTCGCCGGAGCCGCTGCCGAGGTCGAGAATGGTGGTGCTCGGCGCCATTCGCAGCGCCCGTCCCAGCGTGGCGTACTTTTCCGGGGTAAAAGGGTTATGGATACGGTGCTCGCTTTCACTGATGGTAAAAATGCGAGGGATATCGATCATGAGGTTTTCTCCTTGAGAGCCATACGCCCGGGCAGCGACCCTGCCCGGGTCGCTATTTCAGCGGTTGTCCGCTTGCGCGCGAACGTTATTCAAACCGGTCGTGTTGATCCGGTACGGCTGGCCGTTCACCGACTTAATCAGCTTTTTGGTTTTGAGCTTTTTGAAGACCGCAAGGGTGCAGTCGCTCAGCAACAGCCCTTCGCGGGTGTAGCATTCAACGGCGGTAATGCGGCCGGAGGTATCGCGGACGTGCGCAATACGGCCACCTTTGGCGAGAACGTGTAAGGTCCGTTGTTCCTGACGGGATAAATTCATACTGAAACCTGTTCATTATCATGTGCGAAAACATGCCTACACCCGCAGGTGTGTGCGTAAGGTTTAAGCGCAGCGATAATCAGTCCGGCCTGGGCAGGTCGGGAAACTGATTATCTGATAATGACATTCTCCAGCATCGAAGCCTCAGTGAGCATTGAAAGGTATTTACCGGCTGAATATTAACACCTTCATCTGATAAGGATATTGTGCAGATTAAAAACTGTGACCGGTATTACGATTTCCCTCGGCCTTATCCCCATTTTGCGCTATACGCCACCCGCTCTGTTCCGCAACTTTCACCACCACCTTATCCCCCCTTCCGCATTGTTAAATAATTGTTGTCAGATCACAAAATGGAAACAAAAAGGCCATTTCGTACGCATTTTATAAAAATGTAGATATTTTTAATTTATGGCTACGAAATGAACATCACCCTGACCTTACAGCGAGGAACGATCCTGATGAACGCCCTGACCGCAGTAAAACCGACACCCGCGCCGGTAGCCCAGCAATACCCTGGCTTTTCTTTCACCCCTTCCGCCCAGTCGCCGCGCCTGCTGGAGCTCACCTTTTCCGCCGAAACGACCACGCAGTTCCTGCAGCAGGTCGCGCAGTGGCCGGTGCAGGCGCTGGAGTACAAATCTTTCTTACGCTTCCAGGTCGGCAAGATCCTCGACGATCTGTGTGGCAATCAGCTGCAGCCGTTGCTGATCAAAACATTGCTCGATCGCGCGGAAGGCGCGCTGCTTATCAACGGCGAAGGGATCGATCACGTCAGCCAGGCCGAGGAGATGGTCAAGCTGGCCACCGCCGTCGCCCACCTGATTGGTCGTTCCAACTTCGACGCCATGAGCGGTCAGTATTACGCCCGCTTCGTGGTGAAAAATGTCGATAACTCAGACAGCTACCTGCGCCAGCCGCACCGGGTGATGGAGCTGCACAACGACGGCACCTATGTCGAAGAGCAAACCGACTACGTATTAATGATGAAGATCGACGAGCAGAACATGCAGGGCGGCAATTCCCTGCTGCTGCATCTCGACGACTGGGAGCATCTCGACGAATTCTTCCGCGACCCGCTCGCCCGCCGCCCGATGCGCTGGGCCGCGCCGCCGAGCAAAAACGTCAGCAAGGATGTTTTCCACCCGGTGTTCGACGTCGATTCGCTGGGCCGCCCGGTAATGCGCTATATCGACCAGTTCGTCCAGCCGAAAGATTTCGAAGAAGGCACCTGGCTGAGCCGCCTCTCCGACGCGCTGGAGACCAGCAAAAACATCCTTTCCATACCGGTGCCGGTGGGCAAATTTCTGCTCATTAACAACCTGTTTTGGCTGCACGGCCGCGACCGCTTTACGCCGCACCCGGACCTGCGCCGCGAGCTGATGCGCCAGCGCGGCTACTTTGCGTATTCCACGAATCATTACCAGACTCATCAATAAGGGTTTTCAGGCGAAGGAATTGAGCGGATGTATGATTTCGTGATTATCGGCGGCGGCATCATCGGCATGTCGACCGCCATGCAGTTAATTGAGATTTATCCGGACGCCCGCATTGCGCTGCTGGAAAAAGAGGCCGGCCCGGCCTGCCATCAGACTGGCCACAACAGCGGCGTGATCCACGCCGGGGTGTATTACACGCCCGGCAGCCTCAAGGCGCAGTTTTGCCTCGCCGGCAACCGCGCCACCAAGGCCTTTTGCGAGCAGAACGGCATCCGCTATGACGTCTGCGGCAAAATGCTGGTCGCCACCTCACCGCTGGAGATGGAGCGGATGCGCGCCCTGTGGGATCGCACCGCCGCCAACAGCCTGCAGCGCGAGTGGCTAAGCGCCGGGGAGCTACGCGAGCGCGAACCGAACATTACCGGGCTCGGCGGGATCTTCGTCCCTTCCAGCGGCATCGTCAGCTACCGCGAAGTGGCGGCGGCAATGGCGAAGAACTTCGAAGCGAAAGGCGGAACGATCGTCTACAACGCCGAAGTCAGCGCCCTGAAAGAACATGCCAGCGGCGTGGTGATCCGCACCCGCCAGGGCGGAGAATATGAGGCCTCGACGCTGATCGCCTGTTCGGGCTTGATGGCCGATCGGCTGGTAAAAATGCTCGGCGTCGACCCCGGGTTTATCATTTGTCCGTTCCGCGGCGAGTATTTCCAGCTGGCGCCGCAGCACAACCAGATCGTCAACCATTTGATCTATCCGATCCCCGATCCGGCGATGCCGTTCCTCGGCGTCCACCTGACCCGCATGATCGACGGCAGCGTCACCGTCGGCCCCAACGCCGTGCTGGCTCTGAAGCGCGAAGGCTACCGCAAGCGCGATATCTCGCTGGCCGATACCCTGGAGATCCTCACCTCGCCCGGCATCCGCCGGGTACTGCAAAACAACCTGCGCTCCGGACTGTGCGAAATGAAGAATTCGCTGTGCAGAAGCGGCTATCTGCGGCTGGTGCAAAAATACTGCCCGAGCCTGACGCTGAGCGATTTACGCCCGTGGCCGGCCGGCGTGCGGGCGCAGGCCGTGTCCCCGCAGGGCAAGCTGATCGACGATTTTCTCTTCGTTACCACCGCGCGTTCGATACATACCTGCAATGCGCCATCGCCAGCGGCCACCTCCGCTATCCCGATCGGCGCGCATATCGTCAGCAAGGTGCAGAGCCTGCTGGCCAGCCAGAGCAATCCCGGACGCACGCTGCGTGCGGCACGTAGCGTGGAGACACTACACGCCGCTTTTACCCGTTAACCACCCTGAAGACAGGAAGCGTTTATGCAACTCAACGATATGACACTGTTTCGCCAGCAGGCGCTGATCGATGGCCAGTGGCGCGATGCGCCCAACGGCGACGTGATTGCGGTCACCAACCCGGCCAACGGCGAGCAGCTCGGCAGCGTGCCGAAAATGGGCGCCGATGAAACCCGCGAAGCGATTGAAGCCGCCAATCGCTCCCTACCCGCCTGGCGCACCCTGACCGCCAAAGAGCGGGCGAACATTCTGCGCCGCTGGTTCGATCTTATGATGGAGAATCAGGACGATCTCGCTCGCCTGATGACCCTCGAGCAGGGAAAACCGTTGGCGGAAGCCAAAGGCGAAATCAGCTACGCCGCCTCCTTTATTGAGTGGTTCGCCGAAGAAGGTAAGCGCATCTACGGCGACACCATTCCGGGCCACCAGGCCGACAAGCGCCTGCTGGTGATTAAGCAGCCCATCGGCGTTACCGCCGCCATCACCCCGTGGAACTTCCCGGCGGCGATGATCACCCGCAAAGCGGGCCCGGCGCTGGCCGCCGGCTGCACCATGGTCCTGAAACCGGCCAGCCAGACGCCGTTTTCCGCGCTGGCGCTGGCCGAACTGGCGAATCGCGCCGGGATCCCCGCCGGAGTATTCAACGTGGTCACCGGCTCCGCCGGCGCGGTCGGCGGCGAACTGACCAGCAACCCGCTGGTGCGCAAGCTCTCCTTTACCGGCTCTACCGAGATTGGCCGCCAGCTGATGGAGCAGTGCGCGAAAGACATCAAAAAAGTCTCCCTGGAGCTGGGCGGCAACGCGCCGTTTATCGTCTTTGACGATGCCGACCTCGATAAAGCCGTCGAGGGGGCGCTGGCGTCGAAGTTCCGCAACGCCGGGCAGACCTGCGTCTGCGCCAACCGCCTGTACGTCCAGGACGGGGTGTATGACCGTTTCGCCGAGAAGCTGCAGCAGGCGGTGGAAAAACTGCGCATTGGCGACGGCCTGCAGGACGGCGTCACCACCGGCCCGCTGATCGACGAGAAAGCCGTGGCCAAAGTTGAAGAACACATTGCCGATGCCATCGCCAAAGGCGCGAAGGTGGTCACCGGCGGCAAACCGCACGCCCTGGGTGGCAACTTCTTCCAGCCGACCATCCTGGTCAACGTTCCCGACAGCGCCAAAGTGGCGAAAGAGGAGACCTTCGGCCCGCTGGCCCCGTTGTTCCGCTTTAAAGATGAAGCCGACGTCATTGCCCAGGCCAACGATACCGAGTTCGGTCTCGCCGCCTATTTCTACGCCCGCGATCTGAGCCGCGTCTTCCGCGTCGGCGAAGCGCTGGAGTACGGCATCATCGGCATCAATACCGGCATTATCTCCACCGAAGTCGCGCCGTTCGGCGGCGTTAAGGCCTCCGGCCTCGGCCGCGAAGGGTCGAAGTACGGCATCGAAGATTACTTAGAAATCAAATATATGTGCATTGGCCTTTAACAGGAGCGACGGATGAACAGCAATAAAGCAATGATGGCGCGTCGCAGCGACGCGGTCCCGCGCGGCGTCGGCCAGATCCACCCTATCTTCGCCGAACGCGCGGAGAACTGCCGGGTGTGGGACGTGGAAGGCCGGGAATATCTCGATTTTGCCGGCGGTATCGCGGTGCTCAATACCGGCCACCTGCATCCGCAGGTTGTCGCCGCTGTCGAAGACCAGCTGAAAAAGCTGTCGCATACCTGCTTCCAGGTGCTGGCCTATGAGCCTTATCTGGCGCTGTGCGAAAAGATGAACCAGAAGGTGCCCGGTGATTTCGCCAAGAAAACCCTGCTGGTCACCACCGGGTCGGAAGCGGTGGAGAACGCGGTGAAGATCGCCCGCGCGGCAACCGGGCGCAGCGGCGCTATCGCCTTCACCGGCGCCTATCACGGCCGCACCCATTACACCCTGTCGCTGACCGGCAAAGTGAATCCTTACTCCGCCGGTATGGGCTTAATGCCGGGCCATGTCTATCGCGCCCTCTACCCGTGCGCGCTGCACGGCGTCAGTGATGACGAGGCGATCGCCAGCATCCATCGCATCTTCAAAAACGATGCCGCGCCGGAAGATATCGCCGCCATCATTATTGAGCCAGTGCAGGGTGAAGGCGGGTTCTATGCCGCCTCCCCGGCCTTTATGCAGCGCCTGCGCGCTCTGTGCGACGAGCACGGCATTATGCTCATCGCCGATGAGGTCCAGAGCGGCGCGGGCCGCACCGGTACCCTGTTCGCTATGGAGCAGATGGGCGTCGCGGCGGATATCACCACCTTCGCCAAATCCATCGCCGGCGGTTTCCCGCTGGCGGGCGTCACCGGCCGCGCGGAGGTGATGGACGCCATCGCCCCCGGCGGACTGGGCGGCACCTACGCCGGCAACCCCATCGCCTGCGCCGCCGCCCTGGCGGTATTACAGATTTTCGAGCAGGAGAATCTGCTGGAAAAAGCCAACCAGCTCGGCGACACCCTGCGCCAGGGCCTGCTGGCGATCGCTGAAGATCATCCGGAGATCGGCGACGTGCGCGGTCTGGGGGCGATGATCGCCATTGAGCTGTTTGAAGAGGGCGACCGCAGCAGGCCGAACGCCAGGCTGACGGCGGATATCGTCGCCCGCGCCCGCGACAAAGGCCTGATCCTGCTCTCCTGCGGGCCGTACTACAACGTGCTGCGCATCCTGGTGCCGCTGACCATCGAAGAGGCGCAGATCGAGCAGGGGCTCAAGATCATCGCCGACTGCTTTAGCGAGGCGAAACAGGCATAGAGAAACAGGCATAGAACAGAACACATGCGGAAGCGAAGTACGTTCGTAAGGGAATGAAGACGAGACCTGCAAAACAACAATAATACGCGTGCCCCGGCGCGGGAACGTCGGGGCGCTCTCCCAGGTGACACACTTCGAGAGGGTAAATGATGGGGCAACTGTCGCAATCACAGGATTTAGGGGCGGGGCTGAAGTCGCGCCACGTCACGATGTTATCTATCGCCGGGGTGATCGGCGCGAGTTTATTTGTCGGATCCAGCGTCGCCATTGCCGAGGCAGGCCCGGCGGTGCTGCTGGCCTATCTGTTTGCCGGGCTGCTGGTGGTGATGATTATGCGTATGCTGGCCGAAATGGCGGTCGCCACGCCGGATACCGGCTCCTTTTCCACCTACGCCGATAAAACCATCGGCCGCTGGGCGGGGTATACCATCGGCTGGCTGTACTGGTGGTTCTGGGTCCTGGTTATTCCGCTGGAAGCCAATATCGCGGCGATTATTCTGCATTCGTGGGTGCCGGGCGTCCCGGTGTGGTTGTTCTCCCTGGTCATCACTCTCGCCCTCACCGGCAGTAACCTGCTGAGCGTCAAGAACTACGGCGAATTCGAGTTCTGGCTGGCGCTGTGCAAAGTGATCGCTATTCTGGCGTTTATCGTACTGGGCGCGGTCGCCATTACCGGCTTTTATCCCTATGCCGAAGTGAGCGGCATTTCGCGGCTGTGGGATCACGGCGGCTTTATGCCTAACGGCTTCGGCGCGGTGCTGAGCGCGATGCTGATCACCATGTTCTCGTTTATGGGCGCGGAGATCGTCACCATTGCCGCCGCCGAATCGGATACCCCGGATAAACATATCGTGCGCGCCACCAACTCGGTGATCTGGCGTATCTCTATTTTTTATCTGTGCTCGATCTTTATCGTCGTCGCCCTCATCCCATGGAATATGCCGGGGCTGAAGAGCATCGGCTCCTACCGCTCGGTGCTCGAGCTGCTGCATATTCCCTATGCCAAGCTGATTATGGACGGCGTGATCCTCCTGTCGGTCACCAGCTGTCTGAACTCGGCGCTGTATACCGCCTCGCGGATGCTCTACTCCCTGAGCCGTCGTGGCGATGCGCCGGCCATTATGGGCCGGACCAACCGCAGCAAAACGCCATACGTGGCGGTGCTGCTCTCTACCGGCGCGGCGTTCCTCACCGTAGTGGTGAACTACTATGCCCCCGCCAAGGTGTTTAAATTTCTCATCGACAGCTCTGGCGCCATCGCCCTGCTGGTCTATCTGGTGATCGCCGTTTCACAACTGCGGATGCGCAAAATCCTTCAGGCGCAAGGCGGCGAGATCCGTCTCAGAATGTGGCTCTATCCGTACCTGACCTGGCTGGTGATCGCCTTTATCACCTTCGTGCTGGTGGTGATGCTGTTTCGTCCGGCGCAGCAGCTGGAGGTGATCTCTACCGGCCTGTTAGCTCTGGGAATTATTTGTACGGTACCGATTATGTCACGCTGGAAAAAGCTGGTATTGTGGCAAAAACTGCCGCTGCAAAATACGCGTTAACCCTGTTCCCGGCGCCCGCCGGGAAGAGTATTCAGGAGTAAGAACATGACCGCCATTCCCCAGGCGACGGCCATTGACGGGTACCGTTGGTTAAAAAACGACATCATCCGCGGGGTTTACCACCCCGATGAGAAGCTGCGGATGAGCCTGCTGACGTCACGCTATGGCCTGGGGGTCGGTCCGCTGCGCGAGGCGCTTTCGCAACTGGTGGCCGAGCGGCTGGTGACGGTGGTCAATCAGAAAGGCTATCGGGTGGCGCCCATGTCGGAACAGGAGCTTCTCGATATCTTCGACGCGCGCGCCAACATGGAGGCCATGCTGGTGCGTCTCGCCATTGAGCGCGGCGGCGACGAGTGGGAAGCCGAGCTGCTGGCCCGCGCCCATCTGCTCAACAAGCTGGAATCGTGCGAAGCGAGTGAGCACCTACTCGATGAATGGGACCAGCGCCATCAGGCGTTTCACACCGCCATCGTCGCCGGCTGCGGTTCGCAGTATCTGCTGCAGATGCGCGAACGGCTGTTCGATCTGGCGGCGCGCTACCGCTTCATCTGGCTGCGCACCACCGTGCTGTCGGTGGAGATGCTGGAAGATAAGCATGTCCAGCATCAGACCCTGGTGGACGCTATTCTGGCGCGCGATGCCGGGCGAGCCAGCGCGCTGATGCGCGAGCACTTACTGACCCCGATCCCGATTATTCAGCAGGCGATGGCTGGCAAGCTGCAGCCGCAGGTAGGGTGAGTCAGAGGGCGGGGTTGGGAGTACTGATGAGGGGGCAAAGTCTTCGCTACGCTTCTCCACGCCGCACGGGCGCGGAGAAATCGTATCCGTAGATCAATCAGGCCCGCAGGCGAACCGGCTCGCTGAAATCGTCGGCCGGTTCCAGCTTCAGATTAAAGGTGGTCAGCAGCGCTGCTGCGCGCTCGTGAAACTCGCGCAGCGTTTTTTCCAGCCTGTCGCTCACTTCCGGGTCGTCAATGTCGACCGCCTGCCATGATCCTTCCTTATTGAACAGGCCAAACTGGTAGCTATAGGTGAAACGTGACTCTTGTGCTTCCATTTCCATCCACCAGCCCCAGAATTCACGCTTCTCCGGTGCGGGCTTAACATTGACGCAAACTGCCAGGCAATCGAAAAAGAAACGGTTGTCATGGCACTGCTCTTCGCGAATGTAAGGCCCCAGCGCCGTGAATTTCTTGATCAACTTACTTTTCAGGTGTCCACTCGGTAACGTCATTGCGATCTCCTTTAGTGATGCAACTGTTTTACCAAACCAATAGAATTTAGCAATAAATTAACCAAATCTATGATTGATCCAGCGGGCGATCTGTCGCAATGCGTGATCAAAATTGCGATACACCGGGTTAAACGGGATCTCCAGCAGTTTGCCATCGGCAGATGACGAGGTGATTAACCGTGACTCCTCTTCGGGGCTGAACGGATCGTCCTTCCAGAAGCCGGAGAGCATCGGCGTCGGGCAACGGCGCCCCAGCAGTCCCTGGGTTTTTAACGAATAGCGGTTGAGCTCCACGCGTAGCGCTTCATCGGAGGCGTCATGCATGCCCAGCCGCGAAGCCAGCACGTCGAGATACATCTCCGGCACGCGCCCCTGATGCAGGGGATCCACCAGCAGACCATGAACGACCGGGCCCAGACAGGCTACAGCCTTCAGCCGCTGCGGCTCAAGATAACCCAGACGCACCGCGATATTGGCGCCAAAGCGGAAGCCGAAAGCGGCGACCCGGGTATGGTCAATCCACGGCACATTTTCCAGATGGCGCAGCGCGTGCTGATGCAGCAGGCTGGTGTCCTGATTTAGCGTCCATTTTGACGAGAAGCCGATGGAGGGCATATCAATGGTCAGCATGGCAATGCCGAGCGGTGAGAAGTAGTTCTCATACAGGTTGTAATAATCGGTCTGCAGCGAGTCCAGCCCCCCGCACATCAGCACCGTCGGAAACGGCCCCTCGCCTTTCGGCATATGCAAAAAGCCGGTTATCGGCGAGCCGCCAGGGATGGTGAACTCCAGCTCGCGCAGCGAGCCCGGCAGCCGCTGGGCGGCTTCTTCATACGCCCGGTTGGCTAAAGCCTGCGCCTGTTCCGCCAGCTCATCGCCTTTAATATGCGGATAAGCGGCAATGCTATACAGGTTCGAGGCATGCAGCCAGTGGCGGCCGCTCAGCAAAGGATCGGCTTCCTGCCCGGCCTTTTGCTGCCACTGCATGGCTTCTTTCGCCCACTCGAAGATCCAGTTGCCGCCGCGATAGCCGATGACGGTATCGAACAGCTCAGGATCGGTTCGTTCGGCCTCGCTCATCACAATGCGCGCTTGCACATCGAGGATCTCCTGCGGAGTTACGCCGCGCCAGATCCACATCAAACGGTTGATCAGACGGTACCAGTGATCGACGTGATTGCCGCTCAGCGCCGACTGCATCGCCTGGGGTTTTCCGGCAGAAAACCGACGCACCAGCGTAGAAGTTTCGGGATGTTTGAAGCGAGGTTTAAACAGCGTTTCGCTGAGGTTAGCCTGTGACATGTGCAGTCTCCGTCGTAGTGCCACTCCGGATATTGTAACCTGCTAAAGGATAAAAAAAACCACGCCCGGCAAGCCGGGCGTGGTAAATAGCACTGTCCTGAAGAATTAACGACCTGCGATAGGCGGTACAAACACCACGCCCATATCCCACGGCTGTTCAATCCAGGTATCCTGCGGAATATCCACAACGTAATCGTCCACCAGCGGGCGGCCTGCCGGCTTGGCGAAAATGGTGACAAAGTGCGCTTTGGGATACATTTCGCGGATCGCCACGGCGGTACCGCCGGTATCCACCAGATCGTCGATGACGATAAAGCCTTCGCCATCGCCTTCCGCACGTTTCAGCACTTTCAGCTCGCGCTGGTTATCATGGTCGTAGCTGGAGATGCATACGGTATCAACATGACGAATGCCCAGTTCACGCGCCAGTAAGGCTCCCGGTACCAGTCCGCCGCGGCTAACGGCAATAATGCCTTTCCATTGCTCAACCGGCAGCAGACGGCTGGCCAGTTTGCGGGCGTGAATCTGCAACATGTCCCAGGTGACGACGTATTTTTCGCTCATGTGAAGTGTCCCAGCCTGTGTAATACGGCTTAAATAATGTTCGAGGGGGAAAATGGTTGCGCGAGATTATAGAGATCTGACGCACTAAAAACCAGTGTTAAGCGGTTTGCGCAACGCTTTTTGCGTTGTTTACACTACCTGCGGCGGTGGAAAGTGGTATTCTCAACCCCATCGCGCAAGCCCGGGCTTGTTGTGTATTTTAACGCTAACCCTCGTCCTGCAACCGCTGTATGCAGGAGTCTGTAAGGAGACTTACCGTGTCTGAACTGTCTCAACTATCCCCGCAGCCGCTTTGGGATATTTTTGCCAAGATTTGCTCCATCCCGCACCCGTCCTATCACGAAGAACAGCTCGCCGAGCACATTATGGGTTGGGCAAAAGAAAAAGGCTTACATGCGGAACGCGACCAGGTTGGCAACATTCTGATTCGTAAAGGCGCGACTGCCGGTATGGAAAACCGTAAGCCGGTAGCGCTGCAGGCGCACCTCGATATGGTGCCGCAGAAAAATAACGACACCGTCCACGACTTCGTTAAAGATCCGATCCAGCCGTACATTGACGGCGAATGGGTGAAAGCGCGCGGCACCACGCTGGGCGCGGACAACGGTATCGGAATGGCGTCCGCACTGGCGGTACTGGCCGATGATAGCGTCGCTCACGGCCCGCTGGAAGTGCTGCTGACCATGACCGAAGAAGCCGGCATGGACGGCGCGTTCGGTCTGCAGGCCAACTGGCTACAGGCCGATATCCTGATCAACACCGACTCCGAAGAAGAAGGCGAAATCTACATGGGTTGCGCCGGCGGGATCGATTTCACCTCTAACCTGGCGCTGACCCGCGAAGCGATTCCCGCCGGGTTCCAGAGCTTTAAAGTCACCTTAAAAGGGCTGAAAGGCGGCCACTCCGGCGGTGATATCCACCTTGGTCTGGGTAATGCCAACAAGCTGCTGTCGCGCTTCCTCGCCGGCCACGCCGATGAGCTGGATCTGCGTCTGGTCGATTTCAACGGCGGCACGTTGCGCAACGCCATCCCGCGTGAAGCTTACGCTACTGTCGCCGTCGCCGCGGATAAAGCCGATGCGCTGAAAGCGCTGGTGAATACTTACCAGGCGCTGCTGAAAAACGAGCTGGAGGCCAAAGAGAAGAACCTGGTGGTGCTCGTGGAAGCGGTCGATAACGACAAAGCGGCGCTGACTCAGGCTTCCCGCGACACTTTCATCCGTCTGCTGAACGCCACGCCGAACGGGGTTATCCGCAACTCTGACGTGGCGAAAGGCGTAGTGGAAACTTCGCTGAACGTCGGCGTCGTCACCATGACCGATGACAACGTACAGATCCACTGCCTGATCCGCTCGCTGATCGACAGCGGCAAAGACTACGTGGTCAGCATGCTGGATTCTCTGGGTAAGCTGGCGGGGGCGAAAACCGAAGCCAAAGGCGCTTACCCTGGCTGGCAACCGGACGCCAATTCGCCGGTGATGCACCTGGTGCGCGAGACTTACCAGCGTCTGTTCAACAAGACGCCGAACATCCAGATCATTCACGCCGGTCTGGAATGCGGTCTGTTCAAAAAACCGTATCCGGAGATGGACATGGTCTCCATCGGGCCAACCATTACCGGTCCGCACTCCCCGGATGAGCAGGTCCATATCGAGAGCGTCGGTCAGTACTGGACGCTGCTGACCGAGCTGCTGAAAGCCATTCCGGCTAAATAAGCCCCACAACCGGCGGCGGCCCGCCGCCGGTTTTACCCCGCATCACCTTAGCGCCACGCGTTTTTCCATCCGGTAATTAATAAACCACTCCCCGCGCGCCGCCACCCGTTGCTCAGCCACCACCTTAAAACCATGAGCCGTAAAACAGGGCTTTGCGGTAATGCTGGCGTCCACCGTCAGGATTTGCGCTGGATACTGAACGCAGAGCGCCTCGATAAGCGCGCCGCCGATACCCTGGCGGGCACGATCCGGCGAGACGAACAGCAAATCGATATGCGTCCCGATGGCGGTGATAAAGCCAACCGGCTGGCTGTTGACCACGGCCACCAGGCCGATTGAGTCGGCCAGCTTTTGTCGCCAGCGCGTCTCATCCACCTGCGCCCAGGCCGCGATCTGCCCCGGGGTATAGTCCCGACTGGCGGTTTCCCGCACCGCGCGCAGAAAGATCTGGCAGAGCAGTGGCAAATCGCTGTCGCGGTAAGCAAGAATATGCATGGCTAAATCCCTAATAAAAGCTGCCTTTCCAGCTGCGGATCGAGCAACGTCACGTGGAGCCCAACCAGGCGCACGCCCCGTCCGCCGCGGCGCTCATCCCAGGCTTTGTGCGCGGTGGCGATCAGATCCTCTTTGTTCAGCCGCGGCCAGACGTGCTCCTGGGTGGTCAGCTGGAAATCATTGAATTTCAGTTTAATGCCCTGGCGGGCGATCAGCAGATCAGGTTTGACCTTCGCCAGTCGCCTCTCCAGCTCGGGATAGAGGTTTTCGATAATCGCTTCGCACTCCGGCCATTCATGTATATCTTCCGCTAAGGTGCGCTCCACGCCCACCGATTTACGCTGCCGATCGTTATGAATTTCCCGCTCATCAATCCCGTGGCTGCGCTCCCACAGAATACGCCCGAATTTACCGAAGCGCTTAAGCAGCATGGCCAGATCGCTGTTCTGCACATCGCCACAGGTTCGCAGGCCCATATTTTCCAGCTTCGCTGCCGATACCTTCCCGACGCCGGGTATTTTCGCCAGCGGCAGCGCCCGCACAAACTCTGCCACCTGATGGGGAGCGATAACGAACTGGCCGTTGGGTTTATTCATATCTGAAGCGATTTTAGCGAGAAACTTCACCGGCGCCACCCCCGCCGAGGCGGTGAGGCGCAGCTCCCGTTCGATGGTCTGGCGGATCTCCTGGGCTATCAGGGTGGCTGACCCGTGACAATGCTCGCTGTCGCTGACGTCAAGATAGGCTTCATCCAGCGACAGCGGCTCAATGCGCGAGGTATAGCGGGAGAAAATTTCGCGGATATGGTTCGAGGCTTCTTTGTAGGCATCAAAGCGGCCAGGAAGCAGCGTGAGGTGCGGGCACAGCTTGAGCGCCGTCGCCGTCGGCATGGCGCTGCGCACGCCAAACTTACGCGCAGGATAGTTCGCGGTACTAATCACGCCACGTTGTACCCGACTGCCGCCTATCGCGAGGGGAATATCGCGCAACGCTGGGTTGTCGCGCATCTCCACCGCCGCAAAGAAACAGTCCATATCGACATGGATAATTTTACGCATCGTCAGACTCAACACTGTATACCCATACAGCATAGCAAAAACAGATGCGAATTTTATGCTTTTTTTATTTCATCGGCTAAAAAAGCGGTTAAAACATAAAACTGCAATAAATTATGTTTATTTTCATTGAGTTAAAAGATAAATCAGGAAGATATAATCATGAAGAAAATACTTACCGCGCTTTGCCTGCTGGCCACCGCCGGCGCCTGGGCCGCTCCACAGCTGATAGCCCACCGCGGCGGCACCGGCGATGCGCCGGAAAATACCCTGCCGGCCATTAAGCTGGCGCTGGAGAATAACGCCGAAGCCATCTGGGTCACGGTGCAGTTAAGCCGCGACGGCGTACCGGTGCTCTACCGGTCAAGCGATCTTTCCGCATTGACCAATAGCGAGGGCAAAGTTTCCAGTTTGACCGCCGCCGAGCTGGCGAAAGTCGACGCCGGCTGGAAATGGGGGGATGACAGCCACCCGTGGCGTGGTAAGCAGGCCACCATTCCGACCTTGCAAAGCGTTTTACAGCAATGGCCGCACACTTTTTTCTATATCGATATCAAATCTCCGGATGCCGATCCGACCGTGATGGGCCAGCGCCTGCTTGAAGTGTTAAAAACCACCGATAGCCTCGATCGCGTGCGGGTCTATTCCACCGAAGACCGCTATATCGCCGCCCTGCCGCCAGCCATCCCTCGCTTTGTCACTCGCAGTGAAACCCGCACCAGGCTTGCCAATATTTCGCTCAGCCATCAGTGCCAGCCAGCGAGTCAACGCGATGGTGAGCAGTGGTATGGCCTGGAGCTGAAGCGCAAAGTCGAGGTGGTGGAGAAATTCACCCTTGGCGAAGGGATCTCCCCGGCGACGCTCACCTGGGATAAAGAGGCAATGGATTGCTTCCGCTCGCAGGATAAAGCGCACATTATCTTCTTCGGCATCAACAGTGCGGAAGACTACCGCATGGCGATAGAACTGGGCGCCGACGGGGTGATGGTGGATTCTCCGGCGCAGGCGAAAAGCTGGCAGTAAGGGAGTCAACGGCTAAAAAGGCCGCGAAAGCGGCCTCACATTGCTGGCACGTTGTTGCCGGGTGGCGGCTGGCGCCTTACCCGGCCTACAAAACTGAAGCAGCAGGTCCGGCATGCGCAGCGCCGCCGGGCATTACAAAATACGCCGCTGCTGACGCTGCGCCTCGCGGGCGAGGCGCTTTTTACGCGCGTCGCACGGTTCCGGACAATCGCAGACTTTCTCCAGCCCCAGCGCGGAGATCCCACCGCAGCTGCCCTGGATGCTCTTGCGCTTCACCAGGTAGCCCAGCGACATGCCGAGGATCACCAGCGCAAAAATCACAAAGGTCGCGATAAATACCGTCAGCATCGTCAGCCTCCAAAGTCGTCGAGGAGAATATTCTCGTCCTCGACGCCCAGATCTTTGAGCATCTTAATTACCGCGGCGTTCATTACCGGCGGCCCACACATGTAGAACTCGCAGTCTTCCGGCGCCGGGTGATCGCGTAGATAGTTCTCGTACAGAACGTTATGGATAAAGCCGGTATGCCCGGTCCAGTTATCTTCCGGCAGCGGATCGGAGAGCGCGACGTGGAAGGTAAAGTTTGGATTGTCGCGCGCCAGCTGTTCAAACTCCTCATCGTAGAACATTTCGCGCAGCGAACGGGCGCCGTACCAGAAGCTGATTTTGCGCGTGCTGTGCAGGCGCTTGAGCTGGTCGAAAATATGCGAACGCATCGGCGCCATCCCGGCGCCGCCGCCGATAAACACCATCTCGGCGTCGGTTTCTTTAGCAAAGAACTCGCCAAACGGCCCGGAAATCGTCACCTTATCGCCCGGCTTCAGCGACCAGATATAGGATGACATGATCCCCGGCGGCGCATCCGGGACCTTCGGCGGCGGCGTCGCGATGCGCACGTTGAGCATAATGATGCCCTTCTCTTCCGGATAGTTAGCCATTGAGTAGGCGCGCAGGGTCGGCTCTTTCACCTCAGAGACATAGCGAAACAGGTTGAACTTATCCCAGTCTGAACGGTATTCATCGGGAACATCAAAATCTGCATAGGCTACTTTATGCGGCGGGCATTCAATCTGAATATAGCCCCCGGCGCGAAACGGCACCACCTCCCCCTCCGGGATCCGCAGCTTGAGCTCTTTAATGAAAGTGGCTTTGTTATCGTTAGAGATAACTTCACACTCCCATTTTTTGACGCCGAAAATCTCTTCCGGCAGTTCAATCTTCATGTTCTGCTTCACCGCCACCTGACAGGCCAGACGGCAACCGGCTTTGGCATCCCGCTTGGTAATATGCGAAAGCTCGGTCGGCAGGATATCCCCGCCGCCCTCTTTAACAGTTACCCGACACTGGCCGCAGGAGCCGCCGCCGCCGCAGGCGGAGGAGACGAAGATCCCGTTGCTGGACAGCGTGTTCAGCAGTTTGTCACCCGCCGGGGTGCGGATCTGTTTATCCGCTTCGTTATTGATCTCAATAACCACGTCGCCCGCGTTCACCAGCTTTGAGCGCGCAGCCAGGATAAGCCCCGACAGCACCAGCACAATCAGCGTGAACATCACGACGCCAAGAATAATTTCCATACTTATTCGCCCTTATAGCTGCACGCCGGAGAAGGACATAAAGCCCAGCGCCATTAGTCCGGTGGTGATAAAGGTGATCCCTAACCCGCGCAAACCGGCAGGCACGTTGGCGTACTTCATTTTTTCGCGGATCCCCGCCATCGCCACGATCGCCAGCATCCAGCCAATGCCGGAGCCGAAGCCGTAGACGATGGACTCCGGGAAGTTGTAATCGCGCTGCACCATGAACGACACGCCGCCGAAAATCGCACAGTTAACCGCAATCAGCGGCAGGAAGATGCCCAGCGCGTTGTACAGTGCCGGAAAATACTTATCGAGGATCATCTCGAGGATCTGCACCAGCGCGGCGATCACTCCGATAAAGGTGATGAAGTTAAGAAAGCTGAGATCCACCCCCTCAACCAGCGCGCCGTCGCGCAGCACCAGGTTATAGACCAGGTTATTGATTGGCACGGCAAGCCCCAGCACTACCGTCACCGCGACGCCGAGGCCGAAGGCGGTGGAGACCTTTTTCGACACCGCAAGAAAGGTGCACATCCCGAGGAAGAAGGCCAGCGCCATGTTCTCAACGAACACCGCGCGGACAAACAGGCTGATGTAATGAGCCATCACCGATTACTCCTTTTCCTGCTGCTCAGGCTTCCAGCTACGCAGGGCCCAGATCAGCAAACCGATAATGAAGAACGCGCTCGGCGCCAGCAGGAACAGGCCGTTCGGCTGATACCAGCCGCCGTTCTGCACCGTTTCCAGCACCGTGATACCGAACAGCTTGCCGCTACCGATAAGCTCGCGCAGGAAGCCGACGATAATCAGGATCGCGCCATAGCCGAGACCGTTGCCAATACCATCCATAAAGCTCGCCAGCGGCGGCGACTTCATGGCGTAGGCTTCGGCGCGGCCCATCACGATGCAGTTGGTGATGATAAGCCCGACGAATACCGACAGCTGTTTGGAGGTCTCATAGGCGAAAGCCCGCAGCAGCTGATCCACCACGATCACCAGCGAGGCGATGATCGCCATCTGCACGATGATGCGCACGCTATTGGGAATATGGTGGCGGATCATCGAGATAAACATGCTGGAGAACGCCGTCACCAGGGTCACCGCAATGGTCATCACGAAGGCGGTTTCCAGTTTGGTGGTTACCGCCAGTGCGGAGCAGACGCCCAGCACCTGCAGGGCGATGGGGTTATTGGCGATGAGCGGCCCCACCAGCACGCGCTTCACCTCTTTCATATCGCTCTGTTCAGCCATTATTCAGCTCTCCCTCACGAACCTTTTTCAGGAACGGACCAAAGCCCAGTTCGCCCATCCAGAAATCAAAGCTATGCTGTACGCCATTGGACGTCAGCGTGGCGCCGGATAAACCGTCAACCGCGTGGAGATCGCCTGCGCGCGCGCCGCCTTTCACCACCTTCAGCGCCGGCATGCCGTTGTCATCCAGCACCTGCTTGCCGACAAACTGCTGGCGCCAGTTCGGGTTTTCCACCTCGCCGCCCAGCCCCGGCGTTTCGCCCTGATCGTAGTAAGTAATGCCTTTTACCGTGCGGCCATCGACGTCCAGCGCCACGAAGGCATACATCATCGACCACAGGCCGTTGCCATAAATGGGCAGCACCACCTGCTCAATCTTCTGCTGCGCGTCGCGCACCAGGTAAATTTCCGCCAGATTACTGCGTCGCTTTATACCAGCCGGATCCTGACTGGCATCCAGGGCCATACTCTGCTGCGGATCCTTCAGCGCCTGAGCCTGATTAAATTTACCCGGGTCTTTCTCCAGCAGTTCTCCGGTGGCCAGATTCACCAGTCGCGGGGTAATGCGCGCCGCGAAGGTGTCCGCTACCGCATCCGCATCCATACCGGGGTGCATCAGCCCTGACACTGCCAGGATATTGCGCTGCTTATCCAACGCCCGCTGCGCCTGCTGGCGGGATTTCAGCCCCACGGCCGAGCCCGCCACCACGATGGAGCAGACCAGACAAAGCACCAGCACCACCAGCAGCGTTTTGCCGATGCTATCGTTACTTTTCTTCTCAGCCACGCGACTTCCTCCGCTTAATATTGGCCTGCACCACCAGATAATCGAACAGCGGTGCGAAGAGGTTGGCGAAGAGGATCGCCAGCATCATCCCTTCCGGATAAGCCGGGTTCACCACGCGGATCAGCACGCACATCACGCCGATCAGCACGCCGTAACTCCATTTCCCTTTATCGGTAAACGAGGCGGATACCGGGTCCGTCGCCATAAACATCATCCCGAAGGCGAAACCGCCGAGCACCAGATGCCAGTACCATGGCATAGCGAACATCGGGTTGGTGTCGGAGCCGATAACGTTAAACAGGGTGGCGGTGGCGATCATGCCGATCATTACCCCGGCGACGATGCGCCAGGACGCGACGCGGCCAAAGAGGATGATCGCCCCGCCGATGAAGATCATCAGCGTTGACACTTCGCCAATTGAGCCGGGAATATTGCCGAGGAAGGCGTCCATCCAGCTCACCGGCACGCCAGTCGCCACGTTCACCAGCGCTTCACCGCCGCCGCTGGCCCACTGGGAGAGCGGCGTGGCGCCGGAGAAACCGTCCGCCGCGGTCCATACGAGATCGCCGGAAATCTGCGCCGGATAGGCGAAGAACAGGAACGCGCGCCCCGCCAGCGCCGGGTTGAGGAAGTTGCGCCCGGTGCCGCCGAAAATCTCTTTGGCGATCACCACGCCGAAGGAGATCCCCAGCGCCGCCTGCCACAGCGGCAGCGTGGGCGGCACAATCAACGCGAAGAGAATAGAGGTAACGAAAAAACCTTCGTTAATCTCATGCTTGCGCACAATCGCGAACAGCACCTCCCAGAAGCCGCCGACGATAAAGACGGTGAGGTAGATAGGCAGGAAAAATACCGCGCCCAGGGTCATCATGCTCAGCCAGCCGGCGTCGGCACTGAAGCTGACGCCTAACCACTGGGCGACGCTGTAGTGCCAGTTGTTGGCGATCGCCTGCTGCAGCTGTTCGGCGCCGTATAGCTTGTGCAGCGCCGGAATGGTCTGCAGCCCAACGTTGTACATGCCCCAGAACATCGCCGGGAATACGGCAAACCACACGAGGATCATCATCCGCTTCAGGTCGATGGCGTCGCGCACGTGCGCCGCGCTGCGGGTTACCTGGCCCGGCGTGTAGAAGATGGTCGCCGCCGCCTCATACAGCGGGTAATATTTTTCCAGCTTGCCGCCATGCGTGAAATGCGGCTCAAGTTTCTCAATCAGGTGCTTTAAGCCCATCTCTTATCCTTCCTGCTCAATCCGGGTTAACACGCTGCGCAGCGCCGGGCCATATTCATACTTTCCAGGGCAAACATAGGTGCACAGCGCCAGATCTTCTTCATCCAGCTCCAGACAGCCCAGCGCCTGAGCGCTGTCGGTGTCTCCGGCCAGCAGATCGCGCAGCAGTATGGTCGGCAGGATATCCAGAGGCATCACCCGCTCGTAGTTGCCGATCGGCACCATCGCCCGCTCGCCGCCGTTGGTATCGGTGGAAAAATGAAAGCGCTTGCGCTTGAAGAAATGGCCCAGCGTGGTGCGGGTAATCGAGAATTTCTCTTTGCCCGGCATCACCCAGCCGAAGAGCTCTTTTTCCCGCCCTTCTTTGACCACGCTCACCTGCAGATGGAAGCGCCCCAGGAAGGCGTGAGGGCCATGGGCGCGGGCGCCGCTAAGCACCGAGCCGGAAATGACCCTGTTTTCCCCCTCCTGCAGCTCACCTGCCAGCAGATCCTCCAGGCTGGCGCCGAGCGTCGTTTTGACCAGCCGCGGAGATGTTACCTGCGGGCCGCCGAGCGCAATTATCCGTTCGCAGTAGAGCTCCCCGTCGAGGAAAAGCTTACCAATGGCGATCGCGTCCTGATAATTGAGGTGCCAGACCTGCTTATTCAGGCTCACCGGCTCCAGAAAGTGAATATGCGTTCCCGGCAGCCCCGCCGGGTGCGGCCCGCTGAACTGATTGAAACAAACCTGGCCGAGAGGATGACCGCCCAGCTTGCCGCCGCTGGGCTGGCAGACGTGCACTTTCCCGTCGGTCAAGCGCGTGAGCACGGTAAGACCGGCGTCGAAGGCGGCACGTTCGGCCAGAATAATCGGCTGCGGCTCCGCCGCCAGCGGATTGGTGTCCATGGCGTTAACAAAGATAGCGGCGGGCGTGCTCCCCGGGAGCGGCGTTTTGCTGAACGGTCGGGTACGCAGCGCCGTCCATTGGCCCGACGCCAGCAGCTGCTGCTGTACGGTGTCGCGCGGCAGTTCGGCCAGCGCGTCCGCGGCGTAACGGGTAAACGCCACCGCGTCATTGCCCTCGATATCAATCACCACCGACTGCAACACGCGCCGTTCGCCGCGGTGGATCGCGCTGACGATCCCGCTCGCCGGGGCGGTAAAGCAGACGCCAGGGATCTTTTTATCTTCGAACAGGATCTGACCTTTTTTGACCCGATCGCCTTCTTTAACCGCCATCGCGGGGCGCATGCCAACGTACTCTTCGCCGAGTAGCGCGACGCGCTTCACCGCTGGCGCGGGAGAAATCTGCTGTAATGGCATGCCAGCTATGGGCAAATCCAGCCCTTTCGTGATTTTAATCATATCGTTAGCAGGTATCCGTAACCTCAACCCCGACGCAGGTCAGGGCCAGCTTATTGACAGAATGGCAGAGAAGAAAGGGCGAAACGGCGCCAGTAGCGCTCAGGACGGAAGAGAAGCATCCTTTCTTACTCTGATGATGAACCGGCGCAAGTGTAACATTTCGTGAGCGGCGGCTGTAGCGCAAGGGGCGATAAGTGCTTCTAAAATGCGAGCTATTGCGCAAAGTTCTCACTGTGTTTTCGTCGCTGGCAGGGTATAAAGTGAGGCTGATTTGTAAACGCCGCCACGTCGCCCTTGCGAAAAAATGCCGTGATGCTAATGTGAGCGCTCTAAATCCAGAAAACTCTGATTTCGGGTCTCTCTTGCCGTCCTGGCAATGTGGCTATTTTGTTTTATCAAGGAACAAGCAGTATGCGCAAAATCGCATTATTTATTGCGATGCTTCTGTTGCCGTGCGTGTCATTTGCCGGGCTGCTCAGCAGCAACAGCCCGACAACGCCGGTAAGCAAAGAATATAAGCAGCAATTAATGGGTTCACCGGTTTACATTGAGATCTTTAAAGAAGAGCGCATGCTCGACCTTTACGTCAAAATGGGTGAGACCTACCAGCTCCTCGACAGCTACCGGATCTGCAACTACTCCGGTGGCCTCGGTCCGAAACAGCGCCAGGGCGATTTCAAGAGTCCGGAAGGGTTCTATAACGTCACCCGCAGCCAGCTCAAACCCGACAGCCGCTTCTATAAAGCGATTAACATCGGCTTCCCGAACGCCTACGATCGCGCCCATGGTTATGAAGGGAAATACCTGATGATCCACGGCGACTGCGTCTCAGTCGGCTGCTACGCCATGACCGACAGCGGTATCGATGAGATCTTCCAGTTCGTGACCGGCGCCTTAGTCTTCGGCCAGCCAAGCGTGCAGGTGAGTATCTATCCGTTCCGCATGACCAACGCCAACATGGAACGCCACAAATACTCCTACTACGCGGATTTCTGGAAACAGCTCAAGCCTGGCTATGACTATTTCCAGCAGACCCACAAACCGCCGGTCGTATCAGTGACCGACGGCCGCTATGTGGTGAGCAAGCCGCTCAGCCACGAGGTTGTCCAGCCGCAGCTGGCCTCAAACTACACGCTCCCCGAGACAAAATAACGCCCACTCGCCTGGCATGATCTTATGCCAGGTTTCATTGGCCGTCAGCGGCTGCGTGGCGATAACCGTGACCACATCGTTGGGTGTGGTCTCGCGTTGAAAGTCGATCTCCACATCCTGGTCCAGCAGTTTTGCCACGCCGAACGGCGCTCGCCGGGTGATCCAGTGCAGATTGGTCGAGCAGAACGCCATTACGTAGCGCCCGTCCGACAGCAGCATGTTGAACACCCCTTTCTCACGTAGTTCACCCGCGAGGGTGGCGATATACTTGAAAACGCCCAGCATATTGCCCGGCGTGCGCGGATAGCGCTCGGTTAAACGGTGCAGCAGCCAGCAAAACGCTTTTTCACTGTCGGTTTCACCTACCGGATGAAAATTACCGGTTTTCAGTGACTTATAGCCTTTTAGCTGCCCATTGTGCGCATAGGTCCAGTTGCGCCCCCACAGTTCGCGGGTGAAGGGATGGGTGTTCTCCAGGGCCACCCTCCCGCGGTTGGCCTGACGAATATGGGCGACGACGGAACAGGACTTAATGGGGTAATCCTGAACCAGTTTCGCGATCGGCGACTGAAAGCTCGGCTGGGGATCCTTGAATGTGCGACAGCCTTTACCTTCATAGAAGGTAATGCCCCAGCCGTCTTTATGCGGCCCCGTCCCGCCGCCGCGCTGCACCAGCCCGGTAAAGCTAAAACAGATATCGGTTGGCACATTGGCGCTCATCCCGAGCAGTTCGCACATAGATCACCTCACCCTCACAAATCACGACGGCGCCGGAGCGAGGCTACCGTCAACAGTACACACTCACCTGCCTGTTAGCCTTTCGCCATCTCTTTTTCGATCAGCATAATCAGGATGTGGATCACTTTAATATGGATCTCCTGGATGCGGTCGGCGTAGCCAAAGTGCGGCACGCGAATTTCAACATCAGCGCTACCGGCCATTTTACCGCCGTCTTTACCGGTCAGGGTGATCACTTTCATCCCCTGCGCCCGCGCGGCCTCAATGGCCTTAATCACGTTGCCGGAGTTGCCAGACGTGGAGATACCGAGCAGCACATCGCCTGCGCGGCCAACGGATTCAACGTAGCGGGAGAACACATACTCATAGCCAAAATCATTGCTCACGCAGGAGAGGTGGCTGACGTCGGAGATCGCGATGGCCGGGTAACCCGGGCGGTTTTCGCGATAACGTCCGGTCAGCTCTTCCGCAAAATGCATCGCATCGCAATGGGAACCGCCGTTACCGCAGGACAGCACTTTCCCACCCGCCTTAAAGCTATCCGCCAGCAGGACAGCGGCACGCTGGATAGCATGGATATTGGCTTCGTCCTGCAGAAAGTTAGCCAGCGTTTCCGCGGCTTCGTTCAGTTCGTTACGAATAAGATCCTGGTACATGAGGATAATCCTTCAGTATGAGTGGAATAACCCCGGCAGTGTACCGGATAGCCGTCGAAGCGAGAAGCAGCAGGCAGCGTTATCCCTCGCTCTTTTGATTTTATGTGCCGCTTTTGCATACAACAATGTGAGCAAGGTTGTAATTATTTTGTAAACACATTGCTAAATAAAAACGCATGCACTACAACCAATACATCACAAGTGGTCAGACCTCCTACAAGCTCAGGGAGCATTTCTCTATGATGATTTTGAGTATTGTTGCAACCGTCGTTTTACTCGGCGCGCTCTTCTATCACCGGGTCAGCCTGCTGCTCAGCAGCGTGATTTTGCTCGCCTGGACCGCGGCGCTCGGCGCGGCCGGAGTGTGGAATATCTGGCTGCTGCTGCCGCTGGCGATCATACTGTTGCCGTTTAACTTTGCGCCTATGCGTAAATCCATGATTTCCGCACCGGCGTTTCGCACATTCCGCAAGGTGATGCCGCCGATGTCGCGCACGGAAAAAGAAGCCATCGACGCCGGCACCACCTGGTGGGAAGGCGATCTGTTTCGCGGCAATCCTGACTGGCAAAAGTTACATAACTATCCGCAGCCGCGGCTGACCGCCGAAGAACAAGCTTTCCTCGACGGCCCAGTTGAAGAAGCCTGCCGGATGGCTAACGACTTCGCCATCACCCACGAAATGGCCGATTTGCCGCCGGAGCTGTGGGCCTATCTGAAAGAGCACCGCTTCTTCGCGATGATCATTAAGAAAGAGTATGGCGGACTTGAGTTCTCCGCTTACGCTCAGGCACGAGTACTGCAGAAACTCTCTGGCGTCTCCGGCATCCTGGCGATCACCGTCGGCGTCCCGAACTCGCTGGGCCCGGGCGAACTGCTGCAGCATTACGGTACCGAAGAACAGAAGAATCATTATCTGCCGCGTCTGGCACGCGGCCTGGAAATCCCTTGCTTCGCTCTCACCAGCCCGGAAGCGGGCTCTGACGCCGGCGCCATCCCGGATACCGGCGTGGTGTGCATGGGCGACTGGCAGGGTCAACAGGTGCTGGGGATGCGCCTGACCTGGAACAAACGTTATATCACGCTGGCGCCTATCGCCACCGTGCTGGGGCTGGCTTTCAAACTCTCTGACCCGGATCGTTTGCTGGGCGGAGAAGAAGAGCTGGGTATCACCTGCGCGCTGATCCCCACCTCCACCCCGGGCGTGGAAATCGGCCGTCGCCACTTCCCGCTGAACGTGCCGTTCCAGAACGGTCCAACCCGCGGCAAAGATATCTTCGTGCCTATCGATTACATCATCGGCGGCCCAAGCATGGCCGGTCAGGGCTGGCGCATGCTGGTTGAATGTCTATCGGTCGGCCGCGGTATTACTCTGCCGTCCAACGCCACCGGTGGTCTGAAATCCGTTGCCATGGCGACTGGCGCTTACGCCCATATTCGCCGCCAGTTCAAAATCTCCATCGGCAAAATGGAAGGGATTGAAGAGGCGCTGGCGCGTATCGCCGGTAACGCCTATGTGATGGACGCTGCGGCGTCGCTGATCACCTACGGCATCATGCTCGGCGAGAAACCTGCAGTGCTGTCCGCTATCGTGAAATATCACTGCACCCACCGCGGCCAGCGCTCCATTATCGACGCGATGGATATTACCGGCGGGAAAGGCATTATGCTGGGCGAAGGCAACTTCCTCGCCCGGGCCTATCAGGGCGCGCCTATCGCCATCACCGTGGAAGGCGCAAACATTTTGACCCGCAGCATGATGATCTTCGGTCAGGGGGCGATTCGCTGCCATCCGTACGTACTGGAGGAGATGGCCGCCGCGCAGAATAATGACCTGAACGCCTATGACAAGCTGCTGTTCAAACACATCGGCCATGTCGGCAGTAATAAAGTGCGGAGTTTCTGGCTGGGCCTGACCGGCGGGCGCACCAGCAGCGCGCCGACTCGTGACGCCACCCGTCGCTACTATCAGCAAATGAATCGTCTGAGCGCCAACCTGGCACTGCTGTCAGACGTCTCAATGGCGGTGCTCGGCGGCAGCCTCAAGCGACGCGAACGTATCTCCGCCCGTCTGGGGGATGTGTTAAGCCAGCTGTACCTGGCCTCGGCGGTGCTGAAACGCTATGACGATGAAGGACGCAATGAAGCCGATCTGCCGCTGGTTCACTGGGGGGTACAGGACGCGCTGCACCAGGCCGAGCAAGCCATTGACGATCTGTTGGACAATTTCCCGAACCGTCTGGTGGCAGGCGTAATGCGCCTGGTCATCTTCCCGACCGGCCGTCATCATCATGCGCCGTCGGATAGGCTGGACCACCAGGTCGCCAAAATTCTGCAGGTGCCCAGCGCCACGCGCTCCCGCATCGGTCGCGGTCAGTATCTGACGCCGAGCGAGCATAACCCGGTAGGCCTGCTGGAAGAGGCCCTGCTGGAAGTGATGGCGGCCGATCCTATCCACCAGCGGATCTGCAAAGAGTTGGGTAAAAATCTGCCGTTCACCCGTCTGGATGAGCTGGCCCACAACGCGCTGGCCAAAGGATTAATCAGTCAGGATGAGGCCGCCATTCTTACCCGTGCAGAGCATAGCCGTCTGCGCAGCATTAACGTCGACGACTTTGCGCCAGAGGAGCTGGCGACAAAGCCGGTAAAGCTGCCGGAAAAAGTTCGTAAAGTTGAAGCTGCATAATAAAACCACTACCACATCACACGCCGGGCGGGGAACTTTCCCCGCCTTTTTTTCGCCCTCTCCTCCCCTTTCGTTTCCATCAGTAGCATTTTTTTAACAAAATATTCCGCGGACCGCCGCGCGGCTGATATGGTGTTACAGTTAACCTAACCCCCTCATGAGAATGGAGTTGACCATTGTGCCTGGCCTGAAAATTTCGCTGTTGCAACAACCGCTGGTCTGGATGGACGGCCCTGCCAACCTGCGCCATTTTGATCGCCAACTGGAAGGAATCACCGGGCGCGATGTGATTGTTTTACCAGAGATGTTTACCACCGGCTTTGCCATGGAAGCGGCAAAACAGTCTTTACCCGAGGCCGACGTGGTGGAGTGGATGCATGCCCGGGCTGCGCAATCCCAGGCGCTGATTGCCGGCAGCGCTGCGCTGCAAACTGAACACGGCGCTGTTAACCGCTTCCTGCTGGTCGAGCCTGACGGTACGGTGCACCATTATGATAAACGGCACCTGTTCCGTATGGCCGATGAACATCATCACTATGAGGCCGGAAACCAGCGCGTGGTCTTTGAATGGCGTGGATGGCGGATCCTGCCGCTGGTCTGTTACGACCTGCGCTTTCCGGTATGGTCGCGTAATCAGAACGACTATGATTTGGCGCTGTATGTCGCCAACTGGCCGGCGCCGCGCTCGCTGCACTGGCAGTCGCTGCTGATCGCCCGCGCGATTGAAAACCAGGCCTATGTCGCCGGCTGTAACCGGGTTGGCACTGACGGCAACGGCCATCATTACCGCGGCGATAGTCGGATTATCAATCCCCAGGGGGAGATTATCGCCACCGCCGATCCGCATCAGGCCACTCGTCTTGATGCCGAGCTGTCGCTGAGCGCCCTTCAGGAATATCGTGAAAAATTCCCCGCCTGGCGCGATGCCGATCCTTTCACGATCGGCTAATCACCCTTCGGGAGCCGCTGCGCTCCCTTTTTATTCCACCACGATCCGCACAGCACAGTAGACCAATAACGCTGCCAGCATCCAGTTCAGTTGCCGCCCGTACAGCAAAAACAGGCGCTGAAACAGATGCCCCGCCAGCGCCCAGCACAGATTTCCCAGCGCGCCAATCGCCGCCAGCAGCAGACTCACGCTGATAAGCCAAACAGGCTCGCGAGTAACGGGCAGAACAAAGGTAGAGAGCGCGGTGATGCCATACAGAATAATTTTAACGTTGACGAACTGCAGCCCCAGACTTGCCCAAAAGCCTACCGGTTCTACACTCGGCGTCCCTGTCGCCGGTTTGCTTTTGGCAATCTGCCAGGCCAGCCACAGGATGTACGCCGCGCCAATCCATCCCAATACCAGGGTAAAGCGTGAGTCGAGTTCAACCAGCGAAAAGGTTAAAGCCGCGCAAATCAGCATAGTGATAATAAACCCGACGCTCATCCCGGCCAGCACCCGCAGGCTGCGGCGTAGACCATGGGAGGTGACGCTGCTCAGCGCCAGGATATTGTTGGGCCCGGGTGTCAGGGCGGTGATCAAAGTGTAAGTTAAAAAGGCGCTAATCAGGGTAGGTGTCACGGGTTTTCTCCTCTTGTCTGGCAGACACTACCCGAAGCTGATAATTTAAAAAAATGAATATTTTTTCATTCTCGCTTCGATAATATCGATACAAAGAGGAAATATGGATCTGCGACGCTTCATCACCTTCAAAACTGTTGTCGAAGAAGGTTCCTTTCTGCGCGCGGCGCAGAAACTATGCTGCACTCAGTCCACCGTGACTTTTCATATCCAGCAGCTGGAGCAGGAGCTTGCCATTCCGCTGTTTGAGAAAATCGGCCGGCGGATGTGTCTCACCGCCGCCGGTAAGAAGGTCCTGCCGCATGTCTACGACCTGACTAAAGTGATGGCCTCGATTCGTCAGGCGGCACGCCAGGACGATGAGCCCGGCGGCGAACTTCGCGTCGCCACTGGCGAAACGCTGCTGGCGTATAAAATGCCGCGGGTGCTGCAGCGTTTTAAGCAACGCGCTCCGAAAGTGCGCCTGTCGCTGCAGTCGCTCAACTGCTACAGCATCCGCGATGCGTTGCTTGCCGACGAGGTCGATTTGGGGGTGTTTTACCGGGTGGGTAACGATGACGCGCTCACGATAATGGAGCTTGGCCAGCAGTCGCTGACGCTGGTCGCATCGGTCGAGCAGGCGCCGGTAGACTTCATGCGCCCGCGGCAGCATATCCCGCTGAGCTTTATCATCAACGAACCCCAGTGCGTGTTCCGGCAGATTTTTGAAAGCACCCTGCGCCAGCGCGAAATTACTCTGGAGAACACCATTGAGCTGTGGAGTATTGAGAGTATCAAGCAGTGCGTGGCGGGAAATCTGGGAGTGAGTTTTCTGCCACGCTTTGCGGTGGAGGACGAGCTCAAGCGCGGGACGCTGGTTGAGCTGCCATTCAGCGAGACGCCGTTGACGATCCATGCGCTCTGCGCCCACCATGCCGGGAAGGCTATCAGTCCGGCGATGCGGGTATTTATGCAGTGCATGCAGGAGGAACAAGAGGCGCGCTGAAATTCGGCGACGAAAACGACGAAAGCCTGAATCATTGCTAACTCAGGCTTTCTGAATAGTGGCGGAACGGACGGGACTCGAACCCGCGACCCCCTGCGTGACAGGCAGGTATTCTAACCGACTGAACTACCGCTCCGCGTTGTTGTTCCGTTGGGAACGAGGCGAATATTACGGATTCCCCTCTACCCCGTCAACGCTTTTTCTACCATTTTGAATCGTTTGCTGCAAAAATCACCCAACCGCCTACTTTTAATTCATTTTAGTGGCTATCAGGCACGCCACAGGCAGCTTCCGCCTTTCTTTTGTACCAGGTCGAGGCGGGATTCATGGTTCGCCAGTTCTTCATCTGAGGCATAAACCACGCGTAACTGACTGCCGGCGCGGACGACGCGCTGAATTCCCATCTCTCCCGCCTGCTGCTGGCTTTCGCCTTCCATAGAGAACGCCATTGAAGTCTGGCCGCCGGTCATCATCAAATAGACATCGGCAAGGATCTGGGCATCGAGCAACGCCCCGTGCAGCGTACGCTTGCTGTTGTCTATTTCGTAACGCGAACATAGCGCATCGAGGCTGTTGCGCTTGCCAGGAAACATTTTCCGCGCCAGCGCCAAACTGTCGGTGATTTTACAAAAGGTCTCGGTTTTTCCGATGCCGCGGTTTAGCTTACTGAATTCATAATCCATAAAGCCGATATCGAACGAGGCGTTATGGATCACCAGCTCCGCGCCGCGGATGTAATCCATAAACTCATCAGCCACGTCGGCAAAGGTAGGTTTATCCAGCAGGAACTCATCGGCGATCCCGTGTACGCCGAATGCTTCAGGATCCACCAGCCGATCGGGCTTCAGATAGACGTGAAAATTGTTACCGGTCAGGCGGCGGTTGATCACCTCCACGGCGCCGATCTCAATGATCTTGTGTCCTTCGTAGTGTGCCCCGATCTGGTTCATACCGGTGGTTTCGGTATCGAGAACAATCTGGCGCGTAATTGCAGTGCTCATAGCGGTCATTTATGTCAGACTTATCGTTTACAAATCGATTTCAATTACAGGAAGTCTACCAGAGATGCTCAAACAGGTAGAAATTTTCACCGACGGCTCTTGCCTGGGTAATCCAGGACCTGGCGGCTACGGCGCCATCATGCGCTACCGCCAGCACGAAAAAACCTTCAGCGCTGGCTACCGTCTGACCACCAATAACCGCATGGAACTGATGGCGGCAATTGTTGCCCTGGAAGCGTTAAAAGAGCATTGCGAAGTGGTGCTCAGCACTGACAGCCAGTATGTTCGTCAGGGGATCACCCAGTGGATCCACAACTGGAAAAAGCGCGGCTGGAAAACGGCAGAGAAAAAGCCGGTGAAAAATGTCGACCTCTGGCAGCGGCTGGACGCCGCGCTTGGCCAGCATAAAATTAAATGGGAATGGGTAAAGGGCCATGCCGGCCATCCTGAAAATGAACGCTGCGACGAGCTGGCGCGCGCGGCGGCCTCCCACCCCACACTGGACGATGTCGGCTACCTGCCTGAGAGTTAATTCTGCCCTTTGCGCCACTGCCGGGTGGCGCCCACCGCCGGCCGCAGCTGAGTTTTCGCTTTGCCGGATTTCATCGGATTGAGCGTCAGCGGAATGGTCCGTTTGCGGGCGACAATCAATTGCAAACAGCCCAGCGCCGGCAGATGGGTGCTCAACAATTTGCCGCCATGGCGCGACCAGGGCAAAACCTGGTAACGTCCATAGTGCAGCACTTCAAAGTTGAGCAGCGCCAGCCAGTCCAGCTGGCGCATCAGCGTAAACATACGGCTATTATAAGGCGTTCCTTTGCGCAGGACCGGCACCAGCTTACGCAACCCCATCAGGCTGACCGGATTAAACCCGGTCAGGATCATCCAGCCATCATCGATCAGTACACGATCGGCTTCCCGCAGCAGACGATGCGGATCGCTACACCACGGCAGGGTGTGCGCCAGCAGGCAGGCGTCAACGGACTTTTCGGCAAAGGGTAAATGCAGCGGGTCAGCCCGGACCTGCATTGGATTTCCCGCCAGCGAGACATTCACCTGGTGCGAGATGGCGCAAGCTTCGGTATTGATTTCCGCGCTCAGATTGCCAATCTTAAGCAGATGAAAGCCATATAATTTAGCCAGCCACGGTTTCATCTGCTGCTCCAGCGTTTCGCGATAGTATTCGCCCCACGGCATACTGGACCAATGCTCAGGCGCTGTCACTGTGTGAGGTATCCTTGCCGGCTTCATTGCCACCTTCCGCTACGCTTTAGAGGTAATTTATGAATCTTATCAGTATTCCCGCGTTTCAGGACAACTACATCTGGGTTCTCAGTGAGAATAACGGCCGCTGCATCATCGTAGATCCAGGCGAAGCCGCGCCGGTTCTGGCAGCCATCGAGGAAAACCAGTGGCAGCCCGAGGCTATTTTATTGACCCATCATCATCAGGATCACGTCGGCGGCGTAAAACAATTACGTGAAAAATTCCCTTCTATAGTGGTTTACGGGCCGGCGGAAACCCAGGATAAAGGCGTCACTCAGGTGGTAGGCGATGGCGATCGGCTGTCAATTCTCGGGCACGATTTTTCCATTTTCTCTACGCCAGGTCACACATTAGGACATATCTGTTACTACAGCGAACCTTATCTGTTCTGTGGCGATACGATGTTTTCCGGCGGCTGCGGAAGGCTGTTCGAAGGTACAGCAGAGCAGATGTATCAATCATTTATGAAAATTAACGCCCTTCCTGAAGAAACCCTCATATGTTGCGCACATGAATATACGTTAGCGAATATGAAGTTTGCATTGAGTATCCTGCCAGATGATAGGGACATAAACGATTACTATCATAAAGTTAATGAGTTACGTGCAAAAAAACAAAAAACACTACCCGTAACTCTGAAAAATGAGCGGCGTATAAATTTATTTTTACGCGTAAATGATATTGATTTAATTGACAAAATTAACAAAGAAACAAATTTGCAACACTCTGTGGCGCGATTTGCATGGTTAAGGTCAAAGAAAGATGACTTCTGATATTTAATTCTTGTCATCGGCCAACTTCGCCGTTATCCTTGGTCGTCTTTTAAGCAACTATTGACACACACATGAAGGCACGAGCGATATTACTCGCCTCTGTCCTGCTGGTGGGGTGCCAGGCGTCTAAGCACGATGGCACCGTCGAACAGCGAGCACAGAGCCTTTCTGCGGCTGGTCAAGGGGAAGCAGGCAAGTTCACAAGTCAAGCGCGCTGGTTAGATGATGGAACCTTCTACGCGCAAGACCAGGATCTGTGGACTTCCATAGGCGACGAGCTAAAGATGGGAATACCGGATAATCCCCGGATTCGCGAACAGAAACAGAAGTACTTAAGAAATAAGAGCTATCTCCACGATGTAACTTTACGGGCAGAGCCGTATATGTACTGGATAGCCGGGCAGGTTAAGAAACGTAACATGCCAATGGAACTGGTATTACTACCCATAGTGGAGAGCGCTTTTGACCCACACGCGACGTCTGGCGCCAATGCCGCAGGCATTTGGCAGATCATTCCGAGCACAGGGCGCAATTATGGTTTAAAACAGACCCGCAGTTACGATGCGCGTCGTGATGTCGTCGCATCTACTACCGCGGCGCTGGACATGATGCAACGTCTGAACAAAATGTTCGACGGCGACTGGTTGTTAACGGTCGCAGCCTATAACAGCGGCGAAGGCCGGGTCATGAAGGCAGTAAAAGCGAACCGTTCGCGTGGCAAACCCACCGATTTCTGGTCGCTGTCTCTGCCGCATGAAACGAAAATCTACGTCCCGAAAATGCTGGCATTGAGCGACATTCTCAAAAACAGCAAACGTTACGGCGTAAAGCTGCCTACGGCTGATGAAAGCCGTGCGCTGGCGCGCGTTCGCCTCGACAGTCCGGTTGATATTTCTCAGCTCGCGGACATGGCCGGTATGCCGGTCAGCAAGCTGAAGACGTTCAATGCGGGCGTAAAAGGGTCAACGCTGGGCGCGAGCGGGCCAAAGTACGTCATGGTGCCGCAGAAGCACGCCGCACAGCTGCGTGAATCGCTGGCCTCTGGCGACATTGCCGCCGTGCAGCCGACGCAGCTCGCGGACAATACGCCGCTGACCAGCCGTAGCTATAAGGTGCGTTCCGGCGACACCATTTCCGGGATAGCTTCCCGTCTTGGTGTGACGACCCGCGATCTGCAGCAGTGGAATAACCTGCGCGGCTCTGGATTAAAGGTTGGGCAGAATCTGGTTATTGGCGCAGGCAGCAGCGCCCAGCGTCTGGCGAACAACAGCGATAGCATCACCTATCGCGTTCGCAAAGGCGATTCGCTGTCGAGCATCGCCAAACGTCACGGCGTTAATATTCGCGACGTGATGCGCTGGAACAGCGATACCGACAACCTGCGCCCAGGCGATCAGCTAACGTTGTTTGTGAAAAACAGCGATCGACCAGAGTCCTGATACCTCTGGTTCGACAAAAAGGCACCGACTTCCCCGGTGCCTTTTTTATTGGCTAAATTAAACCGCTTTATGCGCTTCGAACAGAATGGTATCGCTGGTAAACGATCCGTCCTCCTGTAACTCGAAGTACGCTTTGACCTCCGCCGAAGCGCTCTGCTGATATAAGCGAATCGCCTCCACCAGCGACTCAGGAGTACGCATCCGCGCCACCCATGAACTGAACTCCAGCGGCAGGCGATCGGTCAACAACTGGTTAACCACCAGCCCCGCTTCAGTCGCCAGCGTCAACCACTCGCCGCTGGAATAATTACGCACATGCGAGGTGTCGCGCAGGGCTTCCACCGTCTGCAGCCAGACATCACGTACCGGATGACCCGGCGACATCACGTCCATCACGATAATCACCCCGCCCGGCTTGAGAACACGTTTCACCTCACGCAGCGCCTGGCCAACGTCATGCCAGTGGTGCGCGGAGTAGCGGCTAATCACCACATCAAAGCTGGCATCAGCGAACGGCAGCGTTTCGGCGTACCCCTGCTGGGTCACGATATTGCTAAAACCTTTCTCCTTTGCCGCGGCGGCAACGACCTCCAGCATCTGGCTCGATAAATCATAGGCGGTCACCTCGGCAACCTGTCCCGCCGCGGTAAAGCTGGCGTGCCCTGCCCCGCAGCCCATATCCAGCACTTTCGCCTGAGGAAAATCAGCCAGCCGTTCCGCCAGCCGCTGCAGATCGCGACCAGAGGCGTGTACGGCGCTGGTCAGATAGGCGCTGGCCTGGGAGCCGAACTGCTTTTCGACGTTGTCATGGTGAGAGCGTGTTGTCATGTTGTCTTGTCCTTACGGTTTTTTTTGAGTAATAAAAGGCAGCACCATGCATGCGCAGGCCTGCCCCATGGCAGGCCTGACCAACCTTAAATTAATCAGGCTTGCCGGGACTGAATTCGACTAGTAGCGGGTTGTGGTCGGAGGCGCGGGTCACCAGCACGGAAGCATCGTGCACGCTTAACCCACGGTAGAACACAAAATCGAGGGGACGACCAAACGCGCGGCGGCGCTGATCGTCTGAGAAACGAACTTCGCGTAACGACATCTCACGCGCAAAGCGGTACAGCGCATTCATCCGCGGCCGGCTCCAGGCATTGAAGTCGCCGGCCATGATCACCGGCCCGCTGTGATGGGCGATCTGATCGCCAATTGGCAGCAGCTGTTTGCTGTAGACGTCGACGCCAAGGCTAAAGTTGACGGCATGGATATTGACTACCATCAACAACCGCGCATCCGGCAGCGGATAAACGGTCACTAACGCCGATTTCGGCAATCGCAAAATAGGCTCGCGCTCGCGCAGCGGACAGCAATAGATGGGGTGCGCGGAGGCCAGCGTCATTACGCCGGAAGGATGCTGCGGCAATACCAGCGCCGGCACCTGATCGGCGGCCAGATAGTTTGAAGTCGCGAACCGGACCAGTTCTGGGGTAGTTTGCGCCTCCTGCAACAGGACCAAATGCGCATCTTTGCCGAAATTTTTGAGGACCGACTGCCACTCTGCGCGCTGCTGCTTGAAGATATTCCATACCAGCACGCGGATCTTCTCATCGCTGCTTAATGGCGTACCGGCGGGATAAACCGGACTCACGCCCGCAAACGCCCCCGGAGGCAATATTCTCTCCGCAGGTTGTCCGGCGACATAGCGCATGGCGTAGGTGTTCTTTCGCAATTTGGGCATTAATCCTCGATAACAGAAACCAGCCCGACGACGACTGGTTATTCTGTTATAGGGATTTTCCCATACACTTTCAATGCAAATTGCGAGAAACCCTTAGCCTTCGGGAGAAAGCGCTGCCGAACGGCGTGGCAATTTATCTAAACGTCCGCTCAGGACCACCAACAGCAAAGCGACCAGCACAATCATCGCGCCAATCCACGGCGTCTGCGCCAGACCGTACCGCTCGACCGTCTGTCCGCCGACGATGGACCCCAGAGCAATGCCGACGTTAAAGGCGGCAATATTCAGGCCGGAAGCGACGTCGACGGCGCCAGGCGTGTACTGTTCGGCTTTTTGCACCACATAGACCTGCAGACCCGGCACGTTGCCGAAGGCGAAGATGCCCATCACCAGCACTGTCGCCAGCGCGGCATAGTGAACGCTGGCGGTCAACTGGAAGACCAGCAGCAGCACCACCAGCGCGGCGAAGATAAACTTCAGCGCGGAGACGGCGCCATGCTTATCGGCCAGTTTGCCCCCCCACACATTACCGATAGCGACCGAGACACCATAGCCCAGCAGGATCCAGCTCACCGCTGACGGACTGAAACCGGCCAGCTCCTGCATCATCGGCGCAAGGAAGGTAAAGGCGGTAAACACGCCGCCGTAGCCCAGCGCGGTAATGGCGTAGATCATCAGCAGGCGAGGATGAGTTAATACTTTCAGCTGATCGCGCAGGCTGGCGCTGGCGCGGCCCGGAATATTATTCGGTACCAGAATCAGGCTGCTGATAAGGGCAATGACGCCCAGAATCGATACCGCGAGGAAGGTTTCCCGCCAGCCAAAATGCTGGCCGATGAAAGTCCCGAACGGTACCCCGGTTACCAGCGCGACCGTCAGGCCGCCGAACATAATGGCAATGGCCGAGGCCGCTTTCTCTTTTGCCACCAGGCTGGTAGCAATTGTCGAGCCAATAGAGAAGAACACGCCGTGTGCCAGGCCGGTCAGCAGTCGCGCCAGGATCAGCGTTTCATAGCCCGGGGCCTGCCAGGCCAGCACATTACCCGCCGTAAACAGGACCATCAACGCCAGCAGCAGCTGTTTACGCGGCATACGCCCGGTCAACGCCGTCAGTACCGGGGCGCCGATCGCCACGCCCAGCGCGTAGATAGAGACCAGCAGTCCCGCCGAAGGCAGGGAGATAGAGAGTTGCTGGGCAATCGTCGGGACCAGGCCGACAATCACAAATTCAGTGGTGCCAATTGCGAAGGCACCGATGGTTAAGGCAAATAGCGCCAGTGGCATAATTTACTCCGTAGCATCAGGATTAAGATGACACGTAGTATGAAGGGTTGTATAAATAACAAAAACTATCAAAGTATCAATAGAATTTTGCTATAGGTGCAATAATGAGAGCCACATCAGAGGAGATCGCCATCTTTGTGGCGGTGGTGGAAAGCGGGAGTTTCAGCCGGGCGGCCGAGCAGCTCGGACAGGCCAACTCCGCCGTCAGCCGGGCGGTCAAAAAGCTGGAATCAAAGCTAGGCGTAAGCCTGCTCAATCGGACCACCCGCCAGCTCAGCCTGACAGAAGAAGGCGAGCGCTACTTTCGCCGGATGCAGGTGGTCTTGCAGGAAATGGCGGCGGCAGAGAACGATCTGCTGGAGACGCGCACGACGCCGCGGGGCCTGCTGCGGGTAGATGCCGCGACGCCGGTGATGCTGCATTTTCTCATGCCGCTGGTGAAGCCATTTCGCGAGCGCTACCCGGAAATGACGCTGTCGCTCGTCTCGTCTGAGACGTTTATCAATCTGATTGAACGGAAAGTGGATGTGGCCATTCGGGCCGGGACCTTAACGGATTCCAGCCTGCGCGCCCGACCGCTGTTTACCAGCTATCGTAAGATCGTCGCCTCGCCCGACTATGTCGCGCGCTACGGTATGCCGCAGCACCCATCCGATCTGAAACAGCATCACTGCCTCGGCTTCACCGAGCCGGTATCGCTGAATACCTGGCCGGTATCCTGTTGCGATGGCCAGCTGTTAGAGATCGAAGCGGCGGTGTCATCCAATAGCGGCGAAACGCTCAAGCAGCTATGCCTGACCGGCAACGGTATTGCCTGCCTGTCGGATTACATGGTGGATAAAGAGATTGCCAGCGGAGAGTTTGTCGAGCTACTGGCCGATAAGCGCTTACCGGTGGAAATGCCTTTCAGTGCCGTCTATTACAGCGACCGGGCGGTCAGCACTCGCATCAGGGCATTTATTGATTTTCTGAGCGACCACGTAAAACAGCTCCCGAAGGAGCTGTCGTAATACCTTCTCGGGCGGCAGGGCGAACGGCATACCGGTAGCGAGTGATTAATCCCACTGCGGCGCCAGACCTTCCGGGCTCACCAGCCGATCGTTGCAATCCAGCGCAGCGATCGCCTGTCGATCTTCATCCTCCAACTGCAGATCCAGCGCCTTCAGGTTGCTGGCCAGGTTATCACGCTTCGTCGAGGACGGGATCACCGCGTACCCCTCGCCCATCGCCCATGCCAGGATAACCTGCGCCGGAGTCGCATTATGTTTCGCCGCGATACGGGCAATCACTTCATCTTTCAGCGCCTTACCATAAGCCAGCGTCATGTAAGAGGTGATGTGGATGCCGTGCTCACGTGCCCAGTCGACGACTTTACGGTTTTGCAGGTACGGCGAGAGTTCAATCTGGTTGGTCGCAATGTTTTCAGCGCCAACGGCGGCAATCGCGCGCTCCATCAGTGGAATAGTGAAGTTGGAGATACCAATCTGACGGGTCAGACCCAGCTTCTTCGCTTCCATCAAGGCTGCCATAAACTCTTCAACGGCAACCGCATCGTTCGGTGCCGGCCAGTGGATGAGCGTCAGGTCAACATAGTCCGTGCGCAGCTTCTGCAGACTTTCTTGCAGGCTGGCGATGAGTTTGTCTTTGCTCAGGTTTTCGATCCAGATTTTGGTAGTGATGAACAGCTCATCACGCGGCACGCCGCTTTCGGCGATAGCCTGACCCACCGCGGCTTCGTTGTCATAGATTTGCGCGGTGTCGATAGCACGATAGCCCAGCTCCAGCGCGGTTTTTACGGATGCGATAACAACATCATCTTTCAGACGGAAGGTGCCAAGACCAAATGCAGGGATTGCCATGATTTTCCTCGTTATTTCTTCATTTTGGTTAACGGATGAAATTATGGCTGATGGTGTGGAGGGGAAAAAGAGCGATTAATGCAGAGGATTTTTGCTGAATTAGCAATAATAGAGAACAGATCAAACAAAAAAGCCCTGAGCAAATGCTCAGGGCTCTTAATAAGTGGCGGAACGGACGGGACTCGAACCCGCGACCCCCTGCGTGACAGGCAG
>ENA-OXVT01000044-OXVT01000044.1-human-gut-metagenome-genome-assembly--contig:-NODE-44-length-60480-cov-21.098866_pt1 | contig 60480 bp, 70 predicted proteins | sample MGYA00249253_ERZ652702 | MGnify/ENA primary metagenome ERZ652702 (study PRJEB26925, sample SAMN05826756) | human gut metagenome | biome: ENVO:2100002; feature: ENVO:00000062; material: ENVO:00002003...
ACACCGTCTAATTCGTCGGCAGCGTCAGATGTGTATAAGAGACAGCCTTATAACCACCTATATTATTTTTCGTTAGCGTCTATACAGTGTTGATATAAATGATATAGTGGTTATAGTTAATGCCTTTTTTATTATTAAAACGTCTTATACATCATCGCTTTCAGGATGCATTGCGGCGCCACTATGGCCAACTGCCGGGAGCCCAGGGCCTTCATCGGCGACAAGTTGCCTGAACGTAAAGTGTATTAAGCGGCTTCATTTTACGCGCAAACGGATATCAGCCATGAAACTACAACAGCTTCGCTACATCGTTGAGGTGGTTAACCATAACCTGAATGTTTCATCCACCGCCGAAGGGCTCTATACCTCCCAACCGGGTATCAGTAAGCAGGTCCGGATGCTGGAGGATGAGCTGGGCATTCAGATCTTTGCCCGCAGCGGTAAACACTTAACCCAGGTGACGCCGGCCGGGCAGGAGATCATCCGCATCGCCCGCGAAGTGCTGTCGAAAGTCGATGCCATCAAATCTGTCGCCGGAGAGCATACCTGGCCTGACAAAGGGTCTCTTTACGTCGCCACCACCCATACCCAGGCGCGCTATGCGTTACCGGGAGTGATCAAGGGGTTTATTGAACGCTACCCGCGGGTGTCGCTGCATATGCATCAGGGCTCGCCGACTCAGATTGCGGAGGCTGTGTCGAAAGGCAATGCCGATTTCGCCATCGCCACCGAGGCGCTACATCTGTATGACGATCTGGTGATGCTGCCATGCTATCACTGGAACCGGTCGATTGTAGTGACCCCCGAGCATCCTCTGGCCACCAAGGGCTCGGTGTCCATAGAGGAACTGGCCCAGTATCCATTGGTAACCTATACCTTTGGTTTTACCGGCCGCTCCGAACTGGATACCGCGTTTAACCGTGCGGGCCTGACGCCGCGCATTGTTTTTACCGCCACCGATGCCGACGTCATCAAAACCTATGTTCGCCTGGGGCTGGGGGTAGGGGTAATCGCCAGCATGGCGGTGGATCCGGTCTCTGACCCGGATCTGGTGAAGCTGGATGCGAACGGTATTTTCAGCCACAGCACCACTAAGATAGGTTTCCGCCGCAGCACCTTCTTACGAAGCTACATGTATGATTTTATTCAACGTTTTGCTCCCCATTTGACCAGGGACGTGGTAGATACCGCGGTGGCTTTACGCTCGAATGAAGATATTGAAGCGATGTTCAAAGATATAAAACTTCCGGAAAAATAACCCTGAAAATAATAATGGCACTCCCTGCGAGGAGTGCCATTAACTATGATGGACTGTATTTAACAACTTAAACCTCGAACCAATCACAAAATTAATAATTTTTGGCAACACGTTTTTCATTATGCCCGCCGCGATCAAATAACCGGTTAAATATATTCCATCAGGCCTAAATTCACTGGATTAATCTTTTATCCATAATTAAGATTTATCTGTACCTGATGATTTGAGCAATTGGTGGTGACAATATGATAAGTAATATCGATTACATGAAACTGGCGATGTCATACGAGAATGACAAAACCGAAATCGATCCCGTTCTGCGTAGTCGCGTATGGGGCGTAGTGTTGGTAGGGTTGGCGATGTTCTGGAGCATCATCGCGCTCACCATCTGCAACATCTGGATTGTCAGCTAAAGCTGTAGGTCATCGTTGTAGATACATGTCATTTTTATGACAGTGAAAGGAAACTGTAATATAAAATCAGTGACCGGCAATACAGGGAGAATATATTTTGCCGCTGGATTCATCCAACCTGAAATCACTCACCAGAGCTAATCACTGCCCGCTGGCCGATTAGCTCTTTTTTTGTCCTCGTGTACTAATACAATATCGGCATACGCCCTCTTTGCACTATTTTGGTGCTATTTCGCCTGCTCTCGGATAATTCCCGTTTCCTCTCTCTCTGTCTCGCCGTATTTAGCAATTTGGGTTGTTATCAAAGTGTTATGCTCAGTATGTGTTATCTTTAATGGAGACCCTGAGGAGAATCAGGGTATGCCATCCCTGAGATAAAGGAGGAGCTATGTCGTCAACCCTACGAGAAGCCAGTAAGGACACGCTGCAGGTCAACGATAAAACCTGGCATTACTACAGTCTGCCGTTGGCGGAGAAGCAGCTGGGCGAGATCAGTCGACTGCCCAAGTCGCTGAAGGTGCTGATGGAGAACCTGCTGCGCTGGCAGGACGGTGACTCGGTAACTGAAGAAGATATTCGCGCCCTGGCCGGCTGGCTGCAACAGGCCCATGCCGACCGGGAAATCGCCTACCGTCCGGCACGCGTCCTGATGCAGGACTTTACCGGCGTGCCGGCGGTAGTGGATCTGGCCGCCATGCGCGAGGCGGTGAAACGCCTTGGCGGCGATACGGCGAAGGTTAATCCGCTATCGCCGGTTGACCTGGTGATCGACCACTCGGTGACCGTTGACCGCTTCGGCGACGATGAGGCCTTCGAAGACAACGTCCGCCTGGAAATGGAGCGGAACCACGAACGCTACGCTTTTCTGCGCTGGGGGCAGCAGGCCTTCAGCCGCTTCAGCGTGGTGCCGCCGGGCACCGGTATTTGCCACCAGGTGAACCTGGAATACCTTGGCCGGGCGGTCTGGAGCGAGGAGGTGAACGGCCAGTGGATGGCGTGGCCGGATACGCTGGTGGGCACCGACTCCCATACCACCATGATTAATGGTCTTGGCGTGCTGGGCTGGGGCGTGGGCGGGATTGAAGCGGAAGCCGCTATGCTGGGCCAGCCGGTGTCAATGCTGATCCCCGATGTTGTGGGCTTTAAGCTCAGCGGCAAACTGCGCGAAGGCATCACCGCCACTGACCTGGTACTGACGGTTACCCAAATGCTGCGTCAGCATGGCGTCGTCGGCAAGTTTGTTGAATTCTACGGTGACGGCCTGGATACCTTACCCCTTGCCGACAGGGCGACCATCGCCAATATGGCGCCGGAGTATGGCGCCACCTGTGGCTTTTTCCCTATCGATGACGTAACGCTCAGCTATATGCGTCTCAGCGGCCGTAGCGAAGAACAGGTCGCGCTGGTGGAAGCCTACGCTAAAGCCCAGGGCATGTGGCGCCAGCCTGGCGATGAGCCGGTCTTTACCAGTACCCTGGCGCTGGATATGAGCAGCGTCGAAGCGAGCCTCGCCGGGCCGAAGCGACCGCAGGATCGCGTGGCGCTGGGCGATGTTCCGAAAGCCTTCGCCGCCAGCGGCGAGCTGGAGGTTAACCACCTTCAGCGTCAGCGTCAGCCGGTTGACTATACGCTGAACGGGCATCACTATTCGCTACCGGATGGCGCGGTGGCTATTGCAGCGATTACCTCCTGCACCAATACCTCTAACCCCAGCGTGTTGATGGCCGCCGGCCTGCTGGCGAAAAAAGCCGTCGAACGCGGCCTGCAGCCGCAGCCGTGGGTGAAAGCTTCCCTGGCCCCAGGCTCGAAAGTGGTGTCGGATTATCTGGCCCATGCCGGCCTGACGCCTTACCTCGACCAGCTCGGCTTCAATCTGGTGGGATATGGTTGCACCACCTGTATCGGTAACTCCGGTCCATTGCCTGAACCTATCGAAGAAGCGATCAAAAAAGGCGATCTGACCGTCGGGGCAGTGCTCTCCGGTAACCGTAACTTCGAAGGGCGTATTCATCCGCTGGTGAAAACCAACTGGCTGGCCTCGCCGCCGTTGGTGGTCGCCTATGCGCTGGCGGGGAACATGAATATCGACCTCACCCGCGAGCCGTTGGGACAGGGCAAGAATGGCGAGCCGGTCTATCTGAAAGATATCTGGCCGAGCGGGGAGGAGATTGCCCGTGCGGTGGAACAGGTCTCCACCGAGATGTTCCGCAAAGAGTACGCGGAAGTGTTTTCCGGCACTGAGGAGTGGAAGGCGATCAAGGTGGAGGCGTCAGATACCTACGACTGGCAGGAGGACTCGACCTATATTCGCTTGTCGCCGTTCTTTGACGAGATGGGCGCCGAGCCGCTGCCGGTAGAGGATATTCGCGGCGCGCGGATCCTCGCCATGCTGGGCGACTCAGTCACCACGGACCACATTTCGCCGGCGGGGAGCATCAAAGCCGATAGTCCGGCAGGCCGCTATCTGCAGGAGCATGGGGTTGCCCGGCGCGACTTTAACTCCTATGGTTCCCGTCGCGGTAACCATGAGGTGATGATGCGTGGCACCTTCGCCAATATCCGCATCCGTAACGAAATGGTCCCAGGGGTGGAAGGGGGCATGACCCGCCATCTGCCGGATCCTGAACCGATGGCGATCTACGATGCGGCGATGCTGTACAAGGCTGAGGGCACACCGCTGGCGGTGATTGCCGGTAAGGAGTATGGATCAGGTTCCAGCCGTGACTGGGCGGCGAAGGGGCCGCGCCTGCTGGGGATTCGGGTAGTGATCGCCGAGTCCTTCGAGCGTATCCACCGTTCCAACCTGATCGGAATGGGCATTTTGCCGCTGGAGTTCCCGCAGGGCGTCACCCGCAAAACGCTGCGGTTGACCGGGGAAGAGCGGATTGATATTAGCAATCTGCAGTCGCTTCAGCCTGGCGCTACGGTGCCGGTGACCCTGACTCGCGCTGACGGCTCGCAGGAAGCGATCCCTTGTCGGTGCCGTATCGACACGGCGACCGAACTCACCTACTACCGCAACGACGGCATCCTGCACTACGTTATTCGTAATATGCTGTGAAACAAAGGGCCAGCATCGCTGGCCCTTTTTCGGTTATTCCACCGGTTTATTCCGTCGGCTTGCTGTTCAGCAGATGGCCCATCTTGGCGGCTTTGGTGTCCAGATAGTGAGCGTTTTTCGGGTTACGCCCGACGATCAGCGGCACCCGCTCCACAATGTTGATCCCGGCTTCGGTAAGAATTTCCACTTTTTTCGGGTTATTGGTTAATAACCGCACCTGCTCAACGTTGAGCAATTTGAACATGTCGGCGCACAAGGTGAAATCGCGCTCATCGGCGGCGAAGCCAAGCTGATGGTTCGCTTCGACAGTGTCGTAGCCCTGATCCTGCAGCGCGTAGGCGCGGATCTTATTCAATAAACCAATGTTGCGTCCTTCCTGGCGGTGATACAGCAGGATCCCCCGACCTTCTTCAGCGATATGCGACAGAGCCGCCTCCAGTTGAAAGCCGCAATCACAGCGCAGGCTAAACAGGGCATCGCCCGTCAAACACTCTGAATGTACGCGGGCGAGGACCGGCGACTGCCCTGATATATCGCCATACACCAGCGCGACATGATCCTGTCCGGTTGCCAGTTCTTCAAAACCCACCATCAGGAAATCGCCCCAGGGGGTTGGCAGTTTGGCTTCTGCCACACGTTTAAGCTGCATGTGATTCTCCAGATTCTGTCAGCACCTGACTGTGCTTTCTGTTTCCCACTATTTTGCCACAACGCCTGGACGTTCTCCTAATCGCGAACGGTTAGCCGTGTGGAAAGCGCACAAACGATCTACTTTCCGCTATGATGTTCATCTACAAGGAGAAGGAGAGAAAATGCTGTTGATAGCCCGACGAACTGCTCTCGCGGCGGCGCTGCTGCTGGTTATGCCCCTCACGGTCTGGCTTTCCGGGTGGCTGTGGCAGCCTGGACTGCCGGTTGCCATGTTGAAAAGCCTGTGGTGGGTGACGGAAACGGTGACCCAGCCGTGGGGAATTATCACTCATGTCGTGCTTTGCGGCTGGTTCCTCTGGTGTCTGCGCTTTCGCCTGCGCGCGGCGTTGATCCTGTTCCTTATCCTTGCCGCCGCTATCCTGGCGGGACAGGGGGCGAAATCCTGGGTCAAGGCGCGGGTCCAGGAGCCGAGACCGTTCGTCATCTGGCTGGAAAACACAAGGCAGGTGCCGGTGACGCAATTCTACGCGTTAAAGCGTAAAGAACGCGCTAAACTGGTGCATGAACAGCTGGCGCAGGCGCAGGACATTCCGTCATTTTTACGCAAACACTGGCAGAAGGAGACGGGGTTTGCTTTCCCGTCAGGTCACACCATGTTTGCCGCCAGCTGGGCGTTACTCGCTGCGGGGCTGCTGTGGCCGCGTCGCCGCTGGGGCACAATCGCGGTGCTGCTGGTGTGGGCGACGGCGGTGATGGGCAGTCGCCTGGCGCTGGGCATGCACTGGCCGCTGGATCTCATCGTCGCCACGCTGATCTCCTGGCTGCTGGTCACGGTGGCCTGCTGGCTGACGCAGCGCCTTTGTGGGCCGCTCTCGCCGCCCGGAGAAGAGGCGCAGGATATTAAAAAACGGATGCCTGAAGCGGAATAATGTTGATTTTAGCGGCATCCGACCGCATATCCTGAAGAGTTGCCATGCTTTTTCATTCCACCGCTGCGGCGAAAATGATACTTTATAGGGCTGAAAGCGGGCTTTTTTCGCGCAACCCACATAACGGGAAGTCATGTGAAATATTTACTCATTTTCTTACTGGTGTTAGCAATCTTCGTCATTTCAGTGACGCTGGGGGCGCAGAATGACCAACAGGTCACTTTCAACTATTTACTCGCTCAGGGTGAATTCCGCATATCGACGCTGCTGGCGGTGCTGTTTGCCGCGGGCTTTGCCATTGGCTGGCTGATCTGCGGCCTGTTCTGGCTGCGGGTGCGTGTCTCACTGGCGCGCGCGGAGCGGAAAATTAAGCGTCTTGAGCATCAGATTGCCCCCGTCAGCCCGGCGGCTGTCGACGCAGGCGTGCCTGCGGTGAAGGAATAACCTCTTATGCTGGAGTTGTTGTTTCTGCTTTTACCCGTTGCCGCCGCTTACGGCTGGTACATGGGGCGCAGAAGTGCACAACAGTCCAAACAGGACGATGCGAGCCGCCTGTCGCGAGATTACGTGGCGGGGGTTAACTTCCTGCTCAGCAACCAGCAGGATAAAGCCGTCGACCTGTTCCTTGATATGCTGAAAGAGGATACCGGTACCGTTGAGGCGCACCTGACGCTCGGTAATTTGTTCCGTTCGCGCGGCGAGGTCGACCGCGCGATCCGAATTCACCAGAGCCTGATGGAAAGCGCGTCGTTAACCTACGATCAGCGCCTGTTAGCGGTGCAGCAGCTGGGACGGGATTATATGGCCGCCGGACTGTATGACCGCGCGGAAGACATGTTCAAACAGCTGGTGGACGAGACCGATTTCCGCCTCGGCGCGCTGCAGCAACTGCTGCAGATTTACCAGGCGACCAGCGACTGGCAGTCGGCTATTGAAGTGGCTGAACGGCTGGTGAAGCTGGGAAAAGAGAAACATCGTGGCGAAATCGCCAACTTCTGGTGCGAACTGGCCCTGCAGCAGATGGCAGCCAACGATCTGGATAAAGCGATGGCGTTGTTGAGAAAAGGCGCCGCCGCGGACCGCACCAGCGCCCGGGTATCGATCATGATGGGCCGGGTGTGGATGGAAAAGGGCGACTACGCCAAAGCGGTGGAGAGCCTCGAGCGGGTTATCGATCAGGATAAAGAGCTGGTGGGTGAAACGCTGGAGATGCTGCAGACCTGCTACCAGCAGCTCGGCAAAACCGATGAATGGGAAGTTTTTCTGCGCCGCTGCGTGGAGGAGAACGCCGGGGCGACCGCCGAACTGATGCTGGCGCAGATCCTTGAGCAACGGGAAGGCGTCGAAGCGGCGCAAAACTACGTCACCCGGCAGCTGGAACGCCACCCGACCATGCGCGTCTTCCATAAGCTGATGGACTACCATCTCAACGAAGCGGAAGAAGGGCGGGCGAAAGAAAGCCTTGGGGTGCTGCGAAACATGGTTGGTGAGCAGGTGCGCAGCAAACCACGCTATCGCTGCCAGAAATGCGGGTTTACCGCTCATACACTCTACTGGCATTGTCCGTCCTGCCGCTCGTGGGCGACCATTAAACCCATTCGCGGTCTCGACGGCCAGTAAAGCCAAAAAAAAGCCCTCCGTTAGTTACAACATACTTATCGCTTCACTCCTCTCCAGGCGCGGCCCCGGCAGCGCCATCGTCCGGTCAGGGCAGGTACGGCAGTCTGTTATTTTGTTCGCTTCACAGGTAGAATGCTGCCCGTTTACCTTTTTTGCGCCACCCCGGCGCCCATCAACACTAAGGTCTGGTCATGACGTCTACAGCTATCCCATCTTCCCGCGCTGTCACATCCTCTCCCGTTGTGGTTGCGCTCGACTATGATAATCGCGATAAAGCGCTGGCATTTGTCGACCGCATCGACCCGCGCGACTGCCGCCTGAAGGTGGGCAAAGAGATGTTCACCCTGCTGGGCCCGCAGTTTGTCCGCGATCTGCATCAGCGTGGGTTTGAGGTGTTCCTGGACCTTAAGTTTCACGATATTCCCAACACCACCGCCCGCGCGGTGGCCGCAGCGGCTGAGCTGGGCGTATGGATGGTGAATGTCCATGCTTCCGGCGGCGCGCGAATGATGACCGCCGCGCGCGAAGCGCTGCTGCCGTTTGGCAAAGATGCGCCGCTGCTGATCGCTGTCACGGTGCTCACCAGCATGGAGTCCAGCGATCTACAGGATCTGGGCATTACCTTATCTCCGGCTGACTACGCGGCGAAGCTGGCGGCGCTGACTCAACGCTGCGGCCTTGATGGGGTGGTGTGTTCAGCCCAGGAGGCTGTGCGCTTTAAGCATGAGCTGGGGCAGGCGTTTAAGCTGGTGACCCCGGGGATTCGTCCGCAGGGCAGCGACGCTGGCGATCAGCGGCGAATTATGACTCCTGAGCAGGCTCAGGAAGCTGGGGTAGACTATATGGTGATTGGTCGCCCGGTTACTCAGTCGGCGGATCCAGCCGCGACGCTGCGGGCGATCAACGATTCTCTGCGCAAGGGGGCATAATGAGCGATTCCAACAGCCGTCTGGTCTACTCCACCGAAACCGGGCGTATCGACGAGGCGAAACCGGCGCCGTTGCGCCCGAAAGGCGACGGCATTGTGCGGATCCAGCGCCAGACCAGCGGCCGCAAGGGCAAAGGCGTCTGTCTGATTAGCGGGATTGATGCCGATGATGCTGCGCTAACCGCTCTGGCGGCAGAGTTGAAAAAAAAGTGCGGCTGCGGCGGCGCGGTGAAAGATGGCGTGATCGAGATCCAGGGCGATAAGCGGGATTTACTCAAGTCGCTGCTTGAGGCGAAAGGGATGAAGGTCAAGTTAGCCGGTGGCTGATCGCTATTTTCCCTCTGCTCCAATGGTCTGGTTGAAATAACAAGGCCGCGGTAAATGCCGCGGCCTTGAATGATTTAACGTGCGTAAGTCAATTCGTGTGAATTATTCTTTTATTTCGTCAGATAATTAAATTATTTTCCGACCTGGTGACCAATAATACCACCGACTGCTGCGCCACCCAGGGTACCGAGCGCGCTACCGTCAGTTAACACCGCACCACCGATAGCGCCGGCGCCAGCGCCGATAGCCGTGTTACGATCGCGTTTAGACATGTTAGAGCAAGCGCTCAGAGACATTGCTACAGTGACAGCCAGAACGACAGCAGCCATTTTTTTGCTCGTTGAAGTCATCATTTTTTTTCTCCTGAATAATCTATTCATGGATTACAGCGCTCCTCTAAGCATAGCCTGATAAAGCAGCTTTAGGGCAATTCCATGAAGTTAAGGTGCGCAGGTGTCACGAAAATCACGCAGGTGATAGTCACTTCCTGTTATATCGCTAATAATAATTTTACTTTTTTTAAAATTTATCGTCAGGTAAAAAGTCTTAATTAGCGGCTCGGAATACTCTCAGAGCGATAAAGCGCCCCTTCCGGCGCTTTGGCAGGAGATGGGGCGACGGAGGATCAGATGTAGGGCACGATATCGACGGTCAGGCCGCTGCGGAGCAATTGTTCGCGACAGGCGTCCGGTAAGCGATCGTCGGTAATAACGCGATTAAAGCGGCCGGCGGGACCGAGCGGATAGGGATGTACCGCGCTGAATTTTGAACTGTCGCTAAGAATAATTGCCTCACAATGCTTCTCCAGCACGGCGTTCACCACGTCCGCACGCATCATATCGCGGCCAGTAAAGCCGGTTTCCGCCTGCCAACCGTCGATCCCGATGAAGGCTTTGCTGAAATGCACCTGCTGGATGAACTGACGGGTTAGCGGACCGACCATACTCTCACTGCGTTTCTGATAAATTCCGCCCAGCAGGATCACCTCTCCTGGGGTCTCTTTCAGCAGATGGGCGATATAGCTGCTGACGGTAATGATGGTGATATCGCCGCGCTCGGCCAGCGTACGCGCCAGCAGGGCATTGCTGCTGCCGTTTTCGATAAATACCGTTTCACCGGTATTCACTAGCGCCGCAGCCCGGCTGGCCAGCTCACGCTTAATGGCGAAATGGGTCATCATGCGGGTTTCGACATCTTCGCTGTCCAGCGGTACGGCATAACCATGAGTACGGCGCAAATAGCTCTGCTTTTCCAGCAAATTCAAATCCTGACGAATAGTAACCTCAGAGACACCGGTCATCTTCGCCAGATCGGCGACGCTCATGCGGCCTTTATCGATGACCACTTGCAAAATACTTTGTTGTCGGGCGTTCATAGCAACATCACTGTTAGGGGGCTATATGGCGAGCAACCGGTCCATATGGCCGGCTGCGGCATGGCTGATATTCAGATTTCCCAGGGCGCCTTGGGTTGGTTTTGTTGTTCAGCATCGTCCGCCGCCAGCGCCAGCAGCTCCGCTTTGAGGATCTCCAGATTATGGATCGCAGAATGGTAATCACCGGCAACCAGAATATCCAGCACGGTATCGATACGTTGAGCGAGCAGGTGGGCATTCACATCTGACATGGCATTATCCTGGTAACAAAAACGAATGAAATCAATGATGCTAAAAATGAATGAAAAAGAGAAGCGAAAAAAACGCACAACCTTAATCGGTGCGACGGAAATGGCTGGATAGAGAGGAAAGAAGCAGCGGTTCCCGCAGGAACCGCTGTGAAGGGGCGTCAGACCGCCGGACGCGCAATAATGCTGCGGGTTTCCATGCGAACTTCAGCGATAGTGACATCGATAACGTCAGTCACTTTATAGACTACTTCACCTTTGATCTGCACGGTACCGTTCTCCTGGCTGCACACCAGTTCGTCGCGCACGGCGTGGAGGAACGGGGCCGGAATAAAGGCGACCGCGCCATTGTCCACCAGACGCACGCGCATCCCGCCGCGGCTGACGTCGATGATCTCCGCCGCGAAGCGGGTATCGGTCCCGGCTTTATCGTTGAGGAAACGGGCGTACAGCCAGTCGGCGACGTCGCGCTCGGCCATCCGGTTGAGACGACGGCGCTCCGCCATCTGCACGGTGGCTTCATCCTGGGGACGCGCAATGGTCTCGCCTTTAATGATGGCTTTCAGCAGACGGTGGTTGATCATGTCGCCATACTTACGGATCGGCGAGGTCCAGGTGGCATAGGCTTCAAGCCCAAGACCAAAGTGCGGGCCCGGCTCGGTGCTGATTTCCGCAAACGACTGGAAGCGGCGAATGCGGCTGTCGAGGAAACCGGTCGGCTGAGCGTCCAGTTCCCGGCGCAGCTTGCAGAACCCTTCCAGGGTGAGCACTTCCGTCGGGTCGACGTGCACATCATGGGTTTTCAGCAGGGCGGCCAACTGCTCGGTATTCGCCGGGTCGAAACCGGTATGAACGTTATAAACGCCGAAGCCGAGCTTGTCGCGCAGAACGCGGGCGGCACAGATGTTGGCGGCGATCATCGACTCTTCGACAATGCGGTTGGCAATGCGACGCGGTTCCGCGACGATATCCAGCACTTCGCCTTTTTCGCCGAGAACGAAACGGTAGTCCGGACGGTCTTTGAACACCAGCGCATGGGTCTGACGCCATTCGCTACGACGCTGGCACACGTCCTTCAGCAGCGTAATTTGCTGCGCGATCGCCTCGCTGTCCGGCTGCCAGCTGCCGCGGCCTTCCAGCCAGTCAGAGACGTCGTCATAGGCCAGCTTGGCTTTCGATTCGATGGTGGCGGCAAAGAACTCGATATTGTCTTCGATGGTGCCATCGGCCGCCAGGGTCATCCGGCAGGCCAGCACCGGGCGCACTTCGTTAGCGCGCAGGGAGCAGAGGTCGTCCGACAGCTCGCGCGGCAGCATTGGAATGTTGAAGCCTGGCAGATAGTTGGTAAAGGCGCGCACTTTTGCGGCGTTATCCAGCTTGCTGCCTTCGGCAATCCAGGCGGTCGGGTCGGCAATGGCGACCGTCAGCAGCAGTTTGCCATCAGCAGTGGATTCGGCATACAACGCATCGTCCATATCTTCGGTGCTGGCGCTGTCAATGGTGACGAAGTCGAGGGCGGTTAGGTCGCGGCGCGTCAGCCCCTCGTCGAGCATCTCGGTGGCGACGCCGTCCGGTGCCTCTTTCTCAAGATTATGGCGCGCCAGGGTTACCCACCATGGGACGAAGTGATCGTCGCTAAAAGTGATGAACTGGGTCAACTCCGCGTAAAACCCGCGGTCGCCTTTTAATGGATGACGGCGCATCTCGGCGACGGCCCAGTCACCCTGTTTAAAATCGTGTTCAACGCCGCGGGCGGCGCGGCAGGGAATGGCGTCTTTCAGCAGCGGATGGTCAGGAACGATAGCGAGGCGATCGTCTTTCTTCTGGACTTTACCGACAAAACGAGTCAGGAAGGGCTCAACCAGCGATTCCGGCTCGGCGCTTTCGCGTTCTTTTTCAGAATGGATCACCGCGACGATACGGTCGCCATGCATCACTTTTTTCATCTGCGGCGGCGGAATGAAGTAGCTCTTCTGAGCGTCCACTTCGAGGAAGCCAAAGCCCTTTTCCGTGCCCTTAACGACCCCTTCCGCGCGCGGCGTCTGGGAATGCAGTTGCTGTTTAAGCTGCGCTAGCAGCGGGTTATCCTGAAACATAATTAGGTATTTTCGTGGCTAAAAGAGCGGCTGACATTTTTACGCGAATATGCCTGCCGCAGCAAGCGCTGTTTCAGCAATTTACGTCTGCTGACGCACATTGCCGAGGGCGATTTTCAGACGATTCATCCATCCGCACAGCCCGCTCCAGATCAACAGATCGATTGCTTGTTGCTCAGAGAGTCGATATTCCGCGAGGGGCGTTAACTGGGCGGCGCTAAACCGGTCAGGCGAGCGGGTTAACAGCTGCACCGCGGTCACGAGAGACCGGGCCTGAGGATGCTGCTGGAGCCAGTGATGGAGGGCCTGGTCGCCCTCCCGCAGATGGCTGGCGAACTCCTCTTCACCCTGCCAGTGGGGGAGCCAGGCGTCAAAACAGGTGGGGCTGCCATTGGTGCGCGCCGTGAGTAAGGCGACCTGCGGGCCAAAGGTATCATCCGTGCTGAGCTGGCGGATCAAGGTCTCCAGAGGCGCGAATAACTGTGGGTCGCAGGCCAGCAGCGGCGCCAGCTCGTCCAGACCGGGCAGCGACTGCCAGCCGGCGATGCGCCGCTGACGCTCATCATCGGCATACTGCAGGTCGGGATCCGCAATGTCTGCCTGCCATGCTCCCGGCGGCGGGGCGAACAGCTCCGCGGGTGCCTCCTCTTGCTGGGGCATACCGGGGATCCAGCGCACCGGAAAGCCCTGGGCCGCCTGCAGGACGGCAATCGCCCGCGCCTGGAAGCCGACGAATCCGATAATCTGGTTGAACAGAATAATGTCCCGACTGGTTAAGCCCACTTCGTCCAGCTGGCTACGGGAGAGAGCGTTAATAACCGAGGGCGAACCGGCAAGCTGACGAGCATATTGCGTGATTTGCGCCAGACGACGGTTGCTCTCGCGCGAGGAGTCGGGGCCTGGCAGGGGAGCAAGGCGGGCGGCGTAGTGGTTACACAGCCGCTGGACGCCGTAGACCTGGGCGACGGTGAGCGCGGTGCTGAGTCGATCGTAAGCGGTAAAGGTCTGCAGGCGACTCACCGCCACCTGGTCGGGAAACAGCAGTTCGGCCAGCTGGCGTGCGGGGTGTAGCCAGTCAGCGTGGGCACGTAGCCAGGCGGCCGGCAGCGTCAGGTCCAGCAAAAAGCGGTCTTCAACATGGGCGGCTTCAGGGACGAGCGGCAGGACATCCACCGGGCAGATTGTTGACTGGGTTTCGTGATACCAGTGATTTTTGCCATTCACGCGGCGTGGCTCCATGGGCTTTCCTTGTTCGGTATGTGGCGAACCGCCGTTCCGCGGATCGTTTATGCAGAACTATCCTGGCGTAACCCGGAAGCAGGAGAAAATATTGATACGTGCTAACAAATAGCCGATTGGAATAACAGGTGGGGCGTAAGGCGTGGGGGATGGAAGAACCCTCCTCACCGGGGCGAGGAGGGGAAGGAACTTATTTCAGTTCCAGCTCGTTCATGGCGGCGATATTGAACCCGCCGTCAACGTGAACGACTTCACCGGAGATCCCCGCAGACAGGTTGGAGCACAGGAAGGCTGCGCTGTTACCCACATCTTCAATGGTGACGGTGCGACGGATCGGGGTGACCGCTTCGCAGTGCGCCAGCATTTTACGGAAATCTTTAATACCGGACGCGGCCAGCGTACGGATAGGACCGGCAGAGATGGCATTGACGCGAACGCCTTCCGGACCCATGGCGTTAGCCATATAGCGGACGTTAGCTTCCAGAGAGGCTTTGGCCAGACCCATCACGTTATAGTTCGGGATCGCGCGCTCTGCGCCCAGGTAGGAGAGCGTCAGCAGAGCCGAACCCGGGTTCAGCATGCCGCGGCAGGCTTTGGCCATTGCCACGAAGCTGTAAGCGCTGATGTCGTGCGCGATTTTAAAGCCGTCGCGAGTGACAACGTCAACGTAGTCGCCGTCTAACTGGTCAGCCGGGGCAAAACCGATTGAGTGGACGAAACCATCGAATTTTGGCCAGACTTTTTCCAGCTCGGTGAACAGCGCGGTGATGCTCTCATCTTCAGCAACGTCGCACGGCAGCACAATGTCAGAACCCAGCGCGGCAGCAAACTCTTCTACGCGACCTTTCAGTTTCTCATTCTGATAGGTGAATGCCAGTTCCGCGCCTTCGCGGTGCATTGCCTGCGCGATGCCGTAGGCGATGGACAGTTTGCTGGCGACGCCAGTGATCAAAATGCGCTTACCGGAAAGAAAACCCATAGCTTTAATCCTTATCGTTATTGCTTATTTTTACTTTAACAATCATAACGTTAACATTGTTATTTCAAAATAACTCAAATTTAGCCGGGAATTATATCCCACTGACGACCCCTTGTGTCACGATATTTTTCAGCCGGTCCGCGCCGCGCGGGGCAAAAGTACATCGCGATAGCTGCAGTATATCATCTCTCCTGACGATTATTTGAGCGCGATCTCCGCCAGCAGCAGGCGTCCATTGCTGCCCAGGGGACGCAGATTCCGCGGGGATCCACCGCGCCAGCAGAGGCCGCTGCCGGCCGCGCAGCGCCGCCCGGCCAGATCCCACTCGCCTTGTAGAACATAAGCGACCCCCTCGCTGGCAGGGCATTGCAGGTCTCTAACGACCTGAACTGTCGCCGACGCGCGCCCGCGCTGAGTCATGATATTGAAGTCCAGCCCTGGCGCAACGATCCCGACGCTGGACAGCGCCCATTCGCCGGGGAAAGCCCACGGCTGCCAGAGCGCCAGCGGTTGGTCGATATTCTCGCCACACAGCCGTAGCGGCTGCCCCGCCAGCAGAGTAATGACCCGGTCGACGCCAGGAAAGGGGGAGAAAGGGCCATCCGCCTGCAGGGTGGCAATACTCGCTCGCCAGAGAAAAGGGGCATCTGGAGCGGGTACGCAGATGATTTCGCGCGTCTCTCCGCCGCCGTTTTTCCACGGCGTGACGGGGAGCGTCGAAAGTTGAAAAGGGACCATCATGGGCAGCATACCTTAGTTAATCGCTTCCGGCGTCAACAATAAGCACCGCCTTGAGCTAGTTTAGTAACTTTCTGCAATACAAATATTTTACATATTCGTCACAAAATGAGAGTGCATGCAAGGCGGTGAGTTGTCAATGCTTGTATATACAAGAACGATTGAGTGAGGTGATATTAATAACTTGAGTGAGGAACCTATGTCTTCGTTTTCGTCTACAGACGGGCAGTCAAAGAGCAATTATGCTGGAATGAGTGAAAGGCGGTCGATTGATTACATCCCGGAAAGCGAACGGCATGGACACCCTTTTAGCCAGTTCACCCTTTGGTTTGGCGGCAATCTGCAAATTACGGCGATTGTCACTGGCGCTTTAGCCGTTGTGCTGGGCGGCGATGTAGTGTGGTCGCTGGTCGGGCTGCTGGTCGGTCAGATGCTGGGGGCGGCGGTGATGTCTCTGCATGCGCTGCAGGGACCGCGACTGGGACTTCCGCAAATGATCCTTAGTCGCGCCCAGTTTGGGGTTTTTGGCGCGGTGGTGCCGCTGGTGCTGGTTTGCGTCATGTATATCGGTTTTTCTGCCAGCGGCACCGTATTGGCCGGGCAGGCAATGGCCAAACTACTGAATATCAGCCACGTAGCCGGGATGCTGATATTCAGTGCGATTATTATCGTTATCGCCGTCCTCGGTTATAAGGTGATCCACAAGCTGGGCAAACTGGCGAGTATCGTCGGAATTCTCGCCTTCGTTTATATGTTCATCACGCTGCTACTTTCGGCCGATCTCAGTGCGCTCGCGCACAATAACCATTTTTCGCTGCCGACGTTTTTATTAGCCGTATCGCTCTCCTCATCGTGGCAGATCGCTTTTTGCCCCTATGTATCCGACTATTCGCGCTACCTGCCACGCGATGTTTCCGCCACGAAAACGTGGTGCTCAGTGTTTTTCGGCACCGTATTGGGTACCCAAACGTCGATGACGCTCGGGGTTCTGACAGCGGCCATTGCCGGCAGCGCGTTCCCTGGTCACGAGGTGAGCTATCTGGTGGGATTAGGTAAGAGTCAGGCGATGGCCATGGTTATCTATTTCGCCAACTGTTTTGGTAAAATTACCTTCACTACCCTCAATGCGTACGGCAGCTTTATGTCGCTGACCACCATTGTTTCCGCCTTCCGCCGGCAAACCGTGCTGTCGCAAAAGTGTCGCATTGCATTCGTGGTGCTGATGGTGACGGCTTCCTGCATTATCGCGTTGCTTAGCGAACCCGCTTTCTTAAAGCATTTCACGCATTTTCTTCTGTTTCTGCTGGCGTTCTTCGTGCCGTGGAGCGCCATCTGTCTGACGGATTATTATCTTATCTCGAAGGGCGCCATCGATATTCCGGCGCTAAGCGACCCGCAGCAACGCTACGGGTTCTGGAACCTGTACGCGATCACCCTGTATATCGTCGGTGTGCTTATCCAGTTGCCGTTCATTGAGAACCCGTTGTTCCATGGTTCGCTCACGTGGATCTTCGCCGGTAACGATGTCTCATGGATAATAGGTTGGTTTGGCACCGGGGTTCTTTACTACGCGCTGCGCCGCTTTGACCGCCGGTCGCTGCCGGCGCAGAGTCTTTTCCCTTCTACCTGAATGACAAGGGCGGCGTGAGGGCCGCCCCTGCCGTTGCCTGCCAGCTATTTCCCGTCTTTGCGCCAGGCGTCGGCGGTGAGGGCTTCCCCGAAGTGGCCGGCGATCAGGCGCCGGGTCAGGTCGTGCAGCGGCGAGGCCAGCACATCGGCAGTGCTGCCGCGCTCGACCACTTCGCCGTTATGCATCACCAGCACCTGATCGCTGATGTGTTTCATCATTCCCAGGTGCTGAGTGACATAGATATAGGAGATGCCCTGTTTCTCCTGCAGCTCCAGCATCAGGTTGATAAGCTGGGAGCGCATCGACATATCCAGCGAGGCCAGCGCCTCATCGCAGACGATAACCTTCGGGCGCAGGATCAGCGCCCTGGCGAGGCCGAGACGCTGCTTCTGACCGGGCGCCAGCATATGGGGGTAGTAGCTGACGTGGTCCGGCAGCAGACCGACCATGCGCAGGGTGTCGATTATCTGCTTCTGCCGCGCTTCGGCGTCGAGATCGGTATTCAGTCGCAGCGGAAAATCGAGGATCTGCGAGATGCGCTGACGCGGGTTCAGCGAGGTCGACGGATCCTGAAAGATCATGCGAATCTTCTGGCTGCGGTAGGAGTAATCCCCAAAAGTCAGCGGATGATCGTCAATCAGCAGTTCGCCGCTGGTGGGTTCCACCATGCCCGCCAGCATCTTCGCGAGGGTCGATTTCCCGGAGCCGTTCTCGCCGATAATCGCCAGCGTCTGCCGTTCGCGCAGGGTAAAACTCAGCGGTTTAACCGCCTCAACCGTCTGACGGTGAAACCAGCCGGTGCGGTAGCGAAAGGTCTTACTGAGTTGGCGAACTTCCAGCAATGTTTCGACCATTTCACTCTTTCTCCATGTTCAACGGGAAATGACAGGCGTACAGATGGTTGCGCGCCCCGGTAAGACGCGGCGTTTCGATACACTCCCGCTGGGCGTACGGGCAGCGCGGCCCCAGCCGACAGCCGATAGGCAACTGCTCCAGCAGCGGGATCGCTCCAGGCAGGGTGTTGAGGCGACTTTTATGCGGCATGGCGCTACCGAAATCCGGGATCGCGCGGATTAACGCCTGGGTGTAGGGATGATGTGGGAGGGTGATCAGCTCTTCGCTGGGCCCGCTCTCCACCGTCTGCCCGCAGTACATGACGTTGATTTTATCCGCCCATTTGCTGAGCATTTGCAGGTCATGGCTGATCAGCAAGATGGTGGTGTTGTTGTTCTGGTTGAGCCGCGTCAGCAGGCGAATAATCTGCGCCTGGGTGGTCGGCTCCATGGCGTTGGTCGGCTCGTCGGCAATCAGCAGACGCGGCTGGTTGGCTAGGGCGATGGCGATCATCACCTTCTGGCACTCGCCCTCGGTCAGCTGATAGGGGAAGCTGCGCATGGCATCTTTGTGATCTTTAATGCCGACGCGGTGCAACAGCTCGATGGCCCGGCGCTTGCGCCAGCCCAGCCGTTGCCACCAGCGGCCCTTGTAGGTCCAGCCGGGGATACTCTGAATCAGCTGCTGGCCGATGCGCTCAGAGGGATCGAGGCACGACTGGGGCTCCTGAAAAATCATCGACACGTTATGGCCGATCAGCTTCCGGCGCTCGCGGTTCGACAGTCGCAGCAGGTCGATGTCATCGAAGCGCATGCGGTCGGCCGTGACCCGCCAGTTGTCTTTGGTCACGCCGCAGATAGCTTTGGCAATAAGGCTTTTCCCGGAGCCGGATTCCCCCACCAGGCCGCGGATTTCGCCTTCGGTCAGCGTCAGGCTGACGCGATCGACGGCTTTTACCCAGCCTTCGCTGGTTTTAAATTCAATGGTTAAGTGACGAATATCGAGTAACGGCATTATTCTACCCCGGCAATGATCGCCCGGCGAATACCGTCGCCCAGCAGGTTGACCAGCAGTACGCTGAGCATAATCGCCGCCCCGGGGAGCATCACGGTCCACGGCGCCACATAGATAAGCTCCAGCGCATCGCCCAGCATGGCTCCCCATTCCGGCGAAGGCAGCTGGGCGCCGAGATCAAGAAAGCCCAGCGCGGCAATATCCAGAATGGCCATCGACAGGGCGCGAGTGATCTCGGTCACCAGGCCGGAGGCGATATTGGGCAGGATGGCGAACAGCAGAATATTCAGCGTCGAGGCGCCATCGAGGCGGGCGGCGATGATGTACTCTTTCTCCAGCTCATCGTGGACCATGCTGTAGACGGAGCGCACCATGCGCGGCAGCAGCGCCAGCCAGACGGCGAACATCGCATGGCTCAGATGCGGCCCGGCAAAGGCGACGACGATAATCGCCAGCAGCAGCGAGGGGATGGAGAGCAGGGTGTCGAGGATATGGTTCATCACCGCCGAGCGCAGGCCGTGGGTCGATCCGGCAATCACGCCCAGCACCAGACCAAACAGCGTGGCGCCGAGGGTGACGACAAAAGCGCCGCCGACGGTGGGCGCCGCGCCGCTCAGCAGTCGGCTCAGCACATCGCGGCCGAGGTCATCGGTTCCCAGAAAGAAGGAGACTTCGCCATAGCGCGACCACGACGGCGGCAACAGCTGGTAGCCGAGGAACTGCTGGTCGATGCCGTAGGGGGCGAACCAGCCGCCGAAGACGCAGAGCAGCAGCAGGCCCGCGCAGCCGTACAGACCGATCATCGCCGTGGTGTCGCCATAGAACTTACGCCATACGGTGCGCAGCGCGCCGGGCGGACGCTTTTCCAGATAAACGCTATCGTAGGGCATATGAATCCGTTTTAAGTTTGTTAGTCATGCTTTAAGTCTTTTCAAAAATCCCGCTAATAACAACATCTTGCCAGCATAGAGTGCTTTAATTTTGTGTGTTCTGCATTGATTTGAAGGTTATCAATTTAAGTAAAATGTGTACACTGATGTGTATATCGTCTTCCGGAGTGTACACATTGCTTACCGACACAAAATTAAGAAAATCTCTTGGCAAAAAGAGAGACCAGATCGAGGTCATTTCGGACGCTCATGGTCTGAATGTCCGGTTGTCTACTTCCGGCAGTATAACATTCTTTTACCGCTACAGATGGAACGGGAAAGCCGCTCAGCTAACGATTGGCGATTATCCAACCACCTCCTTATCTCAAGCTCGCGAACGTAGACAGCAGTTCAGGGCCTGGTTGACAGAAGGACTCGATCCGAGACGGCAAACAGTTCTGGAGAAACAGAAAAAAGTCGAAGCACTCACCGTTAAAGAGGCTTTCGATTACTGGGAAAAGTATTACTGCATCCCTGAAGGTCTTGTGAAAATCAAGGTTAACCGGCGGGACTTCAATAACCATATAGCGCCTGTGCTGGGGAACATGATTGTTGATCAGACCACTAAAGCGCACTGGCTTAACCTTTTTGATGGCATGGGGCGAAGAGTTGTCACTGGTCAGATGCTGGGGCTGATGCAGCGTACGTTCCGTTTCTGCTCCAATCGAGGGGTAATTAATGTGAACCCAATTGAGAGCCTTAGGCGCTCTGACGTAGGTCTCACATCATCCGTAAAAGATCGCAGATTGAGTGATGAGGAAATCAAAACAGTTTGGAACATCCTTCCTGAATTGAAGTACAGACAACAGCTGATAATGAAGTTTCTCATCATGACTGGCTGCCGGAGTACAGAGATTAGGACAGCAAGATGGGAGTGGTTCGATTTCCATGAGCAAACGTGGACCATTCCGGCAAGCGATTATAAAACCGGGAAATCGGTCAGAAGGGCACTCCCCGAGGCAGTAGTAAGAATGATGTTAGCAGAGAAGGAAACGTCAGTTTCAAAACACGTTGTGACGCTGTCACGTTACAGAGGGCCAGAAGATGACAGACCGCCACAACAACCAAACGTCGCTCTGTTTTCTGCTCAGATTATAGCTAAAACAGGCATGAAACCCTGGTCTCTCCATGACCTCAGGCGAACAGTGGCGACACGCCTTTCTGAATTAGGTGCGCCGCCACATGTTGTGGAAAAACTGCTTGGCCATCATATGGCAGGTGTCATGGCACGTTATAACCTGCATGATTATCTGGATGATCAGCGTCACTGGCTTGCTGTTTGGCAGGATCACCTTGAGAAGCTGGTTGGTCAGCCTCTGGTTTGATCCCCACGTTATCTTCCCAGGCCAGCAAGTCTGAAAGTCTCCACCTTTTAGGGCTGCCATTTATTTTAGGCTGCGGGAATGGCTGAGCAAAGTAAGAGGGCATCCGGGATGGGGTGCTCCAGAAATAGAGTGTGCTGCGCGATATTTTGTATCTGGACAGAACGTCATCGGTTATCAAAATTTCATCTGATTTATGAGATGTATTAGTCATAAAAACCCCTTAGTTACATTGTCCAGGCAGATGGTGTAGCCGGCGCGCGCAGCTCATGGCTGTGGCCACATAGCTACTTTTTCTGTTAACAACTTCTACAGTGATCTTTGAGCCTTGAACCACCACCGTATAAGTTCTCTTCGTTTTCTGTCGCCCGTAAGCTCCATAAAGCTCAACGTGTTTTGCCAGCGCGGCATCGCACGCCTGGCGGCCCAGAGGGGAGTGTCTGCTTCGGTTAATCAATCGCATATACATTCCTTTATCGGGAGAGTTTCCTCTCCCGATCTGGTTAGCCCACGTATTCCGGTTTCATGTCGTCCAGGGTGATGCGGAACTGGTCATACAGTTCATCACCGAGGTGGCGTTTCGCGCCGTTGAGAATGCCTTCAGCTTTAGCGAACAGTTCGACGGCTTCCGGTTCTCCGGGATTAGGTAGAGAGTTGATCGCGGCCTCAACTTTGTTTCTGGCGTCAACCATGAAATAACGCTGCACGGCTTTACCTTTCAGCTCGGTGAAGAGAACAGTGCCCAGCACAGCTTTCTCTTTATCCAGATCCGCCCTGATGGCTTTTGCTGCATCGACCGATTCGGCGCGCTCAATGCGGTCACGGAAATCATCTGCCAGGGAATCAATATTGAGAGCTGAATCCTGCGCGCTGGTGGTGATGTCTGTTCCGCTGGTGATCTCTGCCACAGACATTCTTTGCGCCGGCGTCGGGTTTATTTCTCGCTCGGTCCTTTGTTCAACCTCATCCGGGCTGTAAACACCCAGGATGACTTCCGGGCAATACAGCCGCGCCCAGTATTTGACGCCCAGATAAGCGATTTGCTGTTTCGGGTTAGAAACCCACAAAGGAGAATTACGTGTGACGACTCCAGAGAGATAAAGTGGCTCCCCCCAGGTGATTTCCGATTCACCGCGCAGAATCGCGCCGACCTGGACGAATAACCCGATTTCGTCCTCATCTGTCCAGCCTCGTACACGCTCGGTGACATTGTATTTCCCGTTTTTGCCGTGCTTTTCCCGGGTGACTTCTTGAGTCCTGGTGCAGCGCTCCCAGTCGCCGCCGTAACGATAGTGAAAGCGGCCATGAATGGCGCTTGAGCTGGCGATTACCGCATTGACTAACTGAGCTTCATACCCAAGCACACCGTTTACCAGATGCGTTTTTTGCGCTACTGCGTAGGGATTCATGCCCCATTGCATCGCCTGCATAACGATCGCCATGCAATCGGCTGGTTTACCCGCGAGGTGTGCAGGTACCGTCACCTGAGAATCTGCCATCAGGTTTGCAAATGCCGTTAGCTGGCCGAGCGCCTGCACGTTGAAGATGGCGTTACTGGCAGAAATGGTATTTGGAGCCTGTTGCTCAGTGGTAACAATATTGGTGTTTTCCATCGTCATATCCCCTTATGCCTGTACGCGCAGCGCTTCGAGGCGGCGCACATCAAAATCGTTGAGCTCGTCGGTGTAGTCTTCGGTAATCGGCGCCGGCCAGTCGCCAGTGTCGAAACCGTTCGCGATGGCACGCATTGCTTTGCGATATTCCAGCATGCCGAGTTCCAGCAGTTCTTCGGATGCCTCGATGATGGCGATCCAGTGGTAGTTCTCGTCTTTGTTGACGAATATCCAGAAGAACTGGTCAAGGGCTGCGGTTTCGCAGTACATAGCCGCGCTCAGGTGGTAATCGCGCTCGATGATTTCCCGGTGCAGTTTGGCGCGCAGGCCTTCCTGCTTGATGTTCCACATGCTGATGGTTTTAAGGTCCGCACCGATGCGCAGGCCGTCCATGTCAATCTCAAGGTCAGGACGCACACGAACTTCCAGCCCGGTTACCTCATCAATGCCGAAATAGCTCACCTCGACGGCACGGCTCGGGTGCGTCAACAACTTGCCGGCGGTCGGGTGGTTCAACAGTGATTTCTGAATGGCCAGTGCCGTAGCCAGCTGCTGGCGGGTAACCAGCACTTTTCCTTCAGGGTTTTCGCGCCATGCATCCAGCAGCTCGTCGGCAAACACGGCATCCGGTTTTACCGATTTCACGGCCTGAATCAGATCGGCCTTTGTGCCAGAGACTTTCAGCGGCTGCGCCTTCTGTGCTTCCTGAGCAACCAGGTCAGGGTTAATGATTGCCAGCTGTTCCAGTAAGGCATCGCGGCTGCCGCTGGTTTTCACCTGGGCGGGCAGAGTAGCGTTGTATTCCTTGATGCATGCCTTCATTGCGGTGGCGGTTTGCTTCTGACCGTCTTCAATGCGCTGGAACTCAGCAGGCAAAGACATATAACCCTGGCCGGTTTCTTCAACTGATGTACCCAAGGGAACCTGGGCGGGCAGGGTCGCGTTGTATTCCTCCAGGAATCTTTTGATGTCATCTGCGCTGAGTAAAACCGGAAGCCCGTTGTTGTATTCGTCGATAAATGCGCGGATCGTCGCCGTCGTGGTGAAGGCGTCTTCCGGGATTTCCGGCTCGATACTGAATTCTTTTTCCAGCTGATCAGGCTGCAGCGCCAGTGCATGCACCAGATTTCCCATATCCAGAACAGGGGAGCGTACCTTCTGGATGGTTTTGGATACGTGGCGTGCATAGAAGTACATCAGGCTGACGCGGGCATCTTTTACCTGAGTTGAGCTAATGCCGTTCGCTGCGTGATAAACGTCATTCGGTAAGCCTTCGTATCGGCCAGGTTCGAAGTCTGCAGGGAACTCCACTTCTGGGTTCGATTCCTGAACGTCAATTGTTGTTTCCTGCAACCGGTCTGCTTCTACGGAATCTGTCTGCGAATTAGCTGCATCAGTGCTTTCGCCCGGTGGTACCGAACCAACATCTTCGTCTTTCTCTGGCTTAACCGTTTCCATCTGCACATCGCTGGTGGTTTCCCCGGAATTAGCTGGATGTAATTTTTCTTCTGCAGCGCGCTGGCGCGCCTGGTCCACGATAGAAAGTGCTGGTGCTGGCTGGCTATCCATCAGACCATCAATCGAAAAAACACCATTGCCCATGTTCAAAACTTCAGGCTGTTTGGGCTTGGTCAGGTCTTCGGTTATCCACTTCGGATCCGTGGGGTCACTGATACCTTCGACATATTCGCCACGTTCGGCGGCCAGAACCTGATTAGCGTCAGGACGTTTCTTTTGAGCTTCTTTAACCTGTTCGGTGCCAATTTCCTGAAAGTCAGGTGGGAGAGTTTCCAGGTCAAGCACACCTTCATCTCCATCGATATCCTTTTTCACAGCGTCCAGAGTGACAGCGGCAGATGAAACATGACCAGCTTTCTCAAGCATCTCAGCAGAAGGGGTGTCATGCTTATGCTCAGTCAGGTTCGCATTGATATAGGTCTGCAGACTTACCGGGAAATGATGAATATCGCTGGTGGCGCCACGAATAAGGGCAAAAATCGCTGCGCGGGAATAATCCAGGATGCCTGCGACCTTGCGCAGCGCTGCAGACCATTCCTTGAACGGACTTTCTTTCTTCTGGACGATCTCTTTGGCCCGGCGGTGAATTGATGCCGGGAAATTGTAGATATCGAAATCCATTGGCATTGTGGCCAGGGCTATTTCTACATCGAGCGTATCAAGGGTATGGGTGTAGTCAGGGTTGCGATCGGTTTTATTACCGCCGCCAGCATTCGTACCTGCATCGGTTTTCAAAACCGAAGAAATGCAGTTACCGGCAGCCCATTCCCTGGTGAGAATGCCGCGGTCGATCGCGTTCGTGGCGGACCACAGCTTTGCAAACTGGATACGTTTGCCGAGCTCATGGCGTTTCCCTTCCGGGAAGACTTTTTTATTGGCGCTGGTGAATTTCCAGAGCGCAGGCATATCGTATTTTTTGATTTCTGGGACATTCTCGGCGGCCAGAATCAGATCCTGGACGGCTGCGTTATCAGTGTCCATTTCAAGAACTGACAGCTCCCGCCGGTGAGGCATGCTGATATGATAAACGTGGCGTTCTTCTGCCATATACTGCGCCAGCAGCTGAGCGCGAAAGGGGAGTTCTGCCACGTTAAAAAGCGCGCTCGAATCGTCCTGGTATTCATCGCTACCGAAAGTTTCCACGGTCTCACCTTGTGCCGCGTCGCCAGTAGTATTGGCATCAACCAGCTCGCCAGTAACGGCTTCAGAGGTTACTCCGGCATCATCGTGATGAACATCAGCAGGCGCCTGTCCTGGCTTCAAAGTCCAGGTGCGGCCATTGTCGCCGAGCTGGTAGCGTTCGCACCATGAGTAATCGAGAACACCCTCCGCCGGCAGGTCGTTGAATACCGGGAAATCGGTACGAATTGGTTTTTGATAGTCTTTGCCGCGGCCTGTTTCGATCCCTGCGTCTTCCAGATCGACGTCCAGCTGCAGAAGGGCGCGAGCTTCTGATTTATTAGTGCGCCAGATTACGGCATCAGCTTTACCCGATTTTTGAGTCGCTTTTATCAGATAAAAATATTCCATGTGATAGCCTCTATTTTGGATGTAGAATCCCCCGGGCCATTGGTAGCGCCCATTCAGGGTGGTCATTGGTTTTGGTAATTTCCGGTGTAACTTTGGTCGGTGGCACCGGACGTACAGCCCGCTTCGGCGGGTTTACGTTAGCTCTCGTGTGCCATCTGGTCGTAAGAGGCGCAACGTTCAGAGCAATACTCTTTTTCTTTCCGTGCGAGCTGGTTTCCCTGGAGGTATAACAGGGTGCTTACTACTGGTTTTCCCTCGATTGCTTTACGGCAGTAACCGCATTTCTTCTGCATTCTTCCCCCTACATATGCGCCGTGAATCCGGCTGGATGCTCGTCCAGTACACCCTTCAGCGGATAACATTCGGCTTTCACGTGTTGCTCTTCTGCAGCTGCCTTGCAGTCATTCTCAGTGTCGTAAACGCCGAGCAGGACATCCTGATTACCGCCCGTCAGCATGCTGACGGTGAGAACCAGGGCAAACATCGTGCTCATGAAGGGGCTCCTTTTTGCGCGAGCATGTAGCACACCCGGCGGATGAAGGCTGACAGCGGATTTAAACGAACAGCCTGCTGACGAGCGGGTTTGCGTGCGAAATCAATCATGTAAATAACTCCCTCAGTGCACAGAAAAGCGCGATCCAGATGAAGAGCCCAATTACTGCCGAAATGACCATGGCTCTGATGCCTTGCTTACTCATTTCAACTCCTCATGTATGCCTGTCTTTTAACCACGTCAGGCTCGGTGGTATCTTGGTGTTTCCACACAGCCAAGAAGGAAAGCCTGATGACTCAATTCATCGCCCGCGTCGAAATGTATGGTGCCAATTCAGAGGACTATGAAAATCTGCATGAGCGCCTACAATCAGTCGGCTACACCAGAACAATCACTTCCGATGATGGTCGTCGTCTGAAGCTTCCTGACGCGACGTATTTCTTAAATTCCAGTTCAATTGATCAGCCTGAAACCGTTGCAACACAGGTCCGGCAAATAGCTCAACTCATAAGGAATAGCGCTGTTTTTGTTTGCCGTTTTGACTCATGGTACGGGTATCTTCACGACGCTTGATTGTTACCACCACCACAAGGTTTAGCCTCTTCATATCGTAAGGGGCTGTTTTCAAAGAATTCCATGTCAGTGAAGGCCTGAGCGATTTTCTCGGCACTTGCGTTGTTTTTTAAAAGCAGTTCGCTAAGCACTCTGCGAGCTGCTTGCTTTGAGTCTTCTGATAGCTGGTCAAATCTCATACTCATTCCCTCTGCTTGCCGTTATCGCCCGGCTGGCGGAACGTTTAAACCTACTGCGCATTGATATTTCCACCTCATCCCGGCATTCGTATGCTCCGGGCAGCTACTTCGTGGGCGTCCTGCCTGGGTGGTCGTGTTGCTGTGATATTGATTAAATCACTGGTTTATAGTTGTGTCAACTTTGAATTGGTAATTGGTGTAAATTTTAGGTTTATATGTTGGGGGAGGGAGCGTGTGTTATGCTCACAAAAACATCAATGAGGGCTAATGGTATGGGTATGAGGATGAGTTTTTCGCGGAGATGCACCCGCAAATAGCGCAGGTTATCGGGATAGCGGTTATGCAGTTACTGGTTGAAAAGCAAGAGCCGTCAAGAGAGGCGCTGATAGAGATGATTCAGGTGTTGTGGCAGGAAGACCAGGTGGATCTGGCTGTGGAGTTGGCAATGGATGTGCTGATGCTATGGAAAGAGTTGATGCAATAAAAAACCCGGCGCGGGGGCCGGGTGGAAAATACGATTACTCGTATTTATTTTTGGAACAATATTTTTTTCGCAAATTCAATAGTGTCTATATGATTTGATGCTGCTGTATGATTTATTTTCTTAGAGTCCATTGTTTTTTTAATCGTATCTATCACTTTTCGTTGCCCTGATGTTGGGGTTTCAGGTACTTCAAGAGTGAATAGCACATCATCAATATCTAATAAGTTCTCTTCAGCCGCACGGGTAACCCTCATTACCCAAGTATCACTATGTTCCATCATTTTACCCGGCTCGGTTTGAGTAAATGCGAGTGGTTTTATAGCACATTGAATTTCATTGCCTTTTTTGGCAACCAAAGGCATGGTGAACTTAGCATACGAACCTTCAATAGATTCATTCTTAAACGTATTTTTTAGACCATCTATTCTGTCAATGCTGCGTTTCAGTTCCCTAGCCAGTACATCTTCACGGCGTTCTTTTGTATAATCTGAGTGGTTTACATATTTATTGTAAATTCGATCCATCTCAGATTTAGGGTTCTCACTAAGAATCACACGAATAGAACTAAACTGGAATATTGACTCCTTTTTCGCTGTAAAATACCTAAAAAATTGAGCAAGTTGATGGTGTCCACTAATCTGAGTTGCCTGGGCTTTAGCAAACTGTAACTCTCTTTGAATGGTGTCTTTTGCTATCGGGAAGATACAGTCATCATGAAAAAAACTTCTTACGCGAGAATCGTTGCGCTTTGTGATCTGGAAATCAAAAAAGTTTTCTTTTGGCGCGCACATGACCACACCTATGTTTGCGAACTCTTCAGTTTCCGCATAAGGTGCGTACCGAACAATGCTGTAAAGGCATGGTGTACTCATGCTATGTCGCTCCAAAATTCATCGCTATCGCCTTTCTCTAATGTTTTTTGTACAAAAGGTAAAAATTCATCGTCAACAATCCATTCCTCCGGGATCTTCTGAATGATTGCTGGGAGCTTACAGTGACAGTCCGCTACCTTCTGTCTGTACTCGAGGCGATCAACTAAATCGTACTCCCACTTCCGGTTCCCCGGGCCATAAACATGCACCGTAAAATCTTCCGAAACAGCATTTTTATCAAATGATAGGTTATGGTCAATTAGATAATACTTATCATTGCCAACGTCATAAAGGATGTTGACGTTTCCTCCTTTGTCTGTAAGAGTGCGGTCAGCATTTAGTACCCATTTATCAAAGGCATATATTAGTTTTTGTTCATTTGTCGGTATGATGGCATCATTTCTAGACTGGGTAAAAGTAAGTGCGAGTGCACCTTCTATGTATCTTGAGGCGAAGGCAAGACCAGGCAGGATTTCATTTTGAAGTTCTGGAGCATACTCAATCAACTCCTCTGGGACGAAAACAATCTTAAAGTCGGGTAGTGATAGCCCTATGTCATAGGCCAAACACCCAGCAATAAATTCAGCAAGAAGGTTTTTTGGGGGCATGGACGGTTTTGCTTTTAAAACATACATTTGCCCATCATCACATTTGCATAGAAATGGTTGAGTAGAACCTTCCTTGATGCGGCGGATTATTTCAATGACATTGGGAATGACTGCACCTTTGTTGTCCATATCTGTCATCGCTATCCCTTAGAATATTTTAAATAGGCAGTTGCTATTGGTTAACATGTTGATTTTATTGTTTATTTTTGTATTTTCTTTGTTTTGTAAGAATCCGTAATCGCTAGCTATCTTAGTCAAAATCATCCCGCTCCCCCCTTCGCTTGAAGAAAATCTTCTCCAACCTGAGCACTATCCCAACCAGTCCGACAATTAGCAAAGTAATGAGTATGGGGATAACCAGATCAGACATACTTCCTCAGCATTGTTGAAGGTTTATCCAGACGCCTTATTAGGGGATTGCCTGTCCTGCTGCCAACCAGAAAATCATGATAGCTCTGCATTAAGCGCCAGGGTTCGCATAGTCGCCAAGAATGAACCAAGCCAGAAAAACGACTGCAACGATGAACACGATCACCGGAAATGCTATACCAATTCTCATAAGACCACCCTTAACGGTCACTCGCCATCACCCTTAATCCGCCGCCCCATGTACTTGGCATACAGTTCGTCGAGCTCCTTTAGCCGCAGAGATACGATCCGCAGCATGTTCTGTTGCTCTTCTTCGGGCAGCTGGCGATAGAGTTCCAGCAGGCGCTGTTCGTCAGGCTTCATACCATCTTTCTCGCCGACATCTTCCCCGAGCAGCCAGGCGACCGAAACACCAACAGCATCGGCTATAGCCAGTGCTGATTTTTTGCTAATAACACCTTTTTTAAACCAGTTATTGACCGCCTGAGGCGAGACTCCGGCTATTCGCGCCATATCTGCTTTGGTAATGCCTCTGGCATAGACCTCGTTGAGTCGCGCTATCAATGCTTTGTTGGGTTCTTCTTTTCTCATTCTCTCATTGTAAATGGTTAGTTTACACACTCAATATATTGAATGTTGATTGAAATATAAATCTGTGGTTTACTTTCTTCGTTGATAGTCAGGAGAAGAAAATGACAGCACTTGATAAAGCAATTAAGGCCGCTGGTTCAGCGAGAAAGCTAAGCATGGCACTTGGTGTAACCAGTATGTCAATTAGCCATTGGAAACATCGCGACAGAGGCATTGTGCCGCCAGATTACATATTAAAAATTCACAGCATAACCGGTGTTACTCCCCACGAATTGCGCCCTGATCTGTATCCGAACCCAACGGATGGATTACCGGCTCAGGAAGTGAGGGCGTAACCGTGCATTCAATTTCATTTCAACAAAATACCGGATTCGTTCCGGCCGCGATGATAAATCGCGCTCAAATAAAACAGGATCACGATCATGAGCTGATTCGTAATGCGGTTAGAGCCTGGGCGTCGGCTATCGACAATCAGGACGTGGTATCGGCTCTGATTATTAACGAGTACCGGGAGCAGGGCGGAATATCCATAACATTCCCGGATGACATAAGCCGTGCGCGGCAGAAGCTTTTCCGATTCCTGGATAACAAGTTTGATTCTGAGCAGTACCGCGAGAATGTTCGTCAGCTGACACCGGCAATCATGGCTGTTCTTCCGTTCGAATACCGCCATCTCCTGTTGCCTGAAGATAATTTCATGTCCCGCCTGGCACGACTGGAGAAAGAGACCAGCGAAGCGAAGGTTGCTGTTGCTATGGGTGCTCCACGCCATCAGAAGCTGAAAGAGCTGAGTGAGGGAATTGTCGAGATGTTCCGGGTTGACCCAGAACTAACGGCGCCACTGATGGCCATCGTCACTTCAATTCTGGGGGTTTTGTAATGTCGGGTATCAAAAAGGCGAAAGCCGCGGTGCTGTAACACCAACGGCTTTCTGATGCAAAAACGAAGAGGTAATTGCGAGGTAAGTATGTCAGGAACAAAGACTGAGGTAAACGCCCAAGCGACCCATAAATTCTCCTTTTGCGGAGCGAGCAATATTGAGGTTGCAGGCGTTCTCATTGCCGGCCCCGGCGTATCCATCTGTCAAAAATGTGTCTTTCAGTGGGTTGATATTGTCTTTCAACACGCAGAAAAGACCGATAAACCAACGTCATAAGCTCAGGGGTATCTATGCGTGACTATGCAACAGTCGCACCGCAATTCTGGCTGGGGAAAACAGGTCGGGAACTGCGGAAAAAAGGCGCTGAAGCGCAGGTGGTCTCGTTTTATCTCATGACCTCGCCACACGCAAACATGCTCGGTTTGTATTACCTGCCAATTCTCTATATCGCCCATGAAACAGGGCTGGGCTTAGAAGGGGCTTCGAAGGGGCTTAAAAGCACCATCGAAGCGGGGTTTTGTAGCTATGACGAGGACACAGAGATGGTCTGGGTGCATGAAATGGCCGCCTACCAGGTAGGCAAGGCATTAAAGCCAGGTGATAACCGTTGTGCGGGGGTCAGGAGTGAGTATGCATCACTTACAGAAAACCCTTTTCTTTCATTATTTTACGAGCGTTATAAGGATGATTTTCATCTGAATGTCAAACGCGAATCGTACCCAACGCCAGAAGGGGCTTCGAAGGGGCTTCGAAGCCAAGATCAGGAACAGGATCAGGAACAAGATCAGGATAAAGATATTTCGGGGCATGGCGACGCCACACCCCCAGATGGTGGATCCTCCGATGAAGCTCCATCTGAAAAGCCGAAAAGCAGTTACCCGGAGGAATTTGAACTGGCCTGGAGGGAATACCCAAAGCGCGCAGGAGGCAATAGCAAGGTCGATGCGTTCAAAGCCTGGACTGCCCGAATTAAATCAGGCGCAACAGCGCAGGAGCTTACCGATGGTGTTCGACGATATGCGGATTACGTCACTGCTGCCGGAAAACTCAACACTGAGTACGTGAAACAAGCGTCCACGTTTTTCGGTCCCTCAAAGCACTACGAGGAGTTGTGGAGCTTCGAAGTACCAACCGGTAAACGGGATCCGAACTCAATATCCCAGCCAGATAAATTAATTCCGAGTGGGTTCAGGGGGGAGTGATGAAAAATATGATTGGTACTGGTAGTGCGCTGGAGCGGTTGAAAAAACTCATCCCTCCGGGTGTAGAGCCTAAGTTTGGCAGTGTAGAGGAGTGGAGAACCTGGCAGGCCGAGGAAGGGCGCAAACGCTGCGAAGAACTGGAAAAACAAAACCAGCGTACCCGTGCTGAAAAAATCTTCGGACGAGCGGGAATTCAAGATCTGCATCGGAGCTGCACGTTCGCAAATTACCAGGTGGCAGGAGATGGTCAGCACCGGGCGCTCACGATGGCGAAAAGTTACGCACAGAACTTCGGTTCAGGGTTCGCCAGTTTCGTATTCAGCGGAGCGCCGGGAACCGGGAAAAACCATCTGGCGGCCGCAATCGGAAATCACCTGCTGGCTGGTGGTCGCTCTGTGCTGGTGGTGACTATTCCTGACCTGATGCTACGTGTTCGCGAGTGCTACGACGACGGGCAGTCAGAGGCTTCGCTTCTGGACGACCTTTGCCGGGTAGATCTGCTCATCCTGGACGAAGTAGGCATTCAGCGTGGCAGCAGCGGCGAAAAGGTCATTCTGAACCAGGTTATCGATCGCCGCCTGTCGTCGATGCGTCCGGTCGGCATCCTGACGAACCTGAACTACGAATCTCTGACGGACACCCTCGGCGCGCGCATTCTCGACCGTCTCCAGATGGACGGCGGCATGTGGGTGAACTTCGACTGGGATAGTTATCGCAAAAACGTCCGCCATCTGCGCGTCGTTAAGTGAGGAAAACATGGCTAGAGCATTTTCTGCTGTTGAGCGCCGGGAGTATGTCCGCGCAGTGATTCGTATCACCAGGCATCAGGGGCGCCTTACGACCACCGAGGCAATGAAAAAACTGGGGCTGAGCCGCGCTACTGTCCAACGGTATTTTTCCGAAGCAGAAGCGACTGGCGAGGTTGTCCGGCATGGTCGTTTGGGGCTGTTCCGCGATCATCGGGCTGTCATCGACTTTGACATGAAGCGTTTTGGCCTGGTGCCGAAAGCTGCTGTTGGGATGAATTACAGCCTGCTTGGCAGCCCTGTATTTCAGCGTGTTTTGGATGTGCAAGAAGTAATTTCTGCGGGTAAACCGATAGCCGCCCCGCAGGAGGTGAAATAGTGGATCCTTCACTGGAATATGCCTGTAAGCGAATTCTGGAGCTGGAGCAGTTGTTGCTGGTGGATGTTCCTGAAACCGTTTGGCCCGCCGAGGTTGCAATGGTTCTGTCTCAAGTTGAAAGCGCCGGGATTCTCCAGGCGCACCACAAGCAACGACTGCAGCACCATATCAACAGAATGTGGCTCGAAAAAATGCCGGTACCGTCAATTATCGCCGCGGCCCGTTCGCTGGCCTGCGCCATGGAGAAATACGTGTGAGAGAGAGCGAAATCATCGTTGATAACTTTGCCGGCGGCGGCGGGGCGAGTACGGGCATCGAGATGGCGATTGGGCGCAGCGTTGATATTGCGATTAACCATGACCCCAACGCCGTTGCTATGCACACAACGAACCACCCTGATACGTTGCACTATTGCGAATCTGTGTATGAGGTTCGCCCTAAGGTTGCGACTGCCGGCCGCCGTGTCGGACTGGCCTGGTTCTCCCCAGATTGCCGCCACTTTTCTAAAGCGAAAGGGGCTAAACCAGTTGAAAAAGCGATTCGTGGGCTTGCTTGGATTGTTCTGCGTTGGGCGCTGGATGTTGGCCCGCGGGTAATGATGCTTGAGAATGTTGAAGAGTTTAAAACGTGGGGGCCACTACTGGCGGCGGAAATGCGTCCGGATCCGGACCGCGTTGGCGAAACGTTCTTGGCATTCGTCGGCATGCTGACATCCGGAGTTCCTGCGGATCACCCTGCGTTGTTGGAATGCTGCGAATTTTTGGAGTTATCGACGGATAGCGAACAGGCGATGCGTTTGATTACCGGGCTGGGCTATGACGTCGATTATCGCGAATTGCGCGCCTGCGACTACGGCGCGCCAACTATCCGAAAACGTTTCTTCATGGTTATGCGACGGGACGGGCAGCCGATAGTCTGGCCGGCAGCTACTCACGGGGATCCGAAATCGCCGGCGGTGATTTCTGGCAAACTGGCACCATGGCGCACAGCTGCAGAATGCATCGACTGGTCAATTCCAGCGCCAAGCATTTTCAACCGCAAAAAGTCTCTGGCAGAGAATACGCTGAAGCGGATCGCGCGCGGCATCCAACGCTTTGTTATCGAGAACGCGTCGCCGTTTATCGTGAAGTGCAATCACACTACCACTAAAGGCAAATACGATTGCTTCCGGGGGCAGGCTCTCTCTGAACCGCTGCAGACGATTACGAAAACCCACGGTTTTGCGGTCGCAGTACCACACCTGACAAAGTTTCGTAACGGCGCCACCGGGCAGCCAGTTACCGAACCGGTACCAACGGTGACGGCTGGCACGTCCAAGCGCCCGGGCGGGAATGGTCATGCGCTGGGGATTGTTGAGGCGGGCCTTGTCCCGTTCCTCGCTGGCAACGGTGGCAGCGAATACCAGGCTAAACCGCGCCCGCTTGATAAACCTGCTCACACCATCCTGAAAGAGTCCAGGGCTTGCATTGTGGCGCCAGTCATTGCCCGCCAGTTTGGAGCCAGCATCGGCCACCGGGCGGACGTGCCAAATGCAACTATCACGGCGGGCGGTGGCGGCAAATCGCAGTTGGTGACGCCGACGCTGATTCAGATGGGATATGGCGAGCGCCCAGGGCAGGAGCCGCGCGTGCTGCAACTGGACAAGCCTCTGGGGACTGTTACCGCCGGCGGAAACAAATTCGCGACGGTGAGCGCGTTCCTGGCGAAGCACTACGGAGGAAATTACACCGGACCCGGTGTTGGGTTGGATGAACCGACACATGCAGTGACGACAGTTGACCATCATGCAGTAGTTGCGGCGCATCTTATGGTGAACAATACCGGGCATCCTGGCGGTTCCGTGGAATCTCCTGCGCATACGGTTACAACTGGCAATCACCACGCCGTTGTTGCTTCTCACCTAGTTAAGTTACGTGGTACTTGCCGTGACGGACAGCGGACTGATGCACCGATGCCGACCATTACCGCTGGTGGTCAGCACGTCGGGGAAGTTGAAACCACTCTCGCTGTTGAGCATTACGACGAAGAGCGCGCGCAACAGGTGTTAGCGTTCCTGAAAGAGTACTGCGGAGCCGAAAGTACCGGGCTGGTGGAAATCGCCGGGGTAACTTACCGAATCGTTGATATCGGCATGCGTATGCTTCAGCCGCATGAGCTGTACCGGGCGCAGGGCTTTCCGGAGTGGTACATCATCGATCGGGATTACCGCGGGGTGAAGTATGCGAAGGATAAGCAGGTTGCACGCTGCGGCAATGCCGTTCCGCCCCCGTTCGCTGAGGCGCTGGTTAGGGCCAATCTGCCGGATCTATGTCAACAGAAGGGAATGGCTGCTTAATAAACTTCTATCAATTCAACCCGCGCTGGCGGGTTTTCTTTTTTGTCCTGGTAAATAGGGGTTGCACACTACACAAAATGTGCATCTTATGACTCAGTAGTTTTTTCTGCTACACCAATGCATCTGAAATTAATTAAATTCTGAAATTGGCCTTTTCCATTTGCTCGAGTGAAATAGGGGCTTGTACGATACACAAAATATGCCGTCGACAACCGCGCAAAGCTTTTAACTCCGTTAGCCATGAAAGTTAAACAAAACTCCCAAACTTTCAATTTCGATAATCTCTTTTGAAAATAGGGGCTTGTAGGGCGATCTTCATCTGTCATCATATCCCTCGTACCGTGTAATTTTCACATGTAAGTGATTCAACATTAATTTATACTGTATAAATAAACAGTATAAAGATTTACTTCCGGGAGGTAGGGATGCGCAGTGAGAGTGATGAGTACTACGATCTGGTTAAACGTTCTACAGGTGAAGTTGTTGGCAGCATCAGGGCAGCAGGCCGGGTTCTGGTATACACGGCAAATGGTATAACTTCTATGCGACCACTGCTTGAGGACGAGGGAGTATTTAATCTCAACGCAATGACCAGTTTTCTGCATCGCCTCGGCTACCGAGTTCTCCCACCTTCTGATAATATGAAATCAACGGCCTGAACAACCGTTACCTACTGCGCCACGGAGAGAAGCCATGGCGCAATTGCACTTAATAAAACAATCTCAAGGTATCCTGATCCCCGCGACGCCGGAGACCAGTGATTTTCTGCAATCAAAATGCAAGCTCGGATCCGTTCTGGAAGCCGATTATAAGCTTGTCCGCAATCCGGCGTTTCACCGCCGTTACTTTGCTTTACTCAATCTCGGCTTTGAATATTGGGAACCTACCGGCGGGGCGATTTCGTCTAACGAGCGCAGGCTTATCACAGGTTACGCCAAATACCTTGCTGCATATGGTGGGAGTGAATCGGCGTTGCTTGATGCCGCCGGGCAATATCTCGACCGGATAGCTGAGAAGCGATCCGGCTATATCAGTATTTGCAAATCCTTCGATGCTTACCGGGCGTGGGTCATCGTTGAAGCCGGCCACTATGACGCCATACAGCTGCCGGACGGCACGCTGAAAAAACACCCTCGCAGCATTTCTTTCGCAAGCATGGACGAATGCGAGTTCCAGGAACTGTACAAAGCATCGCTGGATGTTCTCTGGCGGTGGATCCTCTCTTGTTCATTCAACAGCCTGCAGGAAGCCGAGAACGCCGCAAACCAGCTTTTAAGCTTCGCGGGGTGATGCCGATGAAACGCTCATGGTTTCACCATCTCGAATGCACAACGCAGCAGGCCGAAGAATTGGTAGCGAGATATCGTCAGCGGGGCGTAAAGGTCGAACGAAGCTTAAACCCTGACTTTATGACTTGGACCGTCAGCGCGCAGCTGGTGGAGGACAAAAACCCGCCGCGGCCAGACTCTCGCTGGCGCAACAGGATGTGGGGGTGAACATGGCCAAGAAACCCCAACGACGCTGCAAAATCTGCCGGGAGAAATTCACTCCTGCATTCGAAAACCATCGTTGGTGCTGTCCTGAGCATGGCGCTGAATTTGCCATGCAGGAGCTTGAGAAGAAGCGCGATAAGCAGGCCAAGGCGAAAGCGAAGAAAGAGCGCGCAGCCTGGAGAAAGCGCAAAGCCGCGGTGAAACCTCTCCGGCACTGGGAAGACATGACCCAGCGTGTCGTTAACGACTATATCCGCGAGCGTGACCACGATCTGCCGTGCATCAGCTGCGGCACGTTCGACACTGTTCAGTGGGAGGCCGGGCATTACCGATCCCGCGGTAAAGCATCTCACCTGCGCTACAACGAGGACAACATTCATAAGCAGTGCCATCACTGCAATGTGCAGTTATCAGGTAATCAGCAGCAGTACCGCGTCGCTCTGGTAGAGAAAATCGGCGCTGAGCGTGTCGAGGCGCTCGAAAACAACAACACCCCTCACCGATACACCATCGAAGAACTGGAAGGCATCAGGCGCCATTACAGCGCGCTACGCCGTGCACTCATAAAACAACGGGAGGCCGCATGAGCCGTGACGTTATCGAACGCATCCGCGACCGCTGGCAAAAGCTCCGCCTCTGCCGGCACCGCGGCACCGTACTGGTTGACTACCGCATACTGAGAAACTTTGTCCGCATCTATCAGACCCTGGGAGAGACAGCATGAACCTCGAATCAATCGCCAAATACTTCGCGCCCAAATCACCAATGCTGAGCGACTCGCCACGGGCTACTGCATCAGATGGTCTAACAGGCACTGACATCATGGCCGCTCTTGGGCTGGTAAATGCCAAGTGCGGGTTCGGCTTCGACCTCTATCTGGCAAAGATCGGGGTAAGCACACCTGACCGAGCATTGGAGCTACTTTATGAATCAGCAGAGCGATTATCAATCCGCTTTAACATCGTTTCAGAACTCAGCCAGGACGTTCGCAAAAGAGTTCTCGAAGTTCTGTGTGCTTTTGCATACCAGGATTACACGCGAAGTGCTGCCAGCGTTAGAAACTGCACTTGCTGCGATGGGACTGGCTTCACAGAGGCCCAGGTATTCACCAATAAATGCTCGTATCCGTGGGGCAAGCCACCTTATTGGGCAAAGATGTCCCGAGCGGTTCGCCCAAGCCACTGGGAGAGCTGGAGCGAAGTGCGCGAGGTGGTCAAAGTTAAATGCTCAGCCTGTAACGGAAAGGGGGCTATCAGCAATTCGTGTCGCTGCAATGGGAAAGGAAAGGTACTGGATAAAGAGACCAGCGAACGCCTTGGGTTACCGGTAATGAAGGTATGCGATCGCTGCAGCGGAAGAGGTTATGCGCGCATGAAGTTTTCGACGGTGATGGAAGGGGTAAGGGCCGTGGCTGACATTAAGAAAACGGCAGCTTATGAGCAACTGAAACCTTTCTTCGAGGAACTGGTATCCGAATGTCACAAACAGGAATCATACGCTGATGTCATTCTCTCCCGAGTGACGAAATAGTGAGTATTTTCTATAAAAATTGAATTTTTTGGAAAATTGATATTGCAATTCCCGGAAAAACTGGTTAGATTCATCCCTAACGCTGGGAATCCGTTCAGTCGTTCCGAAGCAAAAAATTCAAGCCCAAGGTTAACGCCTTGGGCTTTTTCACATCTTATTGACCAGAAAATTAACATCTTGTTAATCTATCTGTGTGGTGAATCCCCCTATGCGGTGGGGCACTGTAACCTGGTAATGTCGAAACATTGCTGGCTGACAAAATGCGGGTCGTGGCTGGTTACACTTCGACTCACCGGGAGGCACCCGGCACCATGCAATGCTACTAAGCTATTTGGTAGTGGAGTTGCCGTTTCGGCTTCTCCAGCTATGTTTAAAAGGCAGTAACGGAAAAAGCGGGCGCTCTCCTGGTAAATCGGTAGCTCGGACTATTAGGTACGCCTCGTTCCGTTGCAGAATCAGTATCGCCTACTTTTTGCCCGCCCATCCGAGCGGGCTTTTTTTATTCCTAATCACTTCAATAAATATAAAAACGATGACCATGCATTCATCTGCAGGCATTCCTTTTCCCGCCAACTTGGAGGAAATCACAGCGATGAGAAAGGGAGAAGAATGATATTTTGCGTAGGAATCTCAGGCCATAACAACGATGGCATTGAACAGACGTTACCGGGATGTTAAGTTTTATTAGTGGTGAATCCCCCTAGCGGAGGGGCGTAAACAGTTAGAAGCGAATCCTCAGCGCGAGTCACGGTGACTGACCCACGACTCACCGGGAAGCTCCCGGCACCACACATACTGCATAACCCCCTAAAGGCCTTCCGTAATGGAAGGCCTTTTCTCTTCCGGATGGCAGAGCGTCAATTTTCAGCCCGTAGGCCTATACCTGTCTTAGAGGTGTTCATCTGGCCACTTTGCCTAATGGGCTTGCTTTTCTAATCTTTACGGGAATTGCAGTGGATGCTTTACCAGAGATTAGGATGGCGTAAAGCCTAAGCGGTGGGGAGTTTTTCTTGAGTGAAAATCTTACTACAGTGAGGGCACATCAGCGCAGAGCCTTTCTGGACTCGGGTGTAACTATGTTCTGATTGGTTGGTGCAGCCAGGGCAGGTACACTTGATGAGGTAGTTGCGATTGTTTTTTGAGTTTTTGCGTTGTTGCATATGATATTTCCTGATGAATGGTCCGCAACCATACACTATCCCCAGGCACATAGCTCGCGTTGAATTCCCTAACCACCTTGTCAAGGTGGTTTTTTCTTTCAGGTACCCGGAATCACCATTGATGAGTATTTCTCCTGCCGGTCCTGATCCTTATCACACACAGCACCCCGTTAACCCGGAGGTGAACCTATGGCAAAGCATATGCAAGACAAAGAAAGCATGGCCGGAATCACCTGGCTGGCTCTGCTGATCATTGCTGGTTGGGGCGGCCTTGTCCGATTCCTGATGGATGTGAAGCAGGGCAAAGCAAAATGGAGCTGGATAAATGCTTTTGCGCAGATTGTGGTTTCGGCTTTTACCGGGGTTATTGGTGGGCTCATCAGCATTGAAGGTGGCCTGAGTATTTACATGATACTGGCCACTGCCGGTATCAGTGGTGCTATGGGTTCCGTAGCGCTCACATATTTCTGGGAACGAATCACTGGAGTGAAAGCACAATGACAGCAGACCAGACTATCGAGGGGATCCTCGGCAAAGAGGGTGGTTATGTCGATCATCCGTCGGATAAAGGCGGGCCGACCCGCTGGGGCATCACCCAAACCACCGCCCGTGCACATGGCTACACCGATGATATGCGAAACCTCCCCAGGGAAACAGCAAAGCAAATCCTGCTGAGCGATTACTGGACCGGCCCCCGGTTCGACCAGGTGGCAAGTTTATCAACGTTACTGGCGGATGAGCTTTGCGACACTGGCGTGAACATGGGGCCCAGCGTCGCCAGTAAGTTCTTTCAGCGTTGGCTCACTGCCCTGAATATGCGCGGAAAGCTGTATCCCGATCTGATTCCAGATGGCGCCATTGGTCCCCGAACCATCACCGCGCTTAAGGGATACCTTTCCGCCCGCGGGAAAGAGGGGGAACAGGTTCTGTTACGTGCGCTGAACTGCAGCCAGGGCGCCAGATACCTCGAACTGGCGGAGGGCCGCGAAGCCAACGAGGATTTCCTCTACGGCTGGGTTAAGGAGCGCGTGCTATGAAGATGATCATCTTCGCTTTGCTCGTGGTGGTGGCTGTGCTCGTTCTGTTACTGCTGCGCAAATATACCCGGCTGGAGTTCGTTGCCCATGCCAGCCTGCTGCTGAAAACGTGGTCTGTAAAGCTGGGGGCTATCGGCGCGCTGGTTGGTGTGTGGGCGCAGTCGTTCCCGGATGCTGCGCTGCAAGCCTGGGCGATGCTGCCGCCGGATATCAAAAACATTCTGCCTCCAAACATTGTTGCGTTGATTAGCCCTGCGCTGGTGGTGCTGGCGGTGCTTTCGCAATACGTACGCCAGCCAGCATTGAAAGCTAAGGCCGAAGAACTGAAGGAGCCGCAGCAGTGAGCTTCGAAATTATTGCTGGGCTGGTGGTTGTCATCCTGGGCGCTATAGCTGGCGCGTTCGGTATTGGTCATGCTCGCGGTACCAGTAAGGCAGAAGCCAAAGCCGATCTGCAGCGTACCGAAGAGAATGCCGCCGCCACCGTCGCCGCGGCAGAACGTAAGGCGGAAGTTGTGAAAGGGGCCATTGATGTACAGCAGACTGTTAGCCATATGCCTGATAACAATGTTGATCGGGAGCTGCGCGAGCACTTCACCCGCCCCGGTAGTCGTTGATACGGCGTGCAACTGGGTGAGGGTCATCTACTTGACCGACCACGATATCGACGTGCTGGATATGCAGACCAAGCGCGACATTCTGGCGCACAACAAAGCAGTGCAAGCCAACTGCCGTAGCATTACCTCTGCTCATTGAGTTAAATAAATGGCTTCATCCTTGAGGTCCACGGGTAAGTAAACGCAAGGTCTTTTATGTAATTTATCAGAGATAACACGGTTGGGCGCACTATTTATGGGGTTAGGAGCTCACCTGTGGAAATGGTGATTCCGGTAAATCCTCTCCTGTGTTTTGCTCATTGTGCGAGGGGCAGATACTCATAATCGAATGCCAAAAGGCTTTTATAAGAAAACCATTAAGGCTTGATGAACTCACCTTTGAATAGAACTACTTACGATACATTCCTCATATATTCGAAGGATATAACATCTCTCAGGTATCCTGCTTATGGATGCTGGGAATGTGTACCGCTGGTGGGCTGGATTCTTGTAGCCTTTGCCCAGCAGCTTCAGGTGATAAAAAACCCCGTGGAGTAAATCCGACAAATTGACGGGGCGCTGCAGGGGCAGCCAATGTCGGAGTTTAGTCAGATTTCGAGGTGTTTTTCTACTGGTTTTGAGAAAAAATGGATGGTCTGACACTATAGGAAGTGGCTCATCCCTGAGCTCACGGGTAGAACAGTGGACTTTGTCATGGCAGAGCAAAGTCATAAGTTAGTTTAGATAACATTTCGGATATAACAAGCGTAGCGAGTGTATGCTTCATGGATTGTACGTCTGTAACTTTCATAATATTTCTACCATTTCAAAATTAAGATATTAGGTAAAACCTTAGGGAATTTAGAGGGTAAGAGAAGCTGTGAACAAAAAAATCTCCTCGCGAAGCAATGTTTTTCACTTTAACGAAATATATTGTTTGCAATGTGGGTTTTTTAGTTCATCATGTATGCTACATTGAGTTCTTATAAAATGAGCTGCTAATTATGACTGAGTGCAAACTTCCACAACTTCCAAAGTATTATCGATATGGTACTGAACAAATTAACAAGTTGCCTGGGAGTGGGGATGTTTTTCCTCCTGCGGGTAGTATAATAAAGTCAGTAAGTTTAAATGAAGGTGTATTTGTTTGTGTTCCAGTGCAGCGTTATATACACGGGTTGAATATTTGGGTTGTAGTTGAATCTTCTTGATAATGATTTTTGTTTGGTAAGAGTGATTTTTCGTTGGTTTGGTGGTTTCTATTTATTATAAATTCGCTGTTGGAATTTAAAATTAGCATCATTGCAATGCTTTCAAACACCGTAGAAGGATTATGATGCTAGTGCAAAATAATATTTATAATAATTCAGAGTCATATGCTATTCTTTTGTTTAGTATGTGGCCTGTCCTTATTGTACTTCTTGTCGTGATATCTTGCGCCTTTTACGGTGTATTGATGCATAAAACTGCAATTTGTTGTTTTCTGTCAGCTATGTTCCTTGGTGTCGCAGGCTGGTTTTATGGATGATCACCATTAGCTCTAATATGAGTCACTTTTTAGTATAAAGTCAGGGTGTCATTACTTTACCTGGCTTGTAGCGTTGGTTCCCTAAAGTTTGACGATAAAAGGCCCTGTTAATACGGGGCCTTTCTGTATGTATTATTTATCAAAGAGGTAAGACATGTCAGAGATCACCGCATCTGAGCAAATCCGCCTGGATATTATCAAGAAAGTGAATTACGACACTGCAGCGGCGAAGTTAGCCATTGACTGGGTAGGCGACAGCTATCTGAAGTCTGAGCTATTCGCTGACTCTTTCGATCGTGTTTTCACGGAAAGTGAGATTGTCTCGAAGACCCGTAAGGCAATCCAGGAAGCGACCGAAGCGCTGGCGCTGTTTGATACTGCCGCTGAGCAGGTCAGCTAAGGCATTACAGCAGGCGTTCATAGAGTGCCTGTGATAATGACCATCAGACAAATCGTCTGAGCTGACAGTTAAATCAATCACCAATTACCAGTTACACGGGGTAACTGACATCATTGTCTGTTTATCCCGGTGAATTTTGAAATACTCACTACTCTCATAACGTCTCTGCCTGCCAACACCAGAACGGCAGAGGTCAGTTAGCCGTATAGATGAACCTCTCCCGGGTGGCTCCTGAGAGATTCTTTATACGCTAGCTGGTAGTAACTAAAGGCCGCATATTTTTGCGGCCTTTTTCATCATTTGTAAAATGAAAGCCCTCAGGCGATTAACGATGCTCAGGACCATGGAAGTGATCTCCACCATGTCCGCCTCCATGGGGACCAGGGGGAAGGATACATCCTGAAAGTGACAGCGCACCACAGATCACAAAAACAGCAAGCATAATTCTTTTCATAATAACTCCTGAACTAAAGAGCCTTAATTCCAAAACATAAAAGTGAATATTTTATGGAGAATCAGTAATTCCTTTTTCTCCCTCACGTTAAATAGGAATAATCCATGGCAAAACCGGACTGGGGCGAGCTTCAGCAACGGTTCCTGTCCGATCATGCCGCAACCGGCGTATCACCGAAGGATTGGTGTGAAGCGCAGGGACTGAATTACGCTACCGCCCGCCGATACATCAAGAAACCCACTGCGCAAAAACCTGCGCAGAAGAACTTGCGCACTGCGCAAAAGGAAAAGTGCGCAGAAGAGCTGGTGGATGATGATGGCCTCACCGATCAACAACGTTTATTTGTCGCGGAATACCTGAAGGACAACAACGCCACGCAGGCCGCCATTCGAGCCGGGTATAGCAAGAAGACTGCTGAACAAATTGGCTATCAGCTGCTTCAGAAAACTTCAGTTGCGCAGGCTATTGCGCAGCAGCAGAAAGCATCCATTGTGCGCACGCTCGGCAGCGCTGATGAAGTGCTTGAGCAGATGTGGCGCCTGGCAACGTTCGACGCCAACCAGCTATCACAGTATCGCCGCGGGAGTTGTCGTTACTGCTGGGGCTTTGGTCATCAGTATCAATGGCGTGATGCCGTGGAGTACGAAGAGAAGCGACTCGAAGCGCTTGAGCGAAAACGTCGCGAGCCCGTCGATGTTGGTGGCTACGGTTACGACCATAACAGCGCGCCTAACCCGGAATGCCCTCGCTGCAATGGCGATGGCATAGGTCAGACTTTCTTCGCCGATACACGCAAGCTGGCGCCGGATGCTGCGCTTGCCTTTTCTGGCGTTAAGCTCGGAAAAAACGGTGTGGAGATAACTGCTATCAGCCGGGAGCGAATGTACGAGGCGGTGATGAAACGTCTCGGCCTGGCTGATAGTGAATTCGCACAGCGTCTGCAGGAGATTGAAATTGAGCGCCGGCAGCTGGAGGTCGAAAAATTACGCAAAGAGCTGGCTGCTGATCCGGAGGATGACGAACCAACGCCAGTTGCAATCAATATCAACGTAGTCGATGCACGAGTGAGGGAAGAGGATGGCGATAGCACCGACGCTTAACATCCCTCAGGCCAAATTTCTTGCGATGCAGTACAAGTTTAAGGCCTACGTCGCCGGCTTCGGTTCTGGCAAGACATGGGTCGGCTGCGGTGGTATCTGCAAAGGGATGTGGGAACACCCCAAAATCAACCAGGGTTACTTTGCGCCAACGTATCCGCAGATCCGTGACATCTTTTATCCCACTGTTGAAGAGGTGGCCCACGACTGGGGGCTGAATGTCAAAATCAACGAGGGAAACAAAGAGGTTCACTTCTACGCCGGGCGCCAGTACCGAGGAACGACGATTTGCCGCTCGATGGAGAAACCGCAAACCATCGTTGGTTTTAAAATCGGTAATGCGCTGATTGATGAGCTGGACGTAATGCCCGCCAAAAAGGCGCAATTAGCCTGGCGAAAAATCATTGCCCGTATGCGTTACAACGTGGCCGGTCTTCGTAACGGGATCGACGTCACCACGACGCCGGAAGGGTTTAAATTCGTTTATCAGCAGTTCGCAAAGGCTGTACGCGATAAGCCTTCGCTCTCAACGCTGTACGGCCTGGTGCAGGCCTCGACGTTCGACAATGAAAAGAATCTGCCGCCGGACTATATCCCGTCGCTGATGGAGTCATACCCGCCGGAGCTGATCAAGGCTTATCTCCGTGGCCAGTTCACCAACCTGACCAGCGGGACGATTTACCATCAGTTTGACCGTAAGCTGAATAACTGCAGGGAAGAAGAGCAACCCGGTGAGCCGCTGTATATCGGTATGGATTTCAACGTCGGGAAGATGGCCGGGGTTGTTCATGTGTTACGTCTGGGGCTTCCGTTTGCGGTGAATGAAATTGTGAAGGCTTACGACACCCCTGACATGATCCGCATCATCAAAGAACGGTTCTGGCTGTACGACGGTAACGATTATCGCAAGGTACGGGAAATCTATATTTACCCGGACGCTTCCGGCGATTCCCGCAAATCCAGCAATGCCAGCGCCACTGATATCGCCCAGCTTAAGCAGGCCGGCTTCAATGTGGTTGTTAATGCATCAAACCCGCCAGTGAAAGACCGCATCAACGCGATGAATGCCATGTTTTGCAATGGTAACGGTGAACGTCGCTACAAAGTGAATGTAAAGCGGTGCCCGGTGTACACCGAATCGCTTGAGCAACAAGTTTGGGGCGAAAACGGTGAGCCGGATAAAACGGCGGATAACGATCACCCCAACGATGCCGGTGGGTATTTCATTGTGAAGCAATTCCCGATCATCAAACCGACTGGAAAAGTCACCCAACTGCGGATGTAAAAACATGCCTGATATTTCAACGCCCAACCTCGACTATAACGATATGGTTGAGGCATGGGATATTAATGATGCGCTGATGGGCGGCACGCTGGAAATGCGCCGGCAGGGCAAGAAGTATCTCCCGAAATGGCCGAACGAAGATCCTGAAAGCTATAAGGAGCGTTTAGCTTCGGCAACGTTACTACCTGCCTATGAAGAGGCCATTAAACAAAACATCGGGCGAGTGTTTGCTGAGCCGACGGTATTGAGTGAGGACTCTCCTGAACAAATACGAGAGTTGTCGCCAGATATTGATATGGAAGGAAACCGGCTCGATGTCTGGGCACAGCAATTTTTCAGCATCGGATTCCAGTATGGTCTGGTACATGCGCTGGTGGACTTCCCGAAAATTGACCCGGAGGCAGTAAAAACTAAAGCCGACGAAAAAGCCGCGGGATCCCGCCCGTATGCCACGATGTTAAATCCTCGCCAGGTCATCGGCTGGAAATCGAAAGTGGTTAAAGGGAAAGTGGTGCTGACCGATCTGCGTATCAGAGAGGTCATCATTATTGATGGCGATGATTACGGGCAAACGAAAGTTGAGCAAATACGCCATATCATGCCGGGCAAGGTTGAAATTTATCGCCGAAATAAAGGTGATAACGGCGAAAGCCAGTGGCAGATTCACGACGAGTGGGAAACCAGTCGCGATGATATTCCCCTGGTGACGCTTTACACGAAACGCACAGGCTTTATGCGCGGTTCACCGCCACTGCTTAATCTCGCCTTACTGAATATCAAGCACTGGCAGAGTCAGAGTGAACAGGACAACATCCTTCATGTCGCTCGCGTGCCGTTGCTGGTGGCTTACGGTCTGGCTGATGGCGAAACGTTGACGATAGGTTCTTCCTCTGCGACTCGTTTCGATGACCGCCAGCGGCAGGGACTGGAATATGTCGAGCATACCGGGGCTGCGATTGAAGCCGGTAAGATTTCCCTTGAAGATCTGGAAAACCAGATGCGTCAGGCCGGCGCAAAACTGCTGCGCGCGGAAAACACCTCAACCAAATCTGATGACCAGACGCATGAAGAGCGCATGCAGGAAAACTCCCCTCTGTATACGATGGCGAGTTCTCTTGAGGACGCCCTCGATAACATTCTGCAGATTATGGCGGAATGGCTGGGCGAGAAAGAGGGCGGCAATGTCGATGTACGCACCGAACTGGATGTTTCAGCCCAGACGTTTGATGCCACAGCTGCAACAGCTGTTCAGTCGCTCCGTCAGGGTGGTGATATACGTCAGGTCGATGCTGTTCGCGTTTTGCAGGCCCTCAAATTTATCGATCCGGACGCGAAGCCCGAAGAGGTTATCGACGAGTTGCGGAATCAGCAGGTCACGCTGGCCGGCGGACTGAGTAACCCGGGTGGTGCAAATGGCGACGGCGAATGACAAGCTTCAGGATGAATCGATAGCGCATGCGATATGGATAGCGCGGTACAGCACCAGCGTTGCAAACAGGATGATAAAAATCCTGAATGACAGCGACGCTGAGCTGACAGCCAGATTGCTGGTGGCGATGGATAGCCTGAATGCTGACAGCTTTACCGTCTCGCGACTGGAAGCGCTGCTCGTTAGTGTCAGGGCTCTCAATCGCGAGGCTGTGCAGTCAATGTACGCGGGACTATCTGAAGAGCTGCAGCTGCTCGCTCAGCACGAAGCTGGCTTTCAGCTGAGCCTGTTTCAGTTTGCTATCCCAGATGATGTGCTATCGCTTCACCCGCTGGTGGGCATTTCACCGGATGCCGTTTACGCCGCGGCGATGGCACAGCCGTTTCAGGGGCGCCTGCTTTCGGAGTGGGCAGATAACCTTGAAGCTGACAGGATGGCAAGAATATCCAATACAGTGCGGCAGGGTTTTCTCCTGGGCGATACGCATGAGCAAATCGCCAGAAAGGTTCGTGGTCATGCTAACCGTGGTTATCAGGATGGCGCGTTGCAGATGAGCAGGGCCAACGCCGGCAGCATTGCCAAAACAGCTGTAGGGCATCTTGCGGCAACGGCGCGAAAGAGCTTTGCGGATGCTAACGACGACATCCTGAAGGGGAAACAGTGGTTATCCACTTTGGATAACCGTACATCAAAAGACTGTCGGATTCGCGATCGTCTCAAGTATACCCTGGATAACAAGCCTGTCGGCCATAAGGTGCCGTATCTGCAGGGCCCCGGGAAAATCCACTTTTGCTGTCGGAGCACTGAAACTTACATCCTGAAATCGTCCGAGGAGTTGGGTATCAAAGTCGGCGAAATCAAGAATAGCTCGCGCGCCAGCATGGATGGACAGGTTCCGGCTGACACGAATTACCAGGACTGGTTCTCCCGGCAGTCATTCACGCGACAAGCTGAGATTGTCGGAGAAACGCGCGCCAGGCTGATTCGTGATGGCGGCATGTCTCCCGATGAGTTCTACAACGACAGGGGCGAGTGGCTGACGCTTGACCAATTGCGCAACCGTGACGCGCAGGCGTTTAAGGACGCCAGAGTGTGATAGAGTAAATTCGTGGTGAATGCAGGATGCTGACCTGCGCGCCAAAGCGTCCCGTGAGAAACGGGCAAGCCGGAAACCAGACTCACCTCGGTGAGTCCCCGCCGTTCTGAAGAATCAGAATGCCGTGGCAGCACCGGCCACCACACTTGCTTATGATCGCTCAGGAGACCTTTAGCATGAAGATTTTCTTAAAAGGTGGGCCTCGAGATGGTGAGTCCGTATCCCTTCACACGGATGACTACGGAGTGCCATTAGAACGAGTGCAATTTCCGCAGCCTGTTTCTGATGCATCCCCATTGTTTAATAACGGATTTGATGCCTGTGATCTCGAACAGGATATTCTGATATATACGCTAGAAAGGATAGTAATAGACGGGAAACTGCATCACTACGAATACCACTATCAAGGTCGCTAAGGCGGCCTTTTTTATTATCTAAATTTCACAACAGGCTGCCTCCGGGCGGCCTTTTTTATTGCCGTGATCCGGATGGTGAGCGGCGCAACGGTCGGATGGCCCACAAAAAGGTAACCACATGAAACTGAAAACAGTTGAAGTAAACGGCAAGAGCTATGCAGAAGTTGATGCGAACGGTCTTCCCGTTTATGTACATGACGACGGCAAAGAGATCGGCTTCGATGCTGTGCAGGCCGTTGGAAAAATCTCTTCTCTGAACGGTGAGGCGAAATCTCATCGTGAAGCCAAAGAAGCAGCTGAAGCCAGCCTGGCGAAATTCGCCAAAATCGGTGACCCGGCGAAGGCTCTTGAAGCGCTGGACATGATGACCAAAATCGACCAGAAAAAACTGATCGACGCGGGTGCTGTTGACCAGGTGAAAGCGGATATCACCAAATCATTCCAGGCACAACTGGATGAGGCCCACAACAAAAATAAAACGCTGGAAAGTCAACTGTACGATTCGATGATCGGCGGTAGCTTCACAGGTTCCAAATTTATCGCCGATAAAATCGCCATCCCTGCCGATCTGCTTCAGGCCCGCTTCGGTAAGTCCTTCAAAGTCGAGGACGGCAAAGTCGTTGCCTATGATGGCTCTGGCAACAAAATTTATTCCCGCTCGAAGCCGGGCGAACTGGCGGCCTTTGATGAGGCGCTGGAGTTCCTGGTGGAGCAGTACCCACAGAAAGACCACATTCTGAAGGCCAGCGGCAACCAGGGAGGCGGCTCACGGCAGTCTCAGCATTCACTCGGGCAGAAAACGATGAAACGCGATGCGTTTACCAGTTTGAGCCCGACAGATCAGCAATCAACTCTCAAAGACGGTATCACCATCGTCGATTAATTCTTTGCCAGCCGCCGGATGGCTGCTGGTGCCGGAGCTGGATAGCTCAACCAACCCTATATTTTAATCTCCAAGGAATCCATACACATGGCTAATACGCTTACCGGGTTGATCCCGACTATCTTCACGGCTCTGGATACCGTATCTCGCGAACAGGTCGGTTTTATCCCGGCTGTATCGCGCAATGCTAAAGCTGATGCGGCGGCGAAGGACCAGACTGTTACTGCGCCGGTTGCGCCACCGGCAACCACTGTTGATATTACCCCGGGGGCTACTGCGCCAAATGACGGCGACCAGACGATCGGCACCGTTGATGTCAAAATCACCAAATCCAAAATGGCCCCGGTCAAATGGAACGGTGAGGAACAACTGGCGCTGGGGCCCGCAGGGACATACAACACCATCCTTGCCGATCAGTTTAAGCAGGCTTTTCGCGCGCTGGCTAATGAGATGGATGCAGATCTCGCGGCTCTGTATTTCGCATCCTCTCGTGCTGTTGGTACCGCCGGCACCGCTCCTTTCGGTATTGCAGGTGATTTGTCGGATGCGGCAAATGCGCGCCAGGTTCTCTCTGACAACGGTTCGCCGACAACTGATCTGCAGATGGTTCTCGGTTCTTCGGCTATCGCAAACCTCCGCGGTAAACAGTCTGTTCTGTTCAAAGTAAACGAATCCGGTACTGATGCGCTTCTGCGCGAAGGTATCGTGGGGCGACTGGAAGGTTTCAATATCCACGAATCCGCACATGTTAAGAAACGCGCTGCATCTCCGGCTGCCGGATACCTGGTGAATGGAGCAAAAGCTGAAGGCGATATTCTGATTGCCATTGATACCGGCACAGGTGCTTTTGCAGCAGGTGACATCGTGACGTTTGACGGGGACAGCAATAAATACCTTGTTGCTGCTGCGACGGCCACAGCAATCACCCTGGCTGCTCCTGGCTTACGTCAGGCACTGGCCGACAACACCGCTATTACCGCTGGTGGCGCCTACACCGCAAACATGGCGTTTGATCGCAATGCATTCCTGCTTGCATCCCGAACCCCGGCAATGCCGCAGGGCGGCGATACTGCGGATGATGTGATGAACGTTACTGACCCGGTATCTGGCATCACTTACCAGGTAGCACTGTACCGCCAGTATCGCCAGGTGCGTTACGAAGTCGGTTTGTCCTGGGGCGTAGCGGCAGTTAAGTCGGCGCACTCAGCGTTGTTGCTGGGCTGATAAACAGGGGCTTCGGCCCCTTTTTTTAGTGGAGGGCTAATGGCCGGATTAACAAAAGAGCAGCGCGCCCAACGAGCTGCTGAGCAAACTGCGTCTACGCAGGCGGATAACAACGACCCCGTATCGACCACATCGCAGCTGGTGGCGATGGTTACCGATTTCCCGGCATTCCCGGGCGCGCCCAATACCGCCAACGTTCACCCTGATGAAGTGGAGAACTGGAAGGCGCACGGCTGGAAAGAAATGGAGTGATGCATGATCACTTTCATCACCGTTGAAGACGTCAATTCGATTCTCGGTGCCACCTGGACAGATGAAAGCAAAAAAGCCAAATCTGTGCTGATGGCTAATACCTGGATGAATGGACTTAACCTGAAAATGCCGTGCGATAAGGCAACTCACGAAATCATCATTCCTGACGATGTGAAACAAGCTGGCGCCTATGCGGCGCTGTCGGCGGCAAATGGCGGGATGTATCAGCAGAAAACTGATTCGGGGGTATTGCTGAGTAAGGCGGTTGACGCTGACGACGTTTCTGTTTCAAAGACCTTCGCAGAACTCGGTACCAACAGTTCGGCATTGCTTGATTCGGACCTGCAGCTGGCGCTGGCCATGCTCAAGCCCTATGGCGTTAGTCAGTCACAGGTGCGGCTGGTGAGGGGGTGATATGGGCATTCGTGACGAGTTGCAGACCGATGTCGCCGCAGCATTCGATACCGATCTGCAGGATGCGGTTAACGAATTCGCCGGAAGCTACACCGTTCGAGGTGCCTGGGACCCGGTGACGGAAACCGGCACTGAAACTCAGGTGACTTACTCGGGGCGTGGAGTACTGGCGCGGTATAAACTGCGCCGTATCGATGGCGTTAACATTCTGCATGGTGACGTGAAGCTAACCGCCCTGGTCAACGAGGTGACTGACAAGCCGGCAGTCGGGCATATCATCACCGCACCGGATTCGATTACGGGTGAGCTTCAGCGTTACGAGATCATCACCGCTTCTGCCGACTCTGCCGGCGCTGCGTACTCCATTCAACTGCGGAGGGTGTGATATGGCTAAGGGCTGGAACATTGACCCGGCGGCATTCGCCGGGCTGGTGGCCGAAGATGTCAAACTACGCCAGCGGACAATCGCCATTCAACTGCTGAATGAAATTGTTCAACGGTCGCCAGTAGGAAACCCGGAGCTGTGGGCCATCAACGCGACCGCGGTTCAATACAACACAGCTGTTGGGGAATGGAACGAATCTCTTTATGCCGATCCCGCTAACCTGACCAAAACCGGAAGGCTCAGGAAGAAAGTCCGTGTTAATGACAGCATGGATATCAGGCGGCCGGCTGAGTATCGCGCAGGAACCTTCAGGGCATCGCATTTTGTCAGCATCGGCGAACCCGATCACTCCGTCCCGACCGAACCGGATCCGCGTGGAACAATGACGTTTCTTAATGGCAAAAATATCATTGACCAGGCGCCAGCCTACTCGGTGATTTACATCCAGTCGAACCTGCCTTACTCCGTGCCTCTTGAGAATGGTCACTCAACGCAGGCGCCAACAGGCGTCTATGCCGTCTCGTTTAATGGTGTGATTCAGGCCTACAAATGACCCTTACAGAAATCAGAAACGCTGTCATTTCCCGAATGGCGGCACAGACCGCTATTGCCTCTGATGCAGTGGATTATCCCAATGGTCCGGTGTTTGACCCCGGCGGCCGCGATATCTGGGCCCGCCTCACCAACATTGCAGGACAGGCTGGCGCAACCGAGATCGGGGACGGGCCGGTCGTCCACAGGACGGGCTTACTCATCATTCAGCTGTTTGTTCCGGTCGGCTCTGGGACGTTGCTTATCTCCCGAACGGCCGATCAACTAACGGAGCTATTCGAGTTCAAGGATGACGGAAAGCTGAGTTATTTCGCTGTTTCTGCTGTGCCGGCGGGTGAGACCGATGGCTGGTTACAGCTCAATCTTCAAATTCCTTATCGCGCTCTGTAGCGCACAAAAAACAGGAGGCTCCTGTGAGCTCAGGTGCAAAAGTAGTAGCAGCGTTTATTCGCGAGACAACGCCAGGAATCACGCCAACAGCAGGGGCGTGGAACCTGCTGCGTCGTTCTTCATTTGGTCTGAAACCAACGCAGAACACCAACGACAATGACGAAATCGCTGGTGACCGCATGGCGCAGGGTGTTTCACGCGGCACAGTGGATGTCGGCGGCGATGTCGGCACGCGGTTTCGCTGGAACCAGCATGATGATTTTCTTGCCAGCTGTTTCGGTGCCGAATGGATAAATAACGTGCTGACGATGGGTAACGGTCGTATTACGTTCTCCGTGGCGACCTTTGCCAGTGATGTGGGGATCGCCCAGATAGCCCGCGGTTGCCAGGTTGGCACCTTCCAGATGGAAATCCCGGCCGATGGTGATATCACTGCAACCATTACGTTTGCAGGGCTGGACTGGGAGACGAAGGGGGACGATACCAGCTATTTCACCACGCCGGTGGATTTGGCGGGGGCGCTGCGTTACTCCTTTAAGGAGGTCACCAATATCCGGCTGAATGGTGTTGATGGCGGGACAGGCTTCTGCGTCGACACCTTCAACATCCAGTTCAACAACAATATGCAGACCCAGCGCTGCATCGGTACCGGTTCGGCATTCGCCGGCGCAAACATTCCGACAACCTTTACCCCGTCAGGTCAAATCACGCTGTCATGGTCAAAGGCTGCCTGGGAGGTTTACAAAAAAACGTTCACAGGCGAAACGGTGCCGCTTAGCTTCACGCTGGAGAATGCTGAAGGCGCCTATACCTTCGATTTCCCGGAAGTGCAGATCTCCGGCGACTGGCCGGATGCGGGGAGCACTGACATTGTTCAGGTTCAGCTGGATATCACCGCGGCCAATACGCCGCCGACGATTACGCGCGTGCCTAAAGTGCCGGCGACGGCAATCAGTGTTGCGCCAGCCACTTCAACTGGGGCCGTGGGATCTACGGTGACGTTAACCGCCACGCTTACGCCAGCTGATTCAACTGATACCGTCCAGTGGTCGTCATCGGATCCGACTATCGCCAGCGTGGTTTCTACCGGGAAGAAAACAGCGAAAGTCACGCGTAACGCAGCCGGTACGGCAACAATAACCGGTAAGGCCCGCACCTTTACGGCAACGTCTGAAATCACCGTTACCGCGCCTTAATTTACCTAGCCCGTTCTGCAGTCATCGCGGATCGGGCTTTTTTGGGAGTCTTTATGCTGATTATTTCTTCTCAAATTGATTTGAACGGAGAACGCTGGTTTTTCCCTTACAAAAAGCCGGCAGGCAGTAAAAAGAAATTCACGCCGGAAGACGAGGCGCTATTTAAACTCCGTCTGCTGGTGGCCAGTAGCGAGAATCCACAATACCGCTCACGCAATGCGCTGGTGCGGCGCCATATCGACAAAATGGACGCGAGCTACCAGGTCGGTACGGATGCTTTCGATCTCGCCAGTGTGGGCGAGATTGACTCGGTTGATGATCTTCTCATCGACAATTGCGCGCGCTTTCTTCTGAAAGACTGGGAAGGCGTGGGGGAGCTGGTGGATGGTACTGAGACGGCCGTAACGTATACTCCGGAGCGTGGTGTTGCGTTACTGAAACAAAACCCCTCTCTGTACTGGCTTATTCTGGCTGAGGCGGCGTCCATTGCTCAGGGTAAGGAGCAGCAGACTCAGGAAACCGTAAAAAAGCCATAGAGGCCCAAAAATGGCTAAAGGAATTCGCCGGCGAACAGGGTGACAAAGCAAAGTGGCGCAGGGAGAAACTAAATCTCCCGCCCATTCCGGAGCCTGAAATCGATGCAGTCACTGGGGAGATCCTCAACGCTTACGCCATGATATCGCGCGGCAGGAAGTATGCCGGCATGGCCGGAGTGCCGCTCCCTCTATCCCTGAACGATATCGAGCTTTACCTGGCATCGCGCACCATCCTGATCGACCGCATTGAATTTGATGCAGCGATACTGGCCCTTGATGATGCCTGGAGGGATGAGTGGGCAGAGGCACAGAAACGTGCAGCAGATAAGAAAGGAAGCAACTGACCTACCATTAATGGTGGTCCATGCTCCTGAAAGTCGATGATAGGATGTTTCCGATTGCAATCAAAGGAAACATATAATGAAAAAAGTCATCGCTTTGGCGCTTGGAGCGCTGTTACTTTCTGGTTGTACAGTACGTGTTGCAGATTTGACTGTGGCGAGTACTAAAAATTACAACCTCAATGGGGGTAAGTTCTATAAAGGGAAACGTGTAACAGCAGAAGATAGCTATCCGGTTATCATCTTCCCTCTTGGCATCCCGAACGTTAAAACAGCCGCTGATCGAGCGATTGAAAAAGATCGCTGTGCAGTTGGTCTGTCTGACGTAGTTGTCACTCAACTTAACCACTCCTTCCTGTTCGGTAAGATTGGTCTGCGTGTTGAGGGTAATCTTGTGATTGACCGCAGCATGCCGGGTTGTGAGAACGCAAGCTGATTGATAAAGCCACCATCGGGTGGCTTTTTAATTTATGGGGTAGACAAGTGAAGATTATTGGATACTTAGCGATTGTAATAGGGGTGATCTTTGCTGTATCGGCGCTATTTATGGATGTGACAGTAGCGACAAGCGGTGGCTATAGGGTTAACAATCTTGGATTAATGTCATCGCGCCAAAATTACATGATATTTGGAGGTTTCGTAGCCATCGCAGGTATCATTATTGCTCTGTTGGGAGATAAGCTAAAAGCGTCCGGAACTTCAGTCAAATGCCCTTACTGCGCAGAATTAATAAATTCCGAAGCGGTGAAGTGCAAGCATTGCGGGAGTGATGTAACTCCTTCGAAGATAATAGCTAACACTGACAATACTGGAGCTAGTGATAGGCTGGCTGATGTCAATGTAAAGTTAATCGCTGGAATTGCAATTACTGTCTTTGCGGTGATTATCGTAGCAATAATGTTTTACCGCCAATGAAGTAAAGACCCGACAGTTTCAAAAAGTTCCAACCTCGCTTTGGCGGGGTTTTTTATTGCCCGGAGAAAAGCACGTGACAGAACAAACCTCCCGCCTGGCCATTATTATTGACAGCTCTGGGGCAGAAAAGCAGGCTGACAATCTCGCAACTGCACTTGTAAAAATGACGCAGGCAGGTGAACGTGCTGCCACCAGTGCAGGGAAAGTGACAAAGGCCACTGATGAAGAAAAACAGTCCCTTTCTGAACTTTTAGATCGTATCGACCCGGTAAACGCCGCCCTGAACAAACTGGATAAACAACAGCAGGATCTTGCGAAATTCAAATCCAAGGGGATGGTAGATACCGATACATTCGATCTTTATTCAAGGAAAATCGAGGAAACACGAAACAGACTAACAGGATTTCGCGACGACCTTGGTAAAACCGGCCAATCCGCCGCCCAGACTGCCTATGCCATGCGCATGATCCCGGCTCAGATGACAGATATTGTTGTCGGCTTATCCACCGGTCAGTCTCCGTTTATGGTGCTGATGCAGCAGGGCGGGCAGTTGAAAGATATGTTCGGGGGTATTATTCCTGCAATTAAAGGTGTATCCACCTACGTCATGGGGTTGGTAAATCCATTTACAGTAGCTGCGGGGGCGGTTGGTCTGCTCACTTATGCTGTTTATCAAAATCGGCTGGACATTGAAGCGGCAACAAAAATTGCTACAGAGTCGCTTGGCACTAACGGTGATGCTGCCGAGCGTCTTGCACTTAATATGGTTGCAATATCCGATAAGACGGGGCTGGCGATCGAAGACGTCGGCAATATGTTTATCACAACGAATGACGGTGCCAGCGAGGCAGTCAATAAATTAATTGATGTGGGGTTTAGTTACGATGAAGCACGACAAAAAGTCTCACAATATAAAGATTCGGCTAATTTTACGGCTCTGAATGCTGATATAGATATGCATCGTCGAGAGATCCTGAAAATAGGCGACTCATGGACGGCTGCGGCTATAAAGGTCAAAAATTATTACACAGCAGCCGACAAAGGTAAGCAGAATGTTGCCCTTGGTGGTGCAATAGACCCCACGATGAGATTTATCGGCCAGGCTATCGACCTGCAATCAACGATGAATGCTTTGACCATTCAGGGTAATAATGCTGTTGCAGAGTCTGTTGACTGGATTAATAAGGAGTATCTGGCGGCAGACAGAGTTGCCGGTGCAGAGGCTCGGTTAAAGGAGGCAAGAGAGCAGTCCAGAAAAATTGCTTTCTCAGGAAATAAAGAAGCCATCGATCAGGCAAATGCGCTAATTGCTGTACGAGAAAAGGAACTTGAGCAGGCTAAAAAGGCTGGGCAGCCTAAGACCCACAAAGGAAAAGCCTATACAGAGGACGCGGCAACCCGACTGCTTGATCAGATAAACCAGCAGACTGCTGCCATGCAGTCCCAGCTGGATGCCAGTGACAAGCTTAACAGCGCGACACAGGCTCGTATCAAGTTCGAGCAGCAGATTGCTGACCTCAAATCTAAAACGCAGCTCACAGCTGACCAGAAATCGATCCTTTCCCGTTCAGATGAAATCCTCCAGGCGTATAAGCAGCAGGAGGCACTGCAAAACTCCGTAAAAACCCTGGACGATTACCGGAAAATGCAGGAACAGGTAAAGACGAAGGATGAGCGGACCAACGATCTGCTTAAAACCCGTCTTGAACTGCTGGAGAAAGCCAAAGCAACCGGGCAACTAAAACCCGGTGAATATGAAAAAACACGGGCAGATATTTATCAAAACACCGATATGCAACTGCCCGCGACGGTTCGTAATGTTGTAGGAAACCTGACACCCACAGGAGGGCGACTCTCTGGAACTTTTGAGGGGATGCAGGGGCAAATCAACGAATATGACCAGGCTCAGCAAGAGCTCCAGCGCTGGCTGGCAGCTCAGGAGGAAGCTTATGCGAAGGCCGGCGAAATAACTGCCGAGGGTGAGGCCAGAATGACCTCTATTCGTCAACGTGCGGCGGATGCAAATCAGGTCATAGAGGCTCAGAAAAACACCATCATATCTGCGGCCACGCAGTCCTTGTTTGACAGTACCGCCGACATCATGCGAACGGGGTTTGGTGAGCAATCGGCAATCTACAAGGTCGCTTTTGCTGCGAGCAAGGCATTCGCTATCGCGGACTCGATGGTGAAAATCCAGCAGGCTATAGCAAGCGGGGCAGTAAGCGCGCCTTATCCGGCCAACATCATCGCTATGGCCTCAATCGCTGCGCAGACCGCCAGTATCGTCTCAAATATTCAGGCTGTTTCAGGCGTTGGCTTCGCCTCCGGCGGTTACACAGGCCCCGGTGGTAAGTATCAGCCCGCGGGTATTGTTCACAAAGGAGAGTACGTCTTCGACCAGGCGTCAACGAACCGGATCGGCGTGTCTCAGCTTGAGGCACTTCGAAATGGCCAACCGCTTGATGCAACTCTGGGGCGCACAGGGTTTGGTACTGGTGTTCAGAACGTTAACAGCGATAACCGTAGGCAAACAACTGTACACGCGCCGATTAATCAGGAGTTTCATCTCCAGGGTATTACTCCGGAGCAGTTGAGCGCTACACTCAATCAGAATAATCGACAGCTTTCCAGGCAGTTAAAAGGTGAACTCACAAAAGAGGTTACCATGCCACAAGGGGCTTTTGGCAACGCTCTAAAAGGAAACTATACACGACACGGTCCTAGGTAAGCTAAACTGCATTAGCTGAGACTTGATTAGGTAGGTAAGTCTAACAATCTGAGTAGGTGCAAGAAAACACAAGGATCTTATTAATGGAAGCGTTGTTAACATTTACATTTAAAGACTTTATAGCTTTTATGATTCCTCTTTTTATTGGCGGACTTATCTTCAATAGGAGACGTAAACGTAAGGAGGTCCGAGTGAAGCTTTCATTTCTTTGGCTTGTTTTGATAGTCGGTGGAATTCTTGAAATATGCGATGACATCTACACAACTTATTCCTATAGGCATAATCACTTATATAATAATGATACGCTTACAACCGTGTTTAACTATGATTTTTCAAAAATTGTTTTTTGTGGGATTTTGATTTTTGTTTCTATTGCGCTTCTTCTTCAGGAGTTGCTTTTAAACAAGCAGTCACATTGACGTATATTGCCTGTCGGCACATTGCCCTTTTTTATTTTGATATGGGGCCGTGCCGAAACAATGTAAGCTCCCACTAAAGCCAATGAAATTAATGTATTGATAATGCTGTTTTTTATTTATTTTAGCTCTTAAGGTGAGTTGATAAATATATCACCTTGTGTGTTTGTGTCGATTTAATAAGATTTTTATCTTCATTAATCTGAACCAAAAAATCAGAGATTTCTTCGATTCCATCGTGCTTTATTCTGAAATGAATACCCTCCTGAGGTTAATGGTGAAATTTTATTCGAGATACTTTACCGGGAGACTGCATGACTGATATCTACTACCCACATGACTATCTTCCAATGCCACTGCAGGAAGGATACGGATTCCAGCCTGTAAGCCCGTTAAAACGAACCCAGCTAACCACCGGCCGCGCGCGACAACGCCGGGCATATACGTCAACTCCTACTCAGGCCAGTGTGTCATGGTTTATGGAGACCGACGGTCAGGCTCAGCTGTTTGAAGCCTGGTATAGGGAAAAAATAACGGATGGCGCTGACTGGTTTTTTATGAAGCTACAAACCCCGCTGGGGGTGGAGTTTTATAAATGTCGGTTCACTGATATCTATGAGGGGCCAACACTGGTGGCGCCGATTTACTGGAAGTTCACAGCGACACTAGAACTCTGGAAACGGCCTGTTTTGCCTGATGGATGGGGCGATTTCCCTGACTTCATTGTGAACAGCGATATTCTTGATCTTGCAGTTAACAGGGAGT
>ENA-OXVT01000051-OXVT01000051.1-human-gut-metagenome-genome-assembly--contig:-NODE-51-length-56970-cov-24.236458_pt1 | contig 56970 bp, 78 predicted proteins | sample MGYA00249253_ERZ652702 | MGnify/ENA primary metagenome ERZ652702 (study PRJEB26925, sample SAMN05826756) | human gut metagenome | biome: ENVO:2100002; feature: ENVO:00000062; material: ENVO:00002003...
ATATTTGCGGTTCTGCTTTTTTTTCATAGCCATACCTCACTTCTTCCGTAATAGCTCCAGTTAACATAGCTTTCTGAGACCGAAAAATACAAGGTTCACTGCAATCGTTCAAGCAGCAAACCTTGCTACTCAATTTCCTGTACTTCACATTTTCTAACAATCACTCGATGGCCTAAATTTCTCAATATCGCCCCGTCGGCTTCGTGCCAATTCACAATTTCAAAACAAGCAGTATGTTTATACTCGTTAATCAATCTTCCAACGACCGAATAGATGCATTTGCTGTAATCCAGTTTGTAGTATTTCTTTGGACTTAACTGCGGGCGCCTTGGCGATAACGTGTTGTTCGACGCGAGAAACTTGCCAAATTTTTTATTGTTTGTTGTATTCATTAGGTTCTCCTATCTCGTTTGAAATATTTTTATTTCTTATTTACAATCCGCAAAGCATCCTCCACAGATCTTGCGACTCCATATAATACTGGCTGCTCTCTTAAAAAGTCTCCAAATCGTATTTGATCTGGTCTTAGTTTGCCTGTTTCGTTTTTGACTTCGATATAAATTGATTTTCCATCAGAATTACGATGTCCACATAGATCTGGGAACCCTTTTGGCATCCCGTAAAATTGCCGCCCTTCGATCGTTGTCACTTGTCCTGCATTGGATCGAAAAATCGTGCAACCATGTTTTGATAATGCAATTCTGATTTCATCTTGAATTTGATGTTCTGATTTCAATGTTTGATCCTCATTTGATAATAAATGCCACCGTTCGATTTTTTCTTAGTAGCAAATTTAGAAATGATCCGACCAAATTTAGTTTGGCTGATAGGCTCTCCGTCAGTTGATTGTAAATAGAATTTATATGCTTCTGTGGCGTTTAACCGTTCGTCCGAAATTTCAAACAAAGAATCAAAAAAATCAAAATCACTTTTCTCATCACAACTTATTTTTGGGCCAGCCTTAAAAATCGCCATTGCTTCTTCAAAATCAAATCCTTCTGCTTGTATCGATTTAACTGTTTTAGCTATTGAAATATAAATTTCGTTCATAATAAACCTTCCTATCTGTGTTTCAAGATAACCCTACATCTCGAACTATCATTGTCATACCAACGCTTCTAGCCATTTGCGGTGTATACGATGTAGGGTAAGACCTCAAAACCTATTCTTTTTTATATAATTTACTTTTTATTTTTTACTTTAATACTTTATTATTTTTTTCTAACTATACATCAAAGAAGAAAAAATATACTATAAGTATTGATATATAAGGGTTTATAAGCGATGTAGGGTTGACTGCTAACTTTACATCTTACCCTACATCTTTTACTTAAAAAGCTCTCTCACGTTGTCATATTTTCTTGGTTTTAAAGAAATGCCATCATATACTACGCCAATTTTCATTCGTTTCTTTGTATATTTTTTTGAAATCTCTCTGCCAAATTTTGTGTTAGTAAAAGTGTGTTCACCATTGTCCGATGCCCATTCACGATAAACTTTGTATAATTCTCCGCCTGATATTTTTAGTCCTGGACCTGTTTCACAACACGTTTCGATAAATGTTCCAATTTGATCCATTTCACTACGATAGTCTTGACTAGCCGCAACAACCGATTGTGGTTTTTGCAACCCATCTCTCTGCCACATTAAGCAGCCGTCAATCGCCCATTTGAGAATACCTTGTAATTCGGTTTGTAATTTAAATTTCAGGTTTTTATCCTTTTTATGGTCTGGTATTTGTATGATGAAAGGAATCAAATTCAACCGCCGCCAAATCCCATCATCAGTACCTCGAATAATTGGTTTGTGATTGGTTGCTAACCACAATTTAAATTCAGGTTCAAACTCGAATTCTTTTCCATAAAGATGCCGTGCGGTCACCTTATCACCACCAGTCAACTGCTTGACCAAACCTTCGTCCAGCCGAACGCCTTCGTTCGGTTCGCTGGAAGTCACCAGCCTAGCACCTTTTAAACGTGCAATATCGCTATTAGCCGATGACTGGCTTTGTTTTACCATGATCGTCTGTGCTTGCATGGTCATAGCATAATTACCCATCAGCTCAGAAATAATTTCCAAGAAAACCGATTTGCCGTTAGAACCGTGACCATAGAGGATAAACATACACTGCTCTCTTGTGGAACCAGTCAGCGAATAGCCAACGCATTTTTGAATGTAGTTAATCAGCTCTTTATCGTTATTGAATATCTGATTGATAAATTCTTCCCACATTGGACAATCAACTGATTCAGTGTATTCAATGTTTGAGATTCTAGTAAACATTTTATCGATTTCATGCTCGTGTAGAAGTCCATTACTCAACGATAGATAGCCGCTTTGTGTGTTAAATAATGATTTGTCTTGATCAAACTCTTCTGGTAAAACGGATAACCGATGTTTTAATTCGTCCATCATGGCATTTTTCCCTGCGTTGCTTCGAGACCGTTTGACGTGTTTTTCTTTTGCTTTTTCTAACGCCTCTCTCGTCTCGTCATCAGCATTTTCAGGAACACTCAATGGTTCTTTCCCCATAATTTCAACTGTGGTATCTACCATTTTCCGCACTTCGCCAGTGTTGTCGGGCAACCACACTTTTCCGTTGTAGTAATACCATGCTTTATCGATATACGAATACTTGACTAATGTTCCATAGATGTCATTGAATCGATCGGCATTTCCGGTATCGTCATAAGAATAGTATTTCTTTTCTTTCGGCTGTTCTTGATCCTTGATGAAAATTCTAAAATCAGATTTTCGTTTAGGATTGTACACGGAATTCGTATCAGCGATAGCTTTGTTTAACAGTCCCTCACCATATGTGGTCGCTCCACGTTTCTGATCATATTTCGTTCGAATCATTGCAGATGCTCGAAAAATTTCATCCATCTTTTCGTAATCTCTACCAGTCCAAAAAGCTAGGTCATTAGCAAAGGCCATATCCGCTTCGGATTGCGAGGAATAAAAAGCTTCCCAACCGCCATCCATGAAAACTTTAAATCTTGCACCTTGTGAAGACGATTCAGCACGTTGGATAATTTCTTCGATAGGCAAATCAACGGTATTCATTAATGGATTTTCTTCTTTAAATTGGATGATTTTTTTATCACCAACATATCGATCATAAAGTCGTTTGATATTTTTTGGGTCAGATTCGATAACATCAGTATATTTGGATGCCGAATGACCCGTCATAACGAAAAATCGCCCATCTTGATACATCTCAACATCGCCTTTACGACGCCTCCCGCCAGGCAGTTTGCCTTGAGCAATAATGTGGATGCCTGTTCCAGACTGAGAATATTCAGCGTAGGACTTCATGCTTTCTATGAATTCATAAATGATATTTTCTTCCACATCTCCTGTTTTATATCGCTCGACTTCACCTTCTGCGTTATCAATATCAATTCCAAAATATGGCGGTTTGAAGAAAAAACCTAGACCAGTCATGTCAAATTTATTGATAGCATCGAGAGCGGTCTGAAAATCAGACCATGTACTCTCGTCGTTAGATTTTGCCTTGTATCCATTGTTTGCGTTATAAGGGATCTTTGTGTGTTTGTTTCTTTTTTCATCCCAAACTAGCTTGTAAACACACCACTGTTTGAGATTTTTAAGCTCTGTTGGGATTTTTTCGTACATCTTCACACCTCGTGATTAGAATGGTAAATTATCGTCTTTGACGATTGGAGCAGTTTGACGTTCAGGTCCGAATGATGGTTCATCACCATTTTTGAATTGATGATTGATTGGTCCAGTTGTGTTTGTCTTTTCCCAAGACTTCACATTTACATTTTTATATCCGTTAGATTCTTCTGTTTTCACTCGAACTAACGCAGGCTTTAGCACAAAGTCAGCTAACAATTCATCAATTCCGTTGTAGGATTTTCCATCTTCTAATTGCAAGGATTGTGCGATTGCCATGATCATACCCTCGTTGTACTTTCCAGTTGCTTTGGCTTTCCAAATTTTTGGAAAAATGTGTTTGTTTTGGAATTGTTGCTGCACATCATTTCTTACGATTAAATCAATATCAATAAATTCTGCACCAGATTTTGTTGCATTTTCTACTGCTTTATTCACGACCACTTCATAAGTTCCGTCTTTTATTTCGTTTCCTTGTTGTGCTTTTGAAAAATCTAAATTAAATCCTGTCATGTTAGTTTCCTCCTAGTTTTTTATAGCCAACCTTTTCTCTTTGCTGCCATATAAGCCCATCCAGGTTTAAAACCTTTAGCACGAGCAATTGCGTATAAATCTTCTATAGTGTTGGCATCTTCTTCCGTCATGTTAAAATATTTCCCTTTTTCTAAGTCGATAGTGATTTTTGTTTCTCCAACTTTTATCAATTCTGCCGATTCGTCGACTTCTATTTCGCTTTTTCGTTCTTCAATCGGTTGTGCTTTTCCGCAATACGGACAAATATTTCCGCCTTTTGGTCTTTCATAAGCCCCAAAACAAAACTGGCATTGTACGACAGATAATTCACTATCAGTTTTTGTTTTTTTCTTGCTATCTAAACTCCACTCGCGGTCCATATCAGGCAAACCAAATCGGTTTACATTACCTACGTGATCAATGACGACTGACCGCTTACCTTCTTTAAATCGCATACCCCGCATGGACTGTTGAATGTACAACGACAGCGATTGCGTCGGTCTTAGCATAATGACCGTTGAACAATCTGGAACGTCAAACCCTTCACCAATCAAATCCACATTGCACAGAATTTTTATTTCGTGTTTGCGAAACGATTCAATGATTTCCGAGCGTTCATCCTTTGGCGTTTTAGCGTCGATATGAGCGGCTTTATAACCCACTTGGTTAAATATATTAGCGGTGTGTTTACTCGCCTCTATACTGTGACAATAGGCGATTGCTTGCTCATTTTCTGCTAACGTTTTATAATGTTTCAATACATCACCATAAATAGTATTTTTGACTGCCTTATCCATTGATTTCTTTGTAAAATCTCCAGTCGAAGCTTTCTTTAATTCGGCTGTATCGATCAATTTAGGTGCATAATATTCATAAGGAGCTAATCGGTGATTTTCAATTAACCATTTAGCCGACACGCCCTCGATTAACACATCATTCACATCGCCTAATCCGCTCCCGTTTAATCGGATAGGCGTTGCGGTAAAGCCTAATCTCGGAACATCTGAATAATATTCATAGATTTTTCGGTACGAAGCAGCTAATCCGTGATGGTTCTCGTCAGTAATAATGAGTTGCGGTTTTTTGATTGTTTTGAGGTGTCTCACGACCGTTTGAACCATTCCAAAATTTACTAGCGCATTATTCACACCGATTTCTTTAAATGTATTTTTGATTTGATCAATCAATTCTCGTCTATGAACCAAGAACAGAACGTGATTGCCTTTTAAAGTCGTCATACGTGCGATTTCAGCGACCATAACCGACTTACCTGAACCACATGGCGAAACGATGCAAGGCGCTTTAAAACCTTCGATATAAGCCTGTCTAGCACGTTTGACTAAATCATTCTGATAATCGTACAGTTCCATCAATATCGAACAACTCCTCTTGCAGAGCAAACTCTCGATCATCTAGTTGGTTCTTAGCAAATGTTTGATCTGTTCGTTTCAACAAAAAACCTCGTGTTCCTGTTTCTTCATTGATCATTAACCGGCCAACCATATTCATCAGACCCATTACATTATTTACAATCTTTTCTCGAATCTGTGGATGAAACTGATTGAATATCTGACCGCCAGGTGATTGAATTTGAATTTGCGTTTCCCATGCAGTAAAAACTTTATTTACACCTTTCCACGAATTGATATACCGAATCATGTCAGGCAGATAAAATGAGAATTTATTGTAGTCGCCCATTTCAGGAATACCCATTGCTTTGCCATCGCGCGTTTTTGATAATCTCGATTTCTCTGCTAACCATGCTTGTTCGAATTCAGATAAGTTATCGAAAAAGATGTTGTCGTATTGATCCAAATAATTATCGTGAATATCCTTCAACATTTTTTTCATTCCAACTTCTACATCATTTAAATCGGCATAAACGATATCGATGTTTGGATTACCAGCTAAGACGTTTGTTGTCCGATCGATATCAATTACTAACGTTTTACCTTCAAGATAATTAGCGGTATAGGTTTTTCCTCCGCCTGGCGGCGCATAGATTAGGACTGAAAAATTATCAGCACGATCGATATCCGACGCTTTAACAATTTCCATCTACTCTTTCACCCTCACTTTCACTTCGATTCCCTTAACATCAACGGTTGTGTTTGGAATAGCCATTCCGTTGTCATCGATCAACAACCCTTCATCCGTCAAATGAAACACTCCGTCAACTAAGAGCTGTTTAATGTCATTTTGAATTGGTTTAACGATGATTTCTTCTTTAATTAATCCGGGATGTTCTTCTTTCATGTAACGTTCGAAACGTACTTTTTCTTCTTTTGTTTTCGGAAGATTTAATTTATAAGTCGCCCGACTCTTTAAATTGGGATGTTCCTTGCTGATGACAAAGTTTGCTGTCTCGACTAATTCCTCATCGCCTAATAACTGTTTCTGTAATTCCAACGCAGCGTTTAACTCTCGCTCCATTTCTCTTAAAAAGGCTGTTTTTACTTCTACAATTTGAGCGATTTGATTGTCATAAAGATTTTTCTTAGCGCCAATCAGCTGACGCAAGTCTTCGATTTCTTTAGTAATTTCTTCTAGATTCAATAACATCTTCTCCTTTCTTCGGCTGTAATCCGAAATAATCGGCATAACCGTTGTTAATAATCCACGTTAGCAATGCTTCTTTAATTATTTCTGAATACTCGCTAGGCAACATCACTTCTCGCAGTTCTTCATTTGCTTCGCCTGCTGTTAATTCGTCCACGTACTCTTTTGAGTAACGTTCCAAATTTTTTTCTAGCACAATGCCTTCAAAATTTAAGTAAACAGTGTCATTTTTATAAACATCATCACCGTAAACGTCCTTTAAAATTGGTTCGTCATAATCAGGTTCTAGCGGCACACCTAGTGAATCTCTAATGGTCATGTGGTATAATTCCTCCTATAAGATATTTGTTTGACTAGCTTAGTTTGGTAGACGGGGCTAGTCTTTTTTTGTGCATTTCATATGCTCACCCTTTCAATTTGATATAATGGTTTAAAAACTGGTGGTGCTTTTTTTGGATAAAAATTCTTTTTTTACTTTGGATAATATTTCTAAAGTTGTTGCTATGCTTGTGGCAATTTTTACAGTGTGGAACATTATTATTAACTCTCAACAAATCAAAAAGCTTAATGACGAAAAGAACAAAGCTGAAAAATTTGAACAAGCCAAATTCATATCTACTTGGAGCACAGAATTTGGTGGTAATACTCAAAAAGTTAATTTGAATAACGCTGATAATACGCCTGTTTATAATGTGTTCGTTTTTTTGGCAAGCTCACAAAACCGTAACGGAAAACTGAATGAGTATTTGAAATTTGCAATTGGAAAAGATGCTCAAAGTTATGCAACCTATATTGACGTCTTGCCTCCAGGAAGTTATCAAATCACAATGGAAAGTCCTGGTGTCGCTGCTGGCGGAACTCACGCAATTCCTTTTATGTTTTTTACAGACTATAAAAATACACAATGGGTTAGATATCCAAGTGGCAAATTAGCTCCGTATAACGACTATGAGAAAACATTTCAAGAACTTGGATTTAATCCTCCCTATGGAATAGGCTCACTAGAAGAAAAGTAACACTCAAACCTACGGCAATAACTGCTAAAACCATGATCATTACATCTTGCAGCTCTAATTCTTTTTGTACCTTTATTATTTGAATCCACGAAATAAGTAACCATAAGCTACTAATAGTAAAGAACGAAGATACTATTACAAATACGGTCCTCATCTAGTCAGCCTCCTCGGTTGGCTTTTTCTTTTCCCATCCGATCACCAAAAAGAAAAGTAGAATGTAGCCGTAGGCCAGCCAAATATTGACTAACGTGAAAACTGGAATTGCGATCATCGATAGCAGGATCGTTTGAAAATTTAGTCGTTTCATCATTAATCCTCCTACTGGCCCAACTCGTTTACTTTTTGTTGGCTCAAATTTGCTAACTCCGCCATGCGTACGTCTTTTTGTGCTGAATCATTTTGAGCGTTAGATAGTTCATTACGCAGCTTATCCGCCTCTTGCTGTTTCTGTGTGACTTCTTTTTGCTTAGATTCGACTTCACGTTGTTTGGCTTCGATTTCAGACTGCTTCGCATTGACCTCGTTTTGTTTGTTTGCCAATTGCTGTTTCAAACTGTCTAGTTGATCTTGCAGGTTCTTTTGCTGCCCAGTCGTTTGATCAAGTTTGCTTTGAACGTCTGCTGCCTTCTGCTTGTTCTGCGTAGCAATGTCAGCCAGTTTGTAGATATTCTGTTCAACAGTTGTTGCGTTATCGAAGAACCCAGCGCCTGCGGCGAATCCTACAGTTGAACCTAGAAACAATGCAGCGCTAACTCCTAGTGCAATTTTTTTATTTTTCATGTGGTACTTCCTTTCTTATAAAAAGCGATTTTATTATTCGTGTGGTGCTATAATTATTTTGGAAAGTGAGGTGAAAATTTACGGCTTATACTACTGGTGAAAAACCAGGAAAAGGAACGTATACTTGTAAAAATTGCGGTCAAAAAGTAAGACTTGATGATCGTACGGACACGCTACCACCGTGCCCAAGCTGTGATAAAACAACGTATACAAAATAACTTTTCCATGAGGCGGTCTCTTTAGGCTGCCTTTTTATGCTTAATAAATAGGCACTTACCAAAAATCATTAACCATTTACATGTGAATTGACCTTCTTCTGTGTAATACTTTGTTTCAAAAATTCCAGTTTTCATTTTTTCTCTCCTCTTAAGCAATCTCTAATCCTTCAACATCGTCAGCATTCAAGTAAGCTATTTCTTTTTGCCGTGCTGTTAATCGTAATTGGTAATCTTTTAAGTTGCTTAATGACACGATTTCTATAACTTGTTTTGCCCTAGTAAAATCAATACGGCGAATATCATAGTATCTCGGTACATTAAAAGTTTCTTTTAATCGCTTGTAGATGATTCCGCGGAAGTGTCCAACTTTAGCCAAAAACAAATCATCTGACACTTTATGATCGAAGTATTCTTTTGCTAAATCCCATGCTTTCTTCCCAACTGCTGACTGAATTTCTGCTCCTTCGTGACGGTTCAATGTGATACTATCTCGCAATTCTTGAACATCCTTCGTGATTTCCTCTTTCATCTTGGAAACGTCGCTCTTGATTAGGCGCATTTCTTTCACCAAAACTAATTGATTTTCTAGGGTTTTCTCTAGTTCTAATAGCTGATTACTCATTGATAATCTCTCCTTCCAATATGTTGTTTTTGCTAATTGATTTTAAGTCTGATAAAAATTTCTCCAACCTTTCGGTTAGAAAGTCTAGTTCTCTTTTTGCAAGTCCGTCCCGACTGATCACCTCTGACAAATCCTGATAGATTAAGATGCTTGCCTCTGACAAGAACTCATTCGATTTTTCTAATACATCTGATAGATTCTTGTAGTTAGAAATAAGTTGCTGAGTTTCGTTTAGTTTGCCTTCAGCTTGGTTGATTGCCTTTGATAGTTGTTCATACTTAGACGATTTCTCATCCACTTCTTTTCGTTCAGCTAACAAATATCTATAACTTGATTCAAGTTGCGAACTTTGTTCTTCTAATTCTGAATAGGATTGTTTCAAATTTTCGTAATCATCCGGAATTTTTTCAACAACTACTTCCTTTTCGATGACTCTTGGTTGTTGAATACTCATGTCATTGATCACTTCTGAAAGGTTATCGATTTGTTCATCTTTCTTTTTTAGCTGCTTTTCTAATTCTCGATATTCCTTTGTGGTTTTTATATCGCCAGATAGAACTAACTCGACTGCTTCCGGTTCAGCAGAGGGTTTTGATATTTCAGTTCTTAACGTTGTTGGTAGTTCTTGGAACATATCTATCTGTTCCGATTCGTGCATTTGATGCACGAATTTAGCTTGATTGATATAGTTGTAAACTGTTCTTTTTTTTAAACCAATAGAGGTAAACCAACTTTCAAAAGTACCGTTGTTAAATTTAGCGAGCTGCTCTTGAGCTTCGATTAATTTTTCACCGAGTTGAATCGAACCATTCAAAACGATTGTTCTCATTTCCTGCTCTTTTACTTTGAGAAAGCTAGCAGTCCGATCATCCACTATTGAATAGTCGAAAGTCTCGCTAATTTCATTCATGCTGTTACCTCCTTACTTTTTATATTGTTCTGTAGACAAAATTCTAACCAGCATTCCCGAATCTCTGGATACTTCCAAAGCCGCTTAGTTGTTGGTGAACATTCCAAAGCTTGTACGTCCGGAGTATTAATAAAATTTTTTTCTAAATATGTCACACTGTGACTCGTGATTTGTACTAACTTGTTAATATCGATGGTTGCGAACAGAATTTCTTTCGGCATTAACTTTTTTACTTCGTCACGGATACACTCTTTCGCATACTCTACTGGATCAAATAGGTTTGGCTGATCTAACATATTAACCCCCTCCTATTCCAAGTCCAAAGCAGCCTTGATTTCTTTGATTTTCTCTTTCGGACTTCGTTTTCCATTCATAATGTCAGACATATAAGCAGTTGAAATATTTAACTGCTTAGCTAACCAAGCTTGATTCTTTCCTTTCTTTACCAACGCAATTTTGATTTGCGTAATTAAATCTTGCGACATCAAAAATCACTCCCCTTCCCTAATTTTTTGTAAGCTAATAAAATTAGCTAATTATTGTTGACTTGCGTCCAACGATCTTGTACTATATAGGTACAGTTAAATAAGCCTAGAATTATCCCTATTAAATCAACATTCTTAGTTTGGCGACGTCGAATTGTTTATTTTTATTAGGTGTATTTCTTATTGCTTGTTTGCTTATTAAATTAGCTTACGGAGTAAGTATAACCAAATATATTATACTTGTCAACGAAAAAAATCAAAATATATTATTCTTGACTTTCGTAAGTCTATCATGAAAGGGCTGGAAGAACTAATATGTCAACGTTTGAGCGTATTCAAGAACTTGCAAAAAAGAGGGATAAAAATCTTAAGGAAATATCTTTAGAACTAGGTTATAGCAAAAATTATCTTTATACTTTGCAATCACGTGAACCATCTGCAGACAAACTGAAGGCCATTGCTGAATACTTTCACGTATCTGCTGACTACTTGTTAGGAAGTTCTGATAACCCAACTCCTAATAACGAAAAAGCGCCAAAAGAAATCGATGTCAAAGATGATACTGTCATCATGACCTATGGCGGAAAACCTGTTTCAGATAAAGATCGTGAAATCATTCTTGCAGCAACACGAGCTCTTGTTGAACAAAGGGCACGTGAAGAGGAAGAAAGAAAAAAATCTAAGTAGGTGTCTGTATGTTAATTTTTTTGAGAAACTTTGCCAAAAAAATAGGTGTGGATGTACTCTATTTAGATGATATTGATGAGGATGGGTGCTATCTGCCAGAACACAATGTAATATACATCCATCCTGGATTGTCTGAATACGAAGAAATCCAAGTTTTGTCACATGAATTATCCCATGCTTCTAAGCATAAAAATTTCTACAACGAGTACAGAGACTCTTATATTTCACATTGTAAAGCGGAAAACGAGGCAGATATAGAAGCAGTAAAAACTTCTCTATCGCATTATTTAAACAATGCACAAGTGACTGATAGATCACAATTAAACTGGATTTATTTCATGGATTGCTATAATATCGATTATTCATTAGAGCCAGTCGTAAAGAAATGGATGCCTATCATTTATCAGCAAGTGTATTGATTATTATTTTTTAACAACAAACGAACGTACGTTTGCTAAAAGGAGGACGTTTTATGGCAACATTCAGGAAAAGAGGTAAAAAATGGGAGTATCGAATTCGCTACGTTGATCCAATTACTGGAAAAAAGGCTGAGCATAGCAAAGGTGGATTTGATACAAAGCCAGAAGCAGAATATGCAGCTGCAGAAGCGTATATTAATGTTAAAGACGGAACCGTGGCTAAAAACCCAAATATTCTGTTCAGAGACTACGCAGACAGTTGGTTTGATACTTATAAAGGTTCTGTCAAAGAAACGTCTCTACGATCACGTGAGACCTATTTAAACACACTCAAAGATACATTTAAACAATTGCGGTTGAACAAACTCACTCACAACCTTTATCAAAAGAAATTGAATGAGCTATCTAAACGATATAAACGTAATTCACTTATTGCCGTTAACCAGGTCGCACAGATGATTGCAAAGCAAGCAGTAAAAGATGGATACTTCAAAGCAAATCCCATTGCCGACATAAAAATACCGCATTACGAAGATTCAAACGAAAAAATCGAATTTTGGGAATTAGTCGATATCCAAAAATTTAGAGATTATTGCTTATCTGAAATAAATAAAAAGAGAAAAAAAGGTAGTTACTACATCACATTAGAAAAACAACGCGATCTCGCTTTGTTTTATTTGCTGATTTATGGTGGCTTTAGAATAGGCGAAGCTTGTGCATTGCACATGAATGATTACTACCCACTGACCAAAGAAATCAATATATCAAAAACATTGGGTTCACCAGCTTCAAATCAATTAAAAAATAGCTATAAGATTTTTCCGCCGAAAACAAAAAGTGCTTATAGGACTATTCCTCTACCAGAGATTGCCTATAAGCAACTAGAAAATTGGATAAACCTACGAAATGAATATGCTGAACTCTTTCCGTTAGTTTTCCAAGAATCACAATTTTTATTTTGTAAAAAAGACGGTTCACCCATGACTCCTAGAGACATGAGAACTAAATTTAACGTGATAATAAACAAAGCAAATCTAACAAAAATTACATTACATGGCTTGCGCCACACATACACTGCTCTGCAAATCCAAGCGGGGACTGATCCGAAATCATTGCAGATGTTACTAGGTCATTCTAATGTAAAAACCACTTTAGACATTTATGCCCACATTACCGGAGACAAACGTAGAGAAACTATTTCGCAATTCGATAAAATGCTTAAGCAACTCGATAGCGGGGCAAAAGCGGGGCAAGACGAAAATCAACAAAAAACCAACAGCGAGAATAGCGCTATATAAAGCCTTTTCCAAGGTATGATTCGACCTTCGTTGCAATCAAATCGATCTAAAATACGTTAAAACAGTTATATATAAGGGGGCTCACATCCCTCAAGAACAGCTATATCATAACCTTTCTACCCATATTAATATTTATCAATTTAAAATTGGTGGGGCAAAAGTGGGGCAGAAATGATACAATAATTTTATATTGAATACCAATGAAAGAAGGGGAAATTTTGAAAAAGATTGTTGGGTTCATGTCTATATTAATTTTGGGTATCTTTTTGTCAGGATGTGGCGGGAGAGATCAAGCTAAAGCTGATTACTCTACCAAAGAAGCTGAATCCGCACTCAATGATGGTGAAGATATTGAGGGTAAAACTGTCAGCATCACTGTTGATAAATTAGTTCCGAACAGTGCTTTTGGATATAATATTCAAACAGGTGAGCACCTTAACTTTGTATCAGAGAGTAATCCAAAAGTTGATGACGGAGACTCATTAATTGTTAAGGTAACAAATGTAAAAAGCGTTGCAGGATCGTTTGTAATAGAGTACACGGAAGTCTCTAAAATTGAAAATAGCAGTTCAAAGAAAAAGGAGTCGGTTTCTAGTTCTGAGAGTAGCAGCGAGGAAAAATATGAATTCGATTCAACACGCTATGTCGATAAAACGTCTCTAGATGATTTGATGCGTGACCCTGAACAATATAAAGGTGTGAAACAATCGTTTGTCGCTAAGATCTTCCAAGTGAATTCAGATGAAGATGAGGATATAACACAATACTTAGCAACAGTAACACCCTCTCCAGATGAGAACGTAACCATTACTTTGTTGATTAAAAATAAAGAGCTTACGACGAAAATTCTTAACGATGACGAATTAAGAGTTTGGGTGAGATATATAAAGCCGCTCGAATATGAGACAGTTTCAGGAGCGACGAACGAAGTTCCAGCCTTTTACTTAGACCACTATAATATAATCTAATATTAATCATAAAAAAGCCTGAATTTTCGGGCTTTTTTTAGTTTAGCCTGTAAACAAAAAAGAAGCTCGCGATTGTTCGAGAGCTTCAAAGTTATGAAAAAAAAGGTTGTTCGCTGTTACATTTAGTATAATTGATACAACAAAAAAATTCAACGACAAAATCCGCTCCGAAGAGCGGCAAAAGGATTATGCTATGGGTTTACTATGCAAACTCTATTTTGTTTTATCAAGAATAATTCTTCCCATTGTCATAGTAAACAACTTCTCGCATGTAGGACACTTCCAATAGTAAGATCCGTTTCCTCTTTGTGATCGCCTTAATATTTCGCTACAATCACATTTAATATATGTTGGCGGCCAAGATAAACCTTTGCTAAATTCGGTAATTGGTACCATCATAGGATTAAAACATTCACGTCCATCTATCATTTAGTTTTCCTCATTTCATTAATACTTTATGATTATTTTACATCTACCAAAAATAGAAAAAAAGGCCTTAGCTCTCGCTAGGGTCTTCGATTTCTTTCTCTGGAAGTTTCATTGGTAACTCGATTGAATCACCCAATCCTCTTTTAGTTATAAACGAAAGAGTTTCGTTCACAGACGGAAGAAGGTCTTCCATCAATTCCATTCCGTTTTCGATTTTATCCAGTGTTAAATTTTCATCTTGATTATCCGTTTTGTATATTCCATAGCTCTTAATTTCCATAAATGTATTCTCAGTGTCATCATTAAAGGCGGATAAAGTGCAATAAAGCTTTAATATTGACTTGTCCTCTTGATTAACCAGTAAGGAAAATTCCGTATTTAGTTTTATAGTTGACTCTATCGAAACAACATTGAAGAAAATTTCTTCGACACCGTTTTCGATTTGGTTGAACTCGATTGTTTCCATTCCTGATCCCCTTTTTCTAGTTCAAATTCAATACTGTTAGTTAATCGAATAAGATTATTTCTAATATCTAAATTGATTTTTTTTAGTTCCCTAGCGATTTTTTCATGTTTATCATATGAAAAAACTACTAATTCATTCAAAGTAGGAATTAATTTATCCGTTATTCTAGTAGGAATTGCATTCTTTTTTTCATTAACTAATTTCAAAAAAGCATACGGATCGTCAACGAGCCTTAAGAGATTATCAATATAGGTAGTTTGAAGACTCCCATTTTCAATAGAAGACAAATTACTATAACTTATACCTAGAATTTCAGAAAAATCTCTTATATTTAGTCCATACTTTAATCTTATTCTCTTAACCTCTTTGGGAGAAAGTAAGGTGTACTTTTTTCTATAAAAATCATAGTCTTTGTTCAAATTTTTATCTGGGTCATCAAATGGCTCAAACAATTCTCCATCAGATAAACGTTCATAATATTCATGGAGGACTTTAAATGTATCACCTTTTATTTTTACAGTTTCTTTTATAGAAATAAATCTATACTCTTCAACTTTTCCAGTCTCATTGGATAGTCTCTTAATAATTTTAGACATGCTAAATCACCTCTCCTTTGTCATCTAATGGAAAGTGCTCAATTTCTTGTTCTCGCGGATGAAAGGACAAATAGCCTGCAATAAATTGATCTCCATCTAGTATCAATTCCAATTTGACATAAAGCTTAGTTTCGTTCCAAGTCATCCCAAACTCTGTCACAGTTCTATTAGGCAAGAAATGATGATCTGATGGCCCCCGAAAATAGTGTTTTTCCTCAATATTATCAAGAATATAACTATTCATTGATGCATAGTTTAAACCCAAAGTCCTTAAGAATTTACTCGTTTTTGCATTAACTTCTCTATAATCAACTTTACCTTTTTCAGCACATTCTTTAAAATTTTGAAGAAAGAGTCTTACTTTAGTAAATAGTTCCTGATTTGACATATTTACACCTGCTACTCACTTTTTGTTGCTCCTCAGTAACACAATTAAACTACAAAAAACTTACGCTGTCAATTGGTGAAAAATCTTTATAATCAGTTTTCATAAATTCTTACATTCTATGTACCCTGTAGGATTCGAACCTACGACCGGACGGTTATGAGCCGTCTGCTCTAACCAACTGAGCTAAGGGTACGAATGAGCATTTGTGCATAAGCATACAAAGCGTTAAAATATAAATTAGGGATTCCTGAACTTCCCCACAGCATATCCTGTTTCTCTCTCAATGGTGCTGTATCAGGAATCCCTATTTAGATAGTATTCGTATACTGGTTTTATATCAACCATTTAGGTTCCAAAACAAAAAGCTGACCAACCATGGGGGTGGTCGATCAGCATGTCTCTAATACTGGTATCAGCCACCAGCGTTAGTTAGTATAACTCATAAATAAAATTAGATGCAAACATTATTTTACAAGTCGTGATACCAGCGTGTCTCTGTGAAGTCTTGGTATCCGCCAACCGTGTTGCCTTTCGGGTCATTTGTGCAGAGCATCCAATTAAGCTGAAGTCTAGTTTATTAGTATGCTAAGCGTTGCCCTGGATAAATCAGATTCGGATTCGCAATGCCATTTTTTTGAGCCAAGCTAGAATAAGTCGTCCCAAGTTTTTGAGCGATCGTTGATAAGTTATCCCCGGAAAGGACAACATAAACTCTTGATGCACTAGCCGTTCCCGAAACCTTCAGTTGTTGACCAACATAAATGTAATTCGGATTAGCTAGTCCGTTTAGGCTCGCTAACGCTTGATATGTTGTCCCATACTTAGTAGCAATACCTGATAGAGTCTCACCCGAACGAACAATATGTGTCGATGTAGTAGTGCTTGGCGTTTGAGTGGTTGTTTGCAAGATTTCAACATCCTTGCGATTGATCCAGCTCATGATGCCATCGAGCAATACTTTCGTTCCGCTTACTTCCTTAACGGTGTAACTATTACCTTTGACCCATTGAGGAATCACTTGGCCTGTTGCCCAAGTAGAAGCAGAGAAGTTCACTTTTACTTTAAATCCAGCTTTGATGTCATTCTTAGGCGTTTCGTTCGCTTGCTGACCTTGATCAATCGCAGGCGTTTCAGTATCAGGCTTCACAGTAACTTTGCCGTCATCGTCTTTGATAGCTCCGTTGTAGCCGTTATCTGTGATACCTGTTAAATCAACATTACCGTCGAGTCCGCCAGCAACGTAAGTCGATGTAAACTGATAGATTGCTACGCCTTCCATGCTCGGAAAAACACTCCAGACAGGTTTTGGCGTTACATTGTAATTCGGATAGGCAGCCATCCACAACGAGTTAGGGAACTCCGCTAGAATTTGCTGATAGTTCACATACTGAAGCGTGAATGGTTTATACGAATAATACATCGGAGTGTAACCGGCTTGTTTAATTCGCCGCATGCCATACAAAATGGTTTCTGTATTGGCTTGTTTGTTGCTTGAAGCACCATGTTCAAAGTCAAGCGCTACGATTGACCCTTTCGGCGTTTGAATCTTAGGCAAAAAGTAATCCATTGTTGTTTTTGCAATACTCATACTCCCCCACGTGTCATACCAAATATAGGTATGCGCTCGTTTACCTTGTGCGATCGTCGAAGCTACTTGACTAGAATAAGTCCACTGATTGTACAAACCACCAGCATTGTATCCACCGATTTGACTAATCGAAAATTTATCCGAGCCATACCCAAATTTCCCTTGTGCTCCTTGATATACAGCCCAATCAACGCCTTGATCACCTTTCGCAGCTTGTACGTTACTCGGAAAAAAAGGCAACAAAAAAAGAGCTGCAATAGCTCCTACAATAATTTTCTTTTTCATGTATTCTCTCCTATTCATCTGCTGAAAACATCTTGTATGTTCGATTTGATACCCCCAAAACGGTTCCCAAAAAAGTGCCTAGCGCTGTGATAATGATTACCGTGATATCGGTGTACTCCCAATTAACCGCCTTTCCTACCACACCAACAAATGTCGCCAGCGCAGGAATGACAATTGCGGCCACCCATTTCAAAATTTCAAACGTCTTATTTTGCATTATTCTCACCCCCTCAAAAATTTAAGCAATTCCAGTACGAATGCAAATACAACGCCAGCACCACCACCAATTCCCAAGATTAGTTTCCATATGTTAGTCTTATCAATCATACGTAGTTCGTGCTTGTGCTCCTCTTCTTCTTTGTTTCGATTTAGGACCTCTCTCAAAATTTCAGCGTTTTGTTCCGATTGGCGCGTATTTTGTTCTCGCAAAAATCTATTTGATTCATCCACACGAGCAAGCCCTTCGTTCATTGATTTTTGCATTTCTATTGAAAGGTCATTTAAGCGACTGATTTCTTTGTCGTGTTGCTTTAGCTTATCTTCGTGCTGTTTTACCTGAGCTTCAAGTTCCATTCCCACATGACTTCCCCTTCCTCTCTCAATATAAAAAGCACACCCGGAAGTGTGCTAAACTTTGTAAACCGTCGAACCTGCCGCCCATGATGTTCTACTTGACCAACTCAGACCGACTGCGATTGATCCAGCGGTAACACCGCTCGGATTCGTTCGCGCGTTTATATCGAATGACCCTAACGCGACACCGCTAGATGTTCTAATTGAACATTGAGAATACTGGCGCTTGATTGGAATCGCCCACGACGGGAATAAAGCAATCGGGCTATTTTGTGTATTGACTCCATTTTCCACGTTAAAATTCACATGTACGGCGCTACCACCTAACTCCTCAACATAAGTTGCTTCTGCAACACCTTGATTATCTATGAACCCATTTTGGTATGACAATTTAGCATACCGTAAATTTCCCGAAAGAGAATTAGTAGTGATATAATCAACGCCAAGTTTGATCATGGCATCAAAGCTAGCATCAGAAACCGTCCATACTCCGACTTTCAAGCCGGCAGAATGAATCAACTTCACATTTGCAGATGTGACAGATGCATGGCCATATGCGCAACTACAAACAGCCGGAATACCTAATGTTGTTAACTGATTGATAATCGTCGTGCTGATCGAATCGACAAAATAGTGTAGTTCCATATTCGGATAGATGGCTCTAATATTACCTAATACCGCATAATCAAAAGAACCAATCACGCAATTCGTTTCATCATAACCAAAAAGATTTAAAGTATCTTTCAGCAAAGTGTAATTTGCAGTGGTATAGGCAAACGACTTTATCTCAATAATCGGCACTTTATTCAACTGTTTACAAATAAGAAGATACTCTTCTAAAGTTGGCGGTATTTTCTCTGCATCTGATAACCCAGCTAAGTTTGCTCCTGTATCAATTCGCAATGCCCTAAATTGAGCGAGCGTAAATGATGACACAGATCCCGTTCCATTAGTTGTCCGATCAACAGTAGAATCATGCATGACCACCCACTTACCATCGCTAGTCACTTGAATATCCGTTTCAATTCCCCAATGTCTCTTGGCTTGTTGAAATGCAGGCAAAGAGTTTTCTGGATACTCGGTATTATTCCCTCGGTGAGCAATCCAGTTTAATCCTTCATCCCATTTCTGACGGCGTACCTTTGTTTCATTAAGATAGAATTTTTTTGTAGTGAATGGCGTCATGAACTCCGTGTTTGATTCGCCTTTTTCTGCGGACACTTGGGTAGCGGTGGAATAATTATCAACGGAACCTAAACCAACCTTGTCTTTTGTTAGTTCCGTTTTCTTCGCGTACTCATCACTAGCAACCGTTTGGGTCAGAAATATTCCATCTGCATCCTCTGTTGAATATGCTCCAACTTGGGAAGCTGTAACAGCATGAGGATTATCTTTCCTCTCGGAAAACTCTTGAAACTCTTCTAAATCGACCTTTAAGGCCAAGTCTGATTCATCTGCAAATCCAGCTTTGTTTAAAACTGTCAACGGGTTTAGCGAAACCATAAGTTGGACACCAATATAATCAGTGTTTAGACTGGATGCAGTAACTCCGTTTGAACTATCTGTGTAGGAAAGTACATTAATAATCCCATTTGAATCAATATAATTTTTATCATTGATCTCAGTGGTAAAGTCCGTAAACTCTGAAGCATCACCTTGTATTTTTGTTGTGTATGCATCAGCCGATTCGATAAACACTCCAACTTTTAAATTTTTATTGTTCGGAGAGGAAGCTTTGGCTCTCGTCGTCACCGAGAAAGAAATAAAATTATCTTTGATATATTGGACCTTATCTTCATTACTCATTCCCTCAAAAATTCGAGGAGCCAATTGTTCAATGGCTTTTACTGTATCAAATCTACCTAACTGTTGAGGAATGACGCTTCCCTGGCTTGAACCAAGTGAAACACCCTGATCATCACGACCGACGAGTTTGTTATAATTGTCTTGAGAAATCTCTGTCCACGTCGCTGATGGTTTTTTTAAGCTTGTAGCGGTATAGTCTGTATAAATAACATGAGGATTGGCTACTGTATTCCCTGCAACTTTTCCGGAAAGATCCATCATTTTTGGAACATTAACTGGGCCGCTAAATAGCTTGATTGCATCTGCATTAGTTAAGCGAATAGCAAAGTCAGACGTCAGACGATTTTGTAACGTACTTTGCTTAACGCCTTGGCTGTCAGTCCTTGCTTGGACAATTTCAGGTGTACTATCGCCTGATTGCGCTACTAAATCATCAAATTCATTCTGTAGCGCATCAAACTCCTGCTTATTTTGATTCGCTCGTCCGATTGCCTGATTTGAGTTGTCAACTGCCGTTTTCGAGTCTGCGATAGCTTGATCGGCTTTTTTATTTGCTTCTTTACCAGCGTTCTCCGCGATAGTTTTTGCTTCGGTCCCTGCGGTTGTAGCTATTGTTTTCGCTTCTGTTGCGGCAGCAGATGCCACTTGTTTTGCTTCTGTTGCCGCTGTATCTGCTGTTGTCTTTGCAGCCTGTCCAGCATCGGTGGCAATCTTTTTTGCATCTTTAATCCCTTGATCAAGATCAACACCGAATTGATCAACTTTATTTGAGGAACTATTAGACAAATCGATTGCCTGATTTATTTTCACACGCCCCGCATTTAGGGTGTCGGTTTCTTGAATATGATCTACTGCCAAGTTAATCCCCCCTATGCTTTTGAAATAGATTCGATCGTCATTTTTTGCTCAATACGATCACCAAGCAAAATAAAAGAACTTTCCATGTTGTTGGATAGCTCTTTAAATAATTCTTCGATTGTTTTTTCTGTTTCTGTGGTGAACTCCTCACCATTGATTTTTTTTACTCTAATTTTCATTAGAACTGTCCTCCTAATTGTGATTGGATAAAAACTCGACAAGTTACTTGTGCTTCAATACGAGCTAATCCATTTGGTTTGATCTGGATCGTATGATTCCCGCGCTGAATTTTTCCACTTGATGTTTTTTTTAAGTAGTTCACAATATTCAAGCGACTCTGGCTCGTTTCATGATTTGGCAACGTTGTACCGTCTACTATGATGTCCACTCTGGAAGCTGAACTACTAGCTTGGAAAATTCCCCATTCAAGAGGATGTGTATGCTCTGGCAAAACCACATTGTGCTTATGAGCAGGAATTTGCACCGTATGTGTATGATTCGGTATGTTTACACTATGTGTGTGCGACGGTATTGATACATTATGCGTGTGTGCTGGAATATTTATGTTGAATCCATGCGAGTGATTAGGAATATTCACATTATGCGAGTGATTCCCAGACGATCCTGCCGTTACTATATCACCTGGCATAGAGGCTGATTTAAGAATCACCCGGAAATTGCTTCCCAGCGGTTGATACATCCGTGCAGTTCCTACTGTTTCATCTTTCCCAACATCTCCAAGGTACCTCATTACCGTATGATTATGATCTCCACCGGCAGCGGATGACTGTGAGGTGCCACCACCGCCTTGTGTACTACCGCCTTGATATGAACCACCTCCGCTTGTTGTCGACCGAACGGAACTTCCACCAGCTGAAGTTGAGCGAACGGAACCGCCACCTGCACTACTGGTCTGCGTTGATTGGCCACCGGCCTCACTCGTAATTGTTTTCGCTCCTCCGCCTTTTACAGCTTTTGTGTACCCGCGATAACGTTTTGTTTTAAATGTAAGTTCAACTGTATTCACATGGAAAACATCATCATCCAAATAGAATTCGATTTCAGCTGGATATGCTGCTTCGCAATTATCTTGGTATGAATAATTCAAGATGTTTGTTGCACCTTGAGAATACGTTTCATTGATTTGTTGCTTGCGACCAAGATCAGACATTGTTGTGTTGATGTCATCCTTCAAGTTGCCAAGTTCTAACTCAAGTTCCTGCGGCGCTCCAAATACATCTGATTTAGACTCCTTCTTTATCCGCAAGTTAAAAGACCCGTACTCGTTTGTATTGATCATAACGACAGTTCCTTGTCGCAACTTATCAATATCAAGCGGTGAATCAGTCAGCTTGATTAAATCGGCAGCCTTTACTTTCCAAGAAACTTTTGGAATCGACCATTTTTTCAACATATTTAAAGCATTGTCTTTCAACGCTTGCGCAATGGTAAAACGTTGATCGACCCAAACATATTCGATTAATCCATATTTCTTTATCGATTCTTTGTCTTCAACATATGGAACATTATTATTTACAGACTTTATGTTAATTTGGTTTACGCCTTCTCCAGCACCGAGAGGATACACACGATTAACAAGATTGTTCGGATCAATATCTATTTCAAACCCTTCCATGTTATAACCCTCTTGAATTCGGCAAACTGGTTCAGTTGGAGGTTTAACAAGTGATAGTTCAAATGGATAAACCTTTGTGTTCCATTCCCACAAATAATCTTCATCAAAAGCCTTAGGAATTGAAAATAAGGCATCCGCTAATCCATTTTCGTTTTCCCATGCGTAAGAAAAATATCTAGTAAAATCACATCGTTTCAGAATCCAATGTTTTGTTTTCTGCTGATTCAACACAAAATTAATCACATCGACTGTTTTCTTATTTGTAATTTCAAAATAACCGAAAAGAACGCTGTCTAATAGCGTCCCTAAAACATGCGTCGCTGTATATTTTATTGAGTAATTGCTTTTATCCTTTTTCACCAAAGAAGGCATAATACGATACAAACCGATGTATTCATTCTCGTTATCGGTCAATTCAACATATTGTAAAGCTTCAATCATAGAATTTTTAGTATCGTAAAGTGGCATAGAAAATTCAATCGATCCTATTTCATTTTCTATTTTTTCATAACTGACATCATAAGCATTTTCGAGGATAGCCGTATATTCTCTGCTTAGATTCATTGTCATTAGCATGGCATCGCCTCCTACAAATACCTATTCGAATATTTAATTGTTAATCTAAAATCGCCATCTCTTCCTGAAACATAAAGTGGTTCTGAAGGATAGATATAAAAGTCATTCATTGGCCGTATCATTGGCTTATCGTTTTTAGTAATATTGAAAGTTTGAGTATCGATCTCAATTGTTGCATTATCAAAGTCGCCTAAATTGATCGTGTCACTTCGAGTTCGAATCTGAACATCACGTCCCATCCCCTCAATCGTGATTGAAGGTTTCACTTTAAGCCCCTCAACTGTTGGATATATCTCAAATGGCTGGGCCTCTTTCCCTGTATCGCCCATTAAGTATCCTTGGTGTTGCCAAGTAATAATATCCGAACCCCAGTAAGCCCCACCTTCGAAACGGACTGCCATATTTACTGCACCAGAACCAGTATTGCCTAAAAGATAGTTTGCTTGGAATGTAATGATCTCGGAACCCCACATGACACTAGTGGCATCTGATTTGGTGTATTTATAAGGATCTCCACATTTTATTGTGAAACTACTTATACACCAGTTCACTCCTGGTTCAACTTTATCAATTGTGGCTTTTGTTCCTTCAAAAAGCATTTCTGGTTCATCATTGAACCAAATTGGCACTTCTTTTTCCGTAAATAATGCAACATTTAGCTTATTAAACCTATCTCTAAACGAAGCATCATCTTCGGCTTTTAAATAATACTGAACGATGATCTCTCTAGCAGGAATTCTATTATAAATGTGTCGTTCGCCATCGCGAATTCCTAATTGAGAGTATTCGTTATTTGTTTCAAAAAGCTCCCGTCCTTGAACATTTAACGTCCGATAACCGGGAACAATGTCTTCTAAAAATTTCCCACCGATGTTCATTGCTTCAGTAGGCATTCCTTCTAAAGGTGAGGTTAATTGAAGTTCCATTAATGGAGAAATATTTTCTGTCACTTCCGTATCCCCCTCCGCCCGTCAGCTCTCTCTTGACGTTTTTGTAAAGCTAGTGCGATTTTATCTATATCAGCTTCTTCTCTGACAACAAACATAGCACCATCATTCATTCCACGGTAATCATATATTACTGATTCATTACCATCGTAATCATTTGTATTTGCATTCCGTTTGGCAGCCTCTTTCGCATATTTCATCGATGCATCATGAGGGATTACTTGTGACCCTGAAGGAAGTACAACCATTTCTCCGCGTCCACCTTCATTCATTCGAGCAAATCCACCTTGGAAAGAAGTAGTGCCTGATTGCAAATATGGAATCGCTCCAATCGAAACCCCTGGTATCTTATTGATAACATCAACAGCTCCATTAATTCCACCAATTACATCATTAACAAATCCCTTAACTGAGGAAACTAACTCGCTGACAGCCGAGCCAACACCATCAAAAACTCCACTTACAAAAGCTGTTAATCCGTTCCAAGCATTTTGAATCCCATCAAAAATATCTGTTACTGTTTGCCCAATACCATTCATAACCTCACTAACTATACCGGCAACAGAGTTAAACGCTGCAGACACAACTCCACCTATTCCACCTATTACCCCACCTATGGAATTGAATATAGTTGATGTAATATCCATGACCATGTTCCATGATCCTGAAATCGCCGAGACTACTGTATTAAAAATACCAGCTACAAAAGCGACAATAGGTGAAATAGCGGCCATCATCGAACTCATGATTCCTGCTACAAAAGTAACAATAGGGCCAATAATCCCCATAATTGAAGCGATCACGTTAGCAACTACCGTTATTATAGTTCCAATTGTTGAAATAACAATCGTAACTACATTCACTACTACTCCAATGATGCTTGTTATGATGGGAAGCATCGCTTGTATCGTTGTAATTATTGCTTGGATGATTGAAATAATAACTGGCGCTACAGAAGATACGATATTCATTAATGCAGTGATTATATTTGCGATTACTGGCGCTAATTGGGTAACTAGAGAAGCTATCAACGGAGCTATTGCAGCTACAAGTTGCATAACTACTTGTATTATTTGTTGAAATACTGGTAATAACTGTGAAATCAAACTTGTGATTACTGGCACCACAGTGCTAACTACTTGAGTGATAGCCGTTTTGATTGCCGTGATTGCCGGAACAAAAGCAGCTACAACTGACTGAATCATACTTACAACTGACGACCTAAAGGAGCTGCTGGTAGCCATTAGTTGAACAAAAGTAGCAATTAGACCAACAAGCACAGCTACAACAATCCCAACAGGCGAAAATAATCCGCCTACAGCCGTTGCTACCCCTCTAAGAATTCCGGATACTGGCAAAGCGCCTGTTGATAGTCTTGCAAAAACACCAACCAACTTACCAACGATTCCTGATGCAGTACCTACTACAGAAGTTAGAACCGGCATTGCACCAGTGAATGCTGAGACAAGCACTTTTCCAACTGTCAGTAATGGTCCACTTAGCTTTGTTGCTATTCCAGCAAATAAGGCTATAAACACTCCGACTTGCGGCTGGGTTTTACTGATTACTGGTCCAAGCAATCCTCCCAAAGAATTAAATATCCCTTTGATTGATTCGATTCCGGATTGTAGCATCGGTTTTGCTTTCTCAAAAACAGCTCCTAATTTATCACCAACAATACTGGCAAATGATTGAAGTTTGGGAACAACTTCTGAAATAAAACTAGAAACAGTTGCTTTAACACTTTGGAAAACCTGCAGAACTTTCTCTCTAAATGACTCGTTCTTGATCATTGCTGCGACAAAGGCTGCTCCTAAAGCTACAACAGCACCTATTACTAATCCTATGGGACTGATTAAAAATCCAAATGCTGATACAAGTCCACCAAGACCCATAATCATAGTTCCAACAATAACTAATACTGGCCCTAATACCGCTAAAAGGGCGGCTCCTTGAGCTATTGTTGATTTCATACTGTCAGGCATCTGGTTAAATTTATCTGTCACGTCTCCCACTTTTTTTGCAAGTTCTGCTAGAGCTGGTGTTTGAGTTCCCATGATGGACATTACTAAAGCGTCAATTGACCCCATCATTGTTTCTGCAGCGGCAGAAAGAGTCTTTTGCATTTCGGCAGCTGTCTTAGAGGCATCACTATTTTTTTCTATTGACGCGCTCATCTTGTCGTATCCGTCTACACCTTCTGCCAATAGCATTGCCATACCTGAAGCTGCTTCTGTGCCGAAGATTGTTGCCAATGCAGCTGTCTTTTGCGCAGGGGTGTAACCTTCTAATGATGAATTTAATTCACCAATGATTGTTCGTAAATCTTTGAACTTTCCGTTGCTGTCAACAGCAGAAAATCCTAAGCCCTCCATTGCTTCAGCCGAGGCTTTTGTTGGTTTTACTAACCGCTGTAAGCCCATCCGCATTGTTGTACCAACTTGAGAGGCTTCCAGCCCTTTATTCATCATAATTCCTGATACCGTCGCAAGATCTTCCATGCTAATACCTAAGTTATGTGCTGCAGGAGCGGCATATTTGAACACGTTACCCATGTCAGCAACACCGGCTGCAGAAGCATTGGCAGTCCCTGTTAATAGATCAGCGACCTTGCTTGCATCTTTTGCTTCCAAACCGAAGCCGTTCAAAGCGGACGAAACCGTATCAGATACAACTGCCAAGTCTTCTCCCGAAGCTGCTGCTGCTGACAAAACACCAGGCATCATATCTATAATCTGGTTACTGTCATAACCTTTTGCGGCCATTTCTTGCATTGCGTCTGCAACTTCCTGAGCATTTACAGGGAAATCAGCAGCTAACTGTAAAGCGGACTGTTTCATTTTGTCAAGATTTTCTCTTGATCCGTCAGCAATCAAAGCGGCTTTATTCATTGATTGTTCAAAATCTGCAGTAGATTTAACTGCCTTAGCAAATGGCATGGTGATTGCGGCAGTCATACCAGCTCCTAATGCAGCCGTTTTGGCTCCAAAACCTGAAATTGATGATCCCGCACTGGAAACCTTGCTGGAAAGGGTATCTAGTTTGGATTTAGCTCCGTCAATCATTTTGTTAAAACTCGAAGCATCACCGGTTACACGAGCGCTTAATGTATAATCTGCCATCTAACCACCTCCACGTTTGGGAGTTTTGATCCCATTGGCTTGATAAATTTTGTCCACCCAAGACTTGCCATCCCGTTCTTCAACTTCAAGAACAACAGACATAGCTTCTTGGTTAAATTCTTTGTCTGCTCTCGCTGGCCGTTTCTTAAAGAGTTCTTGAAAACGTGAACCTTTTTTACGTAGTGCGTTCGTCACAGCGTTAAATACTGCATCTCGAATGTATGTAGTATCATTAATTGATTTCTTTTCATGTTCCTTACGAATAAATAGCTTTTCAGCTTCTGTCAGTTCTTGATACTCGGATTTCGAATACCCAAAATTGACAACAAAAAAAGCCAAGTCCATTTCATTTGAAAATGGCTTGGCTAATTCTGTTTTTCTTTTTTCTTCAGGAGTTGGATCGTTTCCGTTACCCCAATATTCATAACTAATGAGGTCTAACGGAATAAAAAACCTGCATCTTTTTGCAGCTTCTCAATAATAAAATTGTTTACTGTCAACGCTCCATTTTCTTGAATAAAGGGTTCGAACATCTCTGCAGCTTTCTTTTGCTTAACAGCTTTCAGGTCTTTTGATTCAACTAAACCAAAAGAGAATAAAGCTTCCATCATTTGTAGAGATAAAACGCCATTATTCTGAACAACTTCAGCACTAATACTTTTCTTAGTGACTAATTCAATCGTTTTAATTTTTTGAGTGTTGTAACGTAATTCATAAATTACGCCATCAACTTCAAATTGCCCCTCTTCTAATTCTTGTTCTTCTAATAAACTGGCTGTTTCTTCATTCATTTATGATTTCCTCCTAAGATGCTGTGATAGTTACTAAACAAGTTGCCACTTCTTTTGAGGTCGAGGTAGCAGTTATAATCGCATTTCCCACTTTTTTACCTGTCACCTTACCTGTATTGTCAACAGTGGCTACCGTTACATCAGATGTCTTCCATGAAACAGTATCGGTTGACGGTTGTACCGTCGCGATTAATGACTCATTAGCATCAACAACGATTGAAGCAGTAGTCTTATTTAGTTTGATCGATGCTGTTCCTTCCGGCATTTGATTAGCTTCTGAATCCGACAAATCAACTAAAGCTCCCATACCATCTAATTTAATTGAATATGTCATTGCGTCATCATATGGAGCTTCTAAAGAATAGTCCGTTACGATCGCTAGACCACCGAACATCCCTGTTTTTGATTGCATGTCTAAAACTTTAATGCAGACCGGATCATCGCCATCAAAGTATTGACCTAAGACTTTATGAGACTCGTCATCTCGAACATACAATCCATCATTATCAATCGACCATTCTTTCATACCGCCAATTTTAGATTTCCATCCACCTTTAGTATCTTTAGATGTAATCTCGATCGAGTCTTTTGAACGGTTAATAGTCAGTCCTTGTTGTCCGGCAATTGCCAGTAACTTATCACCAGTCATATTAAAAATAGCTAGTAAGATGTTCTTACCAGCTACTGCTTTTGTTGCTGATTGTGAGAAATCACAATACAATTGATTTTCGAATCCTGTTACTTCTGGCATATTTACGCCCTCCTAAATTTTATATTTGAATCCATATGTAATGGTCAATGAATAACCCATTACTGCATGTTTTGTTTTGTCTTCGTCATCGAGGATTCGTTGAGCTCCTTCTGGCTTTTGTAACAAAAGATCATAGCCTTCTGGTAGTTGAACCTCCTCTGTCATTGCAGATCTTATTTTGTCGACCACATCAAAAATGGGCTGAGAGGATTGTTTTCCATCAGCCCATCCATGAATATAAATTTGAAATTTATCCTTCCACATCGTTTTCGATGGAACAGGATCTAGTCCGACAATCTCAGCGTGTATAAATGGCCGATTTTGATTCTTTTCGAAATGATCAAAGACCGGTATATCATCGATATTCTTTTCCAAAAGATCAATGACTCCCGCTAGAACGTCGACGAATGATAATTGTTGAATCACGCTATCACTTCCTTAATTCGTTAATCATGTCAGCTTTGTACGTTTCTTTTTGGGTATCAACGTTTTTCTTCAAGAAGTATTGTCCTGGTACAAAACTGCCACCACCTCGTGTCATATGACCAAACTCAACATGTGGTCCATAGTCTTTACTGTATCCTGTTTCATCTCCAGTATAAGACATGGAAATTCGCAATTCCCCTTGATCATAAGGTGTTCCACCGGATGCCGGAACAGCTCCATTTTGATAATACTGATCTTGGCCACGAGTGTAGATATCTCTTAACTGTTTTCTTTGAACTCCTACAAAATCAGCATTGCCCTTCCTGATCATCTCAGCTTCCAATGCTTCAATACCGTAAAAGCGAATCATAAATTCAGAAGCCATTTAATCACTTCCCGTATGATTTTAAATAAACGATTCTCCAACGATCATCGTCTTCACCTTTGATTTCCTCGATTGAATATTGATCACCATTCAACTCAAGACAGACAGCTTGTTCCAATCTACTACGACACAGTGTAGTTACTGCCTTTTGGAGCTGTTTGGAAACGATACGATTGTCTAGTGAAATTTCAGTTGCCGTCCAGATGGATTTACGACCCTCACCTACAAAAAAAGAACTTAGCTCATAGATTGGATTATGAAGTTTATCCTGTCCGATTTTTTTATTTTCAAATAATTCGATCGGGTAAAGATTCACATGAACACCAGCTTTCCAGTTTGGCTGTCGTCTTCTTGATCTAATGTCTTTTTGTAATTGGAAAACTCCCTGTCATACTCGCTAAGCAGTCCATTCACGAAAGTGACACTCATAACATCCACGCCTTCACTGGTTATGCCTTCATGATATTTACGTCGATACATAGCTAGAACCACATCAACAGCGATAGAATTAAAGGCCTCGGGAAATTCCGCAAGGCCTGCATACAATTTAATTCTATCTATTGCTGTTTCTGTATACTCAGATACTAGCTCAAGCTGTTCTTTCAATTTTGGTTCACGAATTCCTACTCGTTCAACAATCGTTTCTTTCGGTTCCTTAGTTTCGCTTCCCACATTGATCACTCCTAGCCTTCTCCGCCACCAGTTCCACCTGTTACTGGTTCTGTAATCGTAGTTTCGATAACGCCGTTTTGAATTTCAGCAAACAGCTGAACACCTTCAACAGCGATCGTTTCTTTTGTTAAATTGTTCTTAACAGTGTCATGAGTAACTCCGATCAAACCAGTTTGATCAGTGGTTAATTCAAACTCTGCTGCAAAATCAGAACTTGAAACATCTGCGTTGGCCAAAACAATATTATTTACTGCAGTAGTGTAAATTTTACCCTGTGGGATATTGTCGAATACTAAAACAGTTTGACTCAAGAATCCAGTTAGCAAGGTAAAACCGTATGCTGTCGATGGTCCTGATTGAATGGGTGCTTGACCTAAATATTTTGCAACATCGGTCGCGTTAACCATTGAAATAATTGACACGTTCCCTTTAAAGAACTCCTTTGTCTTAGCCCATCCCATTGATAGTGCAGCTTGGAATCCTTCAACATCTTGTTTTGTTGGATTAGAAGCAAGGTAAGTAAAGAATTGACCTTTGATAGCTTCTTGGATTTCTTCCAAGATTTTTTCGTCAGTTTCGTTTATTGCAGCATCACTACCAACACGGCGAATAGATTCTGCAGAAACTGCTTTACGATATTTGTGCAACGGAACTTGGTAAGCAGGACCTTTTACTTTCTTAACTTTAGAAAGTGGAATTAACTCGCCTTCACCAACCGCATTGTCAGCTGCCATTGTAGTTTCATATTTGTATGTTTGAATCTTCTCATCACCAGTCAAAGTCATGCGCCGTGTAACACCTAAAACTTGCAGCAATTCCTCAATTGAATATCCAAATAGATTTACAAAATCAATGGAGCGAACTTCTCCAAGATCATTAGCCACTGTTAAACCATCTTCCGCAGCGAAAGTCTGCAGGTTCATTTCCATTAAACGTTCTTTATTTGTTTTGGACATGTTTTTCATGTATGATTCCTCCTAATTATCTAAAAAGATGAATGTTTTCTTTAATTGCTTTTTGACGCTCTGCCGGATTTTTAATTTCCATGATTTCTTTTTTAGTTAATTGTTTCCCTGGCGTCAGATTTACTTGTGGAGATTTTCCAGTTAACGCTTGTTTCATTTTTATTTCAGCAGTTTTATCGACTAAAGAAATAAACTTTGTTACAGCTTCTTTCGTTCCCTCTGCAGTCTCTTTAACAACAAAGTCAAGTGTTTCTTCATCCGCAGCAATTGAAGCCTCAGAAAGCATTTTAGAGGCTTCTTTAGACATAGCCGCTAAATTGTCTTTTTTCTCAAGCTCACTAATTCGATCTAGCAATTTTTGCTTTTCATGCTCTGCCTTCTCGTTTTCATTCATGTTAGCGAGCCGTTCGGCTTCTTTCTGTTTAGCTTCTTGTTCTTTTTGCCATTTAGATTTTTTGCCTTTGATGATAGAGTCAACCTCAGTATTATCTTTAAAGCCGTATTTTTCCTTTAATGTCTGAATTTGATCATCTGTAAGATTATCTAGATTTACTTCCGATTCTTCAATCGTTGTTCCTTCGCCGGTTCCTTCTGCGCTTTGTTGGCCACCCGCAGCACCGTTATCTTCGGCAAAAAATTGCAATCTCATAGACATTAAATTCATTTTGTTGTACATGGTGGTTTCTCCTTCCATAGCTTTTAACGTGGATCAATGCTTGCACTTCCATAGCTTTTAACGCCTTCCATGCCTGGGCAAAATAAAAAGTCCTATTTTTAGGACTGCATATCATCAATTATTTGTGTTTTACCAACTTCCATCATCCCGATTATCGGAAAACTACCTTCTTGACTAAAGAATGTTTCAACGCTTCCGGATGGGTATTGGACAGTAACACATATTTGTTCAAAATCCTTGGCTTCTTCAAACACCCATGCTAAAAATTCTTCGTTAGTTTGACCACGCTCTTTTTTTCTTTTCGCTTGTTTGAAGTCCAAATGATTACCCCCGTTCATTATTTTCAATTGGAACTACAGTCGATCTGCAAAAGCTGTGCATTGGCGGAGCATTCAGGCCAGGAGAATAGTCTTTGAACTCAAAGACCTCTTCATTTAAGGTTTGGCATATAGTGGATGTTCTATTATCCATTATTGCTGAAAAACGATACTTCTTAATACCCTCTCGCATAAAAGCATCCGCATTCGCTTGGTTCGTAAAGAAGGCCGACTCAGTCCAAACGAGACGCTTTGCATAGAATTTCCCAACGTCCATTCTACGCAACAGACTTTTAACGAGATCGTCATAGTTGACTCCGGAAACAAGTCCATTTTTCAAATCGTTTGTGATCCAATTTCTTAAAGTGTCTTTGTTATCCCAAATACGATCTGAATAGTTCTTTTCATTGAACCATTTATTATCTAAAGCCTGTTTTAATAGCGAATTATTGATACTAAAAAAGCTAGACGTGTGTTCCAAATTCTTCATAGTGGACATGTAACCAAACTCATAGGATGAAGAAAGATATTCTTTCATCATAGAGTCCTCAATAGCTCCAAGTTCCGCTACTTTAATCCGAATCGACATTTCTAGTCCTTCAAGTCTATTCAGTTTATAAATGTTCTGTCTGACCGGCAGTAGTTTGGAATATTCAGGATGTTTACTTACAAAATCGTCAAAATTTTTAAATACTGACTCACGATCTGCTGCAGACATTTGTGACATTAGAGTTCGATATTCGAGAATGTCATCATTCCCATAAGCCTGATAGTAATAAGCGATCTCTTTTTGAAGATCGCTTAAAAGAGAGTCGTATTCTTTTAAGAGTTTCTTGGTAAAAGCTGCATCTCTTTTATCAAGGCCAGAAAGAAGCAGTTCTTGACGCTTCAGCCAATATTGATCAGATCGAGCCATCTAATCAACTCCTATCAATTCGACTAAAATTATCAGTTACGGCCCCGCCAGATTCTTCTTTCATTTGCTCCGCAGTCGCTTTCGGGTCTTTAACAGTAGAAACCATTGAAACGCGATCTTCCAACGGTAATAGACCTGCAGCTTCTTGTGCTGCTTGGATTTCCGAAAGTACATCTTTTGGAATATTTCTATGAAAAGTAAATTCTAAATTGAACCATTCCTCTGACTGACTTGAGGGTACGTTAGTAGGTAAGCGGAAAAGCATCTTAAAACGTCGATTCATTCCACTAGTGAACTTCCTTTCTGCAGCAAGAGCTAAGTTTTCCATTTCCTGGAGTTTAAAAAGGAGGCCTACGCCAGAAGCATTACCGAACGATTCACTATTTAAGTTGGTAACCATAGCCATCTGATAGATCAACTTTTCCAATCGATCAAGCAAGTGTTCTTGTGAACTGTCTCCATCAGGCTTTTGAAGAAATTCAACAACGATATTTTTAATTTGCTCTGCATCGTCAGTACCAAAAAAATTAATTATTCGGTTATCTCGAATTTTTTGCAGGCCATCTTTATCAAGTTGAACTCCCAAAATAGCTAAATAAGCATCGGCAAAATAATCGACGTCGTTCGCTTTTTCAGATAAGGCTTTATTAAAAGCATTGATCATCGAAATGACTGGTTCAAAGATGCCTTGCCTTTCATCATTATTCACATATTCAATCACTGGAACATCTTGGTAATAATGTGGATGATCATTGATAATCTGATAACCTTTCTCTCCCTGGATAAAATCATAAACTTTATCACTCGTATAAATCTCGCCTTGAAGTCTGTTATCCTCATTGAGATAGTAACGAACGGCAAAAAAAGGACGTTGTGCAATTGTGTCGTCGTACACCATAAACATATCGAGAGGTGAATTATAAGTGATACAAGTTTCCGTATTTTCATTTTGATAAAGAAATTCATATGCACGACCATAAATTCGAACAAGCTTCGACAGTTCTGCATTATTATCGTCTTGATCATTTAATTTCATTAACCTATTCACCTGCTTAGACAATTCTGGATCTTCGTGTGAAACAGTAACAGGTTTCCCCATAAAGTAACCGTTAAATGTCTCTACAACGTAACGTGCAAAGTTGGCCACAATTCGATTATCAGGCTTGTATGAGTCTTTTTCTTCTGCATCAACAATCGCATGGCGACCACGATACATCTTCCAAAGCATCTCATAACGGCTAATTTCTGCTTTGTGCTTGCTAATGTAATAAGCAAGTAAAGCACTATCGATCTCTTTTGAAGGATCGCAAGTCATAACCTTTGGTGGATCGAAAAATTCATCTTTCATCAAATTCCTCCTTTCATGAATTGAACACCAACAACTGGCGGTTCATAGAATGCCATCACGACAGCTTCTGCTCTATCGGGAGAAGGCAATCCCCTTTTTTTCATTTCTTTTTTTCGCTCAATCAATACTTTCCCTTTGGAAGTCATTGAGTAACGACGAATCGACAATTGAGCCATCAGATCGTCATCGTTGGGTAATATAATTGTCTCTAAATAATCTTCTTTAAACTTGCCGTACATCATCGAGATAATACCGTCATAATCCTTATTCCCTTTACTAGCAAAATTGATCGGATGGATAGTCAACCATTCCAAATCATCTTCATAAACAATTTCCCTAAGCCTATCAGTAACACCACCACCAACACCAGTATCATCAAGCTTGATTCTTATTTGATGATTTGGATAAAGCTCATGCAACCTATTCGATTCTTTTATTGCGAGTCCGACCGTTTTCATCAAGTCTTGGCCTTGAAAGCTTTTCAGTTTAAGACAAATAGCCCCGATTCTTGAAGCCATCACAGTTTCATCATCGCCAAATCGAGCGACGTCAAGCCCTATATCAATTGGTGCATGACTTGGAATGTCATAAAGATTACGACTTAGATCAATAGCTTCATAGTTTTCTGGTAGCTCTCTATTGATCGCTGCCTCGACTGCAGTAAGAGATATCCAAGCATTTGGCTCTCCAAGAGGGAAATCGCCATCCACACGAACTCGAACAACATCAGAATCTTTACCATACCTACGAATTAACCGCTCAATATTCTTTTTGTTGGTGCGAGACGAATCAAGAGAAGATACTTTTCTATTCACCCAATCGGCGCGATCCTTGTGAAAGGCATCAAAAAAAATCCCACTAGTTTTAGTAGGATTAGCCATCATAATTATTTTGTTGTTTTCACCGGATAACGTTCCAAGTATCGCCTCCATTATCCGATCGTCAATCCCTGACGCTTCGTCAACTACGAATAGCATGTTGTCCTCGTGGAATCCTTGCATGTTTTCAGGACGTGTAGCCGTCTTGGCAGTAGCAAACCATCGCTGTTCACTACCGATCATATAAACTTTAGTCTTTGTCCATTTTAGAATGTTCTTGATCTTTGAATCAACTAACCACTTTGCGACCTCCGCCCACAGAACCTCATTTAACTGCTGTTTAGTTGGTGCGGTACAAATTACCTTAGCATTGCCAAAACACACGAGAAACCATAGGATAATGACCGCTTCAACAGATGTTTTACCAACACCTTGTCCGGATCTAATTGCTACTTGATCATAATCACGGATATCATTTAAAGCCCCGCTTTGCCACTCGTCTGGAACAAAGCCAAGAGCTTGCTTGGCAAAGATCACAGGATTTTCACGCCAAATAAGAATAAGGCGTTTCATAGCTGACCTATTCATTGTGATCACCTAATTCTTTTTCTGCTTCAGCAACGAGTTCAGACCAGTTGTTTGCGTCTTCGTTGCCTTTGTTCGATCCGCGAAGTTCTTCAGTCTCAGCCTTGAGCTTATCGATTTGAGCGAGTTGGAGATCCGTTTCAGAAATAATGCCAGTACGATCAAGAATATCTTTTGCTGCGTTGAATCGAACCATCTCGGATTTAGCTTCCAAAAGATTATGCATAGTCTGAACAGCTGCACTTGAATATTCCCTCAACATAAAGTGATTATATTCGTCTTGAGCTTTACGAAATTTTTCGTTCTTTTTCCACTTTGTAATAGTTGAATCAGCAACGGAAATTTCTAAGGCAATTTTTTTTTGTTTGTGTTTGCCTTCAAACAGCATAGTAATGGCTTTTTGTTGTTTTCTAGTTAAACTATAAAAGACTTCCAAATCTGCCTTTTTTTTACTCAAATAATCACCTCCCGACACGTAAAAAAAGAGCCCTAATAATAGGGCCCCTTTCTCTGTTCTAACGTATAATTTTTTCTATTCTATCATAGAATTCTTGCATTCGGTCAACATCCCAATCACTCATACGTTTATTATCTGAGCACAGATCATAATATTCATCGAGTACTGCTTTGATTTCTGATTCTTTTTCAGGTTGCGCAAACTGCACAGCTGTTAAAGCAGCCCAAGCCATGTTCCAAATCCCTTCAGTATCATGTCCTCCATCAGCATCAATGCCATAATACTGTCCTCGCATCGGGGCATTCAACGCACCCCTTAGCAAAACCTCAAAACGATAAGGATAATCATTCATAAGTGAGCCTCTCCCTCTGATTATTTCTATAAATGGAGAGTAGTCTTTTCAGAACAAAATGTCAATATTTTTCGTTGGTTTCTATTTATCTAAAGTTTCTCTCTTAACTTTTCGACACTATCATAATAACTCTTAAAATAGGTAGACAGCAGGTAAAAAAGAGGTATAAAAAAGGTAGTTTACGTGTATTATTTAAACCTTATTAATTCCAATGCAGAAGCGAACTGAATCAATATCACACTTGATTCTTGTTTAACTAGCTCTTCGCTAACATGGCAACGGTCTGCGGTGAAATTAACAGAATAACCATGAATGTATCGATCGTAAAAAATTTGTTTTCGGCGTTTGGTTATATCCGGCTTAAATGGATGCTGAACTGCTGAAAAACCTTGAATAAATAGTTTATGAAGATAGATGAACTCTTCTTGAGCTGTCTCGTTTTGAATTAATAGTTGCTCCGCCTCTGGATGGTTCACAGAAGAATGAGAAGGCGGCACAAGGGAAAAACTCGAAGTGATTTTAGGTTCTCTTGGCTGTCCCGTTCTACTTCTCGATGCTAAGTATTCACTTAAAAATACTCCTACATTATACTTAGTTCTTTCCATATCAACATTTTCTTTAGCAGGCATTTCGTATTTAGAAACGTCAAAAAGTGCCATGACCGCGATTCCCCCTTGTGATATACTAAAAATGCGAATGATCAGTATGTAGCCGGAGGAATCCGGCTTTTTATTTCTTCTTTTTTGCTGTTCCATTTGATTCTGCTTTTTGCTGCAGCCGGCGCTTTTTCTTCTTAATCTTTGATTTAGTTTTCCCCATAGTTTTTACTCCAGTCTTTGCTATCCATTTCATAAAGCATTTCCATATAGCTGATCATTTCTTCAAGATAGTTTTCTTTCGAAATAGTATCTTCATATTGCGGTTCGGAAAGTTTTTCTTTCCTGACAACATTTGCAAAGGCTACTCCGATATTTTTAGCAGCAAAATCAAAGGTTTGCCTATACTTTTCTTGAGCCATTTCTTCTGCTCTTTCAAATAGATTTTTTCCTGAATTAATATCTGGTTCTTTTGCAGTTAGGAATGACCAATCATTTATTGTTACTTTATTACCCGCGTGAATGCTGGAAAGAAGATTATCAAATAAATTTCTCAATGAATTTGGACTTTCCGGGTAGGATTCCGCTATCTTGTACCATGCTTGCTCTTCCGTTATAGAATCATCCATACTTTCCAAAATTCCCAATACTTTTTTATACGCTTGTACACGACCATGAAAAAGTAATGCATCAGTTGATGATCCAAATTTCATTTTGTCATCAAATTTTTGTTTCTCTTCTGCCTTTAAAACCCTAATCTTTTCGAGCGTTTCTTTTTTACTCATATTTTCCTCCTCTATTGGTGTGGTTAGCTTACCTTTTAAAAAAATAAAAATTGTCTTCCAAGTGTTCGACTTTTGAGAAATGTCTTGAGATCAAAGGGACCAAATTCTGCTGCATATAAATCAACGAATACTCAAATTGATTAACCAAGGATTCAAATTGTTCATCCAAAGTTTTTGCACCTTCATACAAATAGCAATTCCAACCTAAACATAAAACGGAAATGCCTAACTCGCCTTTTCTCGATTTAACGTCACAAGGAAAACGTCCTACTTGATACTCATATAGTTCGCTATTCCAAAGGTATTTAGATATGGTGTCGTCCAATCCTCGATATTGAATACCCGATTCATAAAAAACCTCTGATTGATAACCGAAACAGCAACCAATATCAAACACGCTTTTGAAATTATTCTTTAAACAAAAGTCCTTAATAAACTCGTAGTTAGAAATACATTCCAACGTGCACATCAAAGAATACGAACGCTGATCATAGAATCGTTCTGGTTCTTCATCTTCCATTTTGATTAATTCATCGTAGTATTTGTCTAATCTAGGATATTTTTTCAAAATCCTACCTCCTTGATATCCTCCGTTAAAGTAGTATTTCAAAAATACTTTCAAAAATATTTACCGGTATGCTATTACCAGCTTGTTTGTACATTGGCATTCTAAAACGCCCATTTCTTTCGACTGTTGATGCTGCCGCAAAATAGTCAGCGTCTGAATAACCTTGAAGCCTCCAGCACTCTAATTCAGTTAGATAACGGAAGCGCCCAGCCCCGCAATCAATTATTTGTGCTGGTGTTCGATCTTGTCGCGTAGTAATAGTGTATGCAAAATCTTTGATCACCGTTGCTCGTTTTATTCCAGTCTTCCCTATCACTGATAAGACACTAGGTTGTGTGACATCGTAAACACAACTCACTTCATCATTCTCTACAAGGAACTCTCGTATATCTCGCATTGGTGTCCGATTTAAAATACTAAAATTGAATATTGGCTGATCTAACATCGAAATTGTGAAAACTCTTTGCCTTGCTTGAGGTATTCCGAAATCTCTTGCATCCAGTAATTCAAAGGAGTTGGAATATCCCAGCTTTTCCATTTCATCCAGGTATCGGTTGAAATTTTTTCTCATGCGCTTTTCAGTTACTGCCTTAACGTTTTCCCAGATCACTACTCGTGGACGCCACATCCCCATGTCTCGAATGATTCGTAGGGTTTCCCACATTAGACTTGATCTGGTTTCAGACCCTTCGTCAGCTCCTTTTTGATGCCCTGCAATAGAAATATCTTGACACGGACTGCCATGTATGAGGATATCAGGCTTTAAATTCCAATTAACTACTGATTGAACTCTATTCTCAAGATCATTTGCAAAAATAGCATTGTAACTATCGACTGCCTTTTGATCGATTTCAACATAATCAATTGATTTAGTTGGTACTCCCATATTTCTAAGAGCGATTCGAGGGCTTCCTATCCCTCCAAAAAGTTCTAATATTTGAAGCAAAGCCTTCCCTCCCTTTTCTCTGTAATAGCCCCAGATCATGTAACAAACTGTTCCTTCTTATATCCGAGTTCTAAAAGATATTCTTCTCGTTGATATAATGCAGACCGGTGGCTAATTGTTGTCTGAATTCCTTTAGTAATTTGTTTAGCCTTTGAAATAGTTGTGTAGCAAAAGCACCGATTAACTTCATCAACCACTATCACTGCAATTTCGTCGTGATATATTCGAAACATGCAATCACTCCATTTCTATTTTTCCGCTATCCAGTAAATGGAGATACAGCAAGCCTGTATCAATGTATTTTTGATCCATGACCTCTGCAACTCTACTAGGAGTCAATCCTAAGGAAAAGAGCGATATAGCACGCTCTATTTCCTCTTTAGACCAAATCCATTTTGCGTTTTCTAAAATCAAAACTCGATCCTCTTTATTGATACGGATCATCTTCCGGATCTTCGTCATCCGTTTGATCATCAGATTCAGAATCTTCATTTTCTGGCGGTTCATTTCCGTAAGGATCTGATTGTCCAAGTAAATCACCCTCAGCTTCAACATCAACTCCCGGAGTCTCTTCATTAGCATCTATTTCGTCTTCTGAGACATTTTGGATTTCTTCCGACAGATTATTCATTTCTTGTTTTGGGTCTTCACTATCGCTTTCTTTCGAATCGGAATCATCATCAACCTCCGAGTCAGTTTCATCTGCATCCTGAAAGACAACTTCATCTCGAACTTTATTCCATGCATCAGCAAACGGTGCAAAATGTTTCCGAGCTTTTTCAATCTCAGCCAATAATGCAGCGTCAGACATTTCATAAGCATCAGCTACTTCTCCTAGATCATCGCCCTTGTCTAACCGGGAAATAACATCACGAGGATTAATGATTCCTGGGAATTCAATCGAATTAGATTTCATAATGTATTCATCAATCAAATCTTTATCAACTTTCTTCTCGATTTCTCGAATATCGATGTTCCCTTTTCCATCAACGTCTAATTGAGTTTGTTCTGTTTCCTTCATTTCTGCCGTACCGTCGGGATTGACGATCCATTCCTGAACCGGTTTATTTGTGCTGCGATCAAACTTTTGAGTATAGGAATAATGATCAGGCAACATGGCCACAACTACTGTTTTTCCTGATAATTTTCTTAAATCCTCGTATTGACCATCTAAAGAACCGTTCTTCACTTCTAAAGTAATCTTTGTTAAATCCTCGCTTGCGATATTGATTGATTTGATTGTTGGTTTAAATTCAATTGACATTTATTTGTCCTCCTCATTTTTGGTATCTATCATGACGCTTGCGATTACATCTACAGAATCCGTTGACGTAGACACATGCAACGTCTTTCCTTTTTCGTATTGGATTGCATCAATCGTAACTTTTCTAGATTCATCACCGTGAATTTTCGAAATACCATTCAAGATTGTTCCTAGATCACTGATTTTCATTTGTGGTCCTCCTAATAATTCGTTGCATCTTTCCAGTGATAATCAAAATTGGTAGTAACAAACGGTTTTTTATCATTCAAAGGCTTCGTAACGCCTTGAGTGATCACTTTGAAATCATTCTTCCTGATCACGACCGCTTCGACCGGATGGCCGTGAGTGATTGCGAATAGCCGGAACCGCAGTTTATTTGCCTGATCAATTCCATAAATACCGAAGCTGTTTTTCACGTCAATCACATGCAGCCAGTTTCCGGCATGGTCCTTAATAATGAAATCCGGCGAATAGGCAATTGCAGATATTTTCCCGCCGCCAGTTGGTAACTCGGTCAACTCCGTCAATTTGAATCGTGGATGTACCTCAAACGGCAATCCGCAATCGCGGACAAACCTGATATAGAATTGAGCCTCTTTCTCTGAGTCGAAAGTGTATCCGTCAATGATCACTTTATTCCCGCGTTTGTTTAAAGCAGTTGGACTATTCCCCATCAAAATATCCTTTCCGCATCCAAGCTTGATTCGCTTTGGATTCCCTTTTCTTTTTCGGTTCAACTTTTTTATGAACCACTTTTCTATCCGTCTTATCGATTAGTTCTACGACTCTACCGCCACAAGTTATGGCGACAGCTTCGGCCATCTCGTAATCATCATGTTTCTTGGCATGGATTGAGCTTGGTCTACCGTTTCCATGTTCATCGAGATAGCATTCTTTCTTAACGACAAAACTCAAATTGGATTCCTCCTTTTGTCGGTAGCCGTCTTTCGTTGATCAGTTTTCTTGTTACACACTGGACAAGGCTTGCATTTCAAAACGCCTATTGTTCCATCTCCTTGCCAGACAACTTTATCTCCGTTACAAATTGGACAGTTCATCAGTCAGCCTCCTCGCTAATAGCGTCAGATAATTGAACCGCTTCGCCGATGATTTTGATTAATTCTTGTTGAACCATTTCAGTTTCTTCAATCCCGGTTTCGATTTGCTCTTTTACGAACTGAACCGAAATTTCTAATTTCTTCAGTAGATATTTTGTATTTGACATAAAAACACCTCCACGTTTTAAAATTTAACCTTGCTTCTCTTATCCGTCGTTGCACTTGTGAATTTGATGATCCGTCCTTCAACTCCTTTATACAATCGTGAAACGATTTTAGCGTTGTAAACATCCTCAAGATCATCACTGCTTAAATTCGTAGTTATGATAGTTCGCTGCCGCGCATTGAGGATTCCGAAAAGAACATTTTGCGTATAGTTTCCCGCCTCTTTATCTTTCTTTTCACGACGAAACGACGCTTCTGAACCTAAATCATCAATAACCAACAAATCAACGCTAGAAAGCAAACCAGTCATGTTTAATTCTGAATATTTACTGTCAGGCTTCCCAAAACTTGATTTGATCAATCTGAAAAGATCGTTTACTGATACAAATAGACAGCTCATCATTGGATCAGCAGTTTCATTGATCGCTTTCAGCATTCCCATAGCAAGATGTGATTTTCCGACTCCAGGTACGCCAGTGAAGATCGTATTGAATTTTGGAATCTCTAAGAGTTGCTTTTTTAACGCTGCTTTTTCTTCCTTGTCTTCACTTTCAGCAATCTCTTTTTCTAACCGCTTCTCAATTTGAATAACTTTCATATACTCCGTAGCGATCTGTCTGGCTTTCAGCAACGCGGCTTTTGTTTCTTCGTTGTCAGTTTTGTAATTATTGAAACTTACTTGCCACAGTTTAGGATCACCGACAATCGAATCCGTTTCCAAGACTTCAATTGTTCTTCGACGTTCATGTTCTTTGAACGTACGGTTTACAGATTCTTGTTCAACGTTCCGAAGGTATTCCTTTCGACACTCCACGCAAAACGGGTCGTAATCTTTCAACTGTATTAAAGGCGTGTTGTGTATTGGACAGCATCCATTCGTTTTCCATAATTCGTTTAAAAGCGGAAAGTCCATTAAAACTCCACCTCCGAATTCGATTTTTGTTTTTGCTTGTTTGATTCAGAAAATCCTGATTTATTTTTTTGACCAGACATCTTATCCCAATTTTTTCTAAGACTCGAAGGCGATAAAATCACTCCAGACCAAAAATTATGTTGCGTTGCCCATACGATCATTTCTTGAACTTCTTTTCCTGAATGTTTGTCCGCTTCAATCGTGAGTCGAATTACATTTGCCCATTTATCCAAATCAGGTTCTTTGATCTTTTGATTTTTTTGAATGAGTTTCAGTAAAAGATTGGCCAACTTTTTATTTGGATCGTCGTCTGCATACACGCGTTTTTTGCGTGTTGAGACATTATCTTTTATATTCTTTTCATTCTTATCATTCTTTACATTCTTGTTATTGTTCCGTTGCTGTTCACTTGCTGTTCCGTTGCCGTTTCGTTGCTGTTCCGATAAAGGTTTTGAATATCGCTCAAACCCTTGGTATTCCTCGTAATTAACCACTGTAAAGAGTGTTCCGTAATCGGTGAGTTCAATTTCAATTCGATTTTCCTTTACAAGTTGGTCAATTTTGTTTTTTATGGTGTGTAACGAGTACATTTTTATAGCCCGTTTTTCCATGTACGAAAGGTCTTGTTGCAGATTTCTGTACGATCTAAGAAACTGACCTCTCTTTATGTGAATCCCCGCAACGTCCGTTCCTTCATTGGCGAAGACCGCATTTCCATAGATATAGAAAAATATTCGAAACTTAACGACATCGGACCATATAGGATTTTCAAAAATCTCTCTGCTTGTCTGGAAAGCTCCTTTCGCCATTTGCTCACCACCTAAGCTATATAGACAGGAACACCAACAAGCTGTTGGGTTTCTTCTTTAAATTGTTTTTCGATGCTATTTGAATCGGATAGATGGAGAAGCCAGACTTCCTGCAGTCGATCGGATTTATTTGCTTTGATAAATTCTTTCGTTTGATCAAAATCAAAATGGCTTTCTAGTAAGCGAGTTTTTCTTTTCACATCGAAGCCACTGATCATTTTTTCGTCGATCACATCTTTTGAATAGTTGGCCTCCACCATCATGTGAGTCACATTTGGAAACTTATATTTCACGTAATATGAATCTGTAATGAACACCAGTCGATCACCAGAAATGTTGTCAATTAGAAATCCGCAAGGTTCTGCTGCATCGTGTTCAGTTTTGAATGGAGTCACGTACCAAGTGCCGATCATCGTTGTTTCCTTATATTTCAAAAAACTGAAACGATAATAATCATTAGCATGTAAATGTAAAATCCGGTCTTCTGACAACCCTTTAAAGGTTCCCATTGTTGAAAAAAACTCTATTGAAGTCGAATCAATGAACTGTGGAACATATTTACAGTGATCTCGATGCTCATGACTAATCAAACAGCCTACTACTTTTGAAAAATCGAACCGCATAGCTTGCTGAACTTTTTTATATTGGACACCAGCTTCAATGATCAATTGGGTAATACCGTCATCAATCAAATAGCTATTGCCTGAGCTTCCAGACCCAAAGCTTTTTATCTTAAGCATATGGATCAACGTCCTCTACATCAGCGGTTGATACATCCACTTCATCAAACACCGTTTCTTGAATTTCTCCGTCATCGTTAACGTTTGATGGTCTTTCATCTTCGATTGGTTCCGGATCAAGAATTTCTTTATTCGCGTTTTCGTTGATTTCTTCGATGATTTCCGCTTCTTTTCGGGAATACTGACGAGCTGCAAAATCATCTTCAACTGATTCCACAACTGATTGGATATAGGCATTTGAAAAATCTTTAGGGATTTTCTTAACAACTCGATTCCGCATTTTTCGCACGATCATTGCTTCACGGCTTTGCGGCTCTTTCCATGCTGGGCTGATATTCCCAAGTGTTTGCATTTCACTGCTGTCCAATATTTCGTCGAGTGAATGAGTATCAGCAAATTCTTTTATTTTAGCTTTCTTATTAACCTTGTCGTTATCCCACATCAGATTGTTGTACATATGAGCTAATAGATTAGATTTCACATCTTCTCGTTCGCTAATGAAATACTCTACTTGGCCGTCGTTATACTCTATTGGATAAACAACTCGGATGACTTCGCCTTCACCTTTTGGGAACCACGTAGGTGGCGTAACTTCTAAGCCGGCATAGCCTGGATAAGTAAAATCGTCACCTTTCCGAACTTCCCAATGACGATGAACTGTTTTGACATTCCGGCCAAAGCGAGAAAGTATTGCATCGTTCCCGTCACCTTCAATTCCCATTTCAATGACTTGTATCTTATTTCCATCTTTGTTTTTTTGATTTCGTTTAATGAAATAGACTTCTCTTGGTGTCGCTGCAGCGTTCAACTGTAAAGCGGCAACATTCATTAATGTCTGAGTAATATTACTCTGATCAATATCACCGATACTTAATGCTTCTTTGACCAGCATTTCATTGATCGAAGAAATTGCATTGATTACAACAGTGCGTTGATACTCCGTCATATGAATTCCATTGCCACGGAGTTGGGTTTCAATCTGCGGCATATAGGTATCATTAATTTTTGCTAACTGTGATTTGAATACTTGCGGTGTATTTTGATTAGTCATCCTCTAAATCCTCCTATAGTTTTACTTGATAAGTTTCTGTACCAATCAGCATAAAAACTTTGCTTTTATACTGAGTTATTTTTTTCTCTATCAATGCAAATTGAATATCTCGTTCAATTGTCGAAATATCATCAAATGATCCAACAAAAATTTTCTTGCCTGCTTCAGCTTTTACGTAAACAAAGATTTCCATTGAATTTCCTCGACTTTCAGTTTTTCATCTTCCGTTACTTGTAACTCGATCATTTGGCCTTCGATTGGCTGTAGTGCATTAACTGATTCCGCATTATCAACGAACACAGGCATCGTAATTCCAAGCTCTCGTGACAGCGTGCGGATGATATCAAGATCACAATTGATCCGTGCACCGTTATTTAAGCCGTTGCTATATTCGATTCCTTGATAAGTGGCTTCGCACATTTCTTTGATGCCTTCGTTTTTTTGGACATCAAACAATTTCCATTTAACGATTGAGAACAGTTCGTTGATTGATTCCTCGATACGCTTAACCTTACGGCGAGTGAACTCTTCTATCAGCCATAGTTGTTTTTCTACAACTTGATTTTGATTCTTCAAATCTTTATCCTGTTGCTTTAACGTAGCTAAACGGTCATCATATGTTTTGACCATGTCGAATTTCTGCAGTTCTTGATTTAACCCGGCTAATATTTGTTTATCTGCTTGAATTTCTGCAGACAGTTTGCCAACTTCAGCATTTTTATCTTTACTAGCTGCGCGTTCCATCGCTGTTTCTAGTTGAGTGTTTTCTGCAATGATGTCGCGATAAACTTGAGACTCTTCAAAAACACCTTGTTTATTTTTCTGGAAAATTAGATCGTTGTTGATTTCATCCAAACGTGATTCAGAAGCTTTTAACTCAGTCCTTTTTTCATTTAGCTCTTTTTGAAGAGCAGTGATTTCAGTTTCAAGTTTTTTAGCATCTTGTCTTGTTGCTTTTCCAATTTCAACATTTTTTTCTAAGCGATCTGCTTTGCTCTTGTTAAATTCAGAAACCATCTTTTCAATCTCATTCGCTGGTAATTCTTGACCACAAGTCGGACACGTCTTTTGATGTTCATCAAAATCTACAGCTTTGATTTCTTTATACTTAGCTAGATGCTCCTGCAGAAACTCTCGCTTTTCTTTCAGCGCTTCCTGCATTCGGTACTCTTTGGCTTCCAGTGCAGATACTTCCGTACGAAGTGAATTGACTAAGGCATGTTGATTATTGAAGTCCTCTTGTAAGCTAGACGTTGCCGCAAAAAGATCCGTTTGAAATTTCGTCTTTTCGTCTACAAGTTTTGCTCGAAGATCGGCTTGTTTTTTTTTCAGTTCGTTCAGCTCATGGTTAACTGTTCCAGTTTTGGTATCTACTAACCAAGATTCCTTATCAGTGATCATTGCATTCATATCAGCAATGCTTTTCTCCAGCGCTGCCTTATCCTCCACCAAACCAAGTTGAGCTTTCATATCCGTAACTTCTTGAATACGCGCTGGCATTCCATCAATATCAGCCTTAATATCTGACTTCTGACCCTTAAGGATTTTCTTCATTTCATCAATACTGTGATCACCAATGAACTCATTGATTTCTTTGAGTTCATAATCTTCTTTGATAATCTGTTCATCTGTTAAATCTGTAAGGCTGATCAACCGCTCACGCCGGTCTTTCCAATTCAGCGACATAAAAAAAGACGAGTTTGAAAGCATCTGCAGGGTTGGTTCGCCGCCTAATTTTTCAAGATATGATTTCCAGTCCTTCTCTTTGATCGGAACAGAATCAATAAAGTATCTTGTGCTGTCACTACTGCGAGTCTTTTCAAGCTCGCCTTTTTTCGCGGTCCATTTTTCCTCTTGGATTCGTTTGAGAACTGTCACTTTTCCGTCAACGATCATTTCAGCTTCAATCGTGGGCTCTAAGCCTAAAAGCTCTTGATTCTGTTTGTCTCGCGGTTTAGGGTTGAGTTTTGAGCCGGTGGAATCTTTACCGAAGAAAAGCCATTGTAATCCATCGGCAAGGGTTGTCTTTCCTAAACTATTACGACCGCTAACTACTGCAGATGTTCCATTCAATACAAGTTCAAAGTTTTTAAGACCTTTGAAATTCTTGTACAAAATCTTGTTGATTAAAATCTCAGTCATCAGATTTCCCCCTTAAAAATTCTATCCAAAGCATTTTGGAAGTCTTCCGGAGTTTCAATCACGAAAGTGTGCATCGGTTTTTCTTCTTGGCTTTTTTCATAATCGTTATAGTTAATTTCGCCTTTTGCAATTGCTCTTATAGCAGAACACCCCGCACAATCACATCCTTCTGAACTCTCCGCATCCCTACTGAGAGCATCTTGAATAGCTAGGTAATTAGCAGCCAAACTCATTGAACCGCCAACGGATAAAACCTCCGTTGCTCCTTCGCTCTCTGGACTTGTATACGCCACGACCAATCCGGCTTTTGTTCCATTAACTAACTGTTGAAGTTCTTCAATATGTTGTTCGATCTTTTCATTATTTGTCTTCATGTGGTATATTCTCCTTAGATGTATTCCATTTCTATTTGCTTATCTCGGTTGCAGCCGAGGTAGGTTCTTTTTTTGTTGCAATCAATTCCCCTTCTTGGGTGAAATATTGGTCTGTTCGCTGACCGCTAACAATAACTGTGGTTAAAATCAAACTAACTTGTTTCGATTCAATAGAGACATCTGGTTGATTTACAGCTGGTCCATTCATTAGAACCTCCTCCTTTTTCTTTGGAACATGAGCAAAACGAGCATCATTGAATCGATTCATAGTTTCTTTTGATTTGATGCTAGTTGTTCCCTTTTTCGGCTTTTCTAATACCCCTTCTTTCCTTAAGCGATTAATTTTTCCAACGATTTGTTCAAATGTTCGATTGCATAGCCTGCCAAGTTCTGCATGATTGCAACAAAATCCATTTTCATCAAAATTAATATTTGCCAATAAAATATCTACTTCTTTTTGAGTCCAATTTCTCTGAACGGCTGTCTGTTTTAACTTCCCGTTTTTTTTCAATCTAGCAATTCGACCTGCAATAGATTGTTCTGAACGCTCAAGACTATCTCCGATTTGTTTATAAGTCGCACCATTTTTGTACATCGCCATAATTCTTTTATCGTCATTTTCAGTAAATCTTCGACCTCTGGGATCAAACGATTTACTAAAGTCAGTAGGCGGAAACTGCCCATCTCTACGTAATTTATATATTTTTACATCTACTGACTTTGCAGATCGTCCTAGCTTTTTCGCTAACTGTTCAACATTAACAACGACATTTGTTTCAGCAAATAGAGCATTCTTCTTAAGATATTGGATTTCTTTAGTGGTCCAGTTTTTCATTAAATTCACCTCCTGCGTTGTACTAGATTAACGATTGTTAATAACAGTAAAATAGCGAGACCTACAATCCAATAACGAAGTGCAAAAGTAGCAACAATCGCTCCTGTTAAAATTGAGCGTTTTCTCTTTTTATTAGATACTCTTTGCGCAATACTTACCGGTAAGTGATACACAAAATCTTGTCTCATCGTTAATCTCCTTCCTTCAAAGACGGAAATTGCATTTCTAACCACGGAATCAAAATTTTTAGGTTATGCCGTGCTTCTTCTTCCGTTAAATTTGCTATTTTGTTTTGTAGAATCATTAGATCGGCGTATAAGAGAGCGTTTCTTCTTTCCGCTTCCTTACACTCTTCTAAAATGCGTTTGGCATCTTCCGCCATTTCTCTAAAAGAAAAGTTTTTATATTCTTTCGGTACCCACACCAGTTTGAGCATAATTTACAGCCTCCTAAAATTCGTATTGAACATGGTAGTCCTTTTTTGAGCCTTTTATTTTGGTAGGATAATCATGTTCTTCTAACCAAGCATTTACTTTGTCAATAACTGATTCAGTGTATTTTGTTACTGATCCGCCCCAGTGATTTGTTGCCTCTGGTACGATTTCCGATTCGTCTTCTTCAATGAAGATTTCACGCTTGATTAATTGACTCACTGCTGTTCCGTGTGGCTTGCCGCTCTTCGAATACACACCAACTTTTTTTGCAATTTGATCGCTGTCAAATAGATGTTGCCGTAGCGTTGGCATTTCAAGAATCTTTTCGCCGGTTAGTATTTCGGTTGCTTTATCTTGTAAAAGAGCTTTGTTCACTTCGGTTGTTGCATTCTCAGATAATTCAGAAAGCAATTTTGCTTTGCGAACTAGTGCATTTTCTAGCCGTGCTGTGGCATTCACTCGCCGTACGTCTAAATCTGACATATCAGAACCGATTGATTGGACTGTCTTGCGATAAGTAAAATAGTTATCAACCAATTGATCGTAAATTTCCCACGCTGTATCGTCTTCTAGGATTTTTAATAGCTTTGCGTATCCTCGTTCAGATAGGATATAAATGTTCTTGGATGCATTGAATGCATTTTGAGTAAATCCAAACTTCGAAATTTCGCTATCGTTCTGAACGATAACGGATTTTAAATCAATAATGTCTACGCCATCGGCAAATCTTTTTCTGTTTCGATTAATTACCTCGTTGATTCGTCTAACTTCCGTTTCATGAATAGCCGCAATATCTTTCACCGTCATTGCTTTCTTACCCTCACCGAAGCCACCTTCGATTCCGACAAATTCATAGTTGCCAATTCTTTGTGTTCCTGTTACGTGTAGTTGATTCATTTTGTTTTCCTCCTTTAACCTAGTAGCTTCGAAAAATTATTTTCTATGAAATCTAAGGTTTTTGATTTTAAAAAGATATACTTGTCTCCTCCGCCCTGTTCGTAATGGACAAATCCTCCATGCCTAATGTCTAGGTGTCTTTTAAATTTTGGATTTTTTAAGACCTCATCTACTACCCATTTTTTCGATCTATTTAAGCGATCTGCAACCTCTCCGAGCGTCAATGTGTCCCCAATGCTGCCTGCTTTTCTTAACTCCTCATATTCAACTTTTGTGATAATTACATAATCATCTGGTATGATAATCTTCGCTTCTAAATATTGTGCCATCTTCTTTCATTTACTCCTTATGTCTTGATTCATAACATATATGGTGTTTTCCAAATGCTTCTGTTATTTACGGACTTGTTATGCCCGCTTAGCGATTTTTCATGATTACTATATCTGTCATTGTGCTCCTCCTTTTCTCAATTCCATTGATCCATAATGTCATTGCAAATTTTTATTGCTTCTACAGCTGGCCAGTATCTTTTACCTTTATAAGTACCAGGCTTCCTTTTTTCGATCATTTGCATCCTTTTGTCTTTCACAAAATTTTGTTCTACTTCAGGAACAGACATAGAGTATCTAGTAGATAATTGCTTGATGTCTAGATATTCAGCACGTTCAACTAAATCCCGCTTGGCTTCGTCTATCACTCTTTCAAACATCTTCCTCAGAATTTTTTCTAAGATGTTGTATAGAAAGTTTTGTGAAGACGCATCAAGAAAATCGTTCATTCTCACCGGCTCCTATCTGATTTTGTAATCTGAAATTATTTGAAGGACAACTTGATTCGATTTTTTATTCTTTAATTTTCCATTCAAGTAATTTGTCATATCCTGTGGCGTTAGTCCGTAAACAACTGCCAAATCGCGAATTGAAATATTGTTTTCTTCAATAAAACGAAGAATTTTTTTTCGCCCCATGTCAGTACTCGGCATGTTTTCCAGCTCCTTTTCTGTTATTTATAAGACAAACAGTAAGAAATCAGCGGTAAACTATTGACAATTTTATAGAAAACTATAAAATGGAGTCATAGTTAAATAAGCGTAGTTAACCCTATAAAATTAACGTTCTAAGTTTGGCGACCTCGAATTGTTTATTTTTTATTAGGTGTCTTTGCTTCTGCTTTTTTCTTACTATTTATCTTACGAGGTCTATATTATAGCAAACTATAATTTATGTCAACAATATTCTATAGTTTTCTGTAAAATAGTTCCTCGATGAAAGGAATCGTTGATATGACAGTCTTTGATCGGATAAAAGAATTGGCTGACAAACAAGGAATTAGTGTTTCTAAGGTAGCTATTGATTTAGGTTTTAGTGAAAATCTTTTTTATCAATGGAAGAAAGCAAGTCCAAAATCAGACAGATTAGAAAAAGTAGCCGACTACTTTGATGTATCTGTCGACTATCTATTAGGAAGAACCGACGACCCGCATTTTAATCCTGCAACTGTTAATGATGAAGATGATTACGAACAGGAACTTATCATGATGTTTCGTAAAGGAGAGAAGGAAGTCGCTCCTGAGAAACGTGACCTTTACAGAAAACAAACTAAGGACCTAATGAGTTTTATTTCAAAAACCATGAAAGAATTAGACGATGAGGAAAATGAGTAACTCGGGAGTGTAAATTTTGGAAGATTTAAAAGGCAATCGTTTGTCACTTATTAATTTAGTAGTTAATCAATTTTTATTAAAAGAAAATATTGAGCCTGAAGAATATACTTTTTCTAACTTTATATCTTCTTATATTAAAAAAAACAGAATAAAAATAATTTCAGAAATTCCTGTAATTGATGAGGAGTTTTTTCTCGGGGTTACTGTTAGAAGTAAAAAAAGTATATGCATTTTTTTAAATCCTGATGTTTATAAAAGGCGGTTTAACTTTAGTACTTGTCATGAGATAATTCACTGTATTTTCGACATGAATATGAAAAAAAGAACGCAAAAATTTTTCAATGTAGATAACAATCCATCATTCTATAATGAAGAGGAATGGATTCTTGAAAAATTAGCAAATGGTGCCGCTGGTGTAATAATGATTCCAGATATAAAGTTAGTCAAATATATGAAAACGAACAAATCATTTCGTTTGATATCTGATGAATGTCAGATTAGCCAACAAGCTTTGTATAATAGATTTGTTGATTTCGGCATATATAGTTGCGGTATGAGAGAACTAACAGCAGTAAGAGCGACTAAAAATTTACAAAACTATGGCGATCGATCTTTATTCAGAATGTACCTTACAGGCGTGCATTCAACAAAAGAAAAGCAGATAATTTATGATTATGAGAATTCAATATAAAAAAGCCCGTGATGTGAACACGAGCTTTTCCCCCAAAAAAATGAAGGATTTCGACAAAGATATTTTAACATAGAAAAGGGGAAAAAGAATGTCTAGTTTATTTACAATTGTTTTCATCATTAGTTGTATAGGGATTTGGTACTTTATAAAGAAATCGCCTAACAAAAACAACCGAAATATTGCTATTGGGGTTGCCATCATTTCGATGCTTTTAGTTGGTGCTACTAGTCCTTCATCAAATAAATCTAATAAAAATGACGACAGTAAGAAAGAAACAGTCAGTAAGAAAAAAGAAACCAAATCTAGTAGTAAAAAAGAGAAATCCAATTTACAGCTGTCACTCAACTCTACAGATATTGAAACAGATGATAAAGGAATTGCCACAATTACTGGAAAAACATCACCAAAAGCAAACGTTTCTGTTGGAATGGGAATTGTCGGTGATTCAACCGAAGCAGATTCAAATGGAGATTTTTCATTAAATTATGAACTATCAGGAGATAGTAATAAAGAGATTACAATCTACTCATCATTAGATGGAGACACGAAGAACACAAAAGTTACCATCAAACCAAACGCCCAAGTATTAGCAGCCGCTGAACAAAAAAAGGCTGCGGATGAGGCAGCAAAAAAACAAGCAGAAGAACAAAAGGCACGGGAAGCAAGTATACCAACTGAATACAAATCTGCCTTAAGAAAAGCCGAATCATACTCTAGTTCTATGCATATGTCTAGAGCGGGCATATATGATCAATTGACTTCGGATTATGGAGAACAGTTTGCTCCTGAAGCTGCTCAATATGCAATAGATAACCTCAAAGCAGATTACAACGCTAACGCATTAGAAAAAGCTAAATCATATCAAGATAATATGGCAATGTCTCCTGAGGCTATACGCGATCAACTTACTTCGGATGCAGGCGAAAAATTTACTCCTGAAGAAGCTGATTATGCTGTTCAACACCTAAATCAATAAAAAATACACGATCCACCCCCGCAAAGAGTCAGATCGTGTCTTAGTAATAAAACCAATACAATAGGCTTATTAACAGAGCCTATTTTAACACAATTAAAAGGACGTGGAAATATGGCAAATCTGAATTGGTCAAAAAAGTACAAACATATTTTTTCTTATTTAAACAAAAAAGGTGAGTTTTGGGGGTACCGATTTCCCTTTTACAATTCACTAGGACAGCGAAAAGAAGCAAGTAAACGTGGTTTTGATAGTGAACGAGCCGCCAATAAAGCACTTCTTAAAATTCAATATGAGTTGGAAACACAGAATTCTTCTTTTATAGAAAATAAGAACATAACCATAGATGAATGGATTAAGGTTTGGATACCTTACGCCCAAGACAACTGGAGCATCTCAACAAAGCAAAATATTGAATCTGCAATTGAATTTCATATTTCACCACTAATTGGAAATCAAAAACTATCATCATTAAATAAGATAACGTATAAGAGAAATTTTATTGATAAATTGCGGCAGGAGAATAAATATAAAGAATCCACTATTCAAGCATGGCACAAAATTGTTATGAGAATGATCAATGCTGCAGTAAACAATCAAATACTGCCTAGTAACACCCTCATAGGCTTCAAATTTGATTCTAGTAATAATGTTCGTTCATTTACAAAAGACGAACTACAGCAATTTATAACGGTTTTAGAAAGCAAAGATATTCGAACTCAAATTATATTTTTGACTCTATTAAAAACTGGAATGAGAAAAGGTGAGTTGATGGGACTTCGGTGGAAAGATATTGATCTAACTGAAAGAAATTTTGACATCAATTCTACTCGAGGAGATTATGGAGAAAATAAACCAAAAACAAAAACAAGTATTCGTAAAGTTTATTTCGATGATTCATTGCTCGCATTAATCAAAAAATATAAATCTTATGAAAAAGAAAGACTTTTAAAAAAGGGAAGAATTCTAAAAGACGAAGACTACTTTATTTTGAGTTCTCGAAATCTACCAATTCAACAATCTAAAATCACTTATATGTTTCGATTGTTATGTGAAGAAGCTAAAGTTCCAAATATTACAGTGCATGGACTTAGACATACTCATGCGACTTTCCTGATCGAAGCAGGAGCAAACATCAAATATGTATCTAATCGCTTAGGACATAAAAATATAAATATTACGTTAGATGTTTACAGTGACGTACTGAAAGAAGAAGAAAAAGAAACGGCGGATTTGATGGGGAAATTGATTGATAATTTGTAAATTGTGGTAAATCTGTGGTAAAAAGTGATTAAACGATTGATATATAAGCATGTTGCCAGTTCCCATCTGAAATTCTAGACAAATTTAAGGAACGAAAACATCTTTCTTATCGCATTAAATCAATATTTTATTTTTTTAATAATCTAAGATAGATAAAGAATACCGCAAATCTGTGGTAATTTTTGTGGTAAAACTGCACAAAAAAAGACCCTCTCAACCAGTTAAGGTAGAGAGGGGTTTGCTTTTATTTAATATCATGATACCAGCGAGTTTTGTAAAAGTCTTGAGGATTAAACGTCTAAATACCAACGTGTTTCAGTTAAATCGTTAAATCCTCCTTTTGTATCGCCTTTCGGATCGTTCGTGCTACGAATCATAATAATAATCGAATGTCCTGTAACATCTTTCTGATTGAATTCAATCTGGAATCCTGCAGTATCATTACGATTATAAACCTTTGCAGCGTCTGCTCGCGGCAAGTCTTTCAACTTGATCCGTTTCAATTCTTTACCCGTTGTACGATCGAGAATAAAGGCATATTGATGTTTGTGAGTACGAGTACTCCATCCTTCTGCTTTAATCTTCCCAGCCATTGCGCCAAATCCATCAACGTGACCTTTACCGTTTCCGACTTCCATTACTGAATAGTTTTGCCCAGCACGATAAATGTCTGTTACTTCACTTGGGTTAGGGGCTGGTAATGTTGTATAGCCGTTGTCCGTAATACCTGTCAAGTCTATGTTACCATCTAGACCACCGCCAACATAGGTGGAAGTGAATTGATAGATGCCAACACCATCCATACTAGGAAATACGGACCACACTGGATAAGGAGTAACGTTGTAATTCGGATAGGCAGCCATCCATAAAGAGTCAGGGAATTCAGCTAAAATCCTTTGATAATCTACATGTTTCAATGTGAACGGCTTATAACTATAATACATAGGTGTATATCCCGCATCGCGGATTCGACGCATGCCATACAAAATGGTTTCTGTATTCGCCGCTCTTTCTGCTGGCGAGCTTGTATGTCCACCATAGCCATCAGGAACAGTCGCTAAAGCTCCATGTTCAAAATCTAACGCCACAATTGAACCACGTGGTGTTTTTACTTTTGGCAAAAAATAATCCATCGTTGTCTTCGCAATACTCATACTTCCCCAAGTGTCATACCAAATGTATGTGTGAGCACGTTTCCCCTGTGCAATGGTACTTGCTACTTGGCTTTTATAAGTCCACTGATCATAAAGGCCATTAGCATTATAACCACCGATTTGACTGATTGAAAACTTATCATGAGCATAGCCAAACTTCCCCTGTGCTCCTTGGTATACCGCCCAATCAACGCCTTGATCACCTTTCGCAGCTTGTACGTTACTCGGAAAAAAAGGCAACAAAAAAAGAGCTGCAATAGCTCCTACAATAATTTTCTTTTTCATGTATTCTCTCCTATTCATCTGCTGAAAACATCTTGTATGTTCGATTTGATACCCCCAAAACGGTTCCCAAAAAAGTGCCTAGCGCTGTGATAATGATTACCGTGATATCGGTGTACTCCCAATTAACCGCCTTTCCTACCACACCAACAAATGTCGCCAGCGCAGGAATGACAATTGCGGCCACCCATTTCAAAATTTCAAACGTCTTATTTTGCATTATTCTCACCCCCTCAAAAATTTAAGCAATTCCAGTACGAATGCAAATACAACGCCAGCACCACCACCAATTCCCAAGATTAGTTTCCATATGTTAGTCTTATCAATCATACGTAGTTCGTGCTTGTGCTCCTCTTCTTCTTTGTTTCGATTTAGGACCTCTCTCAAAATTTCAGCGTTTTGTTCCGATTGGCGCGTATTTTGTTCTCGCAAAAATCTATTTGATTCATCCACACGAGCAAGTCCTTCATTCATCGTCTTTTGCATTTCTAAGGTCACATCATTTAATCTGCTCAGTTCTT